>Ga0099800_1055_pt1 | contig 35716 bp, 30 predicted proteins | sample Uncmet6_SortRC_1_FD_89868 | JGI IMG/M metagenome (GOLD analysis project Ga0099800, IMG submission 89868) | Marine eukaryotic communities from CALCOFI LINE 67, Pacific Ocean - CN11_C50_N6_SortRC_1 | ecosystem: Environmental > Aquatic > Marine > Oceanic | place: Pacific Ocean: Monterey Bay... | reverse complement strand
TGGGTGAGCGTAAAAACCAAAATCAAAGTTCACAGTATATTCCACTACCAAAACGATAAATTTTTCAGCAGATAAAAAAAACAAGCCTCATGATGAGGCTTGTTTTTTTATGGATCATTTTATTTTTTTCGACGTCTAAATACAGGATGTAAAACAGCAGCTTCTTCTACCGCAGCTTCATTTTCTAGATCCTCATTTTTTGCCTTTTTCTTCTTTTTTTTCTTTTTTTTGGGTTCGTCCTCGACCTCGTCACCATCTTCAATGGCTTGCCAGTATTCGAGTTGTTCCATGACTGCCGCGTAAATAGAGCCTTTGCTATAGTGACCTTTTTTATCCAATATGCCTACAGGTCGTGCCATCAATATTTCTAAAGCCTGATCAATAGTTTCAATGGCATGAACATGGAACTGACCTGCTTCAACCGCTTCAATCACATCCTGACGTAACATCAAATGCTGCATGTTTTGACGAGGGATGATGACACCCTGTTTACCCGTTAAACCTTGTAATTTACAGGCATCATAGAAGCCTTCAATTTTGGCATTGACGCCGCCAATCGGTTGAACTTGCCCCAATTGATTCATCGACTCTGTAATTGCCCATGATTGATCAATTGGAATCTGGCTAATCGCAGAAATTAAGGCCGAAAGTTCTGCAACTGTTGCACTGTCACCATCGACTTGTCCATAGCTTTGTTCAAACGCCAGTGCCGCAGAAAAATGTAAAATTTGCGAACGACCAAAATGCGCTTTTAGAAAACTCGACATCAGTAACACACCTTTGGCATGCAACGATCCACCTAATTCGACACTACGTTCAATATCCAGAATATCACCACCGCCTTGATAAACTGAAGCAGTTAATCTTGAAGGTAGGCCAAACTCGACATCTGCATAATGAATGACAGACAGCGCATTAATCTGACCCAGACGATGACCTTGTGTTTCAATCAATTGGGTGCCACGCGATAAATCTTGCCAGTACAATTCACGTAAATAACCCAAGCGATACTGGCGATGATGCAAGGCATTTTGACCCCATCAGCAGCAATAGGCGCTTTCGGCTGATTAAGCTTTTGCCATGAAAGAAAACTAATAATGACAATGATGAGAAGTACCCACGGTAACCATGTAAAAGCACGACGCACGTTTACACCCTCTAAGTTTGATTTAATTTATTGAAGAAAAAAGAGTTTACTCATTGTAAAGCATAAGTTTATGGATAACTGAAAAACATAAAAAAGATTTGTCTAGCTTTAGTTACTATTAAAAATATGTTTTGATGAACTTGGTTAAATAGATTCAGAGTCAAGTGATTCATGGCAAACTTAGATGACATTATAAAGTGGTGCGACCAAACCCTACAAAGTGCGGAGTTTAAAGATTATGCACCCAACGGCTTGCAAATCGAGGGAAAACAAGAGGTCAAACGCATTGTTTCTGCGGTGACTGCTTCAGAAACCGCAATTGATGCGGCTATTGAGCTTGGTGCAGATTTACTCTTGGTTCATCATGGCTATTTCTGGAAAGGCGAACCCTACCCGATTACAGGAATGCGTGGCAATCGAATTAAAAAACTGATTCAAAATGATATTTCTTTAGTGGCTTATCATCTTCCTTTAGATGCTCATCCTGCTTTGGGTAATAACGCTGCAATTGCTGAGCTTTTGGGATTACATGAAATAGAAGCATTGGACAGTAACGAACGGCATCCTATTGGAAATATTGGTTACTTAAAAAAAGCCCTCACTCCTGAAGAATTTAAAAATAAATTACAACAGATCTTTGATTTTAATATCGTTCATTTAGCTGCACGAAAATCCAATATTCAAAAGGTTGGTTTTTGCACAGGTGGTGCACAAGACTTTATTCATAAAGCGGCGCTACAGGACTGTGATGCCTATATCTCTGGAGAAGTCAGCGAAAGGACTTTTTATGAAGCTCAAGAACTGAATGTGCATTATTTTGCTTGTGGGCACCATGCAACTGAGCGGTATGGGGTACAACGTTTGGCAAAAGCGTTATCCGACCAATTTTCACTCGAACACCATTATATTGAGTTGAATAATCCAATTTAAGACGTATTTATTACAGGTATTTATATATACGTATTAATTAAGGCTTTATTGTGTATTGTTATTTAAAACAATCACCTTTTGCATAAATAATCATTTACAATGAAGCCACTTAATTCTATTACCCAGCTAACGCAAGGAATTGGAACATGACAACCATTACTTTACCTGCATTACCTTATGCTTACGATGCACTTGAGCCACATATTTCTAAAGAAACTTTAGAATTTCACCATGACAAGCATCATCAAACTTATGTGACTAATTTAAATAACTTGATCAAAGGTACTGATCTTGAAGGTAAAACTTTAGAAGAAATCATCCAAGCTGCTGCGGGTGATGCATCTAAAGCAGGTATCTTTAATAACGCTGCTCAAGTTTGGAACCATACTTTTTACTGGAACTCAATTGCGCCAAATGGCGGCGGTAAACCAACTGGCGCAATCGCAGCTAAAATTGATGAAGCATTTGGTTCTTACGAAAAATTTGCTGAAGAATTTGCTAATGCAGCAACGACTCAATTCGGTTCTGGTTGGGCATGGTTAGTGGCTGATGAAGTGAATGGTAAACTTTCGATTACTAAAACTTCAAATGCTGATACTCCACTTGCACATGGTCAAGTTGCTGTGTTGACGATTGACGTTTGGGAACATGCTTACTATATCGACTACCGCAATGCACGTCCGAAATACATCTCTACTTTCCTTGAAAGCCTTGTAAACTGGGATTATGCAAATGCAAAACTTGCAGGTCAACCAGCAGGCGTAGAAAAATAAGTTTTTATTTTCTACAAAGCCGCCTAAGTTTTGAATTGCACCCCTAAAGTTGGACACATTCAGTCTAACTTGAAGGGTGCTTTTCTATGGCTAAATATTCTCCATTCATTAGCAAGTCTAAGAGCTGGTTTTAATGAAATGATTGACGCTTAAATCCAGTCAAACACCATACAAGCTTGATTGATACATGAATAAGATCATCACAAATAATACAAATTCTGATAAAGTAACCGCTTAATTTAACGGCTTAATTTTGGATAGAGTTACTCAAATGGGTTACCAAACGGTCAACCTTAAGCCAATAATTTAATATCTAATTAATTTTCAATAGGTTGCAATTACAATGTTGCTCATGATCGACAATTACGACTCTTTTACGTACAACATCGTCCAATATTTTGGCGAGTTAAATCAAGACGTTAAGGTAGTTCGCAATGACCAAGTCACTCTTGAGGACATTGAACGATGGCAACCAAAGTATTTGGTAGTCGGTCCTGGCCCATGTTCTCCGACTGAAGCAGGGATTTCCATTCCTGCCATTCATCACTTCGCAGGCAAAATTCCCCTGCTCGGTGTTTGTTTAGGGCATCAGGCAATCGGTCAGGCTTTTGGTGGCAATATTATTCGTGCCAAAACGGTGATGCATGGTCGTTTATCAGATATGCATCACATTGATAAAGGCATTTTTAGTGATTTGCCATCGCCATTTTCAGCAACACGTTATCACTCTTTAGTGATTGAACAGGAAACGTTACCTGAGTGTCTGGAAGTGACCTGCTGGACTAACCAAGCTGATGGCTCTATGGAAGAAATCATGGGGGTTAAACATAAGACATTGCCTGTAGAAGGTGTGCAGTTTCACCCTGAATCTATCTTAAGCCAGCATGGTCACCAAATCTTCAAGAATTTTTTAGAGATTTATGCATAAATGAATATTCAACAAGCGTTAAATCATATCACCAAAAATATTCATCTGACCCAAGCACAAATGGAAGATGTGATGCGTAGCATCATGCAGGGCGAAGCCACCGAAGCACAAATCGGTGCCTTGATGATGGGTTTGCGCATGAAAGGTGAAAGTATCGATGAAATTACCGCTGCGGCGCGTGTCATGCGTGATCTGGCAATTAAAATCGACGTGAGTGATATCAACTATTTGGTTGATATTGTAGGTACAGGCGGTGATGGTCAAAATCTGTTTAATGTATCCACTGCGTCCAGTTTTGTGATTGCTGCGGCAGGTGCCACCATTGCCAAGCATGGCAATCGTGGTGTATCTAGCAAATCGGGTTCATCAGACTTATTAGAACAAGCTGGGATTAACCTAGATCTTGATATGCAACAAACTGAACGTTGCATCCGTGAGATGGGCGTTGGTTTTTTATTTGCGCCAAATCATCATAAAGCCATGAAATATGCGGTTGGTCCACGCCGTGAACTCGGCATTCGTAGTATTTTCAATTTACTCGGCCCGCTTACGAATCCGGCTGGGGTAAAACGCTTTGTGATTGGGGTATTTTCAGATGAACTGTGTCGCCCAATTGCAGAAGTGATGAAGCAACTTGGTGCAGAACATGTCATGGTGGTGCATTCCAAAGATGGACTGGATGAAATTAGCCTTGCCTCTCCCACTTATGTCGCAGAGTTGAAAAATGGTGAAATTATCGAATGGATTTTAAATCCTGAAGATGTAGGCATCACTTCTCAAACTTTGAGTGGTTTAATTGTGGAAGACTCTAGCGCCAGTCTGAAATTGATTAAAGACGCGTTGGGACGTAAAAAATCTGAAATTGGTGAAAAAGCCGCAAATATGATTGCCCTCAATGCAGGGGCTGGTATTTATGTATCAGGACTCAGCACCAGTTATAAACAAGGTGTGGCATTGGCGCATGATATTATTTACGGTGGGCAGGCTTTAGAAAAAATGAGCATTCTGTCTGAATTTACAAAAGCATTGAAGCAATACTCAAACAACTGAGGTTATCCAAATGATTCAGATTCAAAATACCATTCTGGGTAAAATCGTTGATCGTAAACATGAAGAACTGGCAGATCGTTTAAAACAACGTAGCCTAAAAGACGTAGAAGAATGGGCAAAACTGGCAACACCTGTTCGTGGCTTTGCACAGTCTTTGCGTAGTAAACGTCCCGGTGTGATTGCTGAAATTAAAAAAGCATCGCCCTCTAAAGGTGTGATTCGTGCTGACTTTAATCCTGCGGAAATTGCGGCGCAATATGAACAGGCAGGTGCAGCCTGTTTATCTGTACTGACCGATGTGGATTTTTTTCAGGGTGCCGATGAAAATATTGCGATTGCTCGTGAAAATTGCAATCTGCCTGCATTACGCAAAGACTTTTTGGTTGATCCTTACAATGTCATTGAAGCCCGTGCTTTACAGGCAGACTGTATTTTATTGATTGTGGCATGTTTATCGGATCAGCAACTTGAAGAAATGTCTAAGACTGCATTTGAATATAATCTGGATGTCTTGGTTGAAGTGCATGACGAAGAAGAGTTAGAGCGCGCACTCAAACTCTCTGAACAGTGCTTATTGGGTGTGAATAATCGTAATCTTAAAACATTTGATGTCGATTTAAATACCAGCTTGCGCTTAAAGAAACTGCTCGATCCATCGCGTTTACTAGTGACTGAAAGTGGGATTGCCACTCCTGCCGATATCGCCATGATGCAGCAACATGATATTCATGCATTTTTGGTCGGTGAAAGCTTTATGAAGCAGCCTCGACCAGATCAGGCATTTACTGCGTTATTTGGTGTGCCAGAGCAGCTTTGATTTTTTGATCACAATAGAATTACTTGCTCTTAAAAAGTCAGTGATTCTATTGTTATTGAATAGTTTGATTTTTTCATCTATTCCACTTTTAATACTATAATCATCACAATATATTTTTCTATTGTGATTTTCTATTTCAATCATGAGTAAGCACGACACTTCCCTTTCCAAAGCCCAACAAGATTTGCTAAAACAGTTTAAAAAACAAATCTCAAATGGTCAGGAAACTTCAAGCAATAAGCAAGCGTCAAACAAGCAGCCGATTTACAATGGGCCGCAAACTCAGCCAGAAGATGACAGCCAACTGTTTAGTAAAGCATTGCAAGGTGTAAAACCGATTGATCATGGCAATATCGCAGATATTAAACCGAGTCGAGCCAAAAAAGTCGATGCACAAACCCTAGCCAAACGCGCAGCGGCAGAAGGCAGTGCTGACACTGAAATGACTGAAATTTCAGATACCCAAGCCATTTTAAATCCTGTTGCCAGTCAAGCCAGCCTGAGTTATCGCATTGCGACCTTACAGCATAAAGTCTTTGAAGACTTAAAAGCGGGTAAGTTACGCTGGTTTGAAGCCGTAGATTTACATGGCTGTAACGTTGAGCAAGCACGTTCCGCCGTTTTACAGATCATTCAGATTGCGAAAGCAGAAAATCAGAATGTGATTAAGATCGTACATGGCAAAGGCCCTGAAGCGATTTTAAAAACTTATGTAAATGGTTGGCTACGGCAACATAGGGATGTATTAGCTTTTGTTAGTGCGCCTGAAAATCAGGGAGGTACTGGTGCTGTTCTGGTTTTACTCAAACGTGCAGAGAAGAATCCGAAATATGATGCACAGAAATGATTCCATTGCATCATTTCTGAATATTAAACACCTGTAGCAACTGTGCCACGACTGACACTGCAATGATTGCAGGTTGCTTGGAGCTAATCCCATCGATACCAATCGGGCAAACCAGAGATTCAAGTTGAGTTTGTGGATAACCCCGTGCACTCATGCGTTTTTCAAAAATCGCCCGTTTACTTTTTGAGCCAATCATTCCGACATAGGCAAAAGCTTGATCTGAAGGTTTCAACGCTTCAAAACATAATTGCAAATCTAACTGATGATCGTGGGTTAAAATCAAAATTGCCCCTGATCGATCAAAATGAGTAATTTCCGCTTCTGGCACATCAGTACTGATACACTTGACTTGATCCATTAAATCACGTGGAAAAATGTCGTCCCGATTATCCACCCAAGTGATCTGTACCCCGATCGGCAATAAACAGCGCACAATCGCCTCACCCACATGACCTGCACCAAAAATCATGACTTTCATGGCATAGGGTTGAATACTTTGAATCCATTGCCATCTGGAATCATCTTGCTGAAATTCACTGTTAGATGAAGCCGATGAATCATTTGCAATCGACCAACTGGATGCCTGACCATCCGACACTGTCCTGATGATACTTTGACGTTTTTGCCATGCAGCCTGACAAGCAATCAGTTCATCCTTAATAGCTTCTATTTTTTCAAATAACAGCCACATCACTCCGCCACAACATTGTCCTAAACGTGCACTGAGATTGAATCGTTCAATCCGTTGGTGGCATGATTCAGAACTCAATAGCATTTGTTTGGCAATATCGATCGCCTGAAACTCCAAATGACCGCCACCGATGGTATCGGATTGCTGAATCTGTTGTTGCTGATCGAGTCGTAACAGCATGGTTGCCCCCACTTCTCGTGGGGTCGAACCATCTGCACGAAGCACAGTGACCAATACGACAGAAATATTTTGCTGCTGCCATTCGACCAAGTCTCGCCACCATTGTAAATGCTGCATCATGTTCAATGGTTAACGCAATTTAGGTTCTGGGCGATCCAGCAATGCATGACCTCGACCGATTGAAATCGCACGTAGAATTTCTTCTGCGGTCGCGGGCGCATTTAACTCAAGCGGTGCATCCTCTGGAATCGCAGCTTGTACGGCTTGGCGAATCGCAGAGAATACCGAAAGTCCTAACATAAACGGCGGCTCGCCCACAGCTTTAGAGCGATAAATGGTATCGACAGCATTTTGATTATCAAACAATTTGACATTAAAGACATGCGGAATATCGACGCTAGTCGGGATTTTATATGTCGACGGCGCATGGGTGAATAAGCGTCCTGCATGTGGCCCTTGCGGTTGCCAATACAGCTCTTCAGTAGTGAGCCAGCCCATGCCTTGTATAAAACCACCTTCAATCTGACCAATATCAATGGCTGGGTTAATCGAACGACCGACATCATGCAAAATATCAGTTCGTAATACTTTCATTTCCCCAGTCAAAGTATCAATCGCCACTTCACTGACCGCCGCACCATAGGCATAGTAGAAAAATGGACGACCTAAATGATTGACCTGATCATAATGAATTTCTGGGGTTTTATAAAAACCACTGTCCCAAAGCTGCACCCGTGCCATATAGGCACGATTCACCAAATCAGGAAATGCCCATGACTGACCATTACTTGTAGTGACTTGATTATCTTCAAACTGAATGCCTTCAACATCACTTTGACTTATTTCAGCCGCAAGTTTGGCAAGGCGTTCACGAATCTTGATACAGGCATTTTGTACGGCTTTACCATTTAAATCAGCACCACTCGAAGCCGCAGTCGCGGAAGTATTCGGTACACGTGACGTATCCGTTGCAACCAAACGCACCTGATCAATGGCTAAACCAAGCTCATGTGCAGCCACCTGACGCACTTTGGTATATAAACCCTGCCCCATTTCTGTGCCGCCATGGGTGATGGCAACCGTGCCATCCATATACACATAAACCAGCGCCCCTGCTTGGTTATAATGCACCGCATTAAAGGAAATACCGAACATAAGTGGTGTCAGCGCAATTCCACGTTTAATAATTGCATTGTTTTGGTTAAATGCATCAATGTTTTGTTTACGTTTAAAATATTGACTACTTTCCAATAACTCTTCGACCATTTTCGGCGCAACATTGTCCCGAACTTCTGCGCCATAATGCATATGATCACGACCATTGCCAGGCTTTTCTGCAAAAAAGTTACGTTGACGCACCAAGACTGGATCGCATTTTAGATAACGGGCAATGTCGTCAATAATCACTTCAATGACAAACATGCCCTGTGGTCCACCAAAACCACGATAGGCTGTATTGGATACGGTATTGGTTTTACAACGTAAATTACGCAGTTGCACGGTATTTAGATAATACGCATTGCCAATATGACAGATCGCACGTTCATTCACTGGACCTGATAAATCCGCAGAGAAACCACAATTCGATGCCAATTGAACTTTTAAACCCTCTAAGACACCTAAATCGTCAAAAGCCACCGACCACTCATAGGCAAAACCATGACGTTTACCCGTCGAACTCATATCGTCATCACGGTCTAAACGAAGTTTGCATGGACGACCAGATTTCTGTGCTGCAAGAGAGGCAATACACGCCCATTGTGCCGACTGTGATTCCTTGCCGCCAAAGCCACCACCCATACGACGTGCCTCAACGCTGACCTGATGCATATTGAAACCTAATGCATGACAAATCAATAATTGCATTTCGGTAGGATGCTGAGTCGAACAATAGACTTTGAGCGTGTGATCTTCTTGAGGAACAGCATACGAAATCTGCCCTTCTAGATAAAAATGTTCTTGTCCACCGAGTTCAATGGAACCAGAAAGTTGATGCGATGCAGTTTGAAAAGCCTGCTCAACCTCTCCATGACTAAAATCGACAGGTGGCAACACCCAAGATTGCTGTTCAATCGCCTCTTGAATACTTAAAATCGGAGTTTCAGGAGCATATTCAATCTGGGCTAAACGCACGGCTCTACGTGCCTGTTGATAAGTTTTAGCTGCCACCACAAATAAGGCCTGACCATAAAATTCGACCTGATCTTTGGCAAAAATCGGATCGTCTTTGACAATAGGGCCCCAATTATTTTCAATGGTAACATCATCAGCCGTATACACTGCATAGACACCATCTGCCTGACGAACTGCGTTTAAGTCAAATTGTGTGATTTTACCTTTGGCACATTGGGAAAAACCGACTGCCAGATGTAAGGTATTTTCAAGCTCTGGCAAATCATCAATATAGGTCGCTTGCCCTGTTACATGTAAATGCGCACTTTCATGTGGAATCGATTGCCCTGCTTTGGCCGATGCTTTTAAACTCTTTAATTCGATGGACTGATTCATTGTTACACCTCCACCAATGCGATTAAATCTTCAACTCGAGTAAGATTTTGCGCCTGAATTTTTTCTACATAAAACCGCTGTAAACAGTTCTGTGCCACTTGCAGTCGATAAGCACTACTGGCTCGACCATCGCTCAACGGCTGATAATCCTGCGCTAATGCAATTTGTGCCTGTTCAAGTAATTCAGGGGTGATCACCTGTCGCAACAAAACTTTTTCGGTATTAAACGCCCGTTTTGGAATCGCCGCCATACCACCAAACGCAATCTTAATGGTTTGAACCACTTTATTCTCATCTAACTCACAACTCAAGGCAGCACACACCGCCGAAATATCCTGTTCAAAACGTTTTGAGATTTTATAAGTGGCAAATTTAAAAGTTTCAGATGGTTCACGAATTGGCACTAAAATCGCTTCAACAAATTCACCCGCCTGCAAAGCTGTCTTTTGATAATCCAGATAAAAATCAGCCAAAGTGATTTCACGAGTTTGCTCGCCACAGCGCAAGCGCAACATGGTATCCAGTGTGATTAAAGCAGGCATTGAATCGCCAATAGGAGAACCATTGGCAATATTACCGCCTAAAGTCCCTGCATTTTTGATGGGCATGGAAGCAAAACGGCGCTGTAATTCAGAAAAATCTGGATAAATGTCAGATATTTTAGCCAATGCATCGCTTAAACTGACATTGGCACCAATCTCAAGTTGATCATTGTTTACTGTTATTTTCTTTAACTCTTCAACCTGACCAATATACAGCATATCGCCCAAGTTTCGACCAAGCTTCGTCACCCACAATCCGACATCGGTGCTACCTGCGACAATGCGTGCCTGTGGAAATTGCTGACGTAAACTTGCAAACTCCTGTAAGGTTTTAGGCGCAAAGAATTGCTGCCCCTGATAATTTAATTCTAAAGACGGTAAAGCGTGAATCTCAGTCAAAACTTTGATGACTTTTTCACGCTCTAATTGCACACGTGGATAATTATAAGCTTGTTGTGCGGCATCTAAAATTGGACGATAACCTGTACAGCGGCATAAATTCCCTGAAACATAATCACTGACTTTTTCTTTATTGGGAGCATGTAGTTCATTTTCGTACATTGACCACAACGACATAATAAAGCCTGGGGTACAAAAACCACATTGTGAGCCATGCTGCTCAATCATTGCTTGCTGCACAGGATGCATTTGACCTGTTGAAGCTGAAATGAGTTGCTGAAGATCTTCTACGGTGAAAAGGGCTTTACCATCTAAAGTAGGTAAAAACTGAATACAGGCATTGACACTACGCAGTTGTAATTGATCATTCACCAACTCTCCAATGACCACCGTACATGCCCCACAGTCGCCCTCTGCACAGCCTTCTTTGGTTCCAGTTTGGCGCGTTTTCTCAGCCGAAACATATTCACGTAAATATTGTAAAACGGTCGTGGTTGGTGCAAGCATTTCAATTTGCTGGCATTGTCCTCGGAAATAAAACGTGATGGGACGTGCTGACATTTTCTATCCTTTTTACTTCTGCATCCAGATACTCAAAGATGAGCAAATAAAATGCCACATTAAATGTGATGACTTGGTTTTTGCAGTTGTAAATAACCGATATAAGAGTTTAGATATATCTTTAAAATCAACTATAAACAGCCAAACTATTATTCTTTTTTAGCAGATTTTTATCACAAAATAAGGAGAAAATTAGCATTTGATGAAATATCAGCCACAATAAAACTGAATTTTATTCAGCTTTTCTATATTAAGCACCATCTGAATAAATATCCTGCAAAGTTACATGACCCACTTGATCGGTTTTCTGATACAATGCCGAGCTTGTTTAATAGAGTAAGCCAATACGTCTTATGTCAATGCAGCAATCCTATGCAAATATTCTGACCGCAGTGGGTGAGGATTTAAATCGTCCTGGGCTTAAAGATACGCCTATTCGAGCTGCCAAGGCATTTTCTTTTTTGACCTCTGGTTATGGCAAAACACTGGAAGAAGTCACCAATAGTGCGGTTTTTCCATCAGATAACCATGAAATGGTGTTGGTTAAAAATATTGAATTTTATTCTTTATGCGAACACCATCTTTTGCCATTTTACGGACGTGTGCATATCGCCTACTTACCTGAGGGTAAAGTCTTAGGATTATCTAAATTTGCCCGTATTACTGAAATGTTTGCGCGTCGCTTACAGATTCAGGAAAATCTGACGCAGCAAATTGCAGAGGCTGTATTAGAAGTAACACAAGCACGTGGCGTTGCTGTCATGATTGATTCAGCACATATGTGTATGATGATGCGTGGCGTAGGTAAACAGGAATCGACGACGCGTACTGTGTCTTTTTTAGGTGACTTTAAAACCGATAAAGAAGTTCGTCGTGAATTTTTAAGTGCTGTACCTGAAAGTTATTAACTTTCTGCCAAAATTTTAAATTATCAGCCAGACAATAACATAAAGTCTGGCGATTATTGACATTAACGAAGTAATAATGAAGGTAGATCGTTAGTGGAATTTTTCGATTTTTTACTCAGTTTTGAACATTATCTGCCTATTTTGATTCAACAATATGGGTTATGGATTTATGCCCTGCTCTTTTTGATTATCTTTTGTGAAACGGCTTTCGTTTTCATGTTTTTTTTGCCTGGTGATAGTCTACTTCTTGCGGTTGGTGCGCTTTGTTCAACCATCCCCATGATGAATCTTGGTTTTATCATCATCTTGCTTTCTATCGCAGCCACACTTGGTTATATGGTGAATTATCATATTGGTCGTCGTATGGGAGTGCGTATTTTTGAAATCAAATCACGCTTGATTAAGCACGAACATTTATTAAAAACCCATGATTACTTTAAACGACATGGTGCCTTGACGATATTAGTCGCTCGGTTTATCCCATTTGTACGCTCTTTTGCCCCTTTTGCAGCTGGTTCGAGTGGCATGAATTATAGTGTGTTCTCCCTGTATAACATTGTCGGGGCTTTTATCTGGATTGCCTTGTTGGTAACCGCAGGTTATTTACTTGGTCATACCGTGATGTTTATTGGTGATATTGAATAGATTTCTATCATCAGTCCGTTTTATTTTTTCCGATGCGAGAAAACTAAAAGGCTCTAAAAAGTTATCAAAGAAATCTAATCGCTATTGAATACCGATGATTTAATTTATAAAAATCAGCTTGATCATTGCTGTAAAACATGGGATATTCTGCCAAAGCGTTAGCAGGTCATTCATTGCCTGACTAAAATCGTAAGCGTTCACGTTATCCAACGCATCTGTTCCAGTATTTTTTTAATAATGGAAGTGGATGCACGTGTCTATACGGTATCCCTTCCATGGAGTACCAAATGACACAGTCTAATCAAAATATGACCATGACAGCACCCTCCTCGTTAGATAACGATACTAAAACGCTTTACCCTTTAGTGATCGCGCTTTTTCTTTCTTATCTCACCATCTCCGCTCCTCTTGCAGTGATTCCACTGTATGTGCATGACAGTTTAAAATTCAATAATTTTTGGGTGGGTATCGCTGTTGGTACACAATTTGTAGCCACAGTTTTGACACGCCCTTATGCAGGTCGTATTGCCGATCAAATCAGCGCAAAACGTGCGACTTTGCAAGGTATGGCATCTTTATTAATTGCAGGATGTATTTATATTCTGGCTTTTTTTGCACCTGTTTCGATGATATTGAAGTTTGTGATCTTACTGCTCGGCCGTTTGGTTCATGGTTATGCAGAAAGTTTACTGGTCAGCGGACATTTAACTTGGGGACTTGGCTTAGTCGGACAAGCACGTGCGGGAAAATTACTATCCTTTACAGGCATGGCCATGTTTGGTGCTTTGGCCGCAGGCGCACCCTTGGGACTCTGGTTATATGAAAGCTTTGGATTTTACGCGGTTGCTTTGCTTCTGATCAGTTTATCCCTTGTCTCTTTGCTAATTGATATTTTTATCCGAGCGACTCAACCGCATACGGGTACCTATCCACCACTCAAACAGGTCATTCAATACGTTTGGCGTTTTGGTCTGGTATTAGCTTTGCAAGGTGTCGGTTTTGCCTGTATCGGCACATTTGTCGCCCTTTATTTTAAAGAGCAACAGTGGGCCTATGCTGGTTATGCACTGACCTTTTTTGGGTTAGCTTTTGTGGCTGTGCGGATTTTCTGCGGACATTTAACTGATAAAGTTTCGGGCTTTAAACTGGTTAAATATTCATTAATCATTGAAGCGATTGGGCTATTTTTATTATTTATATCGCCGCGTGTGGAAATTGCCTTACTAGGTGCGGTGGTCACTGGTGCAGGATGTTCTTTAATTTATCCAGCTTTAGGAGTCGAACTGATTAAAGGCGCTCCTGCTCAAATTCGTGGTACGGCAATGGGCGTGTTTTCAGCCTGTCAGGATATTGCCTACGCCATTTATGCCCCTGTATTTGGACTAGTTGCCCTTTATCTGGGCTATCCATCGGTCTTTATCACAGCTTCATTTTGCGCATTATTAGGTTGTCTCATTAATATTTATACGCGAAAGTTTGCGCTGCAAACACGAATCAACCCATAAAATTTAGGGCACTAACGTGCCCTATCATTTTCAAAATTGCTAAAAAACGCCTTTGGAAAGCCCAAGATAATTTTGTATTTTATTGAAATTCGTTTAGTTTCCAACGCCCATTATGACTTCGATTTCCCAGTATTTTTAACACCAAAACCAAACTTAACAATAACAATAAATACCACGATCCAAGTTTGCCCCAACCCACCATATGCCAAGCATTCACCTGACTTGGGTAGAGCCAGATTTTATAAAAAGTACTAATGTTTTCAGCAATCCAGATGATAAATGCCAAGACTAAAAGTACAGGTAACATGGGGAGTTGAAAGGCTCTTGCAGATAAACAAAAAGTTAATCGAGTTTTCCAGAAAATGACGACACTCCAAAGGAATAAGGCATAACGCAGATCTGGGATAAAAAATTTGCTCATAAAATTGATATATGAACATAACGCCAATGCCAGCATATTGCCAAAACGTGGCAAAGCCTCAAATGAGATATGATATAAACGTAGAGAACGAGCAAAAAAACTTCCGACTGCTGAATACATAAATCCAGCAAAAAGTGGCACTGTCCAAAGTTTAAATATAGCAGGCTGAGGATATTGCCATGAAGCGATCGCGGGATGCGTCAGAAAAATCTCCATCACCATCGCCATGATATGAAACAAAGCAATCACTTTGGCCTCAGCCCAAGATTCAAGTTTTAAGTAAAGTAAACAAGCTTGAATCGCCAAGGCATAAAAAAGCAAATAGTCATAACGATAAAAACCAAGATAGTCATGACTGCCCATCGGCGCAGTAAACACAAATGCGAGCAGTAATAAAATACCAAACAAGGCAGCCGAAGCTGCCTTAAAACAAAATTGAGAAACAAGTTTCAGAACGTACACAAAAACCTTATCCCAAGTATTTGGCGCTATATTCATGTACGGTATCAACAAAAATTTTCGGTTGAGCAGGATCTACCCATTGCGTGATGCCATGTCCAAGATTTGCTACATAACCTGTTGTTTCACCATTGGCATAGGCATCGTCCAGCATTGCTTTGACAGATTTTTCAATGGATGCTCTAGAGCCATACAATACCGCAGGATCTAGATTCCCCTGTACAGCAGCACGACCTGCAATACTTTGACGCGCAACATTTAAGGGAGTTGTCCAATCCAGTCCAAGCGCATCAGCACCTGTCGCAATCATTGGTTCTAACCATTGACCACCACCTTTGGTAAATAAAATCACTGGAATACGACGACCGTCTTTTTCACGTTGTAAACCCGCGACAATTTTTTGCATATAGTTGAGTGAAAATTCAATATATTCACGGTGCGCCAACGCACCGCCCCAACTATCAAAAATTTGAATCGCTTGAGCACCTGCATCGATCTGTGCATTTAAATAATCAATCACAGCGACAGCAAGACGATCAAGCAAGGCATGCAAAACTTCTGGCTGAGCATAGAGCATATGTTTGGTATGACGGAAATCTTTACTCGAACCGCCTTCAATCATATACGTAGCCAATGTCCATGGACTTCCAGAAAAACCAATCAAAGGAACCTGACCGCCCAATGCAGAACGAATGGTCGAAACTGCATTCATGACGTAATCCAGATCGGACTTGGCATTGAAATTAGGTAAATTTAAAACATCTTGTTCAGTGCGAATGGTCTTTTTAAACTTTGGCCCTTCACCCGTTTCAAAATAAAGCCCCAAACCCAATGCATCTGGTACGGTTAAAATATCTGAAAATAAAATAGCCGCATCTAAATCATATCGACGTAAAGGCTGCAAAGTCACTTCACAGGCAAAATCAGTATTTTTACATAATGATAAAAAATCACCCGCTTTACCGCGCGTTTCGCGGTACTCAGGTAAATAACGACCTGCTTGTCGCATCATCCATACAGGTGTGGTGTCCACAGGTTCACGCAATAAAGCACGTAGAAAACGATCATTTTTTAAGGTCGTCATTTACTTTCTCTATCTCAATTTTTATTGCATGCATCATAACAAAAAGGTTTGCGATTTAATAACTTCTCTGTGCGATAAAATCCAGATTAGGCAAGATAAAATTGGATAACTACACAAAAGAACTACTGCATCGTGATGTATTTTCTGTAATACTTACTCCGTTTTCTGTCCTAACTATATGAATAATTCTTAAGGTTGAATTACATGTTTGTTCGCTCTTTGCTCGCTTTGAGTCTAACTTGTATTATGACTGGCACAGCGTTTGCTGCACCTACGGCCGAGCAACCGTTAAATCCAAAAGTGATCCGCACTCAATCTGTTCAAGATCCGATTGATCCACTTGCCATTGAACGTAAGCCTCTCTCTCAAAATACATCTTCAGCATCTAGTCCTGTTTCGTCACCTGTGACAAATTCGGCTTCAGCTCCTGCTGCAAATGTTGCGGCTACATCTAGCCCAGCAAGTTCAGATCAGGCACAAGTCAGTGCTCAAGAAGAACATGATCTGAATCAGGCCTCTGCAACATTGCAAAACCTTGAAAGCAGCGAAACGAAAAATGCAGATACAGGTGTTGCACCTACCCCTGCTCAAAAAGCAGCAGCCACGACAACTGCTACAAAAACTCAAGCAGGTAAAGCATCTTGGACACTTGACGGTCTAAATAATGCTGACTGGTATGAAAATATCGGACGTGGTCAATTTCCAGTCTATGCGCGTGCGCAAGTCATGCTGAATAATACCCATGCGTCTCCAGGTGCAATCGACGGCACAAGTGGTATGAATACACTGAAAGCTCTTTCATCTTTTCAGCAAATGAATGGTTTAAAACCAACGGGTGAGCTCACCAAAGAAACGTGGGATGCCTTGGTCGCCAAGCAAAATAAACCCGCTTTTGTAGAATACACCTTGACAGCAGAAGACTTAAAAGGTCCTTATGCTGCATCTATTCCCCATGATTATGCACTACAGGCCAAAATGAAAGGTTTGTACTACACTCGTGTTACAGAAATGTTGGGTGAAAAATTCCATATGGATGAAGACTTTTTGAAAAAGTTAAATCCTAAGGCAAGCTTTAAAAAAGAAGGTGAAAAGATTATTGTCGCCAATGTGCGTAATGATCTCCCAGAAGATATTCATCTGATCATTGCGCATAAAGGTGCACGTCAGTTATATCTATTTAACAGTCGCAACCAAATGATTGCCTCATTTCCTGCAACCATTGGCAGTAGTGATACACCATCTCCAACAGGTACTTATAAGGTAGTGGGTGTTGCGCGTAACCCTTGGTATAGCTATTCACCAAGTAACTTCGTTCAAGGCAATAACTTAAAACCACTGTCTTTGCCACCTGGTCCAAATGCCCCTGTAGGTAATATCTGGATTGGTTTAAGTAAAAAATCTTTTGGTATTCATGGAACACCAAACCCATCTGCGATTTCCAAAACAGCATCACATGGTTGTATTCGTCTAACCAACTGGGATGCCAATGATTTGGGCAATAAAGTCAGTAGCGGTGTAACTGTTAAATTCCTTGAATAAAATCAATTAGCCCTTTTAAAGCCTGCATCTTAATGCGGGCTTTTTTATATTCCACTTTTATAGTTAACGTAAGTTCGATGAAAATATTTCTTTAACTTATTGAAAAACAATGATCTTGGCGGAGTCTTACTGAGTTCTCATCTAATTTTAGGATTAGCTTTCAGCTAGAGTTACTTTGGTTTCGTCCAAAGTAACCAAAAGCATTGTCATCTGCAAAACCTGTTGTCTTCTTGGATTTATTAAAATATATCGCAGAAACAGTATCTTGTTTAAACTATGCAGGTTGCAGATGACGTTTACGAGTATCATATCCATTGTCGAACTCAGGTTAGTTATCAATTATTTTGATACTTTTTACTGTTCTATTATTTTTAATAATTATAAAAATATCATAAAATCATTTCACAAATAGAACAATTTGTTCCAATACTGGTGTTTTTACTTTGCTGAGGGATTGCTACGATGTGTTCATGAAGTAATACATAAGAATTTGGGAGGTGCAGAATGAATGCATATCTACATCGTAGTGAAAACCGTGGTCATGTCCAAGCAGGTTGGTTAAATACCTATCATAGCTTTTCATTTGGAAGCTGGTATGATCCAAAATATATGGGTTTTGGTCCACTTCGTGTGATTAATGACGATACGATTGCGGCACATAATGGTTTTGGTACTCATCCACATGACAATATGGAAATCTTGACTTATGTCACCGATGGTCGCCTGAGCCACCGTGATACAATGGGTAATGAAGAACATATCACCGCAGGTGAATGGCAGTTGATGAGTGCGGGTACGGGTGTTGCACATAGTGAGTTCAATAATAGCGATGAGCCAGTGCATCTATTTCAAATCTGGATTCATCCAAATGTACGCGATGCTGAACCAACGTATCAACAAATCAAACTTGATCCAAGTGAACAGCCAAACCAATGGCACTTGATTGCAGGACCAAATGATAATGCTGCTATGCATATTCGCCAAAATGCAGAAGTGAAAGCGGCTGTGTTAGAAGCTGGTAAAACACTTGAGATTGCTGCAACTCAAAAACACAATTATGTGCATGTGATTAAAGGTCAAATTATGATTGAGAATCAAATTGTTAAAGCAGGTGATGCTTTATTGTTTGATGAGAAAACTACGATTCATGCACTTGAAGATAGTGAAATGATCTGGTTCGATTTACCAGCATAATCTTATTAACCTAACGCACTGTTTCGCCAGAAGCAGTGCGTTTTTGTTTATATTATTTCTTTTTAACTCATTTTTACGGGCGATTAGATTCCATATTCTACTCTCGTGAATCAATCAGCTTAAGCTTTTACACATCGTTTGCATTTCTAAATGGCGTATGTCGCCATGAACAAAGGCTTAATCGGTTGTACCCCTTCTGGATCTTTCTAAATAGCGTATGTCGCCATGAACGCAATAAGATGTGGGCGATTCAGCAGCTTAAATTTCTAAATGGCGTATGCCGCCATGAACCATACGCATGAATTTGCTTTCGTTTGGGGATATTTCTAAATGGCGTATGCCGCCATGAACTAACAGATAAGGTTGGCTCACTATTGCTTGCTTTTCTAAATGGCGTATGCCGCCATGAACATCAATAAGATCAAAGACTTTTTGGGTATGTTTTTCTAAATGGCGTATGCCGCCATGAACTTTTGCAGAACTCATCTGTAACATTGCCAAATTTTCTAAATGGCGTATGCCGCCATGAACACGAATTACGAATTATTCTATCCATTGCTTTCTTTCTAAATGGCGTATGCCGCCATGAACCTGAATATGTTGATCTTCAAAATGTTGGTATATTTCTAAATGGCGTATGCCGCCATGAACATTCAAAATGAGCAGCAAAAAGAGAATCGTCATTTCTAAATGGCGTATGCCGCCATGAACATGTCGCGGATCCATGGCTTTTCAGCGTGTTCTTTCTAAATGGCGTATGCCGCCATGAACACGAAAACGAATACGCCGAGGACGTTGAGAATTTTCTAAATGGCGTATGTCGCCATGAACTCACTCGGAATGCCCATAAGCGAAGCTTGAAATTTCTAAATGGCGTATGTCGCCATGAACTGTGGTTACGCTCCATGTAATGAATCGTGTTATTTCTAAATGGCGTATGTCGCCATGAACGTCTATGACAGCACATCTAAACGCACAATAAATTTCTAAATGGCGTATGTCGCCATGAACATAATTACGGTGTTTTAGTTGTACTTAGAAGTTTTCTAAATGGCGTATGTCGCCATGAACTACTTAGTACACAACAAAGATGCCACTTTCATTTTCTAAATGGCGTATGTCGCCATGAACAAGCCTCTCTAGGAGTTACACCACGAATTATTTTTCTAAATGGCGTATGTCGCCATGAACTCTTACTACGTGATCTCTGAAGCTGATAAAAATTTCTAAATGGCGTATGTCGCCATGAACAATAAGTTAGCCCCCGTAGGGGCTAGGGTCTATTTCTAAATGGCGTATGTCGCCATGAACTTTTTTTGAAAAAGTTTCTGATTTTTTCGACTTTTCTAAATGGCGTATGTCGCCATGAACACAGAGAACGCGGCAATGGTGTAGTCGCGCATTTTCTAAATGGCGTATGTCGCCATGAACTATGGCGTAACGTTATATTTCGTCGCATTAGTTTTCTAAATGGCGTATGTCGCCATGAACATTCATCGTTTTTCTGCCAAGCACCTGAGTATTTTCTAAATGGCGTATGTCGCCATGAACTACGAGAAACAACTGGCTACACTGGATGATGTTTTTTAAATGGCGTATGTCGCCATGAACAAAATATCAGATTGTATTATTTCGTGACGATTTTTCTAAATGGCGTATGTCGCCATGAACAATATATTGCCCTGCCATTAGGGATGCTAAATTTTCTAAATGGCGTATGTCGCCATGAACTTTCTGAAGAGGCTAACAATTAGCCTCTTTTTTTTCTAAATGGCGTATGTCGCCATGAACTGCAAGCATTAAACACCTGTCCAGCTTCTATTTTTCTAAATGGCGTATGTCGCCATGAACATTGAAGAACTACGCCCCTATTTGCCGTGAAATTTTCTAAATGGCGTATGTCGCCATGAACACGAAATTGTCGATCGTATTAATGACCAATATTTTCTAAATGGCGTATGTCGCCATGAACACGGCTGCAAATGTTGCTAAATTGCTCGGTAATTTCTAAATGGCGTATGTCGCCATGAACGCAATAGCTAACCAGTGCCACACTGGGTTATCTTTCTAAATGGCGTATGTCGCCATGAACACGTGCCATGAGTAGCTACTCCTCAAATTTTTGTTTCTAAATGGCGTATGTCGCCATGAACCTAACAGTGACCAATAATTATTATAGGCGTTATTTCTAAATGGCGTATGTCGCCATGAACTTGAACTGTACTGACGTATGAGCAGATGCACTTTTCTAAATGGCGTATGTCGCCATGAACTTCGGTGTAACTTAATGGCGGTAACAAGACTGTTTCTAAATGGCGTATGTCGCCATGAACTCTGCAAAAACATTATGACCTTGCAATAATTTTTTCTAAATGGCGTATGTCGCCATGAACCCTGATCGCAGCATACGAACTGCTCAGAAAAATTTCTAAATGGCGTATGTCGCCATGAACTTGATTACAAATTCCTGAATTTGTCTTAACGTTTTCTAAATGGCGTATGTCGCCATGAACCAGGGGATGGCAATGGTGACGGTTCTGGTACATTTCTAAATGGCGTATGTCGCCATGAACTTCTAAACCCTGACCTTTCGTGATTAATATCTTTTCTAAATGGCGTATGTCGCCATGAACATTGAAAAAGGTGGATATGATTTTGAGTGGTATTTTCTAAATGGCGTATGTCGCCATGAACTTATTTCCTTTTATTGTCGAGAGAAAATATAATTTCTAAATGGCGTATGTCGCCATGAACGGGAGGTTGAATGATAACTGAGCAAGAGATTATTTCTAAATGGCGTATGTCGCCATGAACATCAATGAAATTACCAGATGCTTTAAGTTATTTTTCTAAATGGCGTATGTCGCCATGAACATATTCTTCAATATTCATTTAAAAATCCTTATTTTCTAAATGGCGTATGTCGCCATGAACTTCTTAGCAATTTAACAATACAGCACATGTATTTTCTAAATGGCGTATGTCGCCATGAACATCATTTCCTCCCTATACCACTTGGTTATAGTTTTCTAAATGGCGTATGTCGCCATGAACGTTCAATTGTAGAAGCCGTTTTAAAAGAGCCTTTTCTAAATGGCGTATGTCGCCATGAACTATAGTCTTCAACTTCAGGGATATTATTATCTTTTCTAAATGGCGTATGTCGCCATGAACCATCTGCTTTATTCAAAAGGTGGACAAGGCAATTTCTAAATGGCGTATGTCGCCATGAACAACCAACAATATTCGTATAAATAATTCTGTGTTTTCTAAATGGCGTATGTCGCCATGAACGTGTGCAATGGTTCGACAATTTGAGCAAAACATTTCTAAATGGCGTATGTCGCCATGAACATAAACTTGTCGTTGATTCCGCGTCTGTTGGATTTCTAAATGGCGTATGTCGCCATGAACATTGGTGCCTATGCAGTCATGGAGTTAATTGATTTCTAAATGGCGTATGTCGCCATGAACCACCAACCTTACAGCCTCCAACTATGCGAACTTTTCTAAATGGCGTATGTCGCCATGAACGTTCAACCAATTTTTCTCCAACTTCTTTACTTTTTCTAAATGGCGTATGTCGCCATGAACAAATACCTTGTTGATTGTCTGCTTCTTCATCTTTTCTAAATGGCGTATGTCGCCATGAACGCACGCCATACTTATGCGACGATGCTCTTAATTTTCTAAATGGCGTATGTCGCCATGAACCGAAATCGACTGCATGACGATATTTTACGTCTTTTCTAAATGGCGTATGTCGCCATGAACAACAATGATGAGCTTGCTGAATTAGATCCATTTTTCTAAATGGCGTATGTCGCCATGAACGTGAAACATTATCTAGCCCAGCGTTAATTACTTTTCTAAATGGCGTATGTCGCCATGAACCTACGGTGGTCGATCATATCGTTCCGCATAAATTTCTAAATGGCGTATGTCGCCATGAACACGCTACTGGCGCAAGCATTTATGAGGCCACTTTTCTAAATGGCGTATGTCGCCATGAACTACCGATTGTTTCCATCTTTTTAACTCATTTATTTCTAAATGGCGTATGCCGCCATGAACCTTACAACAACAAGTCAAGTAATCAGAAGATCTTTCTAAATGGCGTATGCCGCCATGAACAAAACGAAAGAGATTAAGTTTTTAGTTAAAAATTTCTAAATGGCGTATGCCGCCATGAACATGATATTGGTTATGAAGCCATAGATATTTATTTTCTAAATGGCGTATGCCGCCATGAACATTAATCACAAAATTCAAAATCACTACAATTATTTCTAAATGGCGTATGCCGCCATGAACGAAAGCACCCATGGTTGAGCTGTCTGGGAACATTTCTAAATGGCGTATGCCGCCATGAACGATCTCCAAGACACGTTAGGCGGTTTCCAGATTTTCTAAATGGCGTATGCCGCCATGAACGTCCAAACAGTAATCTTGTTGTTATTAAAAATTTTCTAAATGGCGTATGCCGCCATGAACCCATAGATTAAAAACAAAGCCATTCTATGACTTTTCTAAATGGCGTATGCCGCCATGAACCAATTTCTGGTGACGCTACGGGCACTGTGAATTTTCTAAATGGCGTATGCCGCCATGAACCGAGATAGAAAATGAATGAGCAAGTCAAACATTTTCTAAATGGCGTATGCCGCCATGAACGCCGATGTCGCCGACTCGAAAAATCGGTACACTTTCTAAATGGCGTATGCCGCCATGAACTACTTTGCGATAGCAAAAAATAACCGCGAAAATTTCTAAATGGCGTATGCCGCCATGAACATTCAAATGGTAATACAACAACAACAACTACATTTCTAAATGGCGTATGCCGCCATGAACAAATCATTCTTGATGACCAGCGATAAGCCAAATTTCTAAATGGCGTATGCCGCCATGAACATACGGCTTTGGCGGTTATTGAAGATAAAAAATTTCTAAATGGCGTATGCCGCCATGAACACAATAGTTAAAATTCATTTTTCAATATCATTTTTCTAAATGGCGTATGCCGCCATGAACGATTGAAGGTTCTATTTATCAATCTCCTTTTTTTTCTAAATGGCGTATGCCGCCATGAACGCCCCTATAAGGGGCTTAATTTTTAATGGATATTTCTAAATGGCGTATGCCGCCATGAACAAAGTAAAAGTTGTAAAAAGAATTTGTGGTCATGTTTCTAAATGGCGTATGCCGCCATGAACTGCATCCTGATAATGTTTCTGTTGAGTTGATCTTTCTAAATGGCGTATGCCGCCATGAACTAGTTTATGTTTGTCTTTGATTTTTACAGTGTTTTCTAAATGGCGTATGCCGCCATGAACTCTCAAATCCAACTGATGTGACTGTGACAAAATTTCTAAATGGCGTATGCCGCCATGAACATAATCTGCGTTCTGTGGGTAAAAGCGATTCTTTTCTAAATGGCGTATGCCGCCATGAACAATTGAACCGATCGGGATAGATCGTGAAGACTTTTCTAAATGGCGTATGCCGCCATGAACTATAAGCTTTTGATAACTAAGGGTTTTTCTTATTTCTAAATGGCGTATGCCGCCATGAACACTAGAAATAGACCCGACAGTTATTTCAAATTTTTCTAAATGGCGTATGCCGCCATGAACAGAAATCTAGTTTACAAATATGTAAAAAGCAATTTCTAAATGGCGTATGCCGCCATGAACCGCCAACCGATTGTCAATTGCTAGACGATTCTTTTCTAAATGGCGTATGCCGCCATGAACAACTTAAAATTTAATTATAGAAAAAATATTAGTTTCTAAATGGCGTATGCCGCCATGAACCGTGAAGAAATGCGTAGTGGGCTGGTTTCACTTTTCTAAATGGCGTATGCCGCCATGAACTAATCATGATTATGACGATACTAGTGTTGGTTTTTCTAAATGGCGTATGCCGCCATGAACGAAGTATTAGCCTCAAGTCTCATAAAACTTCTTTTCTAAATGGCGTATGCCGCCATGAACTTCAGGCATGATTTATTCCTTAAATACGGTAATTTCTAAATGGCGTATGCCGCCATGAACTAGGCACAGAACCACATTTCAAACTTCCTACATTTCTAAATGACGTATGCCGCCATGAACTTCGCGAATAAAACGACGTTTTGCATCTTCTTTTTCTAAATGGCGTATGCCGCCATGAACTTTTTAAAAAATACGCTGCGAGTCTCTTGTACTTTCTAAATGGCGTATGCCGCCATGAACCCAGTTCCAAAGAAAAACCCTTAGTTATCAAATTTCTAAATGGCGTATGCCGCCATGAACAGTAGTGTGCCCCGCTCTATTAAGCGTCGTTCGTTTCTAAATGGCGTATGCCGCCATGAACTGGAAATGCTTCCATGAACATACCAAGCATATTTTCTAAATGGCGTATGCCGCCATGAACCAAGTAATGGTTCCGGCAACGGAAATGGTTCTTTTCTAAATGGCGTATGCCGCCATGAACAAGTTTTGAGCAAATCATCTTTTGAAAATGCATTTCTAAATGGCGTATGCCGCCATGAACGTACAAATATTTCTTGGATAGAAGTTTCAGAATTTCTAAATGGCGTATGCCGCCATGAACATGATTTGCCTGCCTCACGTTGCAAATCTCTTTTTCTAAATGGCGTATGCCGCCATGAACGTAGTAAGGCATAGATCGACACATCATTTAAATTTCTAAATGGCGTATGCCGCCATGAACCTAAATCATCTGTAGATGATCTTGTCTTTATTTTTCTAAATGGCGTATGCCGCCATGAACTTTGATCAACAGCGATAATGCCTTCAACATAATTTCTAAATGGCGTATGCCGCCATGAACCCAGTGCAGCATCATTATTGCCATTTCTTAATTTTCTAAATGGCGTATGCCGCCATGAACAAAAGATGGCCGTCTTTGTGATGACAAAATATTTTCTAAATGGCGTATGCCGCCATGAACTGTTCAACAGAAAAATTGTTTTTATATAAAAATTTCTAAATGGCGTATGCCGCCATGAACGATGAACATTTGGCACGATTAAAAGAAATGAATTTCTAAATGGCGTATGCCGCCATGAACTGTATTGTGAAATTCCGCTTGATCCAACTAATTTTCTAAATGGCGTATGCCGCCATGAACTTGATGTATTTACCGTATTGATGCTTGATATTTTTCTAAATGGCGTATGCCGCCATGAACCTCAGTCATATCAGCCACCAATTGGCTTATTATTTCTAAATGGCGTATGCCGCCATGAACGCTTTTCTGGATCAACCGCAATTATGTTTCTCTTTCTAAATGGCGTATGCCGCCATGAACCAGCACCATTAGAACAGCCTTGCTTAATGTCATTTCTAAATGGCGTATGCCGCCATGAACACTGGGCTTTTAATAATCGTATTATCTGTAATCTTTCTAAATGGCGTATGCCGCCATGAACAAAATGTGACATTTTTTATTACTCAAAAATAATTTCTAAATGGCGTATGCCGCCATGAACCTAGAGATAGCAATGATGCGCCAACACTAACATTTCTAAATGGCGTATGCCGCCATGAACAACTCGGTCTAGCTTCTACAGTTGTCGCTTTATTTCTAAATGGCGTATGCCGCCATGAACAGAGGGGTTAAAATTGCTTGTAGCCAGTTTGTTTTCTAAATGGCGTATGCCGCCATGAACGAACAAGTTAATGAGTATTTTACTCAAAGTTTTTTCTAAATGGCGTATGCCGCCATGAACAACTTTATGTTTGTAAGTGCATTGCCTTAAATTTTCTAAATGGCGTATGCCGCCATGAACATTAAAAGACAACTATAGTTTATGTCATTAAAATTTCTAAATGGCGTATGCCGCCATGAACACTTTTGTGAAGGTCTGCACTTGGTAATGACTTTTCTAAATGGCGTATGCCGCCATGAACAAACACCAGAAGACTGGCGAAAAACCCCTGATTTTCTAAATGGCGTATGCCGCCATGAACACTACAAGTAAACTAACAGAAGCAATCTCTAATTTCTAAATGGCGTATGCCGCCATGAACATCGTAGGCGAAATTGCATACTTTCTCTATCATTTCTAAATGGCGTATGCCGCCATGAACCTAAATCATCTGTAGATGATCTTGTTTTTATTTTTCTAAATGGCGTATGCCGCCATGAACACAGATTATTGTTCAATGCGAAGATTGAAAGATTTCTAAATGGCGTATGCCGCCATGAACTATACAACGCTTGGATCGAAACATCGTTTAATTTTCTAAATGGCGTATGCCGCCATGAACAATGAACAGTAGGATTAAGTAGGGCATCTAAATTTCTAAATGGCGTATGCCGCCATGAACAACCTTAGCCCCTTCGGGGGCTAACTTATTTTTTTCTAAATGGCGTATGCCGCCATGAACATTGGTTGTAATAAGAGATAAGGTGGCGAGATTTTCTAAATGGCGTATGCCGCCATGAACAACTTTTGTCCCAATACTCCATACAGCTTAATTTTCTAAATGGCGTATGCCGCCATGAACGGTTTCTCCTGCCATTCGTGCCAGAGCAACTTTTTCTAAATGGCGTATGCCGCCATGAACATCCCGAGGATTTGGCAAATGCTGAAGATCAATTTCTAAATGGCGTATGCCGCCATGAACTATCTGTGCAAAGTCTGCTTCGGTGCAGATGATTTCTAAATGGCGTATGCCGCCATGAACATTGCTGGCCTGAAACACAAATATTGCATCAATTTCTAAATGGCGTATGCCGCCATGAACTCAAAGCCATCGATGTCTACTGCGTAGGCATCTTTCTAAATGGCGTATGCCGCCATGAACACTCTCCGATCATGATCAGCATGGGTTCAATGTTTCTAAATGGCGTATGCCGCCATGAACCATTTACACCTCCGAGATTAACAAGTCGATAATTTCTAAATGGCGTATGCCGCCATGAACCTATCAACCTACCGCCTGTTCCCCCTGTAACTTTTCTAAATGGCGTATGCCGCCATGAACAGTCATGATGGATACTGCTGATATTACTAAGTTTTCTAAATGGCGTATGCCGCCATGAACGTTTAAATATGTATGACAGCATACATGTTTACTTTCTAAATGGCGTATGCCGCCATGAACAACTAACTGAGTGTCGAAAAGTTGAGGAGGCTTTTCTAAATGGCGTATGCCGCCATGAACGATATGTACAACGTTAGATTTTGTAGCGGCATTTTCTAAATGGCGTATGCCGCCATGAACCCTACTCTGCCCTTGTATTGGCCTCAAGTTTATTTCTAAATGGCGTATGCCGCCATGAACCTATCAAAGTTGTATATGCATCTGTTTGTCTATTTCTAAATGGCGTATGCCGCCATGAACTGAGTATTGTAGTTTCTGCACCGATTCGTACATTTCTAAATGGCGTATGCCGCCATGAACAACCCACAATATTTGTGTAAATGCGCCTATGTTTTCTAAATGGCGTATGCCGCCATGAACTCCAACGGCCAAGCGCTGCATCACGTACTTGATTTCTAAATGGCGTATGCCGCCATGAACTAGGGCTGCGGCTTGGGATGCGGCTTGGGATGTTTCTAAATGGCGTATGCCGCCATGAACGCCTGTACCAGCAGGCAAAGATGCAAATATCTTTTCTAAATGGCGTATGCCGCCATGAACAGTAAGAATAAAGCAAAAAATAAAGTTATAACAGTGCTTTATCCCTAAAAAGTATAAAATACCCAAAGTTTTAAAGCAAAGTTATAACTTATTGATTTTATTAAGCTGTTAAAGAGTGTAAAAAATATTGGGTTAAAACTCAGGTACTGTGGATGTACGACTTAATCCATAGCTTCCAAATTTTCCAATATTTGCTTCATCAACACGTTTTTTTCCAATAATCAAACGGAAGTTCATATCATTGGTTTGACTTTTCATATTGATATAAGGTTCAAAGGTCTCCATCAGATCCAATGCTTTAAAGTGTTCCTGTGCTTCTTCAATTGAAATTCCACGGCGTTCTGCCTGATGAACAACACGCTGCTCAACCGTCAATTTTGGATTAACTTTAAAATAAGTAGCATAGCCGTTGATCTTATCCTCAGGAACTTTACGAGCAGATAAGATATGTACATAATCTTGCAGCCTTGCTAACCAATGAGTTAGATTCAGTTGCTCTAATGCTTCGACTGAATCCGCAAAAATACGAATTTTATCGCCTAAATAACCCAATTTTTTCTGCTGAATTAAGCGATATTTAGGAAAAGATACACCATAGGCAATCTTTCCTTGTTCATCGGCTTGTTCAGCAAAAGCAATATGGAGCTGAGTATAAACTTTTGACCAAAGCTCAAAGGATGAAAAATCAGGATTATCAATCAGTGTTAATTCAATATAATAAGTCATGATCATCCCTTTAAAGTCGTATGTTTTTAACATAAGCTAGACCTTTTTTACCAAGGTAAAAAGCCGATACACCCGCATTTTCAATCTTTTCTTCCAAATCCCTAGCCTGATCTTTAGAAATATCAAGATTTATAATGAGTTGACCACTAGCTTTATGAAGTAGTTTTTTTACTTCACCCTCACCTTTTAAGAACTTAGAACTGATATAAGGGTTTCCCCAAACAATCTTCTGCTGCCCAGTCGTAAATCTTTCCATTAGATTTTTAGGTGTAAAACCATTATGTGAAATACCTGTTAATCCACCTCTAGACGCTCGAATAACAGTAGTATCGTACTGTTCAGTCAATCTATCTAATTTTAAATATAAAGCTGAACAGTAAAGTGGGAGAACACTGATTTTATTAGCAGATTCTTTCAGAGCGAAGTTTGGATAACGGCTCGATAAAGTTTCTGCCAAATAATTAATTTCATCACTTACAGGAACTTTAATCTTTTTAACTTCTTCTAGTCTGTCTAAAATACCGAGTGGATCAAGAATAGAATCTTTTGCAGATGAAATTTTATTGTCTTTAATAAATTGACATAATTCATCTAAATTCATCCATAACACATCCCAGAATTCCTTTGCATAACTTACAGTAAGCCAAGGATCACTTAACTTAATCATTCCTGTAAAAGAATTCTGATCTGTACTACCTGAGATATTTCTAAGATAAACCGTTTCCTGACTGAGAATAGACCTATCAATAATATCTTCTTCATTTAAAACCTTTTCAATTTCCTTGAAATAATAATTTGAAGAATTTCTAACATCATAGAGTTTTCTTTGTTCTCCAATAAGTCTATTCAAAACCCCCATTACAGTATTTTTCGTAATAGCCCTATATTTATAATTGTCTACTTTTTTATCGCCCAATGCAGTCATCGATCCAATAAAGTTTCGTTTAGTTGTATTATCTTCCCCATCTAAAAACGAGTTACGCCACGAGGAATCATATTCAATAATAATCTGCATCACTCACCTCATTATTGCGCTTCAAAATAAACCGCATAATCCGATTGAGGTTCAGAGTTTACTTGATCGGGATGACGTTTAATCCGCATCATTTTATTGCTATCGTTATAATCTATCTCCAAAGTATCAACACACATATAACCCTTGGCTTGTTTGATCACTAATTCTTGAAGCATGCTTAAAGTTTCATTGACGAGTATATCAATCGCTATATTATCTAATAGAATTCCAACTTCACCCTCATTAAAAATCGTACCTTTACGCACATAATTTTTATGGAAAACAGCTTTTGGTTCTTTAGTTGGATCTAAACTTTTAATAAAGTTTTGTACAGTTTCAGCAATTTTCTCACCTTCACCTTCTTTAATCAGCATCGATGCACGATCGAATTTTTTATCTAATGAAATAAATTGAAGCTGTTCAATACTGATTGAGCCATAAGCTTCATACTCTGTATCACCAAAAGTTGTTTTAGAGAAAATTGAATTTTCACCACGTTTATACGTTTTTGTACCATCTGCTTGTATAATTTCTTCACTTGAACTCGCATTAGAAAGCTGTTCAAAGTTCCCATTACCCAATTGATCAACGAAATCTGTAATCAATAGCGGACTTGTACGTTTACATTGGCTTGAAGGTACAACATAACCACGGATTAAACCTGTAACTGATGCTAAAACATCAATCAAATTTTTATCTTTGGCGTAATGTAAATCAAATGACTGATCACGGAATAGATGATGACGTATACAGTTTTGACTAATGTACAATGGAGTTTCATCAAAATTAATATCAGATGCTTCTTTTCGATATTTATATCCTGTCTCTTCTTTGATCTTACCTGATAAGTTACTAAATCCACGCAACTTAGGTAAAGTATGATTATCAACAGTCTTACCATCATTTCCCGTCAATGATGTTGGACCATTCCAATTCACCACACCATAACCATATGCCGTGATTTTAAAGTCAACGCTTTTTATGCCAGTTACTTTAGCCATGTTATTTTTCCTCTTGTTCTGTTGTTAAAAAGTTTAATTTATCCAAAGATATAGAACCGATTGGCTGTTTATCTGTAATTGCGTAATAAATTGCCTCAGGATGACGAACGCCTGTTCCACCCACTTTATTGAGATCATCTTCGATATAGCTTAGATACAAAGGAAAATCTGCATCTCTTGCATAGTTTTCCAAGACTGCACAACGAGCTTGCTGTTTTTTCTCAGGAATCCCTTTGACAGGATGGGTTGAATCAACATTGCCATGCTTTTGTGCAATAAAATTGATCAAACCTAAATCTTTGATAATATTTAAAGATTCTGTCAGATTGTCATATTCAGTTGTATCATCCACAGGTGGTGTATAAGCATATTTATTTTCAAAAATCGGCTGTTTAAAATCATTCAAATTTAAAACTGCCAATTGCACAAAACGACTATCACCCCGTAATGAGTTTTTACTGATCTTCGACTTTCTTTCAGCCATTTTAGATTTCATCACTTTGGTGGGTTCAGTCACTTTTTTATTCATTAAATCAATGCTTTTCTTTAATGCTTTATCCATATCTTGGATAACAGCAGACCTATCATCTAACTGTACTTGCTTTTTATAAAATTCACGATAAAGCTTATAGAGTTCAGCAAGCTTAAATACCTTTTCATTTAAACGATCTTGTAAAAAGTCATACCATGCTTTGGTTGTTTGTAAACTATTTAATTGATTTAAAAAATAAGCCAATGAACCTTTACAACTGCCATTTTTCAAATTTTCAGTAATTGCAACTTGTAAGATATTAACCGCTTGATTTTCACCAAAACGATCTAAGCGCCCCATACGCTGTAACATATTTTCAGGTGAAGTCATTTCACTTAACATATGTTTACTTGTAATATTTAATGAAGCTTGAACAATAGGTCCACTCCTTAAAACATCATATTTTTGTGAACCTTTCTTTTTAAATGAATCAAAGACTTCATCAAACCATCTCTTTTTATCACTGCGCTTATATTTGGAGTGGAATAAGACACTATTTTCATGATCTTTCTGATAAACAAAGCCAAGTTGTGCTGTTTGTGCTGTATTGGAAATAATAAAAGTTTGATCTGAGTAAGTTTTATAAAATGGGTTTCCCTCAATCACAGATTCATCATATTCAATAAAATCAATTTTATAATGACTTTGATTAAAGGATGACATTTCAACCACATCATCTTCATGCACATTTAAAATGTTTTCCAAATAATAGTAATGTGGCGTTGCAGATACCAGTAAGGTATTTTTTTCATATTGTTTACGCATGTTCTTATTGGCAATCAACTCTGCAAATAGTAGATTAAAAATCTCCATTCCAATATATTCATGGTATTCATCAAATACCACATGTGCATCCATAAAAGGTAATAGACTATTCACATTGGTATGCGTGACAATTGAACCTAAAATTTGGTCAATTGTGGTGACAACGACATCACCTGAAAAAGGTTCTGGCTCTTTTTTAATTTTTCCATTTTCATTTATGTATTTAAATTCGCCTGTCAAAATTTCAACTTTTGCATCAGGTAAATAATCCTGTGTTAATTCCTCAAAAATTCCTTGGCAGACTTGCACACGTGGGCAAACCCAAATAATTTTCTTAGCATCTTTAAGTCTTGCCCATTCCAAAGCAATTTTAGTTTTACCACATCCCGCAGGACCTGCAAGCACAGCAATATCTTTTAAATCTGCCAGTTGCCTTGCAACTTCATTTTGCTTTTGTGTACGTTCACTATCAGGAAATTTTGTTGAGGCATTTTTTAAGTGAACCGATAAATCAGATAAAATTTCTTGATCATCTAACAATTCATCTAAGCGTTTTTCAACAATATAATCCATTAAATCTTGGGCTGTCTGCTTTGATACAATTCGGTCTGCACTAATCACACAAGCACGTAATAAATTATGCTGTGCATTGTTATCTATTTTATTTCTGAGTTGAGAAGTTTCATCGTTATTGCTGTATAGCTTAAACTCAGGGAATTCCTTACCTTTATAAATATAGTTAAAGTCTTCCAATTGATCCGCAAAAGATTCTATTTCCCAATTTAAATTTTTCTCAATAACATCAATATCTTCATAATGTTTAGCGACTGAATTTATTCGCTTGAGTAATGATGTTGTTTGTTTAATGATATTTTCAAATTGTTCATTCGAAATATTCTTAGCCAAAAAATCATATGCTTTATGTACACCTGAAAACTCATCATTAGAACGATATGGTTTCGCATGATGCCAATAGATCACATGCTGTAAACACTCTTTTTGCCTATTGTTCAATCCTTTGCATTGTTTTTCAAAAAAGTTAAACAATATCAATGAAATTTCATTATGACGAGGATGTTTTTCAAAGGTGAATTTTACATCAATATGCTGACCATCTTCTTCAGGATCTTTTTGCTTACCTTTTTTCACCCAATCCTGAAAATGAGGATCTAACTTACCTAAGTCATGTAAACAACCTGCTAGAAATGCAACTTTAGAGAGGTTTTCATATTCATTATTATCGACGACTTTTTTAAACAATTGCTGTGCTAAATAACCAATTGCAAATGAATGCTCTGCTAAAGGTTGTAATTGAGTATTTGCATAAAACTCATCTTTCTTCGCTTTCATTGTCATTACATCCATAAATACTTCTTTTTGTGTACTATTCACAGGCACAATCCCCTGTATATTAAACTTATTCCGATTTCCAACGACCCATAGCAACTCACTTCTACGACGACCACGAATCCAGTGGCAACTGACTGCCGTACTTTTAGTGACAGTCTTTCTCAACAATTTTTTAACAGCAATCAAACCATCTTCCGTAATGACTGTTTGCCATGTGTTATCCCCAATACGATCAGCAAATGCATCTAACACACGACGAGTTCGAGGAATCGCTTTCTTTTCGCATTGGGAAATAAAGGTGACAATCATAATTCGCTCTCCAAATTTGGAAAGTTTCGACACGCCTGTAATTTCACCTGTTCAAACATCCAGTCCAGACACCGATATTCTGTAAATTTCTGCAAAAGCTGCTGACGAAACTCCTGCTCAGACATCCCCTCTTTTGCACAAATAAAAGCCCACGGTAAAACCACTGCATCCTTTATTAAATCAGCCACATCAAACACTAATGCACCACGACGGGTTTTGCCATGCATGACTGCAAAACTGTGTGAAATACCTAATACCCAAAGTGTGGTTGCTGCCAGTCCATAAGCCAGATAATTGCCATGATTCAAAAAGTCATTCGCTAAATCCCCTTGTTCAGGATTTCGTTCAAAACTGAGTTTGCAACGCGTCGCTGCGATTTTATAAAGTTGCTTGGTCGTCTGCGCTTCAGCAAGCAACAAATCACCGACTTTGCTTTGATGTGGAATTTTCTTTTCAAAACTAGTTAAAGCTTGTTCGATATCTGCATCATCAAGATAGAAGCCCTCATCTTTGAGGTCTTTGTCTTTTGCCCAGATTCTGCGGATAAACTCGATACGGGCTATTTGAAAAGCTTTTGCCACTTCCAAACGTTTAGCATCGTCAAACCAAAAACTCATCCAGCCTTGCATGTACTCCGTGGGTCGATATTCACTTTGTGGCATCATCCATTCAATTTCAGATCCCATAAACAGTGGCGTCCCACCTCCACCTGTAAACCCCACCAATACCCCTGCACTGGCAAGCATTCGCATGGCTGCTTGGGTAATCGATGTCCCCGTTCCTAATAAAATTACTGTGGTATTGGCAATCGGAATATTCCAGTATTGGTTTTCGTTTTTGGCCTCAGTTAAATATAAAACGCGACCATCTTTTTGCATGACTCTGCAATGTTCAAGATAATAAAGATTGGCTCGCTTAGAATGTAATATCGCTTTTAAGTCTGATGGTGAAAGTTGTTCCATTTTTATCATCGTATTGCTTTGATGTTATTAACTAAATTAACATACGTCCGTTTTTGTTTTACATCATTTTTTCTGTTAAACGTCATAAAATGTCGTGTATATTTATCCTTAAAGACAAAAATTATTTTAATTTTCGATTATCACTATTCGCTTTAAATCAATCATAAAATCACTTTCATATTGATCAAATTCTCTTTGTCCCACAGATATCAGTTTAGAATAAATTTTATTATTACAGATCGATCTAACGGGTAATTCAATCAAGCAAT
>Ga0099800_1054_pt1 | contig 35803 bp, 29 predicted proteins | sample Uncmet6_SortRC_1_FD_89868 | JGI IMG/M metagenome (GOLD analysis project Ga0099800, IMG submission 89868) | Marine eukaryotic communities from CALCOFI LINE 67, Pacific Ocean - CN11_C50_N6_SortRC_1 | ecosystem: Environmental > Aquatic > Marine > Oceanic | place: Pacific Ocean: Monterey Bay... | reverse complement strand
CACAATCGGGTATGTTCATTCCGGAGTTAGCGGCCGTTTCGCGAAGACTCAAGGGGAATTGAAAACACAAAGGAAACGCTATGAAGTTGTGCACTCGTATAAACATGGAACCAAATTGAGGACATCGGGGACAGGATTGGCGCGTCGATATCAAATGCATGCAGGGCGCAGCTCCGACCGCGTTGGTCCATATTTATACGGCTCGGAGAGCCTGACGGAGAAAACCGCGAGACGGGTTCAAGACGGCGGAGATGTATGCGTATGGGTTATCAATGCAACGTACGTCGGTGAGGTGCAGGTGTGTTTCGTCAACGGGTAGCCGGACGCCAGTCTTGTACGGCGCCATTGCATCATCCACCAGCACCACCAGGTACCCCGGCACGTCCTCCTCGCCGAGTTTGTTCACGTCGGCTGCAATCTCGCTGGATGATTCGGCGGCCGAGGACGACACGAGTCTTAGCGTGCTCTTTGTGGACATCCGCACCGCGAGCGGCGAGGTCACTGACGCCTTGTTGGACGGACCCAGGAAGTAGACATCAGGTTTGACGAGTATCTTCGCATCCGCGTATCCACTCCAACAAGAGCCGACGATACCCAGCGCTGCGGCAGCCCCCAGCGCGCCCGCATCCCTCCTGCCAACTTCCACAAACGCCGCCTCGTCCGGCCGCCCCGCCTCCCTGCCGTCGCTCGTGCTGCAGCACACTATACTCACGGTCCTCCTCGACTCACGTAAACGTCTCCATTCTATCACCCTCCATGTGCGCGTTGTGGTGCTCCTCGGCACCGAATTGCGCGCATTGCGTGCGGCGCACACAGCGGCCGACATTCTCATCGCGTCCGCTCCGCCGCCGCCATTCGTCGGCGGGTGGCCACAAATTTCTTCGAAATTAAGAACTCTTAAATGTATACACCACACAGTTAAGAATGGTATTTTCGATGTCCTCGCGCCCGTTGCTGCCTCGATGAAGAAGTCTTATATATACACGGGATCGAAACGGAAAAAAAAAAAAAAAAAAAAAAAAAAAAAAAAAAATGAGGGAGAGAGATAGAGAGACAGACAGAGGGCGTCGAGCGTCTGCGCGCGCGCGCGTGCATCGGGTTGTGCGCGGACGGACGGACGGACGGACGTTTCCGAGCGAGAGTGCTCGAGAAAGTGGACGAGAGCGATGATTGCGTCTGTTGCCCCTGGACACGAATGTTCGGTTGGTGTGGGGCGTGTGAGTGATGTGTTGCGTCTGAAGTGACAAGTGCGGGATTCCGGCGGCGACGATTGCGTGGGAGGGAGAAGAGCCGAGAGAAAAATAGACAGAGAGAGAGGAAAGGGTGTGTGCGTGTTTGTTTGTTTGTTTGTGTGTGTGTGTGTGTGTGTGTCGTAGGTGTGTCGTAGGTGTGTCGTAGGTGTGGGTCGTTCGTCAGGGGTTCGGAACTCAGTACTAGCATCAGGAAACTCGACAGAGCGCGAGCCTGAGATTGCAGGCGTGCAGACGAGATACCATGAACATGCCGCGCTTCATGATGATATCGGTGACCATGGTAATCGCATTTATGGTCACCGGAACGATGATCCTGCCGGGGGTGTACGGCGATTTGTTCGATGGCAATATCTTCAAAAAACAGAATGCGTTATATACCACTGTCTCGGCGGAGTCAGAGGAAGCCCACGCGCAGAAGCAGCAGCTGTCCGGCGCGCAGCTCCTCTCGTTGTCGGAGGAGACGACGACGGAGGCGACGGCAGCGGCGGCGTCGGCGGCGGGCTCGACTGCTGTGAACTCGACGGCGTCGGTTGATAAAGTGCTCAGTGACGTCGATGAGGCGCTTGGAAGGGTGAACATGAACAGGACGGTCGCAATGGACGCGGCCATCGGCCCGGTCGCTGAAGATTTCAACGCCACGGGGTCCGTGAGGCTGCCGAAGAAGTACGGAAAGAACATCGCCGACCAGCTCGACAAGGTGCTTGATGAAGAGTTTGGCGAAAATGGGGAGGAGGACCTCGAGAACGAGGCGAACGAGGGCAGGGAGACCTTCCGCACGAGCGTGGAGCACGGGGAGAAAGTGGGCGTGGTTGTTCGCGTTGGCACAGGTGAGGGCGCAAAGACGGCGAACTTGACCAATATTTCCAGCTACAACCTCATGGAGCTTCTGAAGAACATCAACGCAGAGAAGATTGTGCAGACGCTGTCGCAGAACGAAGAGATCGCCGAGGGCCAGGGCGGCGCGCGCCTCCTCGACGAGAACAACGTCGAATACGTCGTTTCGAGGCCACGCTCTCGGAGCTTCGAGCTGCAGCATGACATTGCTCTCGTGCGTGACATCACGACTGTTCTGATGAGCTCGTCGCTCTGCGGCCTCATCGCCTACCTCCTCTCGCAGCCCCCAATTTCGGGCTTCCTTATCGGAGGGTCGATCGTCGGGCCCGGCGGCCTCGGCATGGTGAACGAGCTCGTGCAGGTGGAGACTGTGGCGCAGCTGGGTGTTATATTTCTGCTTATGGGCCTAGGCATGGAATTCAAGCTGCAAAAGTTGAAAGGAGTGCGCACAGTGGCGCTGCTTGGCGGCGCGCTCCAGATATGCGCGTCGATCGCCGTGTGTGGGCTCGGTGCGCTCCTCTTCAAGGGCAGGTGGAAAAAGGGGCTGTTCGTCGGCGCCTTCCTCAGCATGTCGTCCACCACCGTCGTGCTGCAGAGTATCACGGAACGCGGGCAGCTTCAGTCGACCTTCGGCTCAATCACCATCGGCACGCTCATTCTGCAGGACGTCGCGGTCGGCCTGCTCTTCGCGCTCCTGCCCGTGCTGGGGAAGCACGGCGGCAGCCTGTCCGACGCGCTTGGCATCGCCCTTCACATCTTCTCCATGCTGCTCATCTTCTCGGCGGGGTGCTGGCTGGTGAGCAAGACATTTTTGAATCGATTGTTGGGCATTTTGGCGGGCCCAGGCCCAATGTCGCTCGGGCTCACTCACGCTTTCATGGCGGTGATGGGCCTGATTGTTTCCGTTATCAGCGACAAGATGGGCCTGAGCCTCGAGCTCGGCGCCTTCGCCGCCGGCGTCATGGTGACGTCGACTGAACACTCGACGCAGATGCTCCACGTGATGGAGCCCATCCGCCACGTTTTTGTCGCGCTCTTCCTCGGCACCGTCGGCATGCTCGTGTCGATGAAATTCCTGATGCAGCACATCGGCCTGCTCCTGATGTCAGTCATCGTCGTGTCGCTCTTGAAGACGTTGATCATAGCCGGCATTGTCAAGGCGTTCGGGTACCCGCTCCGCACGTCCGTCGGCGTCGGCGCCGCGCTCGCGCAGATTGGTGAGTTCTCCTTCGTGCTACTGGGTCGAGCTCGCGAACTGGACATAATAGAGGGCTCATTTTACCTGTTGCTGCTAGGCTCCGCGGCGCTGTCCCTCTTCTCGACGCCCATTGCTTTCAAGTACGCCGTTTGGCCGATCGTTGGCCACCAGGGGCCAATCATCGGGGGAACGACGCTGGTGTCGGGTTCGAACGAGAAGGCTTCGTCGGGATCGTCGTCATCGATTCCCGGGTCGCCAACCTCCTGGACTTCGTTGTTCAGGGGATCCCTCCGGGGCAGGACATCGAGCTCCGCCAGTAACTTGGAGCTCATTGGAAGTCCGATGGACGATCGACACGATGATCAGCATCGTGTGTAGCGAGAGCTTCGAGAGAGAGTGGGAGTGGTGGTGCTCTCGATCGATCGGATGGACGGACGGATACATTTATTTTTTTCTCGTGTTATTTGCCGCGGTCGCTGTTGCTTGATTCTTTTCTTTTTGATCCGAGGGTCTTTTACAGGTTCTTACAAGAAGGACGGCACCTTGCATATGGAAATGTAATTATGAATTGTATATTTGCCAACACCATCATTTACGTACACATCGACAACTCTCGAAGAGGGGAACGCGTCGCGAGTTGGTCACCTCTTTCCTACGCCCTTCCCCTTGCCCTTCTGCTTCAGCTTCGCCTTCTTCGCGTCCGGCTTCTTGGACCCCTTGTCGTCCTTCCGCTTGAGAGGGGCGAAGGACTGGCTGCCGGACGGCTTGAAGAAGGAGTCCAGCCGCGCCTGCGCCCCCTGATTCGATTGTTTCTTCAACTTCTCAATGCCGGACCGAATTCGTGTCTCGTTGAAGCTCTTCTCTCGCACCATGAACTCAATGATGCCCTCCTCGTCAATCTTGCCTCGCTTGAGCGGCCCGACCTCGGATCCGTCGGTCACCTCCGGCGACATGAAGAACGCCGCGGCCTCCCTGTACGGAAAGTTCTCCGGTATTGTGTATTTCAATTTGCTCTCCTTGTCCTTCGTCTTGTGCGTCATCGCCGACTCGAGCACCGGGATGGCAGCTTCGAGGCTCTTGTGCTCCCTGATGAGCTTCAGCGCTGACTCGGGCCCTATGCCCCTGATGCTGTCGGTGTAGTCGGAGCCACAAAGGATGCACACGTCCACGAACTGCTCCATCGTCAAGTCGAAGCCTTCGATCACCTTGGCCAGGTCGAATTCCAGTACGGCCAGCTTGCGCCCCTCCGCCTCCATCAGGTATCGCACCAGCCGCGGCGCACCGAATGTGAGCGTATCCATGTCCTCCGAGGACACGGCGTACACGAGGCCCTTCTTGCAGAGCTCGGCGCACTGCGCCTCGGCCTCCGAGGGTGCCTGAACGATTGGCATCCCCATGAGCCGAAGCAGCCGCTTGCACTCGTCGTTCATCTGCGGTGTCACCTTGATCATCCTCTTGCTCATTTTCTCAATCTCCGCCTCGTCGCCGGCCTCCTTCGCCTCCGCAAGCTTGGCCTCCGCCGCCTCCCGCTTCTCGCGGCGGCCCGCAATCTCACCGCTTTTGAGATCCGGCGGCTTGCCGTCGAAGACGAACACCGGCTTGATCCCCTTTTCTATCATCCTGATGGTTCGAAAGAAGAGGCCCTGAAGGTGGGAGGTGATCTCGCCCGCCTCGTCCGTGAGCACCTGGTCGCCCATCCTGCCCACGACCGACACGAACTGGTAGATGATCATCGACGCGTCGATGGCAATTGTGCGGCCGGTAAACGCTTCAACCGATGTCTCCTTCATGCCGGACGGGGCATTCTCGTTGATGAGCTTCGTCAAACCTTTAATACCCATAGTAACAAAAAAGAAGAAGAAGAAGAAGAAGAAGAAGAAGAAAAGAACGGGAACAAGGAATTGAAAACAGAAGAGACGAGCGCGCGCGCGCGCAAAAGACACCAAAGCGAGCACGAGAACGAACAACAGCGCGAGCACGAGAGCGAGCACCAAAACACGAAACAGGACAAATGGGAATAGGGAAGGTTTAGGGGCGCGGAATGGATCGTGCACACCGCACGATATCAGCACCAAGATAATGAACAAAAAAAAAAAAGACAACGACGACCAAGACAAAGACGGAAGGGGGGACGACCGAGCGCCCTCTGCCTCTCTCTCTCTCTCTCTCTCTCTCTCTCTCTCTCTCTCTCTCTCTCTCTTTCTTTTTCTCTCTCCCGCGAATTCTTCCCGCTCTTTTATTCAGGAAAATATTCATTATATTGATTTTTTACAATACATTTTTGTATAAATAATTATATGATATATCTTATTATTTCTAGTAAATAATCTCATGTAATCGTATATTCAGTGATATAAATACGAATAAAAAGAACGGTATTATTATATTATTTGTACGAGCTCTCAAGATACCACCTCGGTGAAGCTGTCAAAAAATAAAATAAAAAAGGCTCTTATATATACACATAGTACTGGGCATTTTCACTCTTCAAACCTTTCCCTTCCATGAACCTCACCAAAAGTCTGTCTCAGGGAACCTGCCCTTATATAGAAATAGTTTTGTTTTTTTGTTTCTACTTGTACAACTATTTCCATAGAAGTCTATGCTCTTGAAAATCAAACATACCCATATACACTTATTTCCTCTGAAAAACTCATATATACAAGTACTTATGCCTGGAGTCTTTTTCCTGTTTGCAGACTGAGGACAAAGTCAGAGTTGACGTATATGGGCGAACGGTGCCCAGAACCTTTGGGCCTTTGGACCACCTTGGAAATTCAAACTGGTTCAAATACAAACCAAAGACAGAGACAGACAGAGAGAGAGACAGAGAGAGAGAGAGACACACACAGAGAGAGAGAGACAGAGAGAGAGACACACAGAGAGAGAGACAGAGAGAGAGAGAGAGACAGAGAGAGAGAGAGAGAGACACACAGAGAGAGAGACACACAGAGAGAGAGACAGAGAGAGAGAGAGACAGACAGAGAGAGAGACAGAGAGAGAGACACAGAGAGACACAGAGAGAGAGACAGAGAGAGAGAGGGCGTCGTCAGCTCACGAACGGCCTTTTCAGACGCACGCGTATCTCGTGCTTGTGCTTGTGCTCGTGCTCGTGCTTGAATTTGCGTTTGCGTTTTGCATTTGCTTTTTGCGTTTGCGTTTGTGTTTCTGTTTGTATTTGCGTTTGTGTTTGCGTCTGGTTTTGTTTTGGAGCAAACGCCGTCGTTCTCTCGTCGGTATGACTTGCGAGTAGACGCGGTGTTTGCTCGTCCGTTCTGGTTCTGATTCTGCTGCTGTGTGTGTGAGAGAGTGTGTGTGTGTGTGTGAGAGAGTGTGTCTGTGTCGCTTCGAGGAGCTGCAGACTACGTGCGATTCGAGGATTGCGAGTAGTCGGCTGTGGACGTCGCAGCAATGGTGCAGGAAAGCCGGCATGGATGCGGCGGCAGCATGAATGCATCGATGAACTCAACGCTGAGGTCGACTCTGAGCACCACAACACGCGCGAGGATGCAAGGCGGCGGCGCGGGCGCGGCGTTGGGCCTGGGTGGTGGCGGTGGCGGCGGTGGAAGTCGACTCGGCAGCAGCCAGGGGCAGCGAATGCAGCAGTCGACGAGTCGGCCTGCGTCGCGTGGACAAACGTTCGATCAGATGGCGAGCGCACGAAAGCAGAAGGAGCTTCAGAAGGAGCATGCGCAGAAGCAGCGGGAACAGAGCCTGCAGAGAAGGAAGGATGCGCACGCGGCCGCGGGTATCGGTAACATCGGTCTCAACGATGGGGGAAAACTTGCAGGCGAACACAGGCCCCAAAAGAAATTATTCGCCGCGAACAAGCCCGCAGGTGCTCCTTTCGCGCAAGACACGCTCGACAGGCCGGCATCTGCGCCGATTTCCCGGAACTCCCAAAGAAAGCCGGCATCTGCGCACGCTGCGAGCCCTCGAAGGATGCCGGCGAAGCCGTTGTCGCGCCCGCCGATGGTTCGTCGGCCGGCAACGACTGCCAAGAATGTCTGGGATAACCCCCCGACGCCGTATCGCGCGCCTCCGCCGCCCAAGCCTCGCTCGCGGCCGGCTTCGAAGCCGAACACGCCAATGCGCCCTCGGTCAGCCCAACCGAGCGCGGCGACTCGGCGGATTCAGCAGCGGCAACAGGAGCCGTTCGACTCCGGAGACAGCTTCACTACCGGTCCATACGCACCTCAGAGCGGGACGGATAGCCACGGCAATCGACGGCAGCTATTCAGGCCGACGCAACAGGAACAGCAGCAGCAGCCGCGTGTGAAGATCAATATGCCGAATGACCTGGCGCGCGACGAGTACGACGGCAAGACCGACAAGAAGGGCGGCGGCGGCTTCTTCAACAGGATCATGGGCCGAGGTGGAGCTGGCAGCAACACAAAGAATAACACCAGCGCGCCCGGTTCGCCGGCACCACATGTACCTCCGGTCAGCCCTCCGGCCATGGACGACAGCGGGTGGCCCGCCGGCCTCCAGCCCGGTGATGGGGGCCTGATTCGCGAAGAGGACGTGACTGTTGCGCAGTTGCAGCAGCTGGAGCGCACGCTGCGGGATACGCTCCGCGACAAGCGTTCCGTGTACGAGAGCGGGAAGGACATGCTCGCCCGTCACTTTCGAGACGTCGATGACGGAAGCGGGGACGTTGACATTAGAGAGTTCTGCGCAATATGGTCGCGGCTCGGCGTGGAAGTGACCGGCGCGGAGGCCACCGCGCTCTTCAAGAAGCACGGCTTCGCGAAGGGAATCATTCCGTACAAACGCTTCATGGAGCTCCTCTTGAAAAGCCCGAGCAGGACGCTGACTGAGGGAACCGTCAAGAAGGGCGCGTTCAACCTCACCGGGCCATTCACGCACAACGGCAAGATCATATACCCTCAGTGCCGTAAAGGCGTGTATCCACCCTCCAACTGGACGAAGCAGCTTGGCGCGCGGTCCGCCGAGCTGCCTGATGCATCGCTGCGTCTCGAGTTTGTCTACGGATACGCCGGCGTGCACAACACCAGCAGCAACCTGTTCTATCTCAATACCGGTGAGCTCGTGTACTACACGGCCGCGGTCGCTGTGGTGTACAACAGGCAGAAACATACGCAGAGGTTCTTCCTCGGCCACGTGGACGACATTCGGTCGCTCTGCGTGTGTCCGTCGGAGGTGAGCGTCGCAGCCTCCTCATCGCAGTCCTCGGAGACCTCCGGGAGCGCTGTCGTCGGAGCGGGCACAGGGAGCAAGCTGCGCTACGAGGCGCGCCGGCTTGTGGCTACGGGCCAGATCATGACCGAGGACGTTGACCCGTACGTGTCAATTTGGGACAGCATGAAGATCGGCACAAACGATCACGCGTCCGCCGAGGTTCGTCGGCTGAGCTTCCCTAAGGAGGCCCACGGCATATGTGCGATACAGTTCTCGCCCGACGCGCGACTGCTCGCGTGCGTGTCGATGGACGTGGACCATACGCTGTACGTGTACGACTGGCGCAAGAATGTGTGTCTCTTCTCGGGCCGATCCTTTAAGCTCGAGGGCACGCCGCCGCAGGTGTTCGGCATCACCTGGAACCCCCACGCTGTGCCCGAGAAGCATGGCAGAAAGAGCCAGGCGGGTGGTCCGTCTGCTGTCTCGTCGGACCAGGCTGTCTCGAGCGACGCGGCGTACGAGGTGAAGCAGGATGGCTATGAGTTTGTGACGTTTGGCGTGAAGCACATCAAGGCATGGAGGCAGACAGGCAGCGGTGCTTTCAAGGCGTTCACCATGAAGTTCGTTAAATGCAACATGCAGCACGTGATGAGCGCGGTGTACCTGCCGCCGTCGGAGCGTGACGGGAAGAGCCGGATACTCACTGGGCACCCGAGCGGGGACGTGTACGTCTGGCGAGACGATAACGCGCTGCGATCGATTGCAGCGCACAGGCCCGGACCGGCCAAGGTCCTCAGCGACGGTACCAAGACACACCATGGCGTGCGCCTGTCGCTCTTGCGCGATGGCCGCACGCTGGTGACCAGCGGTGGCGACGGATGCCTGCAAGTGTGGGACGTTAACTCGGGCACGCTCAAAGAGGAGTGCAGGCGCGGCGAGCCCGCTGCAATTGCCGCACCGCCGCGGGCGGGAGGAGGCAAGGTGGATGCTCACGCAATCAGGTCCTTCGATGTACTGGAGGGCACCAACGTGGTTGCTGTCGGAACGCATCGCTGCGACATTATGGAGCTCAATGTCAGCAGCATCGGCTCATCGAGAACGCAGGGACACGGGGCAGTGCAGCATGCCGGCGGAGTGACGACGTTCATCGACGGGCACGAGGCGGACCTGTACTCCATCGAGTGGCACCCGACGAAGCCAGAGGTGTTTGCGACGGCCTGCGAGTCATCGAGACTGTTCGTGTTTGATGCGCAGAGGAGGGTTGTCATGAAGACGTGCAAGGTCGGTTTTCTCGCGCGTGCGTGCGCTTGGTCCAGCGCGCCAGTCTCCGGGTCGCCGTCGCACCACCTGGCCATCGGCGGGAAGTCTGGCAAGGTCAAGGTGCTCGCGGAGGACAACCTGCAGCCGCTGTTCGAGTTCCATGACCTCCGACAGCCCATTACGGACATGAAGTACTCCCCCGATAACAAGTATTTAGCTGTTGCCGGGCACGACACATATATCGATATCTACAACGTTGCGAAGGGATACCAGAAGGTCGCCCGATGCTCGGGGCACTCCGCGACTGTCAAGCACATCGACTGGTCTTCGGACTCTTCGATTATCCAGTCCAATTGCGCGAGCTACGAGATTTTGTATTGGGACGCGCGCAACGGGAAGCAGATTGTGGACAACCAGCGAGATACCGACTGGGCCTCCTGGACATGCGCGCTGGGCTTCCCCGTGATGGGCATCTTCCCGGACTATTCGGACGGGACGGACGTGAACGGCGTCGAGCGTTCCCCCGACGGTAACTACGTAGCGACTGTTGATGATTTTGGTCTCGTGAAGCTCTTCAACTATCCCTGCGTGTGCGAGGACTCGCCGGCGAAGGGGTACTCCGGGCACTCGAGCCATGTGATGAGCCTCGGGTTCAGCAAGCAGCAGAGGTGGATGAACACCGCGGGAGGCAAGGACAGAGCCGTCTTTCAGTTCGTCGTGCAGACGAATGCGATGGATGGCAACGCATCCTCATCACCCTATGTCACGGCACACACGGTGACTGGCCGCGCGCCCGCTATGGCTGCTTCGAGCAAGCCAGCGGCGGCGGAGAAGGTCTGGGCAGATCTCGATGGCGACGGGAAGAACTTCGGCTGGAAGACAGTCAGCTCCGATCAGAGGAACAAATGAACGATCCATCGATCCATCCATCCATCCATCCATCCATCGATCCATCCATCCATCCATCGATCCATCCATCCATCCATCGATCCATCGTCGTGTAAAGAACGAAAAACAGAGCGCGTTTTTTTCTAAAGAAAATACACGCAGAGAGAGAGAGAGAGACAGAGAGAGAGAGAGAGAGAGAGAGACGCGCCAACTCGTCATCATCATCATCATCTTCTTCTTCTTCTTCTTCTTCTTCTTCATCATCATCATCATCATCATCTTCTTGTGTTCTTGTGTTCTTGTGATCTGCTGCTGCTGCTACTCGAGTACTACGTCTGCCGCTTCTGGCGTTCCCGCTTCCGTTGTGCTCGGCATTGTCGTCGTCGTTCCTGTTTGTGCTCGTGCTGCGCCTGCTCTGTGTTGTTGTTGTTGTTGTTGCCGGAGGAGAACATCTTCTCGTGCTGTGCGTGTGTCGGTGTTCCGCCGGACAACCTGCTCCAGACGAGAGAATGACGTCATTCTCTCGTCGGCTGGCGATGGAGAGGGCGATGAGCGCGATGCGCAGCACAACATCAACATCAATGACGGCGCCACCCCACCGCGCGTACGGACCGCGTTCGATGGCACGGCGCCCCGGCGCGAGGGTGGTGAGCGGAGGATGCTGGAAGAGGAGCCTAGAGAGCATGGAGCGGCAGATGTGGGGCAATGGACGCAACGTGAACGGCGAGGACAGCGGCGCGGCGTCCGACGTCAATGGCCCGATGTTCGCGACGTCCGCGGTGAAAATAAGCTGCTTCCACTCCGAGCCGAACTGCGCTCTGCCGTGGCAGCGACATGAACAGTACAGCTCATTCAGCAGCGGCGTGATCATCGAGCCCGGATACGTCTTGACGAACGCGCACTGCGTGCAGCATGGCGTGCTCGTGCAAGTGCGCAAGTGCGGGAATGCCGGTGAGAAATACCAAGCGAAGATCCTGCACCTCGTCGAGGAATGCGATTTAGCGCTTTTGTATGTGCCGGACCCCGAGTTCCAAGCTGTGGACGACGCGGACAGCGGCGTTGAATGGGGCTCAATTCCAAAATTGAGCGACAAAGTAACTGTTGTAGGTACGACAGCAAGAGACAGAGAGAGAGAGAGAGAGAGAGAGAGAGAGAGAGAGAGAGAGCCTCACGTTTGCCATTCGATGCGGCTGACCCGAAGCCAATTGTTTGAGATCCAGTTATACGATGGAATGGCGGGATGGAGACTGTGCGTGCCAGGGCGCCGAGGCACAATCATTCGACCATAATCGTTATTGCCCGTCCGGCGGCGCGCTTCTCCAGTCATGACCCTTTGTCCGATGAGTCGGACGATAGATGATCGTAGGGTCTCTGGATGGGAACGCCTGGTCGCACATCCTGTTCAGAGACCCGGTTATCGATGGTCGTCTCGATCGATTTATCGAATGCCCGACCGGGCCCCTTCGGCATGCACGAGTGTTTTGACGCGCCCAGTCTTGTTCACGCCACCAGATTCACTTGATGCATCGTGACTGACCGCGCATTTCATTTACTCCTCCCTCCCATCCTCACACTCATATTGCAATGGCGCTCCACAAGGGTTTCCAATCGGTGGGTCGACGCTCTCGTTCACCTCCGGTGTGGTGTCGCGCATAGAGACATCATCGTATGCGCACGCTGGGGTACAGAATGGAGTAGATTCGCTGCTTACGCTTCAGATTGACGCCGCAGGTACGACTCAGCCGCTCGGAGCATTTTTTTTTTTTTTTATTTTTTATATAAAAGAGGGAAATGAATGAAGACGCGTACACCTCCGCTGTCCATTGTTTACTCACTATCGTTCCTGGCGTGCTTCGATGTGCTGTAGTGAACAGCGGAAACTCCGGGGGGCCTGTTTTCGACATCGATGGGCGCTGCGTCGGCCTCGCGTTTCAATCCCTTGGCGGAGAGTCCGAGAACGTCGGTTACGTAATACCAGTGCCCGTCATCTTTCACTTTCTCCGGCAAGCGAAGCTGACGGACGATGCGCTCCGGGGTTTCCCCCGGCTGGGCATCAGCGCACAGGCTCTCGAGTCGCCTGCGATGCGGCGGCGACTGGGTTTGGCCGAGGACCAGAGCGGCGTCTACATCAATCGCGTTTGGCGAAATTCTTGCAGCGACGGGAAAGTCCTCCCCGGTGACGTCCTCATGGCGGTGGATGGCACGCGAATTGCGAACGACGGCACAGTTGCGTTCCGCACCGGAGAGCGAATTTCATTTCGGTACCTGGTCGGCAACAAGTTCATTGGCGAGGAGTGTTCGGCTCAATTATTCCGTCCGACGTGCGGGGTCAATGGATCGAAATCTGGTTCCGGTTCCGCGGACAATGGCATGGTGATTGATGTCAAAATGACTTTATCGGCGTACGAGCCGAGAGTGCCGACAAAGCTGACACAACAGGACTCTCCGCCGTCGTACGTGCTCGTCGGCGGCCTCGTCTTCGTTGTCTTGACGGAGCCTCTGCTTATCGGTGACTTTGGAGAAGGGTACACGTTCGAAGCGAGCATCGACGTTCTGAAGCACGTCCACGATCCCGAGAAGATTGGCGAGCGAGAGCAGATAATAGTCCTCCGGCAAGTGCTTGCGTCACCGTCGACAATTGGCTTCGAAGATTTTGAGTATTCCGTGCTCGAGAGCTTGAACGGTGTGGAGGTTCGGTCGATTGAACATCTTGCACGACTGTTGGCATCAAGCGCCGAGTCATTCCTGTCCTTCGCATTCCAGGGAGGACTGGAGATTTGTCTGGATGCGAACGAGGTGGACGCGGCGACGCAGGAGGCGATGCATGTGCATCACATCCCCGCGATGTGCAGCCCTGATATTTTATTCTCCTTGTCATTGGATGAGCGCGCAACGGCCTCGTCAGAGATGGCATCGGCGTGAGACGCTCCAACAATAACGATGCCCAAAATATGTATTGCTTATTTTACAGACACCAAAAAAAAGTGATTTCAAGACAGAACCCACTCAGCGGACCAGGCAGCAACAGAGCTCTACGAGCTCACTCCTCTTCTGCCCATCGCCAGGGCCCGTCGCACACAGCGCCGTGACGCTCTCCGTAAACGCTGTCATCGACTCCGCCGACGAGATGTGGCCTCTGATAATTTCGCACAGCGTAACGCCCGCGAAGCGCTGCCAGCTGCTCTCATCGGCGGTGGCCACGACAATCACCAGATCGATCAGCAGCTCGTTCAGCGCATCAAAATGACCGCTGATAATCGCACGAAGGGCCGGTGCTGTCACAGTCTCCTGTGGGACGCCGATCGTCTTGTGTGCCTTGAATATGTCCCGGAGGAGCGTTGCCAACATGCGAACCGTCGCAGGCGGCGGGTGCGGCACGTCCACGAGCGCGGACGTGACGCATCGCGCAATGATGTCGGCCACGTGAATGAGGTTCATCCTCGCCAATTTCGAGACGTGACGCCACTGATGCACGAGCACACGCAGCGGAAGGCTCAACGAGAGGAAGTACACCTGATGCACCACGTCCGCGTTCCCGGGAGAGAGTGTGAACGATGCGATGGCGCCCTTGACGAACGTAAAACTCGTCTCGCAGAGCTGTAAAGTGTCGGGCAGAAGCGCACCAAGCACGTCGCCCGCCTCCTGCACGACGAGCTCCAGAAATTGCATCAAGATGAGGCGGACGATGGCATCATTCTGGAAAGTGGGGCCGCCGCTGACGTTGCGGAAGCGCTCGAGGATCGATCGGAGATATTCACGCAGTGCCTCTGCGCCTACTTCGGCCCTGAGGCTGCGAACCACCATCAGGTTCGACGCAAGCACGTGGCAGGAGATGGCGACCTCGTCCGCCGCCATCGGCCGCTGCAGGTCGAACATGCGCATCAGCGAGGCCTGTAAAGAAGCGAATACCCGGATGATCAGAGATTGGTACAGCAGGAGCCTGTAGTGCTTCGATGTGCCCTGGCAGGTTGCGAGCATTGCGGCAATCACACGCGTGGCGCGCACGCCGCGCTGGCCCACGTCGTTGACAGTCGTGTCCACGGCGGAAACGAGGGCGCTGAACCACTCCGTTGCCACCGCACGCATCTGCTCGTTCAGCCGCGCAGCCTCCTCTGCGTCTTTCATGAGAGAAGGAAACGTGAATAGTGCCAGCGACGTGCACGCCCACAACGTTGCCTCGGCATCGTGCGATCCGGGGGACGACAGTCCCGAGCACTGCCGCCGGAGCATTGCCGTTAGCGCGGCCGCAGTCTGAAAGTCAACTATCTCCGCCTCGAATCGCCACGACAAAAGGCATCCGCGCAGCGCTGAGCACCCAGCCATGTGGCACTCATCGTCGAGGACGGGGCTCGACGCACACACCGTGAAAAATCGCACCGACTCGGTAAGCCTGAGCTGACGCAAGCCATGTGGAGCGCCCGGGGACGGGTCCAGCATCCAGTATCCTGCCAGACAGTTCGCGCACGCGAGGAACGCCTTCGACAGCGCGAGGGCGAGATGTTTCACCGCCTCCAAATCCTCCAAGGGTGTTGATGATGGGGCCGCGTGCGCTGTTGCGTCGTGTGCTCGATGGAAGACAACCAGGCCGCGCTCGAGCACAGAATCGAGAATCTGCACGTGCTCAGCACCAATGCCCTCCTTGATGTCCCCGAAATTAGAAATCAGCATCGTGCCCGTCGCCGCGTCGTGCATCGAATGCCGCGTGAGGGCGCGCTCCGCCGATCCGATGGCTGCCGTGGCCGCCTCCACGCAAATTGGCAGGAGGTCCTTGCCATAAATAAACATGAGATGAGATATTGCATCGAAAAGGTTTTCCAGGTAGTCGCCCATCTCGCTCTTGATCATGAAGCCGTCGGTTAAGCCAATCTCGAGGAACTCGCGAAGCTCGGGAAGCGCGACGGAAGACGACTGTCTCGTTGCGGGCGCGTCCGGGGAGGTGCTGATGGCCGACATTCGCGCTCCGTTGACGCAGTAGAAGCTGGACCGGATGAGGATGTCTGCGAGCTGGAGGAGCCCCATCTTCAGGAAGCCGGCGAGGGCACCGCACCGCGACAGAGCCTCGCCCTGCGCGCTGCTGCCGGCGTCTTCTGCATTGTCCGCCGCGGCCACCACGTGCTGAATCAGATAATCCCATGACGCAAGACACTCCTTGAAGAGCTCTGGATCCGCATCCTCCGAAAAGGCCGCGGTCTTTGTGAGACATAGGAATTCGTTAAGGAGCGCCGCGAGAAGATCGGCGAGGCTCGCGTTCTTCTCGATTCTCCGGAGCTGCTTCATGAGGATACCATTGATCGCGGCGAAAAGTCCGTACGCAGCGTCAACGTCCTGCCGGACCGTCTCACTGTCCTTCGCCTCTGAACACCACGCAGTGAGCTGCTGCAGAATGACGGCCAGGGAATTGTCGATGCCCACGTACGACCCTTCGATGCCCGCGCACTGTGCGAGGAGTGCCGACGCGCATCGCATCAGGTCCCCATCTTCGCTGCCCATGTGCAGCGCGTGCCCATTCTGCCTGGCGATCCGCGTCAAGTAGACGAGCTGCTCCGGTGTGAGGCACGGGATGTCCAAGCCGGCGGATGCTGTACATTTAATTGCGTCCATCAGGCAGGCCATCCCCCGGGCGTCTCTGGATTCGCCGGCCTCATCGTCCCAGAGCAATTGCAACGCAGCGCCCATCACGCCGACTGCATCCGCAGCCATGGTCGACGCTTCATTCTTAAAGGATTGTAGCTGCTGCGATGGAACCTTGCCCGCGAAGGTGCGCGCGCAGTTTGCGCCGAAGCACTCGTCCACGATGTTCTTCCACAGGAGCAGGGCGCCCACGTCGAGCCCCCCGTCTCCGCCGCGGCAGCGCTTCCTGCCCGCGCTCAAGGCCTGCGCCTCTCGCTGCATGATCATGAGATGCTCCGCGAGCGCCGCTCTCAGCGTTGGGAATGCCGCGGGGTGCGCCCTGACGCACCCGTACATAGCCGCAGTCGCCAGTCGTTCCGCTGCGAAGCGCTCGAGGCCACGAGCATTGCACGCGCGTTTCGCGATTGCCGAGGCGCACTCCACCGCGGCATTCCCAGCGAGGTCGTTCCGCCGACGCCATGCGTGCTTCGTCATGGACTCCAGCGCCGATGCAGCGAACCATTGCGCGCCAGCGGTCGACGCGGGTTGGTTTCCGGACGCCTCCGCAGAAGATGCGTCGAGGACCCTGATCCAGTCGGCGCACGAATACCGCTCGCTGTCCCTGTCAGCCAGCAGGCTCGCCTCCGCAGCCTTCCGCTCCTGCTCAGATCCAGCTGCTACAACCGATGACGATGCGGGATGATATGATCCCGATACTGTACCGTGGACGTATGCGAGGCGGCGCGATATGTCTGCTGCCAGCGATTGCGCGGCATTGTCCGTCGTCATCGAAACCACGCCCTCTCTCTCTGTCTCTCTCTGTCTCTCTCTCTCTCTCTCTCTCTCTCTCTCTCTCTCTCTCTCTCTCGTTGCAGTACATTTAAGAGCTCACAGATTCAACACAGTCCATGCACATTTTTTTTCGTATAGACCCAGCTAAGACCAGCCCATCCCAGCCCAGACCAGCTAAGAACAGCGAAGCCCAGCGAAGCGCAGTCCAGAATATCAGATTTCTCATGCTCAAAATTGCCAATATCAATGAATAAATTGATACAGGTGAAGGTTTTTATATAGAAATGTATATAGAAAATTTATGAAGTTCATGGATACGCAAGACAGACGCACAGAAAGACTACTTGAACTAAGACCCTCTGGGGACCCATTCGTGTCAGTTCTTGCAAGGCCTTGGCAAGACCCAAATGGCCATCGGCGACCTTTGAAGATGCACCATATAAGACCTTGATGCCGCGCTTTTCCACGGATACAACACGCGATCTTGCAAGGTCTTGGCAAGGCCCAGAGGGCCATGTAAGACCTTGCAAGATGCACCATATAAGACCTTGATGCCACGCTTCGATGGACTCTTCTGCGTCCACCCGAAAACGCGACTGATGCGCGACTCATGCGCGACTCATGCGCGACCAATGCGCGACCGATGCGCGACCTATGAGCTCGGAGGCGATGATGATGGCCGCTCCTGAGCTCGCGCTCCATGCGCCTCGGCGGCTCGCTTCGGGGACCATCGACGCAGCGAATTCGCCGCTGATGACAATGTATTGATGTTGATAATGATGATGAGGAGGAGGGTGGTGATGAGGTTAGTGCTGGTGAAGGTGATGTTGTGAGCTGGTTGGAAATTCGAGTGCTCGAGTCGGCCCTGCAAGGCGCGCGTGCCAAGCATTGGGGCAATCCGACAGAGATCAGAGGAGAGCTGTTTTACACGAGGGGCACGCACGGCAATTGCACGAACGCATTCAGTTTCGGTCGTAGCTGGTCCGCTCGCACGCGCTCATCCTCGCATTTAGGCTGAGTTTTGCGCGACGAGTTTCGACATGTCTGGTGAGGAGAGAATGGCTACCGGCGATGCCGAGGATAATTATGAGAAGAGCGAGGAAGATGTCTCTGCACTGCGTGTGAATGTCGAGAGGCAATCGAAATGGGTTGACCCAGAGCCTGGCCTTGGCGAAGACACACCAACGACAGATGGCACTCTCAGTCCAGTTGCGGAGCACCCAAGGATGCTCTCTCTCGATGAGAATGCGCCGCACGTAATCGACTCGGCATCACCGCAGAGAGCGGAGACATCATCCGGGGAGAATCTCTCAGACATCAAGGTACTGGGCAGATGACACAAATCACATCCCATCGAGACCAGCCAAACCTGTGCCAACGCACCACGAACCGCGCCGCAGACACTGATGAGCTGATACACAATCGTCCTGACGTGTGCGTGTGTGCATCCTGAACGCGTCACTGCCATGCACCTTTCTCGTTCGCGTTTCATCTGCACCGCGCTTCTTCCTCCGTGTCCCCAGTTGCACTCCAAGATCATGCGACACAGCACGAGCGGCGACGTGTCGATGGTAATGCGTCTGCTCGACGAACGCCGAAGCAGGAGTAGCCGCAGCGCAGACCTACCGCTGACTCCAACCTCGAGCGGTCGCAATCGGAAGAAACCCAAGAGTGCACGGCGGACGTCTATTCTCGAGGTGAGCAGGAAGATCAGCGCAATGACGGCGAGTAACTTGCAGAGTCTGGTGAAGAACGCCTTCAGAACTTCGGGTCACGGACAGAGGCGCTCATTCCAACGATTCTCAATCGACAAGGCGAACGGGAGGAGGAGTAGTAAGGTGGTACGTAGTAGCAATATTGCTGTCCGTCTGTACCACGTGTTGAAGCATTGCATTCATTCATGCGACATTGCTTAGATGGATCATCATCGCACTGGCGCATGAAGCTCAAAGACTCCTGGTCCATCGCTTTTCGGTATCGGCCTCGAACAATGCGACTGCATAGTCGTGTCGATCGATCCGCAGGTCTGTCTCCTCCGTCTGTGGTGCCGTCCCAACACGATAAGCTGACTGCGTTCACTCTCGTCCGTCGTCTGTGCATCATCATCGTCATTCGACGCATCATGCTCTTGTCGCGAATGTGACCGAAGACTCCCGTCGAGACGCTTCTTGATCGATCGGCCTCGCCGCTCCATGCCGCCGTCGCATACGGTCGGATTGAGATGGTTCGCGCGCTCGTTCGCCATCCGGACGTGGATATACGGGACGTGGATGCTGTTGGGAATACCGTGCTCCATTACGCGAGCCTGAATGGCGACGAGCAGGTGATGCGCGTCCTCATGCTCAACGGCGCCTCGTCTCTGATCCACCTTTTGAACAAGACGAGCCAGACGGCGCTGCACATCGCCATGGAGCACAACAACGAACGTGTTGTAGCCATCCTACTCGAAATTGGCAACCGCTATTTCTCCGAATGGCCCACGCGCGCGACGCTGCCGATGGTCGTCGTGAAAGACAAGGCCGGCATGTCCGTCTGGGAAGTCGGCGCGCAGAACGAGTCAACGGAGGCGTTGATGACGCTCATGGCCAACACGAACATCTTCTTCGCGTATCACGAGCTCGCTCGCTCGATTTCGCCGGCTTTGTGCACGATCATCGTTGGACGGAACGGCTTACTGGATCGGAGCAAGAGTATGGGCGTCGGCGGCCTCAACGAGGTGGTGTTTGATTTCATGTCCACATGCATGATGCCATTTGCAACACCGATTATCTGCTACCGTCTGCTGCAGGAGACCAATATCATCAGCAACGTGTCGCTGCGCGAGGAGGCGATGGAGGCATTCGAGAATGTGATGACGGTCATTCTCGACGAGTGCCGTTCGCTCCGCGACGCCGTTACGCTCTTCCAGCTGTATCCGCTCGAGGAGGACAGGATCAGCTGTCAAAAACACATTATTCAGACACACATGAAAAGAGTCATCAACCACCGATTCTTTCAGCTGTACGTGGACGCGAGATGGCTCGGCGCCTCCTCGCTCGGTGTGTCGCAGGCGCTGGTCGCAGGCGCGGCGTCGAGCGGCGACCAGTTCGGCAGCTTCTTCATACTCAAACTCTTCTCCCAGAACGCCGTGGCCGGTTTCGCGTGGCAGGTCACGCTCGTTGTGGTCACGTTCCTCTACCACTACGTGCTTTTCCTGCCATTCACCATCGTGCTCGGGCCAATACCATCAACGTCACCGAGCATGCAGAAGCGAATCACCGGCGCCCCCAGCGTGCACAACGCCTTCACGGTACTCTCCACGACGAGCGTGTACTCGGATCTCGTCCAGACAACCTTCATCAAGTTCACGTACGCGCTCGTGAGTCATCTGGTATATGTTGGCGCTCTGGTCTACCACACATCGACGATGGAGCGCTTCAACGAGCACGTGCGCCTGCGACGCCTGCGACCGATCGAGGACTCGCACACTGAGCGTCTGCTGAGCTGGTCGGGCGTCATGCTGCTCGTGTGGAGCGTCGGCTTTCTGCTGATGGACGTCGAGTCGACGATGACCATGCGGTCCAAACGCGTGAAGATCAACACCATTTGGGTATGGAGCATGCGCGTGATGTACGTGAGCTTCTGGCTGTCGGCCATTCTCGGCTTCTTCAGCAACGCGCTGTCATCGAGCCTGTTCGCGGTGTCCTGCCTTGCGGCGATGACGCGGCTAATCTTCTTCGCCGGGAGCCACAAGACGCTCGGGCCGCTGTTGATCGTTATTCTCGAGATGTGCCAGCGCCTTGTTGGCTTCGCCATCATCTTCGTCGTCGTCATCCTCTCCTACTGGACATTCGACATCTGGACGAGCTTCGCGGCGGGACGAACCGTTGATACAATCAACACGAACGAGATGCAGCGCATCCTCGTATCGCTCTTCGGCGAGATCAACCCGAGCTCGAGGCCACTGAGCATCTACCTCATCCTCGGTTTCCTCGGCGTCCTTTTGATTGCAATGATGACGGACGCGCACGCGTCAGTCAAGGCTAAGGCGCTCTTCGAGTGGCAGTACTTACGCGCTCCCTTAGTTATGACAGTCGAGATGATGCCGAGCGCGCCGGTGCCGCTCAACTCGATCCACTTCATCATCAAGCAGTCGGTAAACGCATTCAACGCATGCTGCATGAGATCCTTGGAGAGGAGAAGAGCTGATCAGGTCTCTCAGTCTACTTCGTCATCGTCGTCGGCGGCGGCGTTGATGAGAGCCGGCCGGAACAACAAAGTCATGCAGGACTGTACAACTCCGAAGGGACACGTAGCGAGTAGTGTGAGTGTGCCAGGGAGTCGCACCGATCGCGACGAAGCGGGGCGACGTATGGACGCTGCTCCTGGTTGTAGCAGGAAGGCGACAAGAACGGACGAAGCGAGGGTGGCGGCGACCACCGGCAGTCTGGACAGCATCATCGGCGATGCCGACGCGCTTGCGGACGAGGCCTCGCCTCGATCGGAAGAAGGAGTGATGATGCCGCCGTCGTCGTCGTCATCATCGCACCACCACCATCAGCATCATCGCGTATTGGCCCCCTTCCGCGGGTCCTTCACGAGGTCGACACTCAACGACGAAGACGAGGCGGTGAAGGACGGCGCCAGCAGCAGGCGCGACATGGAGGCCGTGGAGCTCATGAGGACTCTTGTGAAGCACCGCATCGAGTCGAGACAGAAGCGCATCCAGGCACAGCGGATGCTCGGCGAGGCGGTCGGCATTCAGGATCGGATCATGCACGCACTCGACAGCATCAAGTACGCACAGGACGCGCTGATGGAATCCATTCACAAAATGGAAGACGACGAAGCAATGCCAGGAAAATACCACGGAATGTTGCGGAAGAGAGACAGCGTCGCCGTCGGTGCCGACAGTCCGTTAAGCGGTGCCGGGGCCGGCCGTAGTGCGTCTGAGAGGTAGCCCACATTGATCAGCACATATTTCCGTCCGTCATCGTGTGGCTTCTGTAACGAGACATGCCGTTTCGAGGGAATGAGGGCACGAAGTGATCGCCTCTGGCTTGTGCGTAAGGGTCATTGGAGGTAACAGGGGACTCGACAACCATGCAACTCATCTACAACTACGGTATACTATTCCCAGTCGTTATCAGTGCCCTGGCCTCTGCCGTCACCATCATCGTCCTCGAAGCGTGACCAGAAGTCCTCCTCCTCGCCTGGATCCACCTCATCGAAAGCGAAGCCGCGGTCATCCTCGGAGTCGTCCTCCTGGCCTCCCTGAGCTGGACTGTCGCCCTGATCGCGGCCCTCCCATCGCGGCCCTCCCATCGCAGATGAAGAGGACGACGACGACGAAAGATTGTCTGCCCACGACGAACCCTCGTACTCGTACGTCTGCCTGCCCCGCCAGGACGTTGGGGAGGAGGAGGAGGAGGAGGAGGAGTCCATATTGTTGACGTTATATTCGCGATCGTAGCCACCCGAGTCGTCCTGCGGCAGCGCCCTGGCGCCGAAGCCGCCGCCGCTGCCGGCCGCTGCAGTCCTGCGCCGGCTCCGTGCAATTCTCTTCCTCTCCTGTTCCTCCTGCATGAACTCCACCTCGCGCAGCTTGAAGGCTTCCAGGGCGAAGGTGAGTGCCACCGCGACAACGCTCGCCTGCGCAAAGAAGAGGATCGGGTCGAGGCGCCAGCCCTGGAACACAAGAATGCCCCCGGACATCATCACCACGCTTGAAAGGAAAATATCCAGGTCGCGGGAGAGTTCGGGCTTGAGTGCGCGCGCCTGGACCAGCAGGTAGCCGCCAGCAATGAGACCGAGGCCCAGGACAGTTCCAGGGCCAAAGTCGACATTCACCATCGCGCGGGGCGCGCACGCGCGCGCGCGCCCAAAGCCGCCGCGCTTCCGCCGCCGCCGCTGCAGTCCGCCGCCAGAAGTGACGGACCGTCTGCGCATGATGCGTGACGACGACGGTACCGATGTTGATGTTGATGCCATTGCCGCCGTCGACGTCTCACCGCGCCGCCATCTCCAAGACCCTGCGTTGCACCTAGGTGTGCCGAATCCCCTCCCTCTGCAGTTCGCCATCACTCGACGCGGCATTCCTCGGCTCATCAGCGCTCGCGTTGTTCCCCTCCGCATCCGTTGCGTCGCGCCGACGCCCGCCATCTTGCAATGCATCTCTCGCCGCGGCAGTGACAACCAACTCGATTGAATCAAAGAATGCGGAGGAGGGTGGCCCACGGCTCCCAGCTCCGGCGCTCGCTCGGCGCGTGGCCCCGGTATCCGTCTGTCTCGCGCGCAATGCAGCGATACCCGGGGCGACTCACTGTCTCGCGCGCGACACGTCGACGAGATATAAAGAATAAAGAACAGTGAAAGTAAGATGAAGATTCGGTGAACAGGAAGAAAAAAACACAAAGAGACGCACGGAGACGCACGGAGAGAGAGAGAGAGAGACAGAGACAGAGAGAAAGCACACTCGACGCCTCTCTCTGTCTCCCTCTCTCTGTCTCTCTCTGTCTGTCTCTCTGTCTCTCTCTGTCTCTCTCTCTCTCTCTCTGTCTCTCTCTCTCTCTCTCTCTCTTTATCTGAAAAGAATAAATGACAAAATAAACAACGTATTTTCATAATTACTCAATATTATATACTTTAACACCTCACAATGAACATTTTACTATCTCTTTTGATTTTATTTCAACATTCATTTCTCCAGTGTTCCTTTGCACTCCGAGCAAAACACACTCTGGTATATATTTTAGAATATATTCACTTGAATAATTTATACACCAGAGTGGGTTCTAATATACAGAACTATAAATTTTCTGTGCATTCTCCACATACCATGGTTCTCACGAATTGCTACCGCCCTGGCTTACACATTTAATATATTTTCAACTGAATAAAGTATCGCCAGAGTGGCTCCATATATCGTTTCGATTATGGAGGCACTTCTGAATAGTATGCATCGCTCTGGCTACTATTCTAAATTTTTATGTGTTGTTTATTTGTATTCCAGAGTGATTACGAATAAAGAGAAGTTTGTATTTAATTGGCGATTTATGGGTCCAAATCAATTGATGAGACGGAGGCACTGAGGCGGTGGCGAAGGGCTCGAGAAAGAGAGAGGGAGGGAGGGAGCGGAAGACCGAGAGAGAGAGAGAGAGGGAGGGAGGGAGGGAGACAGAGAGAGAGAGAGAAGGGAAGGATGGGACGACGCCCGGCGCGGTGCTACCGCCAGATCAAGAACAAGCCGTACCCGAAGTCGAGGTTCTGCCGCGGCGTGCCGGACCCGAAGATCAGGATTTACGATGTTGGCATGAAGAGGCACGACGTGGAGGCCTTCCCGCTGTGCGTGCACCTCGCGTCATGGGAGAAGGAGAACGTCGGGTCTGAGGCGCTCGAGGCTGCGCGTATCGCCGCGAACAAGTACTTGACGAAGTACGCCGGAAAGGAGTCATTCCACATCCGAATCCGCGTTCACCCGTACCACGTGCTGCGCATCAACAAGATGCTTTCGTGCGCCGGAGCGGATAGGCTGCAGACGGGCATGCGTGGCGCCTTCGGCAAGCCGCAGGGGCTGTGCGCGCGCGTGGGAATCGGACAGATTCTGATGAGCGTGCGATGCAAGGACCAGCACGAGGAGGTTGCGTGCGAGGCGCTGCGCCGTGCCAAGTTCAAGTTCGCGGGCAGGCAGAAGATCGTGGTGAGCAGGAAGTGGGGTTTCACCAAGTACGAGAGGGAGGACTACACCAAGTGGAGGGATGAGGGCCGCATCGTCAGCAAGGGTGTGCACTGCGAGCTCAGAGACAACAAGGGACCGCTTCGTAAGAGGGAGCCCGAGGAGATTTTCATCAGGGCGGCCAGGGAGGCTGCTGTTGCGATCCACCCGGAGGATTAGAACCCACGACGGAGGCGTTGTGGCAGGGAGGGGTAAAGCTCCTCTTTCTGCAGACCCTTATTTCTTTTTCTTCACGGTTCATGGAAGTGCTTGCGCGGATCTGCCTACGGGGTGCGGCGCGGCTGACGGCGAAGGCGACCCTCTGTCGCACGCTTACGTCAACCGCAGCCAACCGTGACTTCGTTTTTGTTCAGATTTGTGCAAGCAGATGGCCGGGGGGAAGGGGAAACGACTGTAACGATTTAAAAAAAAACAGGTGACAAATACTGTCCAGCAGGCGCCAGTGTGTCCACTAGTCGCGGCAGACGCACGCAGCACCGGCTGGCGCTCCTTGAAAAAATGTACAGCCTTAATTACATCGTTGTTTTACTGCTTCCACCTCGGTCGCTCGGCGAATACCTTTCGACCAATGTTCCGTTTCCGTTCAATCGTTTCGAACTGACTCTGGACTCAACATTCTCCATTGCACCTAGGCTCTGTGTCACCCTTTCAGATTGATGAGAGCGCTTACGAGACCCACATTCGACTCATCTCCGACGGCACCCATCGACGCGAGCTTCGAAGCTGACGTCTTTAGAGCCGATTGCAGCTCAGCGTGCTCCTTCTCCGCGTCGCGCATCTCTGAATCACGGAAGAAAAAATGAAGAATACGTTCAAGACAAGGAAGAGCGATGGTGTTGCCATCGCGTTAGCCCGCTGCGAATGGACCGCATTAGCATTATCGCCTCGTCGGCGGTGGTCCTACGTTCTGTGTTCGAATTCAGTGCGGGGCCATGAGAGCCTGCGAACCTTTGACCATCAGCTCCTTTGCGGTGATTCCGTCCATACGCTCAAAGAGGCCGCTCGGCCGGAGAACCCAAGCCGCGCCCTGCGGACCGGCTGCCCCTGCCCTCGCCCCGGCCCCGGCCCCGGAAGACAGGAAACTGTATCCCGAGAGGGCGCCCCTCTCCGCCCTCTTCTGCAGCGACGAGGCCGCCTCTCGGCAGCTCTCTCGGCGTCTGCCAGCCTCCACCTGCGCCGCGCGTAAAAGCAACGCTTCGGTGCCCTCCCGCTCAGACGAGGCGATGAGCTCCTTCAGGTCGACAGTGGTACCAGACGCCATCACTCTCTCTAGAGCTCTCTCTCTCTCTGCGTCGGTGGAGGAGGAGGCGGGAGAGGATGGGAGGCTCAAGGTTCCCTTGTGAAGTGAATCACTTCAAGAGACACCTCAGTGGATCATGTCCTCCCGGCTGTTGCACGAAAACAAAAAGTAAAACACGCAATCCACACATCGGCAACGCATGAACATGAGCACGTACTTTCCTTGTACTCTGTCTGTCTGTCTGTCTGTTTCAACGAAAACAAGACAAAATAGAATTAAAAAAAGAAATCCCGACTGGTGTTGTGTACAGATACAACGGCTGTTTCCGGTTGACACTTGATCAACATCCATCCTGCGGACATCCATCCGTCCACTTCCTTGCAGGAACACAACGCTGACACGCAACGTAAAGAGAAAGACGGGAAAATTGCCTTTCGTCCGCTCAATTGTATCGTCGCTGATGTGACGAGTACACCACCTTTGACGTCCCGGCTTTCCTTTGGGCCCCGTGCAGCGCCGGGTAATGATTGTGCCGCTCCGCCGGCGGCGACAGCCCGGACCCCTCAGCAATGTCAGGCGACGTCACGTCCGCCGCAAACCCAAATCTGGCCACCTTCGCCCATCCAGACACGGCGGGCACGCCACTGTTGCACGCGGTGTCGCTCCACTCCTGGCCCGCGGTCGGCTCACCCTCGGCAAACCCGGTCGAGCTCTCAGTGCGCAGCTGCTGACGCGCCAGCTGCTCTACCAGAGCGTCACCGTGGAGAGTGGATGGCGCACTCGCCCCCGGTGCGGCAGAATTCGACCAAAATCCGTCCGTGGATGAGGCCGAGGACCCGGATCTGTCGCGCACGGCCGCCTCGCGCCTCACGACCTTCCGCTCCTTCTGCTCCTGCCTTTTCCTTCTGTCGCGACGCGCCCCGAGCTCTTGTTTGAAGGGTGCCGTTGCAGCCTTGGGCAGCGAGCCTGCGAGAGCCACCTCCGCCAGGTTCACGCGCGCGCCGGAGGGCAGATGACCCAGAAACTTGGCGCGGCGGCGCACCTCCGCGTCCACGTGGATGCAGGGCTCCACCTCTGTGACGCGGGCGCGAATTCGCGTCGGGAGTGCCTCGAAGCCGCCGAAGAAGTCCTGCAAAATCCTCATGCAAAGCGGGTGCAAGATCAGGCGGCGGCCGTCGGAGGATTGATAGAAAAAGTAGTGTTCGCGCGACGACACGGCGGATCGGGCTGCGGGTGCCACAAAGCGCTGCCGGTGCCAGTGCAGCACCGACGCATTCTTGCCGTCCCTTTCAATGTCGAATACGTTATCGATGGCATTGCCGTCCGTCGTCGCCACGGATGGCGCCGGCGCCGACGCGATGTGATCCGTCGCATCATCGACGCCGGTAACGGCATTGTCGCCGTCGATTGCTGCCCCTTCGTCACAAGGGAGCACGCTGGGCGCCCCGCCCCACACCGTCCGATTGCACGAAGGCTTGCCGTCGCCGCCGCCCATGGCATCATCTCGATGCTGCGATGAAGACATCCCATCGATGCTGGGCCACGCAGCAGCGTCGCCCAAATCCACGTCGATGAGGGCAAAAGCTCCAGCCGACTGCGCGTCCGCGGCGGGATCGCCCGCGGGGAGGCTTTGCCCTGTGCCGCCTTCACCCTGGGTATCACTAGCAGCAGCGCTCGTTCCGGCCGTCTCCCACCCCCTTGCCGCGCGCGAATAAGGCCCCAGACGCTCCATGATGTTGCTCAAGCTGTTAGCGGCAGCGACGTCCTCCGCCTCCTTCCGCCGCCTCTCGTCGTGCGCAATGAGTTCCGCCGGCGTCGGCGGCGGCTCAGGCAGGCGCGGCTCTGGAGGCAGCAGCGACGACCCCGCCGGGCTTCTCAAAAAATCGACGTGCGCCCGCCAGCAGTCCCTCCTTATTGCGAGGATGTCCGCGGCATACAGGATAAACGGCACCTGCGCGCGGGCCTCCACGTCATCACTCCCCGCACCGCACCGTTCCCGCAGGCGCACGTCGGCTATGTGCTGGAGCTCCATGGCCTGATCCTCGTAGATCCTCATTGCCGCATCCACTGTCTCGGCGGCGCCGGCGCCGGATCGCTGCCCTTCGCGGCAAGCCTCGATCGTGGAAATTTTGGAGAATGCGCCCCATGTGCCGCCGGCACGTGTGCCCCCACGGCATTGACCCCACCCCGAAGCTGTGCTCGCGGTGTCTTCCGTGCAGTACTCATCCATCCTTCGCGACATTGCCTCATCCATCGATGTGGCCACTGCGCCCTGTTTGTGCCTGTATATCAGATCGAACTCGATGCATTCCCCTGGCGACGGCTCGCAAGACCCGATCGTCGCCAGTCGACACGGCCTCATCTCGCGCCAGGTGGTCACCCTGAAGCACATCGGACACTTCCGTGCAGTGGCTCCTGAGGGTCCAGATGACGGGGCGACGAGACAACGCGTGATGCACAGGCAACAGAACACGTGGCCGCAGGGAAGGATGGTGAGCGCCGCCGCATCGCGTCCGCTCTCGAGACAAATTGGGCAGGTGTAACTGCAGACGCCGACATCGCCGCCAGTCCCCGCGGCACTATCAGTCACATCGTCAGGATGCCCGCTTTCATCGATATCGCGCCCCGCCGACGGTATTTCGTGCAGTACCGTGACCGCAGCGACGTCCTCCCACATCGGCAGCGCGTCAGGCTCCGCCCTGATTTTGTCGATGCCCCTGCATGTCTCAGAAATCAAAAAGATGCTCTTTTGATGTGCCAAAATGTACTCGTCGACGCCGGTCTTCTGCACAGTACTCCCTCCTCGTTTCGGTCTCTGCGCCGGTTGCGTTGCATTGCTAACTGCATTCCTATGGCTGCTGCCGCCGCAGCTTCCATTGTCAGAGGATGCGCCCCTGCCGGTTGCCGCCCTTCTTCCTCCGCTCCGGCGGCCAGAGGGAGCGGAGCCAGACGACGAGCACGATGCTGACCTATCGCCCCGTCCGTCCCTTGCATGCCGCGGAGACTGCTGCTGCTGCTTCCTCCTCCCTCCGTTACCCTGCTGCTGCTGCTGCTGCTGCTGCTGCTGCTGCTGCTGCTGCTGCCTCCCCCTCGCTGCACCGGTGGACGCGGATGGCGTGAAGGGGAGCGCGTTCGCTGACAGGAGCTCGTTTTCGTGCCGTTCTCCCGACGACGATAGACCCGCAGGCGAGGATGTTGGTAAGGAGCATGATGATGTGGTCATCCCTCCTCTCTCCATCCCTCCCCGGCGCTCTCAGAATGCGCGCTTTTTTTTCTTTTTTTTTTTTTTTCCCCTCTCTTTCTCCCCCCCTCTCTCTCTCTCTCTCTCCCTCTCTCTTTATTATTTTATCTGATGGAAAATCGTCGGGAAGGACATTTTGACATTCATTGGGATATTTCTAAAATGATGATATAATAATCGTATTCAATTACGTCCTCAATATCTCATAAAAGATGAAATTTCATACCAAAAATTATAAGATTACTGAATATTATTGTAGTTATAATACATCAAAAAAAACGAAAAGATGTACTATTTTTCAAGATTTTTTATATCCTATTCTTGATTTTATTATCATATAAATGAATAAAATATCGATAGAGTGTCCATTTTCCATTTTCTTGTGTCGTCTTTAGAAATAAGCTCATCATTTACGTTTCGGCCTAGGTTTTATCAGAGTGAAGCAAAGGCGCGACGGTTGGACTCCCCTCGGTCGGTCGGTCGGTCGGTCGGTCGGTCGGTCGGTCGGTCGGTCCGACGGAAGGGGAACTCTCTCTGTGAGTGTGTGCGACACCCTCACCCTACCGATAGAACACTACGACCTCTTCCGTGACACCGACGTCCCGATGGTGTTTCCGGTCATCAACGGGGGCAACCACATTGGCGGGGAATGCGGAAACCTATGCCCGCTCGTTATTCGCTGCTGCTACCAAGGCGATACCAATACGGAAGACCACTGGCCCTGGATCGTGCCGTACCTCCGCATGCACCTGTTCGACGAAGATCATCTCGCACCGCTCTTCTGGAACGGACCCGGCGTCACCCTCGGCGGCGCCGGCATCTCCGAGCAGAGCAACATCGACCTTGTGTACCGGTTCTCCAGAATCCAACGTGATGGCATTGCGGTTCGGGAACGTCGACTTTATCGGCACGGCGCCGAAGCGCGTACAGGTGATGCAGGTGATCTATCACGGCATCGCGGGCACCTTCCGCTTGTTCCTCTCGAACGTGAGTGGCGACGCGGGATGCGAGGACGTGCAGGTGACGGACTTGACGGAGGCGATCGTGGAGCCGGGCTACCCAAGGGACTTCGCTGCGACCATCGACATTTCGTCAGTCAAGGGCACCGGAGAATGCACTCTGAGCTTCCGCGCCTTTGACATCATCCACAAGACGCTCACCGGCATAATCTCGTTCAGTGTCACTAAGACGCCCTGCGCAATCACGGAATGGAGCGACTGGAGCACGAACGAGTGCTCGTGCTGTCAGGGCGACTGTGTGGTTGAATGTCGGTGGGAGGTTGCGCGAGATGCTCGATGCCTACGTCTGTACCTCCTCGCGCTCCAAGCCCGCGAGTTCCGCAGTGATGCGAGCGATGCGCTCTCGGTCAAGGCTATGGACGCCATAGCATCCCCGCGCGATAGCTACCTCGGCGTTGTCTCCCGAGGCGCTGCGTCCAGATCCAACGATTCGGGCATTGGGGCCACGGGACAAGGCGATGTGTCGACAATGTCGACCTGCAAGAAGACGCGAACTGTCATTGGATCGAGCCCCTCGAGGACATCGAGTGCGTCATTTACCTCGGGGATCCAAGCATAGTAAAATACAGAGGGTGCACGCCAGGTAACCACCCGGTGTGCTCGTCGGCAAGGTCTCCGCCGCCTCCGCCGCCCCGATCGTCCGGCGGCGGCTCCGGCGGCGGCTCCGGCAGAAGCTCGACGGGGAGCCTTTTCACGTAAGCGTCCATCGTCAATGGACCGTCGGCGAAGTCAATGCAAATGGCAAACGAACCGCCGTCGTTTCTTGAGCTTCACGGGGCTCGAATCGGCGCCGCCGGCTTGGATCGAATGAGATACTTGGGACATATGTTTATTACAAGAATTTTCCTCTTTGTATCAGACACAACGCAAGCGTGATTTCCATACACGCCCGAAATTCTTCGACACGAAACTACAGCAGTATCAATTTGGAATTGAAATGCGTCATGCTCTCCTCTCCGTCGCTCCATCGCCCCGGTGGCGGTCTCTCTCTCTCTCTCTCTCTCTCTCTCTCTCTCTCTCTCTCTGTCTCTCTCTGTCTCTCTCTGTCTCTCTCTCTCTCTCTCTCTGTATCCATCGAGAATCCTCAATAACAATTCTCGTCGAAGAGCCTGTCAATGTCACCGCCCCAGTCCGTCTCGAACTTGGCGACGAGCTCCTCCGCGGGCGTGATGCCCGATTCTACGATGTTGTGAAGAGAATCGAGGAACTTCGCCTCACCGTACCCGCGTCGCACGAGTCCCTCGCGGGAAATTGCGAGCACACGCTCTGCAACCTCGCGCAGCGTCTCGCCCCGGAATTCCGTCTTCAGGCCAGTCTTCGGAGATGCCATGCGCAAGTACGAGCGTTCCTCCTGCGTCCAGTCTGCGATGAGAGCGTACGCTTCCGCCTGCGACTGCGCATCGTACAGGAGACCCACCCAAAGTGCCGACAGTGCACAGATGCGCCGCCATGGTCCGCCGTCGGCGCCGCGCATCTCGATGAAGCGCTTAAGCCTCACCTCGGGGAACACAGTCGTCATGTGGTCCTCCCAGTCCTGCATGGTCGGCCGCTCCCCGGGCAGCTGCGGCAGCTTCCCCTCGAGGAAGTCCTCAAAGCTCTCGCCAGACACGTCAACGTACACGCCGTTCCTGTACACGAAGTACATGGGGACGCGGAGAACGTAGTCGACGTACTGCTCGAAGCCGAAACCATCTTCGAAGACGAACGGAAGGTCGCCCGTCCTGTCCGGGTCGGTGTCGGTCCAGACGTTCGAGCGCAGGCTGAGGAACTCCGTGATGCCTCCCTCCTTGAAGGGTGAGTTGGCGAAGAGCGCGGTTGCCACCGGCTGCAAGGCGAGACCGATGCGCATCTTTTCCACCATGTCCGCCTCACTCTCAAAGTCGAGATTGACCTGGATGGTGCATGTGCGCAGCATCATGTCGAGACCCAGCGAGCCCTTCGTGGGCATGTACGCGCGCATGATGTCGTATCGGCCTTTCGGCATGATGTGAATGTCCTCCCGGCGCCACTTGGGCTGAAAGCCCACCCCGAGGAAACCCACGCCGAGCTCTTCGGATATGGACTTGACCTGTCCTCATGAAGCGGATGGCATCCACGTGTGGGTGTAACGGAACATCCGACGGACCGATCGATGATGCGTGGAAACGCGCGTGCATTGGAATCGAAATTAGAGCAATGTCCACCCCAAGCGATTCGAGGCTGCCATCGAGCAAGCCTCCCCTCGTTCACTTTCGCCATGCGTCAGCCCTCCCAATGCGTCGTTGCACCCTCTCATCACTTCATCACATGGGTGCACGGAAACGAGACACCCGGCCGACGATCCCCGTTGCATCCATCGAAGCGCGCATGCACGGCGCGTCCCGGTTTCCATCCTTAACACTATTCTTTTCTGTTAATGTACACGTTTTATGTGTCCGTACCTGGTACAGGTGCGAATTAACTTCCGCGCACGTGAGGTGAATGGTCTCCAGCGGCGCGCCGCTGAGCTCGAATTGTCCCCCCGGCTCGAGCGTGACGGACTGCCCCCCCTGTCTGAGACCGATAATTCGGCCATTCTCCATGATTGGGTCCCACTCAAAGTTCTTTGAGATTTTCTCAAGCAGCGTCGCAATCGTGGCGTACTCGAGCGGCCGCTTGCTGTCCTCAAAGTAGAAGCCGAATTTCTCATGTTCCGTCCCGATGCGCCACTTGCTCCTGGGTTTACACCCACTGCGAACGTATGCGACCAGGCTCTCGCGCGTAAGCACTTCCGCCTGCACTTCTACAGCGTCATCACCTGACGCGGAGGCGCGCGTCGATGCCCAAGACCCCCTCGCACCGTTTTCCACGCGCCCGGTGTGCTGGAAAAAACCCGAGCACAACCGACGACGGCGGCCCCTCTCTTTGCCATCCTCACCGATCCTCATCGATTCTCGGACTCTGTTCGCGGCCGCTGCAACGTGCACGCCTCTGCTCCTGATCCTCATCCTTCTCACCATGCCTCCACCAGCGCCAGCGCCAGCGCCAGCGCCTGCACCTGCGCCGCTTCCTTCAACGAAGGGATGCGCCGCCGCCGCCACCGCCACCTCCCTCCTCCCCTTCCACTGCTTCTGGTTTTTCCTCTTCTTCTTCCTCGCCTCCTCCTCATCATACCGATGATATGTACGTGATGATCGAGGTGTATGCGTAGTAGTAGGTGCACATCCTCGCACGTATTGATTCATTGCCTTCATCCTTGATCCGCGGGCGTCACCAATCACAGCCATCAGCAGCCCAAAGCACCGCCTCTCTCTCTCCCTCCCTCTCTCTCTGTCTCTGTCTCTCCCCGTCACCCAGCTGCTGGAAGACAACCAGGGCGATACGATACATCCAGAATTCTGGTGATGGCGCCCCTCCCTCACCCTCACCAATCTCCCCTCCCGCCTCGCCGAGCTCAGCGTTTCGTCCTCGTCCTGCGTTGCGTGTGGGGCGCTTGAAGAGCCTGTGTGCTCGTCCTGGGACCAGTCGTCCCCCAGTTGTTCTGCAATGCATTTGCCCCCCAGTCTGGAGTTGCGGGAGACACACTCTGTGTGCGGTTATCACGGTTTTCTTGGGATCAGGCCAACCCCGCCATCGACGAAAACACGCTGCAGGAATGTTGATGTCATCACCACCAAAAAAAAAAACATTCTATATTCAAGTAGAATATACAAGTGGCCCGTCGCTGGACGACCGGCGCCTCTGCTCTGGAGACTCTCATCTCCACTGACTGGAGGAGCGAGCCAGGTGGAGGTGGAGGTGGGTCCACACGTGTCCTTGACGACCCCTTGCCTGCCTGCCTGCCAGGCACATGGAGCCAGCAGGCTCAGCTCAAGGGCGTCTTCGTCTTATCTCGAACAGGCCTTGTATCCATCCATCCGTGGGCGCTGGGCCTCCAGCAGGGCGCCCGGAGACACAGTCAGAGAGAAGAGGGGGGGGGGGAGGGAGCGGGAGGGAGGGAGGGAGACACAGAGATACAGAGGTAGCCTACACGCATGGACGAAGACAACGTTTTCAGGGTACATGCGGGCCTCAACGTGCTGGAGGAAGCATTGACACGCGTGTCAAAGAAGTTCAACAACGCGACTGGGATCGAAAAGTTCGAGTCTGCCGCCGCAAGACTGGCTGCGCAGCGAAGGAAGAGGAAGTCCGTTCGATTCGGAGTAAGTTATGAGATGAAGCTGGCTGCCAAGTTCGCTGCTGCACATCTGAAGCCGCCGCTGCTGCATGATCAACTTACCGGAATCAAAGCGAGGGTGAAGAAGGCACCGAAGCCGAACATCTTGTCACACAGAAAGAAACAGGTCAAGACTGGCAAGTTGCCAGTTGGCGGCAAGAAGCATGAGGAGAATCAGACTCTTGTGAGAGCGGGGGATCCAGCCGCCGCCGGTATGGATGTGAATGCAGACGCAGACGCAGATGTAGATGGGGACGCAGACGCTTACGGTTACGGGGACGAACCCCTCGAGGCTGCCGATGAGGACATCGATGGTGGCGGCGATGATGCTGGCGAGCATCCGGATGGTCCCAGGAGAAGGAAGAGGCCCCGGCTCGTGTGGACACGTGAGCTGAATCGACGATTCATAAACGCGGTCAATCACCTGGGCATCGATAACGCGATGCCCAAGATCGTATATCAGCTGATGAACGTCGAGGGCGTGTCGCGGCAGAACGTCGCGAGTCGTCTCCAGAAGTACAGGATGATCATAAAGAAGAACGGAGGGGTCATGCCGGTCGAGGATATGATGTCGCTCGGTGATGGCCCGGAAACCCTCCAGAATGTCGTGCGAGTGAGCACCCTCGGAGAAGAGCAGCAGCAGCAGCAGCAGCGGCATATTGGAGCGGGAGGAGTGTTTCAAAGTGGCCCACCTCCGGGCGCACATTTCATGCCACATCCGCAGCAGACAGTCTCTAGACACATTCGTACGCAACGAACGAGCCACCCGCTCCCGGGCTCGGGCGGGATGGATTCGCACGAGCGGTACCAACAGATTGTGGACATGGTCGCTGCCGGAGGGATCACGGCGGGCGTCGGGTCGGATCCCCCGGTGATGCTCAGGGACACGATGCTGCAGCGGACGTATGGAGACCCCAGCGGGCAGCCTGGTCCACGTCCGACACGCACCCTCCAGCATCCAGTGCAGTCGATGGGGGCGTATCGCTCGGTGCCGCAGCAGCCGCAGCACGTCGTACAGTCACCGTCGCACACGGCGCTCGCTCACCGGTACCAGACACAAGCAGCGGGAACTCATGTTGCTGGGACGTACGTGCACGATTCCGCCGCTTCTGTCTCCGCCGCCGCCATTGCAGGAAACGCCGCTGCACCTGGAGGTCCGATGGGATGGACTTGGTCCTCGCGCTCCATGGGCACCTTCCCGCACGCGCACTCGCATTTGCCCATGTGCATATCTAAGCCGTCGCATATGCTGCAGCAGCCGCAGCAGCCGCAGCAGCCGCAGCAGCCGCAGCAGCAGCAGCAACCGCGGGACACCCTTGCTGCTGCTGCTAATGCTAGTGCTATTGCTAATGCTAAAGTTCATGCGATGACGACGGCCGGTCTGCGTACGACGCAAACGTCCACCCCGTAGTTGCACAGGAGTCGGCAGTCTCGAATG
>Ga0099800_1053_pt1 | contig 35827 bp, 19 predicted proteins | sample Uncmet6_SortRC_1_FD_89868 | JGI IMG/M metagenome (GOLD analysis project Ga0099800, IMG submission 89868) | Marine eukaryotic communities from CALCOFI LINE 67, Pacific Ocean - CN11_C50_N6_SortRC_1 | ecosystem: Environmental > Aquatic > Marine > Oceanic | place: Pacific Ocean: Monterey Bay... | reverse complement strand
AAACTAGATAATATCTGAGTTTTATTTGACGTGTATACAACAATATTCATTAATAAACAATATAAAGAATGCAATTATTTCGTTTATATAACAGGATAACGGATCAAACCGGGAAAAGGCTACAAAAGTACAAAAATGTAAAATAAGAGTAAAATGACGAAAATGACGGGCTTTCTCAGAGAGATTCGACCTAGCCTGGCTAGGCCAGGTAGGCTTTTTCCGAATGTATAACGCTAACAGTAACATAACACGATGACAGGAAACAGGAAAACGTAAAGATTAAGCTTTTGTTGATTTAAAGGTCGATTTTACGAAAAAAAGGGACATTTCTCAATATTATCCATGAAATAATTTTACTTTATTGCCAATAGGAATAAAAAATATTATTTTAATTTTTCAATTGCGTAAGGTTCAATCTAATTATTATCAATAATTCAGAAAATGGGAAAAGGATCAATAGCTGAAGGTGGTGATACCAAATCAGATCCAGGTTCACCAGGTAGTAAAAAGAAAAAGATGTTAGCTCCACCAATAATCAAACCACCGGTTGAAAAAAGTGGAGGTGGCCCAGAAATACCTGGAGGTAGAAAAGGACAAAAAGAAGCGAATAAAGCTAAAGCTAAAGCTGAAGGTAAAGTCAAAAAAAAGAAAAAGAAAGGTGATAAAAAAGGTGGTAAAAAAGGAGGTGCGCCAAGAAAAAGGAAGAAGAATTTAGTTGATAGGATTTATGGATTATTTGGCTATGCTTCAGGGAATGTACAATTGAGAGATCCACGAGCTATGGAAGCAGTACAAGCATTAGATTTACAAATGATACATTTACGTAGATTAAAATACACTTTTGATAAAATCGATATTGATGGTAGTGGTAACATTGATGCTGAAGAATTGTTTGAATCGATGGGACAGAATAGGTCACCTTTCACCGATAAATTATTTGCATTGATTGATTTAGATGGTAATGGTGGTATTGAATTTGACGAGTATGTACGTGTATTAGCCACTTATTGTATGTTTACCAAGGATGAAATATTAAGATTTTGTTTTGAATGTTTCGATGTGGATTCTTCCGGTACGATCGATGAGAAAGAATTCATTGAACTTTGTAAAGTTGTGAACAATGCATCACCAGCATTCCCACAAAATTTCAAGAGAGCACTGGAAGAATTCGATGTGAATGAAGATGGATTGATTGATTACAGTGAATTTATAGAGCTAGATAGACGTTATCCTTTGGTTTTATTTCCAGCATTTAGAATGCAAGATACTATGCAAACTTCATCATTAGGTGAAAAGGGGTGGCAGAAGATTATAGAAGGTTATAAAAGGAATCAAGATATTGAAGAATATAAAGCTGCTCATGGTGGCAAATTACCTCCAGATAAATTTACTACAAAATTAGGTAAAATGTTCGTCCCATGTTTGTATCGTCAGCGACAACACATCAAAGTGGGCGCCGCCATGGAGGCCAAGCATAGGGCGGGATCAGCCTAGGGATCGGATTCAACCTTAATTTTGGACTTCAGAAATTAAAAACCATTGAATGCTAATGCTAATGCTAATGCTAATTTTTAATACATGGTTATGCATATATCTATATGGATCGGGTTAATTGATTACATTACTATAAACATAATATTAATTAATCAATAATATTACATTATTTTACATCTAATAATGAATGACCTAAATTATTACTACATAAGTAAAAGTATGTGTCAACAGAACTGAAGGCAGGTAATCATGCAGTCGGCAGTGGATAAAAGTTGAAGAAGGAAATGTTGGACAATAGATCCGGTTTGCCACCAATATTACTATACATTTTCTTCATTTATAGTAAAGATGAAAGGCAATACTAATAATAATTGTAAAAATAATAATAATAATAATAATAATAAGAAGAAGACACTACGACGAAAAGATTATGAGTAGAATACTAAATGAAAATATACTTATTATTATATAAATTATTTTAATTATTTAAAATTGAAAATTCAACAATCATTTACATTCGTCTATGCTACTTTACCAAGTGTCACTATCACATTATTACTATAAATCTATAGCTCATATGAATATATCTAGTTTAAATTTAAAATCTCTTTTAAATGCACTTCGATCCTCCATTGAACAGAACAACACGAGACAATCACGATACAATTTGATATGAAGCTCTTCTGTTGTCTGCCACGCGTTCTGTGGTGGGAGAATGGTAGAAAGATCTTGAGCACACACATCTTCCTTTTGGGTCCTACCATGTTGTAATGACGAATCAACAAATTCAGCGACCTTAGAATTAGATACTTCATGAGGTACTTGAAGTCCACAACTATTTAGTTCATTATAAATACGATCAAGTTCAGTCTTAGTGTTTTTCATTACCGCATGATGGGAGGTGATTACCCTACAAAGATCATGAGATTGTGTAATCGCAAGTCGATTATATACATACCACATTTTGAGTGTACGCGCTATTTTAAAATGTTCAATTTCTCTTTTTTGTAGTGATAAGGCAACATCTAGAGGATTTCGATATTGAAATACGACTGTTGGTATGTATTCCAATAGCGGCAACCATGTCCTCAAGGTGATACAAAGGCGAGGGTCCTTCAACATCCAGGGATAGTTCTTCGGATTATTTAAAAATGCTAGTCCTCGTCGCCCTTCGTTGAAAAACTTACTGCCATCAGGCTCACTATAAATATCCTTTAAACCTTTCTTATGATCATAAAGATGCATATTGCCTGCATAATGCACATTTTGTTTCTTCATTATATAATCATTTTGAAGGACCACATCGATTCTTTCGAAGAAACCTTTACTATTATCTGAAGCTGGTGGTATTAATGGTGATCCAGTATTTAATCCCATTGCATTCATCAAGCCGCCCAGTAAGGAAGTACCTGAACGATGCATTCCAAGAATTATTACACCTTGAGTATATTCTACATTTGTTTTTGTTTTACTAATAGAACTCATTTGATGCTCAAATAACAATTTTTTATCAGCAGATTCTTTCAATTTCAATAAATTTGCAGCATATTGTTCTGATTTTGATGCTCTTGTAGTAAGCTTTTCAATTTCATTATGTGCTTTGGCTAGTTCATGAATTACATTACTACTACCTGTTGTACCTGTTGATGATGTTAGCAAAGGATCTGATTGATTAATAACACTAAATATAACTATAAAATAACCTAGTAATCCTATTAAACCTAAGTAGAGATAAAATGGTGTTAAAACTATGGTGATACCATTTTTATTATCTTGATTTCTAATTGCCATTTTTTATAAGCTTCCACAATATTCTTAAATTATATAATTATATATATCAATGAAAAATATATAAATTAAAGAACAGAAAAACTATACTTCTCTTTGTTGCTCTTGGGTGGGAAAATAAACAAAATGATTGCTATATCTCAGAAAATAGATAATATAAATCTTTTTAAATCTCAAAATCATTTAATATAAATAATGTCTGTTGGTGTCAGTGATACAAATGGGCCGCTGTTCCAGTGATGTAAATAGCCAGTTGCCGATTTATTTTTGAACGAAAAAAGACTCGTATCTAACCTAACAAGATTTTATAATACACATTATTTGAATATCTAAAAATGTCAAGTTATGCTTCTGAAATGATACGTAGATTTAGGGAAGCTGAACCTACTAGTAGAGCAGAACGTGCTAATAAAAAAGAATCAGGTGAAATACAAGAAGCTTGGTGGATTGAACAAGAAAATAATTCTGGTTTAAGAAATTCAACTGATTCATCAATAAATTTGAATCGGACAACAGAATCTACGATAAGAAAAGATTTACAAGAAATGGTGGGTAGAAGATCAATGGATTCAACTGCCACAGGTGGAGGTGGATTAAATAATTCACTTGATGCTTTAATAGCCGCTGACATTGCTGAATTAGAGAAAGGCATACCAAATAACATGAAAGGTCTTCATGCTGGTACAACATCTAGTTTTGATATCAATTTACAATCTCAATCACATGATAATTTTAATTATAATAATAATTTTTCTAATAATTTAAATACATCAGCCTCCATGGGAATAGGAAGTATTGGAGATCGTTTAGAACAACCTACATATCGATATGATGGTGCAGGTACACGTGAACCATTAGCTGATATGCGCACATCAGGTGATTTCTTTAGAGCATCAGTTGAAACCTTAGGAAGTACAGGCATTCGAGGTTTATTGATGCCTGATCTAGCTCTAGCAAGTAATGATCATGATGATGATCAAAATAAAGAAAATGAAAATAATTATAATTCTAATAATTATCTACCACCTGCTCCTAAATCAAATCTTGAAGATATTGTTAAAGAGTTAGAAGCAGCAGGAGTGGCATTAAATGGCGATAAAAGAAACAACACACCGTCATCTATTGATGCTATTAGTAATCAATTAGAATCAGAATTACAGGCTTTACTAGCTCCATTGAAGGCAAGAAGAGAGTCAGAGGAAGCTGATACTAAAGAGCAACAAAAGAGAGATGAAGAGATGAAGGAAGCAGGGCGCAGATTGGAGAGAGAGAGAATCCTAATGGGTGATCATGGTACTACTAGTGATAGCAGTAGAGGTCCTCTTGATTATGCTCATGCGCCATTATTACCTGTACGTACTAATGGTCAGGATTTATCAGGTGTAACATTCAATAGTGTACTTCAGTCGCAACCAGTAATAGATACAATTGCAGAGGAGGGTTTGAATTTGAATGCTAATGCGACTCAGATTCCATCACTAGCATCTCTAGCTGAAGCCGCTGCACCTGCTGTACCTGCTGCAACTACCACTAGTAGCAGTATTAGTGATGGCAGTATTCCTTTTCTTAGTACTGCGAGTAGTAGCAATGTAAATATGATCCCTAATTACCCTAATAACAATGTCAATCGTGATGTAAACGCGGAAAAGAACATCATTGGCACAGGGATGACAGCTGATCCGCAAACTTTTGCCAATAGACTGGCAGATCAAGAAGTAGCCATGTCAGATGCATTATTTCAACGCATGAGAGGCCTGAAGAATGAACTTTCTCAAAGAACAAGAGCTTTGGATGTCGTGTATGCCTCTGCTTTGAACGGTCAAACTCCTCCTGCAAGGAGCTTAGAAATATTATCACAATTAAATAATTCACGACTACGTGGAGGGGACATGATAGATGGTAATAACAGCCGTAATGATTATAACGGTGGTAGTAGTGGTGTTGCGGGCAATACAAGCAAGCCTTTCAACCCGTATTCTGAATTTACATCTAAGAATATTCTTGGTGCGGCGGAAGGTATCACCTCTATGCTGGATGTGGCAATGAACACACTATCCATAAGACTGGGTGGACTACCAGAAAATATCACTGCTACGAATGGTGGTGGTAGTAGTAGTGGCGGGACATATACAGATTTAAATATTCTAAGCGAAAAAGAAGGTTTGGGATCTGATGAGACAGCTACTACTACTGTGGCTGTAAACAGTAGTAGTAGTAGTAGTAGTAGCACTCCTACTAAAGACGCTGCAACTGATACCATGGTAGATACTGCTAATGTAGTAGCCAAAGAAGCCATTCATCAACAAAAACAACAGACTGCACCCGTCATCGGCACTACCAATAGTGGTGCTACTACTACTACTACTACTAGTAGTAGTAGTGATCCCGTCTCCTCTGAAGCTGCTAGTATAGTGTCTACCGCTATGCCTAAGGCCTCTATGAAACTAGGAATTGATCTTAGTAGTAGCAGTAATAATAATAATACTAATAATATTAATAATATTGCTACATCACAGCCTTCTACCACACCTACATTTGCACCAGTTAGCGCATCTGCTGTGTCATTCCGCACCTCAGTCCCTGTTGTAACTCCCAGTGTGACGTCTACATCATCAGCACCACCATCACCGGTGAAGCAAGCAATATCTACAAGGACACCTGGACCATCATCAACAACTACATCATCATCAAAAAGAACGACAGCAGTGGTGGAGACAACTAATCAGACTGGTGTTACCAGTGACAAGCAAATGTTGGCCGATATTGACAAGCAACTCTCTAGTCTCGCCGCAGATAAAGATGTAGGATTTTTCACATCGCCGGTGACTGGTAGTAGTAGTAGTAGTAGTAGTAGTATACCTATTCCTCCTCCAGTTTCACAACAACAAGGTTACAATGGCTACGCTCAGAGAGGTATGTATCGTTTCTCACCGCTCGCCAACGAAAATAGTAGTAGTAGTAGTAGTAGTAGAAACAATAGTACGTCTATTCATAACTTTACTCCTTATTCTCTCAGTAACACCAATGCATATCGAGCGTACACAGATAATATTATGAAGAATGGTGTCAGTGGTGGTAGTGGTATTGTGGGTTCAGCTCCTCCATCAGCCTATAACCCTGCAGTGGGTTCAGCTCCTCCATCTGCCTATAACCCTGCAGTGGGTTCAGCTCCTCCATCTGCCTATAACCCTGCAGTGGGTAACAATACCAGTAATGATGTAGAGCGCCTGGCTAGGATGCCTATCAACGAGTATGTCAGACTCAGTAACAACAATAATAATAAGTCTGCTGTCCCTGTAGTTGACTTCATTATTCCTAGTAGTAGTGCTAGTGATAATAGTAATAGTGGTATATATCCCAGGCAATTACCATCTTATGCTCCAATGCACGAGACTCCCTCTGTCCCTGTCCGTGCTCCTTCCTCCTCTACTCCCATGGGAATCAGAAGAAGACCCTTAGAAGGTCGAGCATTACAACAACTACATAGTGCTACTTCCGATCCTAATAACGCCAACACTAACTTCAATGCTTCTGATATTTCATCGCAACAGCAACAACAACAGTCCTTTACATCGTCTGTCCCTCTGGTACCATCACCATCTCTATCACATTTATCATCTTTTCAGAGTATGAACGTACCAGCTCCACCAACTACTACCACTACTGGTACTAGTAGTGGCAGTGATAATGGAGCTCACGCACAATCTATGTATGATAGGAAGATGTACCTTAATCAGATGAAGAACATGAGAAACTACCTGGCCGCCTATTAGTGGTAATAGTGGCAGTAGTGGTAGCAGTGCATGTGATAGTATATATCACATGGTATATATGTATATATGTATATATATCTGCTAAGAATAATCAGTCTACATCTACCAGTGGAGTATATGTATTAAATATAACTAGATTAAAAATAGTAATGGTGGTAATAATACATAATATAATAATAACAATAATAGAGTAGAGAATAACAATATAGATTAAACAGCACTGGCATCTACGATGAAGCTCAAATATGTAGGAAGTATAATGTAGAGAAATGTATCTTACACTTTCACTTAACCATTTAGCGTTAGCATTGGAAACGTGTGACTAGTCTCATATGTATGATATAGCGTGCCACATAAATTTGAATTTTATGTGGCTAGGCTAGCAGTGATGGATAGTGTCATAATACAGAAGATAATTACTATAACAGTCAGATTGATTTATTCCCTTCTTTTTAATAAAACTCTTTGAACAATTTAATCATTAATATAATAATAATAAACAAAATAATTCATATTACTCAATTCTACTAGAAAACAACCTCATCAACCTCCTTGTCACTACTACTACTACTATTATTATTATTATAATTAGTATTAAGTATAGAATGGATCGGCATGCATACCATTCTTAAGCTTATATGTCTTAGGTGGTCCAGGAAATTTCCATGTTGGTTGTCTCTTTGCAGGGTGTCCCTCGATGTCTCTCCTGTCTACACTCTCTCGTTGATCCCATTCTTCATCACTACTAGGAAAACTACCACCATAAATACTGCTGTTCTTCTTGTTGTTGTTGTTGTTGTTGTTGTTCAGATGAGTACCTGATGATGGTGGTTGAGGTCGGTTGGTATTCACACCACCAAATTTGCTACTATGACTACTTATCCTACTAATGTTTTGGTTTACCATGCCTATTGTTTGTCTCTGACTCTGTGCTGATGCTGAATTATAATTAATATTGGTATCATTTGCGCTATTTATAGTATTACTAATAGTTGGAGATGTAGATTGGAATCTATCTACAGCATACCTAGAATTCGATATATCACCTTTATTATTATTATTACTACTACTACTACTACTACTATCACTGTTTATAGTATGACGATTATTTTTATTTTGTATTTGATTCTTATTGACATTCTTACGCATCGCAAGAGGAGGTGCCCCTGTTGGTCTTGTTGGTCTAGGTATGAGAGTACTTCCTCTCTTCTTCTGTAACCCTAACTCATTTGACTTTCCTTCTAGATTCTCACTCTTTTTAGGCTGAATGGACACTCTCTTGGTAATAAATGCGACTCGGTGAGGGGATGATATCCTTCGTGAAGGACTAATAGCACGGGCATTATCATCTTCATTTTCATCATTGCCAATCAGTTCACCAATTTCTTCAACCTTCTTTGGTCTTCCTTGGAATAATTTCTTAGCTGCTTTATGCAACATGGGTTGTGGTAGCCATGAATATTTGAAAGCATAATGTTCATCCGGTTTTTTCGCCCACACGATTACCTTAGACCGTGTTTTCTTCGGTACTTTTATAGGTTTAGCGAGACGACGATTGATAATTGCAATTTCTTTTTCCACTTTTAGCTCTCTGATTTGCGCTCTTGACATACCATCAGGTGGGTCGTCATATACTCCAACAACATCTTCCAAATCATTCTTTCCTTCCACATAGTCATCCAGACCATCGCTCCAGAATGTTTCACTGCTTTGTTGGTGCAGCTCATCCTCGAAATCGTCATCTCCTTTACTATTATCATAAAACATACCATTATTTTGTACATGATTCCTCCTACTACTACTGCTCACATTAGTGTTATATCTAGAACTAGTATTGCTTCTTGAAAATCCTGTCATATGGGTCAACATACCACTTGTGGCAACCTCCAATGGATCAGCACCACTAGTAGCAGCCTGATCCATAGCTTCGATGCTGGTTTTCAACCTACCCCATGCACTCCTCCTCCATTCGATGGTTTGTCTTTTGATCTGCTTTAAAGCACGTGTAGATGGTAGAGTACTCTTGTATTCATCAGCATTATATATGCTATTGTTGTCATTCTGATTACCAGCTTGATTAGCACCCCACAATTGTAAGTCATCCTCATCCTCATCCTCATCATCCTCATCCTCATCATCCTCGCCCTCATCATGATCCTTTAAAGATGGGTTAGGGTTAGTGTGACCACCAGTACGTAATATTTTTTCTTCTTGACTTTCATTTTTTCTCATATCAAGTTTTGATTGAATGTAATTTGCTACATTATCAGCGTGTTTCTGATCGAATTCACCCATATTATCTGCTGCTCTCATACTACTTCTACCAGCAGTTATAAATGATAGATTCATCCCTTTGCCAGCATTACTACCAGTACCTGGACCGTACACGTCCATTGCATTTACAGATGAAGCTAATGAGGATGATTGTATCTGCTTATATTGATCAATGAAGACACCTTGGGGTATTAATCCAGTTACAGCTGCTGTAATTGCTGCTTCATGTGCCGATGAGAGAGGTTTCTTCGCATATCTTGTCGGAGTTGCAGAGTATATCTTCTGAGGTAGGTATTTTTCTCCATGAAGTGACCCAGTTGTAGATACTGATGCAACTGAAGCACCATCTAATATCTCGTTACCCTCTAGACTTTCATTGAAAACAGCGGAATCACCACCGGGTAGGAGAACTGTTGATTGTTCTAGTGACTGTTCCAGTCCTCCAGAAGCAGGTGGAGCAGGAACTCCTGTATATCTTCTCTTACCACCTAATGTTGCAACAGTGGTAGTAGAATTAGCATAATCGGAAGACAATAGCATAGATTGTGATCTTGATTTATTAGAATTTGAGTACTTTTGTAGTTGTTGTTGTTGATCTTCGGATAATTGTTGTAATTGATTTGATTGACGTTGTGTCAATCCACCATGCCCAATGCCAGCAGAGCGTCTCCTCATTGCTAGACGTTTCTTCACCTGATCAGCCTTCATCATCAGATCAACTGTCTTCATAGGTGAATAACCTTGAGGTACACTACTCACTCTCCTATTCCTTGCAGCGATCAAATCAGGATCATCAGAAGCGAATAATGGTTGACCATAAGGCGATTCATCTCTTAGTTTCTTTTCAAATGCACTATATGCAGGTTTAGCAGCTTCTTTGGTCAAAACTTGAGTGTGTAGACCTACCCATGCATTAGGATCGTTCACTATAATTTGTAATTGTTTTTCATTATCAGGGGCTCCAATTACCTTATATGTACGTATACCATATCGTTCACCTTTAGGCGCTTCATGGGTATAATCCCACATTTCGTATTGTAGATAATCAGATTTACCAGGCCAACCGCCTTTAGGTTTATATTGTGATCTGGCCCACATCCTTCTATACGTATTAATATCGTGTCTTCTTTTTGCTCTTTGAGGCACATGAGGAGCAGGACGAGGTGACAAACCATGATAAGCGCGTAGTATATACCCTCTAGCTATTTTTTGTATTAACACTGCAGCATATGTTTCTTTGACAAAATTTATGCAATTCTTTACCAAGCCTTTAGAATAATCACTAATGAAATTCTTTTTTTGTACTAAAAATGCCTTGGCTGCTTGTCTCTGATTAGCTTTAAATCCATAATAATCATTCCAAAATACATTAGCCTTTTTCAATATTTGTTCATATTTCTTTGCTACCCGGATACGTGCAGAGTTGCGTAAAAATAGTGATTGGATTTTAATAGCTGCTAAATCTTTATATGTATATTTGACTTTTTCATCGTCACTATCATCATATTGACCTTTTTTCTTTTTAGTCTTAGATGCATGATACACTTTCATATTTAACATTTGTCTTTTTGTCAACTCTTTAACGACCTTACGTGGAGGTTTTGGTTTCCGACATAAAAAACAATTTATCAATTTTTCAAAGAAGGTTAAAGGACGGGGAGGTTCGGGTTCTTTTTTATCTTTTTTACCCTTTTTAGATTTAGATTTTGACTTAGATTTACCATCTTTTTTTGTTTTATCTTTACTTTTACCATCATTCTTTGTTTTATCATCTTTAGATTTCTTTTTTTTACCTTTATCTCCATCTTTTTTAGATTTTGATTTACCATCACTTTTACCTTCGCCATTTTTCTTGGGTTTCTTATCTTTATCTTTTGGTGGCATTCCGTTTTAATCTTAAAATAATTATTTATCTATTCATTGTAAATTATTATCATTAAATGATTTACAACAATCAATATTCAACTTTTAAACTTTTTTAAATAACTGGAATCCCGATTGATCACATACAGACAGACAACAGACTTGTTCCAGTCAGCCAAGTCCGGTCAGCGAGCCACTGCAGGAGGAGCAGCCACAAAGGTTAGAGGTTATAGGTAGGCAGGAGCGATGAGAAAACGGAGTTATAAAACGATAGACAGCCGAATAGTTGAAGGTTCAATGAAATTACAGAGAATTTTTTGTTCTCTTTAATCAGTTTACATGTCAGATTTTGCTTTATTATCTGTCTTAAAATAAAACTCTTTGGAAATAATGTAATGACTAAAGTCTCTAATATTTAATTTTGTCTGATTTCTGTTTCTGTTCTCGATATACTATACACTAATGTTCTATTTGAATTTACATTTTATCAGTAAATCTTGTTTCTGCTTATCTCCTGGTTCACTAATATCATCTATCTCCAACCGTGACCCTAATATGAAATATTGACCCAACTATCCATTAATACCGTCTATCTCTTCTTCTTCTTCTTCTCCTATCTCTATCTCTATCTCTATCATCATAGTAGTCCTCTGAGTAAAGGTCTCTTGGAAGTCCTACATTCGCATAAAATGGTTGTTGATGTGCTTGTGCTGCACCCCCAAATGGTTGTTGATGTGCTTGTGCTGCACCCCCAAATCCGACTCCTAAAGGATTATGTGCCGTTTGCATGCCCATGATGTTGTTCATATTGTTCGTTCCGTGACTTAATGTTCCTGCAGGCATACCTTGATGCATTCCCGGATATGTGCCCATCATGTTGACATTCATGTTATTCATGTGATGGTTCATATTAGGATTCATTGGTAGATTAGAATGCATCCCCTGCATCCCCTGCATCCCCTGCATCCCCTGCATCCCCATGGGCATACCGTTATTCACATGATTCATATTGTACATATTGCCTTGCATCATCTGGTGCTGATGCTGGTGCTGGGGAAGATGTTGATTTGGATTGTTCATTTGGTTGTGTTGAGAAATCACTTGACCTGGTAAACTCATTGCACTCATTTGGTGTTGAATGGAAGGGTTAGTGTTAGGTATGGAAGGGATGCCATATATATTCATATTGTTATTCATATTATTATTCGTATTATTGTTTTGCATATGATATGAATCTAAACTATTAAAACGATGAATACCACCACCCATACTAGGCTGTCGTATACCACCATCACTATGATAATTAGCAGTCATATTCGCATTACCATGTTGTGGTTGCTGCGGCTGCTGCTGCTGAGGATCTGAAGTACCACTTTTATATGGCATTCCACTCTCTAGTGCATATTGCATCCTTTCATGCTCGCATTTTTCCAATACAGTCAACAAGATTTCGGCCACATTCACATTAGTTTTAGCACTAATTTCTGCAAAATATTCAATACCCCAATTTCTACACAATTCATGAGCTTGAGCAACACTCACTTGTCGTTGTGAATCACCCGGTTGTCCAGAATCTTTATCGACTTTATTACCAATTAAGGCCACCGCCACCCAAGGAGTGGCGGCGTTCCGTCCCATGACTTGACTTAAAATATCAGGAAACACTTTGAATGAATCCATTGAGGTGATATCATATGTAACGAAAAGAATTTCTGCTTTTCCAGTAGGCCATGCACAATTACGGGCCTCCTTGATATTATTTGTTATTGGTTTAGCCAAACGTGTAAAACCAGAAATACCAAATTTTTGATTATAGTCTTCAGCTCCAAGAAATCCAGCACGACCTCTAACTTTGGCTGCCAAAGCATTAATATCCGCGGTTGAGAAATCAGTTCCTCCAAATCTCCTCAATATTCTTCGTTTACCAACACCTTTGATACCTACCATCGAAGCTTTATAAAGACAATCAGCATCAGCTACTCTTTTAGGTGCATTGTAGTCTCTTTCTCTTGCTTCTTCACGCTGCGGATCACGAATCATTGAAGGAGCACCAGTACCTACACCATTATTGTCTTCGCCATTGGCAGCCCAATCATCACCTCCAGTATCGATATTAGCAGCATTTGGATTGGAGAAATCAAATATATTACGATAAGCGTTAGCGTCATTCACATTACCAGTACCAGCACCAGTATCAGCAACATCTAATGGTGATAACTCACTTGTATGCGATTGCTCCTCGGCCCTAGTAGTCATATTAACAGTAGTATTAGGGTTAGGGTTAGGCCTGTTATTCACTTGATTATTGTTATTGTTATTGTTATTATTATTATTATTATAGATTTGATTATGATTCTCCATTTCATTACTTACCCATCCATTTCCTCCTATAGCTATATTACCAGTAGGCATATTAACTCCCTGAGCATGAACCTGCATATGTCCTTGAATCTCGTCTGTTCCATTTATGTTTGCATTACCATTAGATGTCCAAGAGTTATTGTATTGTGCATTGAAATTAGGCTTAGAGTTAGCCTGGGTATTCGGAGATATCATAGGATTATCCATCATTTGCATCTGTAGGTGTTGCTGAGAGTAATTATGAGGATTATACATAGCACTAGGGTTAGGGTTAGAGTTAGAGTAATTATGAGGATTATACATAGCACTAGGGTCAGGGTTAGGGTTAGAGTTATGAGGATTATACATAGCACTAGGGTCGTGCATAGTTGGAGATGATGCATCAGCATTAGGAGAACCATGAGCTGCCCAAGAATAACTAGGTCGTGCTTGATGTTGATGCATATTACTATTTGCACCAGACAGAGAATGTGCATTAGATGAATTGAAATGTTGTCCATATTGCTGTGAATGTTGAGGTTGATGTTGATTTTGTTGCAACATGCTATTTTCTAATGGTGATTCACCTTGATTACCATAAGAAGGAACTTGATTCCGAATGGAAGTGCTAGCGATTGGGCTCCCTTGATCTGGAAGAGCAAATTTTACTTGTGACTGATGTTGCAAGAACTGTTGTTGTTGTTGTTGCTGCTGCTGTTCATGGAAATATACAAGATTAGCATCTTGAGTTGGTTGGATGTAGGATCTTGATGCACCGGATGGAGCAGCAGTGCTAACTTCACTAGGAGCTGTAATTTGATTAGAATTATATCTATTATTACTACCGCCAGGAGAAGTAACGCCTCCCTTAGGACCCATTTTAGACACTTGAATCAAATTCGCTTCACTAAGATCTGGACCAGGCTTTTCATAATCATCATACATAAGTTGAACATGTTCATTTACACGGGTCAATACATCTACAAAATCTAAATCCCCCAATTCGTTAATAGATGCAACTAATTGTTCTGCATCACTATCAGCATCAGTTGAACTAAATTCTTCATCAAAAAAAGCTTTGAGTGTGACAGTACTATTCAATAACAATAATTGTCGTCCAGTTATTTTTCTTTCTCTGAAGTGAGGAACTAAACCTCTTAATCCCATGATTTCAACAAATGCTACGACATGTCTAAAATCCCAATGCTTCCGTATCCATTTTTTATTTGCTTTTTTATAATCGAGTCTTCCAAAAAATTCTACTGTGATAAATTCATCTAATTCATGATACAAGCCATAAGCTGCAGTAAATTTACCACTTTTAGATTCATATTCTTTATCTGCTACACCCAAAACCTCATATCTCTTAATTTTTGGTACATCAAGTTTTTCTAATATAGTGTTAATGCTGCGATCATTCACGCCATAGTCATCTTTGTAAATAAATTCAACACCTATATTAGCCGACCATTCATTTAATCTTTCATTTACAGCAGCTTGCCATTCCTTTTTGTCTTTAAAATATTGAAATTCTTGTTCGCTATCATTGTTATCATCATTCAAATTATTGTTATTGAAATTATTATTAGCTCTCCCATTAGCACTACTGTTAGGTTGAATCGCATCAGGAGAAGTGTAACTTCTGTTCCATATAGGATGATCTTTCCATTTGATATGTTTCCCACCAACAGAACGCATTACATTATATAATTCATGTCTTTGTTCATCTATTAATAAATCATGAAACATTGAAACATGCCAATAACGTTTGTTATCATAAGGATGTTTCCTATAGATCATATTTACTTTAGCTGTTGGGTATAATACTTTACGCATTAATGGTGCATTAGCATCAGATAAACGACACAGCTTCACACTAGACAATTTCCGGGCCAGTTTCCGATGTAATTGTTCAGATCGTGTTTTTCCCCAATCTTTTCCACTTAATTGTAATTTTGCACGTTGTACGAAATGACGATCTTCTATAACAACAATGAAATCCGCACCACCTAAATGACGTATATCTTCTTCTTTTACAACTAATGATTTGGTTGCGTCAGATTTATTATACTTCATTGATGATGACATGAGTTGAATTGTATGCAATTAATCTCCAATATGACCTTCTTCTTTGATATTGATTTCGTACCTTTAAAAACAATATTATTAATTTATATCATCAAATAATGTGAAGAATGATATTCATTTTTCCATGAGATACATTTATTTACGCCTTTCTTCTCTTCCATCGATATATCTCCTACTTTAAGAAAGTACTTCCTCACTTGTCTGTTTTCCATTTTTCCGTCGCGTCGCAAAAAATTCTTGACCTCACCCCCTGTCACCTGCTGCTGCTGGACCGACCTACCTCAGATGTAAATGCCCTTCCCGTCGAATCTTCATCGGAGAATCTGAGAATCTTGTTGTACCGAAAGATTTGCAAGAATATCATGCACTTTCTCCTCGTCCTAATTCTATTATTTGCTATTGCTAATGCTTTCAATAACTTTGGAACTAGAATAATACCGAGATCTAAATTTCAAGTTCATCTGAGTGACGATTCCGATGATATATCTACTTCAAATGAAGATTCTGAAATTCCATCAATGAAATCAATAAGAAATTTAGAAGATGTTCCACCAGTAACAATAGATAGTTTCTTACCTGGTGAAAAACTACAACCAGGAAACATAATAAATATTATTTTATTTGGTTACGTTGGTTATTTATTTATTGATTCAATTCGGATATTAATATTTGGGTTAACACATGCACCACCACCATCATAAATCCGCAAACAGTTTTGAACAATTGAATTTAATATGTTTTTAATAGCCAAGAATAATAATCAAGAAAAATCATAGAATAGCTTAGATAGTTGTGAATAGACAAACATTTATTTACTTAAAACTTTTAAAATAACATATACAATATTTTGAATTTCCGGATTTCATTACACTGTTCCACATTTACACATTTCTTATTCTCTATCATTTTGATTTTTTAATTTTTATTATTAATTCTTAAAGTTTCAACAGCTTTTATACCATCCTCAATGTTTGAATCATCTGGACCTAATGAAGGTGTGTATGGTGATTCATGTATCCATATTTGAGCTATCCATTTTGTATCAAATGCTATTTGACCAGCATGTTCAGTTCGATCATCTGGTTTACCATCAATAAATGATGGGAAAAATAATAAGGCTTTACCTTTTTTAGGTTGAATAGATAAACTTAAATCTTTAAATACTGTTGAACCACCACTATCAACATCATTTAAATATATGAGTAATGTCGCTAATCTTTGGTTACCATTTTCATCTCGTAACAATGATTTAGGTATGGCATCGTAATGCCAACTAAATTGTTGCCCCATTTCATATCTTACAATTTGAGGTTCTTCAAAATTTTGAATATCAAACCCCGTTAGATAATTTGCATTTGATAATAATTCGGGAACATCTTTATATGATAAATACCATGTTGTTGATGTACGATGAGAGGATGTCATGGAACTAAATGTTTTTGAATTCACTGAAACACCTTTTGTATCAGCATCTAATATCATACGATCACATGTTTCTTTTGTAAAAAAGTTATCAATTTCATAAATAGGAGGGTCAGAATGCACACATCTCAAACCAGGATAAGATTCATCTAACGTTGGACAATGTTTGTGAAAAGTTGATTTACCATTAGATTTAATTTTTAATTTTGATTGAGATTTATTATCTAGATCGTTCAATTCTTTATTTGATTTGTTTGATTTCTTTGATGATACTGGTGAAGTAGATGACGAACTACTACTTCCACTACCAAAACCCTTTCCCCATACTTTCACAGAATACATTTTAGTATTTAAATGATTCATGCAATAAGATAGGCATATTTCAAATGAAAGAAAAAGAGAAGAATAAAATATAAGTCTCATGTTGATGCGTAACATGTCAAGTTTCAATGTTTCAACATCGTGCGATGATATAGCATATAGCATATAGCAGTCAACCAGACAGACAGACAGACATGCGTGCCGGTCACCCGCGGATACCGCGCAGGACGGGGGACTGCCCTAGTGCCCTAGTTTCTAGTTTCTTCTATCTTCTAAATAATCGATAATCGATAATCGGGAAACATGAAAACCATAGATTTACATGTTGATAGAAGGTTTCAGGAGAAAAGCATCATTCCTTAGTTTAAAATTAAATATAATTCTTTCTTGTTACATTTTAGTCTAAAATTAGTATCATTATAAATGGATTTAATATTACAAAATATAAAAAAATGGAAGTCATATTTTAATCCAAAAGTTGCTGCTGAAACGAAAACTTCCTTTGCTGATTCAACGATAACTTCTTCAAATCAATATGCTTTAAAATACAAATCAAAAAATGACAAAAATACTGTTAAAAAAGCGTCAAAAAGAAAAGTAAAGAATAAGAAATCAGCTTTACATAGTCGTAATGTTTCCGATCCTTATTGGTTCTTATTAGATATTTCATTGACTTCTTTATTTATACTTATGGTAATGTTTTATACAACATTTATATTAATTGGTGCATTATTATTAATGGCAGGTGGTGCATCAAATTCAACATTAAATTATGATTTTAATGAAGATTCAGAAGATGAATTAAATGATTTTTTAGTTTGTTTAATGTTATCCGCTACATCAATTATTACAATGTCATTTGGTGTTGTTGCACCATTAACTATTTCATTATATTGGATGATTACATTTTTACAAATAATTGGTGTCATTTTAAATGTTATTATCTTTTCAGTGATTGTCACTCGATTTCAACAACCTGCTCATGATATTTTATTTTCTGATAGAGCAATTGTTACAACAAGAGATGGTGTAAATTTTTTAATTTTTAGAATTGGTAATAAAAGATGTAACTATATATTTCATCCTGTCGTGACACTGACGGTGATGGTGCGATCGCATACCATTGAAGGTGAGTCTTATGTCAAATCAACACGTTTAGAGGTATCAAATCCTTCATTAATTACTGGCTCCTTTAATATAACATGTGAAATTAAAGCAGACACACCATTAAATGATTTGGCGTTAGCAATAGCAGGACTAAAATCTACAAATTCACCTGATGATTATTCAATATTAGTCGTGATGGAGGGGTTTGATGATGTATATCATACTCAAGTGATGGCACACCATCGCTATCAATACCATGATATAGATGTTGAAGCAAAATTTTTAGATTTATTGGTACACGATGATAAAACAAATAAAATTTCAATTGATTGGATTAAATTTCATCAGACTGAACCAAGTGAAATACCAGATGTACACGTGATCTATGAGCCCTCCGGAAGAATGCCTCATATCATACCTGACATGGTACCAGAGACATGTGTTCATTTATTCGGTATTGGAGCGCCGGTGATGATTAAAGAGATGATTGATGGAGTTATAAAAGTCAATGAACACTTAGTACCTGTGTGTGTGTGGTGTGCAGGAATTGAAATGATACTAAGAGAGATGAAGGTTCCTTACATAAGTCACATATTAAATTGTGAAGAAAAAGCCTTATGGTACCTTCAAAAATTTCCAGATGGTAAGGTTCCCCGTATTTTTTGGAATAATCCTGCCGTAATTGGTTCGAATATAGGAGATTCTAACAACAAGTGGATGAAAGAGTCGTCTAATATTATAGATACAATTTTTTCGGCATATCCTTTACAAGCTGCAGCTATTGTTTCACATAAATCTATGTTACCATCACATTTAACACCGTCTGCTATAATGTCCGTTCTACTTGAATACATCAACCATGCTCCTGCCGATCATGGTTCATTTAATAGTAATAATGGTAGTGATAATACTAATAAGATTGATGATGAAACTAAAAAACGAGCCGAAGATAAAGCTTTGAAAAATTGCGTGAAATCATTACAACCATTAGAATCAATTTTAAGTAGGTATCCTTTTTTATCAGGTAACAGTCCTGGTGCGGTAGATTTTCAAATGTTTTGTATCATTGAGCAATTATTGTATTTAGGATCAATATGGTCATATGACGTGCAAGTTCTGACGCATTTACCTAATTTAACTGAGTTTTTAGATCGCATGAGTGAATATGAGAGTAACCCAATGTATCCGAAGGTAGATTTGGTAGAAGCACTATCTTTAAAATGGTCCTCTGGAATTAAAAATCGTAATTTTAATATTGACAAAAAGAAAGGAAGAAAGAGAATGAGTCGTCGATCATTAGCTTTTGCAGATAAAGTTGGAAAAATTGCTTCACAAAAATTACGTACCGTACGAAATGGTACAATTTCAGAAGCATCAGGTGTGACTCGATTCAGTGAACCAATGCTTGAGCCTCGTAATATCCCTCATTTGTTTGGATTGAGGATAGATCAGCCTATTCGTAAGATTGTTGATGGTAGTTGGGCCACTGACACAGTTAGTATTAGTGGATGTACGTATGGCATGGGTGTGGAGATGGTCTTTAGAGAGATGGGTGTACCATTTGTTGTGCATTTGGTGGATGCATGGGATAAGCCTGAATGGTTCACAGATGGGAATTATGTTGATAAAGCTACAACTCCTAAGCTTTACTTTGATGGTCCTAATTGTAATGGATTTATGGGTGAATCTATGGATATTATAAATACGGTTATGAATGCGTATCCCAAATATTCTGCATCCCTTGCTAGTCGTAAGTCTCTGGCACCAGCAGAAATGTCTTTATCATCAATGATTACCGCTTTGTGGGTATGTGTTACTCATGAACCTTGTGATCCTGGTAGCGAGAAATCTAATGATGATGGTGTGGTAGCAGGTACCCAAAGTGAAATTTACGAAGCCCGTTTAGTTGCTTTAGAATCATGTGTGGAAGCATTATTCCCATTAGATGAATTGTTAGCTAAGAATGATTTCATATGTGGAGATGCTCCAGGAGTGGATGATTGTATTCGTTTTCCAGCAACTGAATCTTTTATGTATGTATTTGATTTGTTTGATATGGCCTCCGTATTAGATGAGAGATTAATGAATATCAAAGCCTGGAGGGATCGTATGAGGACACGTCCGTCCAACCCTGTACTAAGGGATGGAGCACTTTATGTACATGCTTGGGGACCATATTGGATAAATAAGATTCGTCAGAGATGTTTTCCGAATACGAAAGGCATACCTTTTGATTTGATTGTCACTCCTAACAAAAGTAATGATCGTAAAGTGAATGATGAATTTGATGTCGCAGTTATGAATAAAGTCAATAATGGATTACTCTTGGAACCATCAGGTGTGACTCGATTCAGTGAACCAATGCTTGAGCCTCGTAATATCCCTCATTTGTTTGGATTGAGGATAGATCAGCCTATTCGTAAGATTGTTGATGGTAGTTGGGCCACTGACACAGTTAGTATTAGTGGATGTACGTATGGCATGGGTGTGGAGATGGTCTTTAGAGAGATGGGTGTACCATTTGTTGTGCATTTGGTGGATGCATGGGATAAGCCTGAATGGTTCACAGATGGGAATTATGTTGATAAAGCTACAACTCCTAAGCTTTACTTTGATGGTCCTAATTGTAATGGATTTATGGGTGAATCTATGGATATTATAAATACGGTTATGAATGCGTATCCCAAATATTCTGCATCCCTTGCTAGTCGTAAGTCTCTGGCACCAGCAGAAATGTCTTTATCATCAATGATTACCGCTTTGTGGGTATGTGTTACTCATGAACCTTGTGATCCTGGTAGCGAGAAATCTAATGATGATGGTGTGGTAGCAGGTACCCAAAGTGAAATTTACGAAGCCCGTTTAGTTGCTTTAGAATCATGTGTGGAAGCATTATTCCCATTAGATGAATTGTTAGCTAAGAATGATTTCATATGTGGAGATGCTCCAGGAGTGGATGATTGTATTCGTTTTCCAGCAACTGAATCTTTTATGTATGTATTTGATTTGTTTGATATGGCCTCCGTATTAGATGAGAGATTAATGAATATCAAAGCCTGGAGGGATCGTATGAGGACACGTCCGTCCAACCCTGTACTAAGGGATGGAGCACTTTATGTACATGCTTGGGGACCATATTGGATAAATAAGATTCGTCAGAGATGTTTTCCGAATACGAAGGGAGTTACCTATGCCATGCAGGATGATGTCTCCAATGTATATGAAGAGATGAAAATTTCCAACGATTGTAATTTTAATTTTAGTGAGTCTTATATTTATGACAATAATGATGAGGATTATTCTGATGAAGATCAACTATTAGGATCAGAGAGGGGAATAAAAAAGAAAAGAAGTGTGGTCGTTGTTACAGAGATGAGGGAGAAGAAAAAGAAATTGGCACAGTCCAAAGCAGCAGCCAATGCTAGTATATGTTTATAAAATACAGTGAAATTGAATGAACGAAAAATTTAATAAACGTAGAGTGCAGTTGTAGAAAAATTCATTTAAATTCAGTTGATGTTCCTTCATACTAGATGTAATTATTAACCAATTAAATATAACACAACAATAAAGATAATTTGTCTTAATATTTTATTTAAGAATCCATTGCATCTAGTATAAATTGTAAATCACCACTGTTGACTCGATTAGAACATTGAATTTCTGTAACGTCCGCTTTTTCCCTAAATATTGGTTCACGACATCCTGCAAAAGCTCTTCTTTTCTTTGCTTTAGGGGATTCAGGTTGAGTTTTATCTCTATTACCAGCACCTTTTGCAGCTAAGCGTATTTCTTCTTGACTCATTGTCGAAGCTTTTTTAGCTCGATCAACCCATGTTTCTTGCCAACTTTTTTCTGGTATTGATGATATATTAGGTATATCATAATCTATAGCTTCATTCTCAGCAGCATCTGCTGCCTCTATTTTAAATAAATTCATTATTTGTATATTTTTATAACCTCTTGGTTCATTACCTGGACGTGAAATACCTCCAAATTTTTTCATCTTTTCTAAATGCATATGATTATTTTGAGTTTTATCATCTATATTACTTAATTCTAACGCATGATAAGGTGTAACACTTAAGAACGGTATAATACTCCTTAATACAATTTGTTTTATAGCTACATTTGATGATATTGAATATGAAAATGAAAAAAAAGTAAATAATAGGAAATAAAAAGATATCATTTTTCTCTAATATTCATATGACTTTTATATATCTATACTTATTTTAATTTAATTGTATAAATTAAGTCATTGACTGATTCATTAGCGCATGGAGCGTCGCGCTATCGACAGGGACATTCGATCGATACTCGATACTCGATACCCTTCAATAATCAAATAATTGTCTTTGAAACAACCTTAAATCAATTTGTGATGAATAAAGTAAAAGATTATACATTAGCAATGCGCCCATGGTCTTTCACTGCAGCAATTGTACCGATAATGGTTACAGCTGCAGTAACAGGTTCTGATTTATCATCAATCAATTTTGTACGTGCATTAACAATGGGTATAACGGTACAAGCTGGTGCAAATTTAACCAACACATATTATGATTACAAGAACAAAGTAGATACAAAAGAAATGGCCGAAAAAGGTTGTGGTGAAAAAACATTAGTTGATAAAATTGTTACACCAGGTGAAGTATATATATTATCAATTTTTTTCTATATATTAGCGGTAATGTGTATGTTACCATCATTGTCATTATCAAATATAAGTAATGATGTAGTATCTTATATATTTGGTTCGGGTTTAGCATTAGCATTTTTTTATACAGCAACACCATTAGGTTTAAAATATATTGCATTTGGTGATATTACAATTTTTTTATGTTTTGGTCCATTATTAATGCAATGTACATCATTAATGTTAACAGGTAGAATAAATGATTCATTATGGTTGTATTCTATACCTGTTGGTGCATTAACTGAAGCTATATTACATGCTAATAATGCTAGAGATATAGCGGCGGATAGCAGCGCTGGTATCACAACTCTGGCAACAGTCTTAGGATTTAATGCTTCTAAAGTTGTGTTTGACGTATTACTAACATCTGCATATACGAGTGTCTTATACATTGCTCTGTATGAATATTGGGGATGTATAGCAGCGTTATTGACAATACCATCAGCATTTGACTTGAAGAATAAATTTAATGATAAAACATCAATGTTATTGTTGCCAGAGGAAGTAGCGAAAATGCATCTACCTTTTGGTCTATTAATGTTTTTAGGTATACAATTTACTTCTCAGGGATTTATTAATTTTATTTAAATATATTTGAATTGATTTATTGTAGTTATTGTTGTGTATTTTAATGTAATTTAATGTTAGCAAGATATATATGATTATTAGATAGAAGAGTGATAGTAGATAGATAATAAGTAGTAATTGTCACACAGGTATATATATTACAGGTATATTGTATTGGTATAAATTAATGTTGACACGGATATGGATGAGAGATAATAGCAGAATAGTAGCAAGCTAGCAGCATCGTAGCAGCATCGTAGCTATCGGTCAAGTGTCATCTTAATTAATTTGTCAAATATAAATAAGAATCATAAATATTCATGTAATATGGATGTGAATAATGAAAAGGATAATATGGAAAATGTAAATAAATAAGATTGGATATGTTTGTTGTTTATATTAATTTTGATAATAATAAAACTAAGTATTTATCAAAGGAAAGTAAAGGAGATATATTATACAATAGATAGATACATACATAGACAGATAATATTTTAAATCTCTTCATCTATTCCAAGACCCAATACTTTTCTAACCATTTCTTCTGATTTTATAGCACCATGTATTCTTTTATCATCTCCATCAAGACGTATATTTGGTCCTGTTTGACATTCAAAAAAACATTCTGATTCTTCTAATTCAATACCAGCTACTGGTGCTAATTCTTGAAATAATTTCCAGATTTTGGCTGAACCTTTCCGTTTGCAATACTTTTCAATAGTACAAACTTCAACTTTTTTGACTTCACCAAAATCATTTAATTGTAAACTATGACTTCTAGAAGAAAAACTGTGAATTAAAAATGAATCAATTGACTGCAATATTACTGTTAACACAATAAAAGACATACGATAAAGCATGTTTTCCCTTCAAATGATGATATAAGATGAAACGTAGGTAGTAGGCATCGGCAGTCGGCAGCAGTCTAGTCAGCAGGTCGGTCCCAGGTTGGTCCCGTCCCAACCAGAGATCACCTGGCCTGGGTCAGAGGTCAGAGATCAAAAAAAATAATAAGTGCTAAGTGCACGTGAACGTAGGATAAACCTTGTAACATATAACATATAAAGCAATAAGGATTAGGTTTTAAATTTAAAATATAAATGCATGCAAATTAATATGTACTACTTTTTCTTTTTTTTAAAAAACATTAAAACATATTCCCTAGAACTTTCACCAATAATGATTACATCTTCTTCCCTCAATTCAATGTATCTCGAAGGTTCAATTACCTTATTATTTAATCTAGTTTTATTCGTACTGTTTAAATCCATGATATAAGGTTTTACATACTTCGATAAACTTGTTTTCCTAAATTGAATGACACAATGTTGTTTACTTATAGATGTATGTTCAGCTAATATATCAACAACATTATCATCTCTACCAAACAAAAACATGGATTGTTTCAAATTGTTGATATTAAATAGTTTTATGGTATCAATAATATCATCATTTTTAAACACATACAAAAACCAATATCCTTCTCTATCACAATTACTTCTACTACCACTACTACTACTATTAGTAGTACTATTACCACTATTACTATTATTATTCATACTACTATTACTACTAAACAAAGAAGATGAAAAGTAATATGGAGGATATGCTTTATCAAGTGGCTCCGAAACTTTCAATAATACATTATTACGCATATTCCCAGTTTTACTATCTTTACTTAATACTCCAGTGGTTTTAAAATTTGCAACTCTTTTATCCCCTATTTCATCTTCTATTTTTGTTTCCTGAGTAAAATAATTTGTTTTTATTCTAATTGATTTCAATATGCTTTTATCATCCAATGGTCTTTTAGACGGCATATCCTGGAAAGTTATATTTTATAGTATAAGCAATGCTATGTGTTATGTGTGCGCAATGTCCGCTAAAGTAAGTAAGAAAGAATCAAAAAAGGGGTGTGTTAGTTACGCCAATGCAAAATGACATCGTCATCGTCCGTCCCCTCTTCCCCTCTGATCTTGCCAACATTTTAAGTAATATAAGTCAACGGTTTGATAGAGTAACGTTTCAATATGTCTGATTTTCCAATGGATTATATAAGTGAAGATAAAATTAAACCTCATCGTTTAATGAGAGGTGCTTCCTCTTTTAGCTTAGATGAAAAAATGTACACAACAACTGAAGAAGGTTTAACAATCAAAAGAAATCGTACATCTACTGAAAATGAGGTAGCTAAACGTGAAAAGACAGCATCAGCATTTGTATCATCATTAAATTCTGAATCTTTTGATGTTGGTTTGTATATTCCATCAACATTAGAAGGATCAATATTTGTTGGTCATTTAGTTACTGATATGGATTCAATTGCTGGATCAATTGGTGCAGCAGATTTATATGGTGGTGTATCAGCTAGAGCATCAGAAGTTAATAGTGAAACAAAATTCTGTTTAGAGTATTGGGGTATGGCAAAACCACAAAAAATTGAAGATTTAGTAATTGATCGACCTGAAGCTGGTATATGTTTAGTTGACCATCAACAAATGTCACAATTAAATCCATGTATTGACGTTGAACGTATTGTCGGTGTAATTGATCATCATGCATTACAAAATGCTACTATTGTTACTGATCGCCCTATTTATATTGATATTAGGCCTTGGGGTAGTATGTCTACAATCATAGCTCATAATTTTTTTACATTAAAAAAAGTCCCAAGAAGAGGTGTAGCTGGTATGTTGATGTGTGCTATCTTATCAGACACATTAAATTTACAAGGTCCAACTACTACTGATTGGGATAAAGCTATGGTAGCTGTATTAGCACAAATTACTGACACTGTTGATATCAATTTGTTAGCATCGAAACAATTCAAAGCAAAATCGCAAGAATTAGCTGGCTTAACTTCTATTCAATTAGTTACTGGTGATCAAAAATCATTTAGTTTTAAAACTGAACATTTTAGTGGTATCATTGGTTTTGCTGTCATTGAAACTACAGACGACGAGGTAATATTAGCCAGAAAAACAGAACTTCTTGAATCATTAAAAGAAAACAAAAAATCCAAAAATCTTGATGGTTTATTCTTAGCAGTTGTAAATATTGTAGATTTACATTCAAACCTTTTAATGTGTGATGATTTAGAAAAATCTTTGGCATTCAGCGCATTCAAAGGAGATGGTTACTCGCATCCTTCGACTGCAGATCCTTCCGTGCTAGATTTAGGGGCTTTGGTTTCAAGAAAAAAAGATTTTATTCCACCTATTACCAAATGTATTAAAGATGGTTTTGCATTTTGTAGTGCTGAATAAATAAATCAATTAAATATAAATGGATCAATCAATCAATCAACGTTATTAGTTTTGAATCACTACTACTACTCGTTGGTAGTAATATGCGTTGTACTGTTATAAGAGATAGAATTTCTTCTCTTAATATACGAACAAAAACAATGTATATATTAGTATATGGAAGTGATTGCTTCTCATAAGAACGAACAATTTTTGAGTTTTTGAATTTTTGGAATTTTGAATTTTATGGTGTGTACAAGTGATGTAATATTGTCCATGACTATAACATCAACAACAATAACAACAACAACAACAACAAAGTAACAACAAGTGATGTGATATTGTCCATCACTATAATTGAAACAACAGCAACAACAACAAGAACAACAACAATGAGGAAGTATATGACAAAATGATAAATTTACAAACAAAAGAAAGAAGGAGAGAGAGAGAAGTAAAAGTAAGAATTATATGGACGGACTGTGATGGACTGCGTTTTGCAGTAACGCTATATGCATTTTAATCTAAAATCTAATAACGGAAATAATTATAATGAAACTTCTTAATTTCTTTTATTTACATGTACCTATATGGATAGTGTCAACTCTCCCTGTCAACTCTCTTCTTCATGCAACTTCCTCCTCTCCTTCCAAGTTGAAGTGAGCAAGTAATCCAAAATGATCAGAGAAATAGATAGATTCACATACATCAGTCTTGGCAGGTGGAGATGCTATTTCTGAAGATGTTTCTAGTAGATTTGAAAATATAGAAAAAGAAGGTATAGGTGTATTACCAAATAATTCGATATCTAATGCAATCAAATTCTGGATTATCGGTAATGATGATGATGATGATGATGATGATGATGCTCTATATAGTATACGATCGTACCGCATTCTTTCAAAATTTATATCTTTCTCATCTATAGTATTAGTATTAGGGTCATTTATATCACACTCGTTCAAATCTAATCCTAACACACCGCTTTGATGTACATCGTGGTGGTCAATCCTCTTCTGCTTCTGCATCATCTTCTTACTAGGATTAAAATGTTTCTTTCGATAATAATTTAACTGACGATATGACTTAAGCATTTCATTACGCCTTTCATCAAACGTAAAACCTTTTCTATCACTATGACAGTGTGTCCATATATCAGTATAATCATTCATAATGGTATTAAAATTATCTTGTTCTATGATTTTACTTCTGATTCTCTTATTAATATCTCTAAAATCACGATAAGAATCAAAATTGAAATCACCAGTAATAATAATGTTATTTCCTTTAAAAATATCCTTATCAAAAAGTTCATGAATTTGTTCTAATTGTGATTTTCTAATATCAGAATTATTTAAACTTTCTAAATGGCAACTAGCAATAGTTGTTGTTGTTGTTGTTGTTGTTGTTGTTGTTGTTGTTGTAGTTGTGTTCGATTTTGTTTTAATTGTAGCATAATATAAAATTCTACCCATTTCCGAATTGACAAAAGGAAAAGATTTAAATTTGGCATTATATTTCTTTTTAACTAGCATTAATGTACAGTATCCATTAGCTTTCATTTCATCTATAGATTCCAACGAAATATCATAATCATTAATCCAATTTTTTGTAGATAATTCTTCTAAAAATTGTGGTATAACTTCTTGAAAACAGCAAATGTCAGGAGATAGACTTCTTAATGTTGTATGCAATGTATTAAATCTCTGATCTCTTGCAAACACATCAAACCAAATATTTAAAGATAAAATTTTCATTTAAGTTATTAATGAAGAGAATTCTTTCACTAGAGAGTCTTCCACTTGAATGTATAACTTCCAAATTTTTTATAATTTTTTAAAATTGTGTAATTGTATAATTGTTCTCCGGTTCCCGGGTTCCTCCTCGCTAGTGGTATTCTCCTTTCCAGGAAGACAGTTTATAGGACTTGAAATTCCGGTATTGAGGATGGTAATTTTGTAATTTTGTAATTTTGAATGTATTGAGTGAATTAATAGCTGAAGAAGTTGAAAAAAATGATTCTTGAGACTATGGCGATACACCTCTCTGTTTAGCTATTTGTAATGGTCACTTAGAAATAGTAAATGTTTTAATTGAAGTAGGTGTAGAGGTAAACAAGGCTAATAATAATGGTGATAAGCCTCTGCATGAGGCTAGTTGGTGCAGAAAATTAGAAGCAGTGAAAAGATTAATTCGAGCGAACGCAGATGTTCGTATTGAGAATAATCAAGGAAAAGCACCTGTTGATGTAGCTGCAACTGATGAGATTATAGATCTCATCCATCAAGATCATCCACGTCGTTGAATTTTAATATTGACACCTCCTAATGTTGATCATGCAACTAATACTATCATAACTATTTAGTATTTCTTTCATTATACTATGATCTTTTATTAATTGTACCTTTAAATACTAAAATCGTTTAATAGGGAATCCAAAATACAAGCAATCGTAATCTAAAACGAAGGTATAATTCTAATAATATTACAAATATTTCATTTGGTATTTAGTTTGTTCCTTCTGTTTTAAGGTTACTAATGATTTAACGTACATAAAAACTTGCTTAATGGTTACTTAAAAACGCGATAAAATGAACAATTTAATTTACGATGTCATACTTAAATAATGAAAATACAGTCTGTTCCAGAACCAACATGAATCACCATGATCATTGATATTACAATGTTTCAATAATTGGCAAAACGATTTTCTTGTACAATATGAACCATTTGATAGTTTATATTGCTGGTAATCCCATGGTTTAGGCCCATGCCAATGGACAATCTTAACCCCACGACCTAGTATCATAGGCATATTCATTTTAAAATACTCGAATGATAATGATGATGGTGATGATGGTGGAAATGATGATGGAGTAAAAGTTGATAGAAGTAACGATTTACGAAAAGATGGTGCAATTTTCCAATAGGGTTTAAAATTCCATGATGATCTTTGCTGTACAATCGTATATTCATTGTAATAATGGCGTATAGCACCTTGATCTGCTGGACCTTCATCGAAAATAAAACCATTTTGGAGATTATCATCATTGAAGATGGCCGCTATGAATGAACTGTAAGTCTTACGTAGTCGATCTATATGAAGCAGCATGACTCCAACATTAGCTGTTATCTTATTCGTATTAGTGTTATGCATCTTTCCTGGTACTCGTTCAGTACCAATTACCATTACTATATTATTGTTATTATTATTATTGTTAGGGTTAGGATTATTACCGCTTAATTCAAAATCATCAATATCAATATTTTGTAAAAATAAGACATCGATATCTGTGTATAAGATCCATTCTGATGATAACAAAGGTAATAATGGTATATCAATGCGCATGAAAGTAGAAATTAATAAATGTTTATTTGCATATAATGGACTACGATGAAAATTTTTTAATGTTGAATTCATTTCATATGCTCGGTCAATATATTTTGTCCAATTTCCCATTCGATGAAGAACTACTTTGACATCGCGAGATTCCAACCAACTAATGATATCTTTAGATAATTCAATCGATACACTGTCATCAAAATCATATGATAACATACAAATAGCATTTAATTGAGTATTCTTTTGAGCACTAATGACAGCCACTTGCATCATTTGTATTGCATTCACATTCATATTTTCATACAGATATAGTGTAAAAATCCAATCAAGAGGTTTCTTATTATAAATATTATTAGTGTCTGCCACAGCCAAATCTCCAGGTGCTAATGGTAAACCTCCAATTTCAAGAGGTATAATGCTGTGTCTGTACTGCTTCATCTTCTTCTTCTCATAATGATTATTAATACAATTTTCATTATAGCAAAAGTCATATAATGGAAATCTAATTAAACTTCGCTTTCTTCTAAGAATTAGTAATGCAGAAAAAGTAGAAATTGAATGACCAATAAAGATATCAGCATTATGAGCCAAGAGAAAGTCAACTGCTGCCCAATATTCTCTGTCTTTTCTTCTTTCTTCATCGCTGCTATTGCTGCTATTGCTGCTATCACCAATATTGGACAATAAATCTTGCTTTCTAATGTAAGTATAGAATGTTGAGTTTTCTATAGGCTTACTATTTGAGGTTATATAGATAACGCTATTTCTTGGTATGTTTTGCAATAACAGAACTTGATCCATATTATATACATTAGAATTACAATTATCAATAGTATTTGTATTATCATTTATATTGACCTTTAATTTCAACCAATGTGAACAATGGTCTTTCCAATCATCTTCAGAACGATAATGGAGCACCATAAAAGTCGAATGACTGTCATTAAGTATATTGATATCATTGTTACTTCTACCGTCAAACATAGCCGCATCTTTATCTAGTAAAACATCACCATATAAATTACTATAACTATTACTTTTATTATATTTTTGAAGATTATTTTTAATCCTTAAAGCCAGATTTACTATATTTGCATTAAACTTTAATGAATCCTCAATTTTCCAAGCTAGCTTAATGAGATTGTTATTATTCATATGGAATTTAAATAATGGACATGTCAAGTGAATAAATAATTCTTTTTTGGAATTTTGAAAACTTTTAACTACATCCAACACTTTTAAAGCTAACAAATCAATTGGTATTGCTTTAGGTGCAATATTACTTAAGTCGATGTACACTTTGTTGCTATTATGATTGTCGTTAGTAGTAAAATGAAATTTATATTTTTTCAACTCTTTTTTAAAATGACTTTGGTCATAAAAGTTATGAAAAGGAACACTGTCATTAAATTTGTCATTATAATTTACTAGAAGTTGTGGTAGGACAATCTTGGACCCTATTTGTTTTGCAAGTAAGGAGCCATACAAAATAGAAAGCCTTTGATTGGTAAAACCTCCACAAACTTCAAATGACAAGATTAGTTCAGTTTCTGATTTCATTGGATACAGATAAATATTGAAATATAAAGATGTAAGTGCATATATTGATATTATAGTAAACAGAACTCTTATTGTATCATGTGTAATTCTTCTTTTCATGATTTCAAAATTTCAAAGAACTTTTTAAGATGCTATTTCTGATGACTGGATGATCCCGGCCGCAAGAGGGCGGCAAGTTCATGTGTCCTGTGAAAAAAAATTGAAAGGAGGAATGAATTGAGAAATTAAATCTTTTTCATTGATTCTGACTAATTTTTTTAATATTTAAGTTGAAGATTTGCAACAATAAGTTTTTAAATTTACTTTCAGTCTCTAGAACACTATTATCAGTAGATTATTTTAAGGTACTATTAATACTAATATTTTTATAGTTCACCACAATCAGTAATAGTAACTGGTTTATTTGGACGACCAGATTGGCTACCACAAGCCTCGATAGCTTTAACAACATCCATACCCTCTGTAACTTCACCAAATACTACATGACGACCATCTAACCATGGACAAGTTACAGTAGTGATGAAAAATTGTGAACCATTTGTATCAGGACCAGCATTAGCCATTGATAATAACCCTGGTCTAGTATGTTTCTTATCAAAGTTTTCATCAGGAAATTTACCACCATAAATAGACATACCACCAGTACCATCACCTCTAGTAAAATCACCACCTTGCAACATAAAATCAGGAATTATACGATGAAATTTACAATCTTTATAACCCATGCCTTTTTCACCAGTACATAAAGCTCTAAAATTTTCTGCAGTTTTAGGTACTACATCATCATATAATTCAAAACTAATACGACCACCTGGTGTACCACCAATGTCTACATCAAAAAATACTTTTTTTCCCATTGATAATGCAGATTTTGAGTAACTACGGGTTGTAGTTGCACCAAATTTATTAAAAACCGGTTTAAAAGCATGACTAGTAACTAATAAAGCACAAGATAAGACCATCATCAACATTTTATAAAGAAAGTTCAAAGTTGCATTTCATTTACTGTGTGTGCTGTTCACGAGAAGTTCGACTATGGGTGTTCCATTCCGATTTCAACATTAGCCTATATTAATTTGTCCCGAATCCGTCTTATTGATTTTTCGATTTATAGTAATTTTTGGGTATTTTTGAGTCGAATTTTCATTTAAAATATGCCTCTTTTTTTCCCTTATATTAAATATTACAAATTATTTCTTAATTTATAAAATAGTATGAATTGAGTATCACATATACTTCGTCATAAGGTAAACGAATATAATTTAAGAATTAATTAAAAATAATTTGTTATTATGTCTAATCAATGTGACTATTGTTTTAAAAACTGTTCAAATAAATTGAAATTATGTAGTAAATGTCTAAAATGTGGTTATTGTTCAAAAGAATGTCAAAAATTTGCATGGCAATCACATAAATTTTTATGTTCTTCATCAGTAGAAATATTAAACGTTAAAACCAATGATAGTCGCAATAGTAGTAACAGTATGAAAGGTTTGTTTGCACGAAAGTCCTTTCAAGTGGGTGATATAATATTAAAAGAAAAACCTTTAATGGCGGTGCCATATGCAGATATGGAGCATATTGATCAACAAATAGAAACTTCTTTTAATCAATTATCACAAGCTTCCAAAAAGGCAGTGTATGATTTATGTGATACTACATTATCCATAAGGACTAAAAATAACATCGACTCTACTACTATAACTCAAACACAAATAACACCAAATCTATTTCAAATAGAGGATAATAATAATGATGTTGACCAAGATATAATAGATGATAATATCAATCCTAATATCAAGACTCTAAGAGGTATTTTAAAATCTAATAGCATACCACAAGGAAATGCTAGTTCTGTCGTAATCGAAGGCAAACATGAACTAGTGTTACCCACGGCATGTCTTTACTCTTTATCATGCCGAGCTAATCATTCTTGTAATAATAATGCAATATTCACATGGAGAAATGACCTACAGAAAGAACTGTTGATAGCTATGAGAAACATACAGAAGGGGGATGAGATAACAGTCTCATACGATGGCGTCTGTGGGGAACGAGATTATCGTCGACAGCGCCTTCAAGATAATTTTAATTTTGATTGTAATTGTATACTTTGTGTCAATAATGACCAGAAAATAGAAGAAGGATTGGAGTTGATAGCTAATCTAAAATATCAAATCAACTTTACACAATCTGGAATGGATACCAAAGCTGCAAATGATGATAATGATAATGATAATGATATTGATAAAAGTAGAGAGGAATGTGAAGATGAAGATGAATTAGCAAAAAAAATGAGAACTGACTTGTGTATATCAATGGGTGAGAAGGCTTTAGCTACAGCAATCGAAATAAATATGAATACTCCAATGCATTTACAACATTTACATGAGACTCTGGCCTTATTGTACTATAAGACAGGTATGGAAGAACAAGCAATAAAACAATACCAGCAGTTTACTCTATTCAAAGATATCTGTTATGGTAATAGTGTTTAAGTTTCATTAACAATGCATTTTATTTAAATGTATTATTAACATACACTGGCTTAATACATTATTTGGATATTGATACTTTTGTGTATACATTAAAAATTAATGATGTAAATTCAAAATACTATTTATTATACATCAATCAATTTAATTTTATTCTATGTCTCTAATCCAAGTCTGGATAGTACCATAAGCGTTATAACTTTCAATACTTTAATGCTTCTTATGGATTATTGGGAGTAGCGAAATATGTCTCGGCAGGGACTGAAGTTGTTGAAACAATGTCATTTTCTTCTTTTTGATTATAATTATCAACATGGGCATTCAAACTTTCATCAAACGATTCAAATTTTATTTTTACTCCTGGTGTAGCTGGATCATTATGAATAGCTTGAGCTCGAGCTGTTGGATATTCATTTGCAACACTATTAGTATTATTCGGATGTTCTGCTTCAACTAACAATGGTTCTTCTAATAAATTTCGACGATGATGTGATCTAATACATGAACGATAAACTAAGAAACTCATGAGAAAAAAAATAAATATTGATGATATTACTATAATAACAGTTTGCCATGTTTCTGGTTGACAACAATCATATTCGTTCAATGAACAACATGCTAAACCTATATCCTCCTTTGCACCTGAAGTATCACATGATTCTGATGAAGGTTTAAATAGACCCGAACATTCAATTGAATATGGGATATATACTGTACCATTAGTTGAGCCTGAAGTATTATCATCTGGAAAATAACATTTGTCCCAACAGTCCTCACCGTACCGCCAAGTTGATGGAGAATCTCTCACATTCATTTCTAAATTTTAAATTTAAATCAATTTTAGAAGTTTAATATAACTAAAGAAGATAAATTTAGTGCATTCGCCACGAAGGTTTTTGTATATGATGCCCAATTTGAATTAAAACGTGTACAATTTATTTCACTGAGAGCATTTGTCAATTATTATTAATAATATTTATCGGAAATCAGAAATAAATTTTTTGTTTTTGGTTCCCGCCGGCGGTTCCCATATACGTTCATGAATGTCGGAGGGTCCCGGCCGGGGTCCCGGGTCCACGAATGTCGGCCGCCTCTGCGAAATCAAGGCCATTTTTTTCCTACTTTTTCCCATTTTATTTAAAATCAATAATCATCTATTTCTTATCATATATGACATTAGAAAGATTAAAAATATACGATTCTAATGACACCTTTCTAAATTAGTATAACCACATACATCAGGAGATATTGACAAAAAACCATGGAAATTTACGCGATAGTTTAAGTTGAAATATCTAAATTCAGGCACCACATAATAAAACATCAGCATGTGATGTGGATCCAGAAATAGTGATTAATTCATATTAAAATATAAGATAGTGATTTCTGTTCAATAAAATTTTTCATTGTGTTGTAATTTTCATTTTTTCTTAAATTTGAGGTATGCT
>Ga0099800_1051_pt1 | contig 36498 bp, 31 predicted proteins | sample Uncmet6_SortRC_1_FD_89868 | JGI IMG/M metagenome (GOLD analysis project Ga0099800, IMG submission 89868) | Marine eukaryotic communities from CALCOFI LINE 67, Pacific Ocean - CN11_C50_N6_SortRC_1 | ecosystem: Environmental > Aquatic > Marine > Oceanic | place: Pacific Ocean: Monterey Bay... | reverse complement strand
TGGAGCTGGCCAAGTATAATACTTGCTGGCATTTTTCTACTGTTTGTAACTATAAATCTTCTCCCCCTTTTTCCAGAAAGACAATCGGTAAACCAGAAAAAAATAAAAGTCCAGATAGTAAGCCCTGAAAAAAAACCTAGACAAATAATAGAAACAATACAAAAGGAAACTAAAAAACCTGAAAAAAGTGATTTCTATGGATATAAAAATCACAAGACTCTCATGGAAACAAAAGTTATTAATCCAAAAATGAGCGATAGCTTTCCTAGCAGTAGCGATGAAATCGCTGCGCTAGAACGATCTGAATTATTAAAAAAAGTAAAAGTAAAAAAGCCCACTAAGGATGAAAAAGGCTGGCATAATATTAAAACCTACCAGGATCTTCTACCCAACTTGACCGACCTAAAAAGACCGCATGAGCTCGGTTACCAAGATCACATCACTAAAGAGACGGAATCGGGAAACACAATCGATGTCAATACGACAGAATTAAAATGGATGAGCTACTTCACCCAGGTAAGACGAATGGTAGCCATGACATATACCTCACCGTATAGCCGTATATCAAAGTCTAAAGCGATACAGAAAAAACTCTTAAAATATGGCAAAGCAAGGATGCGAGGCATATGCGTGGTTGCAATCAAAATAGAAAGGAGCGGCATCATGACAAAGTCATACATTTTAAAGTCATCTGGAGATGATGAGATCGATCAATTCTGGCTAAATATACTGAATATGACAGCCCCATATCCACCATTACCAAAACACTATAAAGAAGATACTTTAGAATTTACTTATAGTCTTTCATATGACCTAATATTTACTCCACCTCGCAATGCTACATGGCCTAAGCAAAAACATTCTCTTTAAAAATTGCCACAACTGGAGCGTGATCCGACGGCTTCGGCCTATCTTTGGGAGCACGCCTTTCATCCCGAGCAATATAGCAATCAACTAGCCCCCGACTCAGGTTTAAACTACTAAGAATAAAGTCTATTCTTAAACCATGATTTTTAGCAAAGCCTAAATTTCGGTAATCCCACCAACTATAACTCGTCTCAGCGGGCGAAACCTCACGATAAAGATCAATCAAACCTTGCTGCAATAGCTTTGTGAAAACGGTCCTCTCCGGTGTCGAAACATGAAGCTGTTCATAAAAGCCTTCTGGGTCAAAACAATCAATATCCTGGGGAGCTATATTGAAATCACCTAAAACAATAATCTTTTTACTTTTTTTAGAAATTTGCTGCTGGATATAAGTATTAAGAGCCTCAAACCACCTCAGCTTATAACGATAGGCTGGATCGTTAATATTTCGTCCATTTGGAGCGTAAATACAAACAACGTCTATGATAGAACCGCTACTATTTTTATCGACACAGCAATGAATAAACCGAGCTTCAGTATCGCCAGGCATAAGTTCTATAGATTCAACTCTACAGTTCATTCCCACCTTGGTTAAAACAGCCACGCCGTTATAGGTTTTCTGACCATGAACTGCAGCCTTATAACCCATGGATTCAATGGCATCGTAGGGAAATTGACCATCTATGCACTTTAATTCTTGGAGAGCTACCACATCGGGTTGTTCACGTTTCAGATAATCAAGAAGACGTTCAAGCCGTGATCTAATAGAGTTTAAGTTCCAAGTTACAACTTTGACCGCATCATCCAAAGCAAATAACCTCCAGTATTTTTTCAAGAAAGAAACGCTTTTTAAAATGAGGCCTCATCAATAGGCAATCAGAAAATAGAATCTAATTAGCTAGAAAGTCACCTCAAATCTAAACAATTATTTGACAATATCATCTTTTATATCAAAAAACCATACGGCTGCAGCTGTTTATATCAACTTAGCACTCGATAATATCAGCACACTATCGACTTATGACGGCTAAAATAGCTGTGCTAAAATATATCTAACACAATCCCAGCCATCTGAGGGCTAAATATGAAGCGAATGTTTCTTATTGATACTATGGCAATGGCATTTCGTACATTCTATGGTCTCGGCAGAGCCGGCCTCACTACTAGAAATGCTGAACCCATCTCTGCGGTCTATGGAACCGCTCTGTTTCTCACAAAAATACTGAAAGAGGAAAAACCCGATTACTGGTTAGCACTCACTGACCGCAAAGAGAAAACCTATCGGCATGCAATATATCCGGATTATAAGGGGCACCGAGATGCGATGCCCGATGACCTCGCTAAACAGCTGCCAGGATTTAATAAACTTTTAGAGTTATTCGGCATTAAACCACTAAGCCTTGCCGGATATGAAGCTGATGATTTAATAGCCACGATAGCGACAAAAGCATCTCAAAATAGCCTGCATTCATATATAGTATCTGGAGACAAAGATTTTCTGCAGTTGATCAATTCAAATATCTATCTCTATTCGCCGAAAAAAAATGAAGCCGCACAAGTTATTGATACGAATGGCGTCATGACTAAAATGGGCTGCACACCTGCACAAGTGATCGACTGTCTAGCACTGATGGGAGATAGCGCTGATAATGTACCTGGAGTTCCAGGAATCGGCGAGAAAACTGCCAGCAAACTTCTTTTAGAACACAAGTCTCTAGACAACATTTATAAGAATATAGATCAGATTAAGGGTAAAAAAATAAAAGAGAACTTAGAGAAATTTCGTGAACAGGCTTTCCTATCAAAAAAACTCGTAACGCTAAATAAGGATGTTCCTATAGATTACGAGCTCAAGTCATTCCTTGCACCAACTATCGATACTTACTTAACAAAAGATCTAATAGCATTTTATAAAAACTACGATTTCAGTTCACTCATAAAAAGCACTACAGCAGCGCCGAGGAACCGGAGCGCCCAAAAAAAATCTTTACTATATAAAGTCTCCACCGAGAAAGATCTAAATCAAATATCTAAACTTATCGGTAACAGTGAGCGCTTGGCAATCGCAACTGTGGGCGACGGACTTGACCCTGCAGTCAGCAAAAATGTTAAGTTTTTCTTCTCTACAACGAAGGATGAAGTATACGAGGTAGACTTAAACGATAACTATTTTCTGAAAAAAATTGCTGAAATTCTAAATCATTACCCACACACTATCATTGGTGCAGATCTAAAAATTCAGTGCCAAAGATTCCGTAATCAAAAAGTTCATCTACATAGCAATTTTTTCGACATCTTGATTGCAGACTACCTAATAGACCCAAATTCACCATCTAAAAGCTACCAAAATGTAGCTGAGAAATACGCAACAGAACATATATCTTGTCCACTTTTTGAACAACCACAAGCCATACTTCACTTAGCAGAAATACTTCAGGATAAAATATCTAGCTGCAAACTATCCGAAATATTTTATGAAATAGAAATGCCACTACTACCAATCCTAGCTAAAATGGAACAAGCGGGAGTTCATCTCGACGATAAAGAGTTAGCGAAACTATCAGCCGAGCTTGCTAAAACAGAAAGCAGTCTCAAGGAAGAGATCGAAGATTTAGCTGGCGAAAAGTTCAATATTAACTCAACAAAACAGCTCCAAAACATACTCTATGAAAAGATAAAAATTCATGAAGTTTTAAAAGTCAAAAGTTTGAAAAAGACAAAGACTGGATTATCAACAGATGAAAGTGTTCTAAGAAAGCTAATAGCTCACCCAATTGCAAGAAAAATTTTAAACTATCGCGAAGTAACAAAGATTAAGAGTACCTATGTTGATACTCTGCCTCAGTATATTTCACCAGTAACAGGCCGACTTCACGGAAACTTCCGACAAAACGGTACCGCTACCGGTAGACTTAGTTCCGATTCACCCAATCTGCAAAACATCCCTATGCACTCCATTTACGGAAAACATATCCGCCAGGCATTTACTCCACAAGCTGGTGATTGGGTGATGATCTCTGCTGACTACTCCCAAATTGAGATCCGACTACTAGCCGCCTTCTCCGGAGCGTTACCCCTAATTGACGCATTCAAAGGAGGACTAGATATACATAAAGCTACAGCGGCCAAAATTTTTAGCCTAAATGAAGATGATATCACCCCCGATATTCGGTCAAAAGCGAAAGCGGTAAATTTTGGAATCCTATATGGAATGGGACCTCAGAGACTCTCATCCGAGACCGGCACGACTTTGAAAGAAGCTAAAGAATTTATTGCAAAATATTACGATACTTTCCCAGAGATATACAACTATATCGACAATCTAAAAAAGGCAGCAAAAGAAAAAGGCTATAGCCAGACAGTTTCCGGTCGCCGCAGACCCATACATGGGCTTGATGATAGTAACAAAGCCGTTCAAGCCCGTGCTTTCAATATAGCTGTCAATTCACCTATACAGGGCAGTGCCGCTGACCTAATTAAAGTAGCCATGATTAATATTCAACAAGAACTAGATGAACGTCACCTACAAGCAAGGCTTATTCTTCAAATTCATGATGAGCTAGTCTTGGAATGCCCAAGAGAAGAATCTTGTTCTGTTCAAGAGCTTGTTAAAAGACAGATGACAACAGCAATGCAACTAGCGGTTCCTCTTCTAGTATCAATAAAAGAAGGCAAGAACTGGTTTGAAGCCCACTAAAGAAACTGAATGCCTATAGCGAAATGAAACAGCTTACATTTTTATAAAACAAACCAGCCACTTTGGCACTCCCTGGATCCTACGCCAAATAATGCAATGGTTTGACAAAGAAATTCTATGATGATATCGCCTTGAACTAGCTCATCTATTTTCTATGTGCGGAGTCCTTCATGAAACAAAGATACCAACTACTAGCTTTTTTCACTATATTTTGGTCAACTCTTGGGCTTAGTAATGACTTCAGCCTACCTCTTGATATCGATAACACCAAATCTGGAATCAAAGTTTCCACTGTAGACCTTGATGATAACCGCATAGATGACACCGTGGGCCTTGGAGTCTTTTTTGACATCCCACATAATGATAAACTTAAAGTAGGTAGCAGCTTAGACTTTTGGCAAACTGTCGAGCGGTCAAGAACCGACATTTCCATTACAGATATTTCTGCAGGTGTTTATGCGAAAGCCTACTTTTTACATCATAGCCAAGAACTGGCACCCTATGCTGTCGCCGGTAGCGGTTTTCATCACATCTTGCATGATGGTGCTAATTCAACCCTAACACACAACGAGCTCAGCTTCGACGTTGGCGGCGGCTTCGATATGAAGATCAATAACTTCATGGCCCTCAATGGAGAACTAAAGCTTCGCAGTATTGATAACTACGATTATACAGCTGTCAGTGTTAGCGTCATATCTAGGTTTTAGTTTTTATTAGTGAGGTTTCTATGAATTATTTTAAAAGCATCATCCCATTTGTATCTGTCTTTCTATTATGTTCATGTGTAACTAGGGGTAAAAATTTTTCTTCTAACACTTCCTGGCTCGACACCAATAAGCCCAATGCCCAGCAGGTAGAAGGTATTATGGGGCCTCCATATAAAGTAGGCTCAAGCAATGGCACAAAGACTTGGACTTATGGATACTATAAGCACCAACTTTTTGGCGAAAGCCTTATCAAAGAGCTCAAGCTTTATTGGAATCAAGATACCAGCCTCAAATCTTACAGTTTCTCCTCAAGCTTCCCCGCTGACACAAATATCAGAAAATAACTCAGAATAGCCACCCCATCAGGGGAAAAGAAAGAAAGAAATGCCACCTGAAGATCATAATAAAAAGCGCTTACTCGAGGTCAAGGACTACCTAAGTGCAAACACAGAGCTACTTAAACCGATTTTTGGCTTCCTATACTGGCAGTTTAGCCTGTTAGAAGAGTCTACCGACTACAACCCAGACGAGGCTCTCATAGAAGCTACAAAAGTCACCCTATCTCACGAAGATGATGAATTCATCGCAGCTTTTCTCGCAACCTACATTGAGCTATGGCAAAGTGCGAAAGACCTAGGAGCCGCAAGCCGATTTATAGCCGACAGTTTAGGCATGACTGCCAATGAATTGATAGAGTCGCGTTTAGTATGGAAGAATACGCAAATACTTTCTCAAAAGTGAGTACGCAGAAGGTTTGGGCGACAGCTTTGGAATTCGATTAAATGACAGTTACTCCTCAAGACGAATACCTTCCACCTCTCTAAGGAAAGAGACGGGATCAAATTCAGGTGCCAAAACCTTTAGACCGCAACGTTTTATGTCTTCTAGACCAGGTACTCCATTAGATGATGCCTCATCACGACACCAGCGGACCACAAATTTGACTTCAGAAACTCCATTCTGCTCACGATCCAAGCGGAGTAAAAGCTCATCACCGCTGGATAGATTTTGATCGACAAGTACCCCCAGACCTTGACGACTAGCATCCAAAAGCATGACCTCTAACTCGACATCACCGTTGTACCAGCTTCCCAAAATCGAACCCGCTACATCGTACCTAGTAAAACGCCTTTTTTCTCTTAATTGAGCCTGCACAGCTCTTCCCCCCCGGAGATCCACAACCAGCTTATCGGCCACAGCATCTATAAATTAAGGAGGAAAAACAAATAATTTACTTATTTAAAAACAAGATCTTATATTACGCTACCCGTTCTATAAAGCCGTTGTATATTGGCAATGGCCTATGAAGCAAAAAATACTAAACCACAATCGCTATCGCCATAAAGTGCAAGCATCACCATAAAACCAATTCCAAGAACCTACCATGCGACATAAGTAAGCACGGTATCTTCATAGTTACAGAAAAACCCTTTACCAACAAAACCTTTTAGATTTGAATCACCGATATCCTTGATAACCTCAAATACTATGCAGCCAGATACGATATCCACCTCTAGAATCACAACCGTTTCAAAACCAAAATAGGTTCTTACCGTAGGATAAAAAGCCTTATATATGCTTTCCTTTAAAGAAAATATGATGGTACCCCAATGTGATTTGGAAAAACCTTTCGGACATAGCGTAGCTTCTTTATCGGTGACAATGCGTGAAGCAATACTGCTCCATGTCTTCTCCGACATCATCTTTTCCCAGTCCACTCCAACCCCAGAAAAGTTTTCATCTCTAGTTGCAATAACTGCCACAAATCCTCGAGTATGAGTAATACTGCCTAGAATACCATGAGGCCATTCCGGCAATCTGTTCTGAGTCGGCAAGTATATCGCTGGGAAACCTAATTCACTTAAAAGCAGCTTTGCTAAATACCGACCTGCAAAAAACTCACACTGGCGCTTTATCACAGCTCGCTCTAGGCCCTGCGGAAAACTAAAGCCATAGTCAATTTCAAGCCCCTTCTGCCAACGATCGTAGTGCATGCGTCCTGTTTTTAGTGTAAAAGGAACCCTTCCAAGGAATTTAGGTTTACAATTCATATCAAGAAATTTGGGGTGTTGCATAGTATGCCATTTTTACTAGAACGAAAAACCAACAACTACAACCCTAGCACCCAAAGCGATGGCAATCGAGTGAGAATATAGATTTTAAATATCTAGCCAGACAATGATTCAATTAAAAACTTGGAGTTAAAATGCCCGTTGAAAGCCTTCCACTAATGTCACTGCTTTTCATTGTTTCCCTAGTTATCCTTATGAAAGGAGCTGATTTTCTGATCGAAGGGTCAAGTGCCATTGCCAAGTACATGGGAGTATCAGAGCTGGTCATTGGCCTAACCGTCGTAGCGCTAGGGACAAGCCTACCTGAACTTGTAGTGTCAATAAGAGCAGCTATCGACTCTAAGGCAGAACTCGCCCTGGCAAATGTCCTAGGTTCAAATATAACTAATATCTTGCTAGTACTTGGTGTGACTGCAGCCATCAAACCTGTGCCGGCCCCCAGCCAGCTTTTAAAAAAAGACCTACCCCTGGGAGCACTGCTGGTAGGTGCCTTTACTGCAATAGCGCTGAGACCAAATGGTGATGAGTATCTCAGCAACGGGACATTTCCACGCTGGGGTGGACTAGTCTTAATCGGATTTTTTTTGGCTTTTGTATTACGCCTCGCCTCTGACAAAAAATCGGGAAAGAACATAGAGAAAGAGGTAAGTAAACCCTCTCTTAAAGAGGGTTTTAAAGCCTCATACCTGGTAGTTTTGGGTTCTACTGGCTTACTCATAGGTGGCAATTACACCGTCGAAAGTGCCGTTAATATTGCACGAATAATTGGACTCTCAGAAACGACCATCGGCCTGACGATTGTTGCGCTGGGCACGAGCCTTCCCGAACTTGTTGCCAGTTTTGCTGCAGCCAAAAAGGGCTATACAGGTATGGCTGTCGGTAATATCATCGGCTCTAACCTAATGAATCTCGCCCTTGTGCTGGGAGCTGCAGCATCTATTAAGACAATTAATATAAGCCCAAATGCTAAAGTCGATATCATAACCATGACAATAGTATCGCTATCTATGTTTACCATCCTCAAATGGCGGAAATCACCACAATTAAACCGACCTTTGGGTTTGCTCTTCCTTCTCGGCTACTTCTCGTATATGACATTCGTGACGCTAAGAGTCCAAAACTAGGACAAGAAATGAGAGACAATGCATGACGAAGCCTCTTTTCGCTATCACCGAAGCTGAACTGGAAAAGCAAAAAAAAATAGATAAAGAGTTTATAAACTCCTCATTATTTGTGATTCCAAGCAACGATGGTGAAGCACTCAGATCTATACAAATACTTACTGCCCTAAAAGCCCCTCACCTGCATATTAGCAAGCAAAAATGGGGAGCAACACTTGATAACGAGCTCAGCAAACTTCCCCCAGACTCACTGAAACAAGTCAAAAACATCGTTATTTTTGAGATGCCTGGAAAAAGCTGCCCTGAAACCAGCAAAATTTCTAGTGAAGAAAGCCTGAGAGCACAAGGCTTCAAACTGCATATCATCGACCACCACTACTATGGTTGGCTCGATCGCTACAATAATCAAGCCTCTATTGAACAGCTATGTGACAAAATTGGTTGGCAAATGGGTGAAACTGATACTGCCATTGCAGTAAATGATAGATCCTACATTCCTGGGTTGAAAGCTCTAGGCCTAAACAAACAAGAAATACTGAGAGTGCGTATATTTGACCTTGAGGCTCAGGGCAACAACAGATCATATATCGATAAACAGCTTAAAATTGCACGAAAGCACATAGCCATACTGCAGCCTAAGAAGGTAAATGATCTTTGGATATTGGATGGTGATGAATTTAAACAACCTTATATAATGCAATCGCTTGCGATTGAGGATCCAAAAGGGCTTATTCACGGTTTAGAAATTAAGTCACATAAAATCGGGTTCAGCGGCAAACCCGAAGTGGCAGAGGAACTCAGGCAACAGGATTGGAGGGAGTGGGAAAAAACCACTGGCCAGCTAATCTCCTATGGAGGAGGGGATCGAAAATCATCACAGTTCTGGGGGTTGAAAGGAGCTACCACAAACACAAAAATAACACCGGAACTTGTCACCTACGTCAAAACAATAGTCGTTAAGTGGTTCCAATGACTATCAATCATCTTTGAGATAAAACTTATTAATAGGTTGTAACTCTTCCGGCTTTTCTACATTCGGGTCTTGTGCCAAGAAAACGCCTTTTTCTACCGTAAAGGCCAAAAGGCCATCCACCGTTTTCCAATATTTGCCTAATTTGAACTCTTTATACCAATCAGTATTGCTAGCGGCTAAATCTTCTAAAAAGCTATCATAGGCCTCTCCCTCCAACTCTTTCAACCGCACTTGTGTCTTCAACACGGCCTTGTTTAAGGAGCTTATAGATACATCTGTAGCACTTTGAATAGACAAAATCTGAGCAACGCTTAAGGGCAAAGCATCACCCATTTCTCCCTGGCTATTAATAGTAATTGATACCGGCGGCTTAACTTTTTTTATCCCCCCTTTGAGCACACCCCAAATATCAAGGGTGCCACGCAAAACCCCTAAAAAACTCTCTTTAGGAAAGGCCCTAAGGTAAAATTCTGCACCACTTACATCACCCATAAGGTGCGCCGTTTCAATTCTAAGGCCAGCAAGCTTGCCACCTGACTTAATAAGTGTGCGCATCTTGCCAAGTTCTAATTTTAAAATTGTAAGACTTTTCTCTTTAACACTCTTTGTTGAATAGCCTAGAAAACTCTCTGCGCCTAGATTAATCAAGTCTCCGTAGTTGAAGACAACCCTAACAGCTGAATGCTTGCCGGTACGAATCAGATTTCCTGGAACAAAACGATCACCGACCCTCATTGGCGCAACTGAATAATGCAAACCTCGAAAAAAGAAGTGTGGCCCTGGCCCTGAGGGCTTTTTTGACGGATAGAAAAGTTTGTAAGCTTCCCCTTGAACCCTTGTTAAAGTCCCAAATGCATCGGCACTCATTGCATTAGCAATAGAGAAACTAAATATTAGATATATTGATAATAAAATTTTCATAAATCCAGCCTCTTACTGACCATAAGCCTTCTTTGATGAACTCAACTTGGACTCGGCCTGCTCTAAAGACGAGGATAGAATCTGCTGCAGCTGAGGGTCTGCCATTTCCTCAGAATACAAATACTGCATACACTTTTCCTTTAAACCAGCCCAATCCATTTTCTGAACATATAAGTTCAGTATTGTTTTGACTGCGTTTCGAGCATACTCTGTCCCAGAATATTTCTTGCCAATCAGCTCTAATTTTTCGGTTGCCTCTTCATAATGGCCGTAGGTCAGATACATCTGAGCCTCCACGTACCTAATTGGCAAGATAGCCTCATCTTGGGGGTACTCCTCTATAAACTCCTCTATCCTGCCCAACAGAAGCTCTTTAACTTCTGGAAAATCTATGGGTTTCTTAACCTGACCGACCTCCGGTACCGGCTTATATTTCTTCTGTTCATCCCATTTTGACAATGACAGAAATGAGCTAAAAAGTGCATCTCTCCGGTACAAAGCATTATCAGTATCATATTCATATACGTCATAAAATGCTTCCTGAGCTTTTTCAAATTTGCCCATCGAAAACAGTAATGACGCATGCTGAAAGCTCATATTATAAAAAGAACTATGGTCCTCAAAGGCAGCCAAATAGGTTCGAAGTATTTTCTCTGCTATCACATAGAGGGGTGTACCAGTTTCCGCCTCATCACCCCGTTGCTTAAATACAGAAGCCATGTTTCTTAGCTGAAATTCTAGGAAACGACTCACTTCCAAGCTATACTGCGGGTATTCCTCAACCCAATCACTATCCTCACCTATATCTTCGGCCATGTTCTGAGCCACAACAACTAACTGCCTATAATTTCCCACCGTATCTAAAGAATTGATCAGCATCTGGTAAACTTCAGGAAGCCGACGAAAATTTTTAAAACGTTTTGCTAGCTTTGAGGCATACTCAACAACCCCTGCCACTCTTTGATCCGCAGCAAGAACCTGAGCTTTCCGAAAATAATACTCCGGTAAATAATCATTGGTTAACTTATTATCCTTAAAAAACTTAATCGCTTCTTTTTCACGGCCAGTCAACGCATACAACCAAGCCATATCCAGAACCACTTCATGCCTTAAGTCAAAAACCCTCCACTCATCAGCATCATCTGCAATGCTTTTATAGGCTTTGCCAAAAAAGTATAACGCTTTCGATGCTGCTAACTGAGATTTAACACCCTGTTTTGAAATCATTAATTCGGCCCAGCCCAATTTATACTGAGCAAAAGCCAACATCGGTGTATTTTTTCTTTTAGTCAAAGTTGCGTATATCTTTGCTGCTCCAGAAAAATCACCCGAATCAAAAAGACATTCCGCACGGCCCATACTTACATCATTTATATATCTCGATGTTTTAAAACGTCTAGCAAACTGATTAAAATAGAAAATAGCATTCTCGTTACCTACCCTACACAGTGCTAATGCTAGACGATAGTTTACGAAATCTAACTGCGGATGTTTACGCACATGCTTTAGGGCAGCCCGTAAGTCATTCACAATTCTAAAAAGGACCCTTGCTGACTCCTTCTCTTGCAGAGTAGGAATAGTATCAGTCTCTCCGTCTTGGTATCGTTTCCACTTTGAGATATATTGTCGTTCTGCTTTGTGCCGCAGATAAGATTCAACTTTAGTCCAGATGAGAGCTTCCCTTAACTTTAAGTCAAATGCAGCTGCGCTTTTAGCCCCTCCCTGCAAGATTAAGCTAATCTCCTTAAGCTGCTCTTGCAGGCTGCTATTTAAATCCTGCCAATCAGCCTCCTGACGGCCATCTTCCAAGAGGATTTGAAAATCTATGAAGTCACCTAAGTGAGGCCTAGTTTCTAAAAACTGATCACTACCGTAGCGCAGCGCCCCACCTAAAACAGCGGTGCTTAGGAACCAAAAATGACCCAAAACCATACACAAAATAGTTTGCTTCACAAAAACCTCCTGGAATTTACCCCCTAAAATTTTAGGGCGTAGCACTGGCTATGTCAAATTGATATAATTAATTTCACCACCAGCTAAACCACAATAGATAGCTAAGAAGGAAAACTATTGGCTATTCTTATTTAGGCTTCTCTAGAACTATGCCATTAAACAAAAAAAAAAAATCAAACATAGAAAAATATTTAAGCATCAGTGCGTTGACGAAAAAAAATGATTTATGATTCAGGAAATTTTTTAGTTGAGGATGTTCAAATCCGAATCTAGAATGTACTGAAATCAATCGAGCAGTATTGCACTTTATGTTTAAGGGATATCTATGTATTCGGAAACGACTGCTGACATCTCAGTCCATGTGGAACCCGAGTTTCTTTCAGAGCAATCAAATGCTGAAGAAAACTTCTTTCTCTACGCCTACAAAATAACCATAGAGAATAACTCACACAGGTCCTGTCAACTAGTGAAGAGGCATTGGATCATAAGAGACGGCATCGGCAGAGAAGAGCACGTCGAAGGGGATGGGGTTATAGGTAAACAGCCTGTAATCGGCCCTGGAGAACGTTTTTCATATACCAGCGGTTGCCCTCTCAGCACGCCGACGGGTAATATGCGTGGAAAATATACGATGAAAACAGCTGAAAAGCAGATGAGTATCAAAGTGCCCTTATTTTTTCTAAGGCCCGGATCACCTGCAAGCGATGGTCATTAACTAAAGACGATTTACGTTTTGCATATGGAATTTTCGTCATTAGCTCTTTTTTCCGCTGCGACATATCAGTAGAAAACTGGCTCATCAACAGTCTATCTTCTTGCTGTTGGATGTTGTTATAGAAAATATTTTGAGCAACCACATTTCCCTCAGGGTCAGATCTCCCCATCACATCATGCTGCTCCCCTACAGCCCAATCACTGAAGCCATAGTAGTTCCTGCTATTAAACTCTTCTACAATCGCTGGGTCATAAAGCACAACTACTTGCTTTTTAACATGGATATCCATTGGAACCAGGCCATCCGCAGCCTCGCCTAAATAGTAGTTACCCATTGGAGCTACAGCAAATAGCAAAGAATTATCCTGACAATTTTTCGACTTGAAGAAAAGCACAACCTGGATAACTTTGCCAACTTCATCAAACTGATAATAGTCCAGTGATGTACTTTGACCACTTTTATCCAAAAAGCATGGAGAAATCCAAGTACCGACAAAACCCTGAAGGGAGCCAGTTCCACCAGAACTGGGCTCACCATCACCTACGCCTTCATGACCGGGAAGGTTATTACCGCCTCCCAAATTACCGCCGGGGGAGACACCAGCTTCAGGGTCCCGGGTCGAATCTTGTCCTTGGGGGCCGCCCTTTTCCAAAATCTCACCCGTGTCTTTCTCCTCCTTGCCGCACCCAGCAAAAAAAATGCTTAACCCAGCGACTACACTCAACAGCTTTACTCTCATAAGCGACTCCATTATTTAAAGATGTAAAAAGCGTATAATTTCAGAAAACTTATCTGTAGGAACGTATAATTTTTACCCTGCAAAACAATTATATCTTCGATTTCGGCTACACACTAACAAGATATATGGGCAAATTTCGCCCACTAATGAGAAAAACTTGAAAAATCTCACACAAAACAGGATAACCTTATATAACTGAAATTAAAGGATAATCCTGATTTTACCCTGAAAGCTTGTTAAGAATAGCTAAAAACTAAACTAAAATCTTCTTGACTATTCGCTTCTGGATTTATACGAATAAACCCACAGATAGGAATAGGGGGGGCTTGTGGTTCTCGATTCGGCCCAGATTGGGGTGAAAGCCACAACTTGTATATCAACCAGTAACTTAATAAGAGCACGCAACATGGAACACATTCATACAGAAGACAGAGACGTAAAGAACATTCCAACAGAGAAAGAAGTACGCCAAGGAACCCTAGGACGGTTTTTTTGTCAGAAGCGTCAAGATGCCAGGCTAACCCAAAGAGATGTCGCAAATAAGTTAGGCTATACAAGCCCTCAGTTCATTAGTAACTGGGAGCGTGGGCTATCTCAACCCCCATACGACGTACTACCTGAGATTGCAGAACTTTACTCAATACCTCCACAAGATATCATTGATATTATGGCTAAGTACCAGGAACGGGTATTAGCTAGACAAAAGATGCTCATTGCTCAAATTTTTGAAAAACGCAGTGTGCCAGCCTCTATGGTTGAAGCGGTTATGCACCAGCCAAACTAATAATTCTTAAAAGGTTACACCGGAGAGCGTTGGAGATTATAACTCTGGCGCTCTTTTTGTTTTTCAACAAGCCTTGATTTGCAAGCGGCCAAAGTGTAGTTTAACTTCACAAATCATCTTAATAACATTGAAACATTCTACTAGAGAGATGCATATTGCACTACAACAAGCTATTTGAACCATTAGATCTCGGCTTTACAACACTCAAAAATAGAATTCTAATGGGATCCATGCACACAGGACTAGAGGAGAGTCCACAAGGCTTCTACAAAATGGCTGCCTACTTCGCTGAAAGGGCAAGGGGTGGTGTTGCCATAATGGTCACAGGTGGTATAGCGCCCGATTTCTGCGGCAAAGTGCACCCTCTAGCTGCCAAACTAACCACACCTAGAGAAGCTGCAAAACACCGCATCGTCACGGATGCAGTTCATCGAGAAGACAGCAAAATTTGCCTGCAAATCCTTCATGCAGGCAGATACGCCTATGCTCCCTGGGCCGTGTCACCCAGCCGCATAAAGTCACCGATATCACCCTTTACCCCAAGGTCTCTCACAAGCTGGGGAGTCAATAATACTATAAAAGCATTTTTAAGGTGTGCAAAATTAGCTCAAGATGCTGGCTATGATGGCGTCGAGATTATGGGCTCAGAAGGCTACCTGATAAACCAATTCATTGTGGCAAAAACTAATAAAAGAACAGACCAATGGGGCGGGTCTTACGAAAACCGGATCCGTCTGCCCTTAGAAATCATCCGAGGAATCCGAAAGTTATGCGGCGAAAAATTTATCATTATATACCGACTTTCAATGTTAGACCTCATAGACGATGGCAGTAGCTTTAAAGAAGTAGTAACTTTAGCTAAAAAAATCGAGCTAGCAGGCGCCAACATGATAAATACCGGTATTGGTTGGCATGAATCTCGCATACCAACAATTGCAACTATGGTGCCAAGAGGAGCCTTTACATGGATCACAGGCAGGCTTAAAAGTGAAGTATCAATACCACTCATAACAACCAATAGAATTAATACGCCAGGTACAGCTGAAGATATCCTCCAAAGAGGAGATGGCGATATGGTCTCTATGGCCAGACCATTTTTAGCTGACCCAGACTTTGCTATAAAGGCGAAAGAGGGTCGCGAGGCTGAAATTAATACCTGTATAGGCTGTAATCAAGCTTGTTTGGACCACACCTTTAAAGGACAACGGGCTACATGCCTGGTCAACCCTAGAGCATGTTATGAAACTGAACTAGCCTTGCTACCTTCACAAAAACCAGGATCTCTAGCTGTTGTTGGAGCCGGTCCTGCAGGACTAGCATGCTCTGCGGCTGCCGCACAGCGCGGGTATAGAGTAACTCTCTTTGAAATGTCAAACGAGATTGGTGGTCAATTCAATATGGCAAAAATCATACCAGGCAAAGAGGAGTTTCATGAAACAATCCGCTATTTCAAAAAAATGCTCGAAATCCATAAGATAAATATTAGACTCAACTGTAAAGCAACACCGGAAATCCTCCAAGAAGGAAAGTTTGATCATATTATCTTAGCAACAGGAGTGCAGCCTAGATTACCGAGAATCATAGGCCTAGACCACCCTAATACTATGACCTATATTGATGTACTGCGCCATAAAAAGCCGATAGGGCAGCGAATAGCCATCATAGGGGCCGGCGGTATCGGCTTTGATGTAGCTGAGTACGTAGCTTCCGATGGCCTACCTAAGTCCAGCTCAAGAAAAAATGATTTTATGTCGGAGTGGGGCGTAGACCTATCCTATAGAAATCGAGGCGGGCTTAGCAGCAGCGGCCCACAGCCACACAAGACAGCTCGTAATATATTTTTACTGCAAAGAAAAGAATCTAAACATGGCAAGAATCTCGGCAAGACAACAGGCTGGATCCATCGTGCTGCACTAAAAATGAAAGAAGTAGATATGCTAGGTGGCCTACAGTATAAAAAAATTAATGACCAAGGCCTGACGTATATTAAAAATGGCCAAGAAAAAACCCTCCATGTAGATACAATAATCCTCTGTACAGGCCAAGTCGAAGAGAGACAGCTTGCAGGCGAACTTAGGAAATTAAACGTCATATATACCTTGATCGGAGGAGCCTTAAAAGCTGGCGAACTAGATGCCAAGCGTGCGATTCGGCAGGGTTTAGAAGCAGCAATATCACTACCTTAAATAATACAACTACATTCTCGATTGCCAGGTCCCTGGCCAACTGCCGTCACTCGGCTCTTCACAAGTTTTCTTGGCAGCATCCAATGCTGCTCCATCAATAAGATCTTCTCCAGAGCTGTAGGTCCAAGATTTGATAAAAATACCCCCAACACCCTTAACTCGACAACTACCGATAGCCTCATCAACAGGGCAAAGATCCCCAATATTGAAGGTGCGCTCAACTGCACCTTCAGTGACACATGCAGAAGATAAGGGCTCTAATTGACTAGCAGTCAAGCCCTCATAATCTACGCAAGATTTCGAACGACTATCAACAGATGTACTGCAACTTGCTGGAGTTACCTTTTCTTTCTCACCCCTCTCTTTTTTTGAAGGCTGAATACCACACCCCCAAACCAACAAAAATGCAAAATAGATACCCCTACTCATGCCCCACAACCTCCTCATCAATAATTCCAAGGAGTTCTTTTATAACCATCAACAGACTCTCAATCTGATAGGGTTTCTCTATGAAGTAGTCGGCTTGAAAAAGCGACTTTGCCACATCATCACTGAGAGACGGATAGAAACCTGAAGCTAAAATCACGGGAATTTCCATATTTTTTCTAACATGTGCTAGCATTTCAAAACCATCCATATCCGGCATCTGAATATCTGATATCACAAGGTCAACTGCTGCCGATTGAAGTTTTTTAAGAGCAACCCCTACCCCAGCTGCAGCAATGACCTCAAAGCCCTGATCTTTTAGTTCTTCTGAGATAAACTCAAGTATGTCCTCATCATCATCGACAAGTAAAATGGTACCCGTAACACCGGGCTTAGATTCGATAGCAACTGGCAAATTTATCTGAAAAGAGCTACCTTTACCCTCGCTACTTTCAACTGAAATAAATCCACCATGGACCTTTACAAATTCCTCAGCAATTGAAAGCCCAAGGCCAACACCAAGCTTTTTTGCCTCGCCAATATCTAACTGGGTGAACTTATCAAATATCGACTCGAGTTTGTCACTGGGAATACCTACCCCCTGGTCGATGACTTCAATTCTAAAGTAAGACTCTTCTTTGTAATTGAATACTGAAGTTTTTATAGAAACAACCGTCCCTGCAGGAGAGAACTTGATGGCATTAGCTACTAAGTTTTCAATAGCTTGCTCAACCTTGTCTCCGTCTATGCGAATTCTCGCATCAGCTAAAGTCTCTGCCCTTATTTTAACCTTCCTATCCAAACCTAAGAAGGCTACATTATTAGCTACCTTTTCAACAAAGCTAGCGCCATTCAGTTCTTCTAGCTCCACTTGGTAAGAGCCTTTTGATGATGCTACATCTAAGAGAGAAGATACCATGCGTAGAGCTTTCTCCGCATTTCTCTGCATCCGGTTGACAAAGTTTTTCTGCTCTTCAGTCAATGTATCCTGTGAAAAACTAGTGAGGTATTCTCCACAAGTCGAAATAATAGCAAGCGGTGTTCTTAAATCATGCACTACCATAGAAAGGTAGGTTTCCATAGCATCATCCTTCTTGAGAACCACCTCGTCCGCTTCTTTTGTACTCATAATGAATCCCACCCTTACAAAAACACAAAGCACCAGCCTACATCCAGCTTTCGGAGCTGCATTCATATTCTTGAGCTGATTAAAAAAGTTGAGAGTAGAAACACCATACATTCGTGTACTTAGCAGAAAAATTATCACCATTAAACTAGGTCTAAGCTAATAATTTCTGATAAGCAACCGATCATAAAACAAATAGAAATAGGTATATTGTGGCAAAAAACTTTCCTGAATCAGCAATCATATTAGACGATGATGAGGTATTTCTAAAAACGGTAGGACTTTATTCGCAAAAAAGTGGCCTCAATAAAATTGATAGCTTTTCGGAAACCGATAGTGTTTGGAGTACTCTCAGATCTGAAGATTATGATCTCCTTATGCTAGACTGGCAAGTACCAGGGAAGATCTCTGGGCTCGCACTTTTCAACCGGATTCGCCGTAAAACTAACTTTACATTTACACCCATCATGATCATTTCAGGTTTTGTTCATAAGGATGATTTTAGAATACTTCAGGAATTTCCCTGCACCAAGCTATTAGAAAAACCCTTTACTTTTAAAAAATTTAACGAAAATATCCGATCTCTATGGCAAGAATATCAGTGGTACCAGGAAAACATCAAAAATATTGATACAATTTTCAAGAACAGTATGAGTAGCCCTGATAAGGCTATACCAAAATTTATGCAATTAATTAAAAAATCCCCGAATCCAACACCATTAAGTAGCCTGGTAGGAAAATTTTTAAACGATAATGGTCATAAGACCCATGCAGAACCCGTCTTCTTATCACTTTTAAAACATGACCCACAAAATATATTTGCCATGAGCGAACTAGCCAAAATTTACCACACAACAAGCCGACTCAAAGATGCAAGCCAAATATTAGAAAAAGCTAACTCTATTTCACCTCATAGCATGGAAAGATTATGTCTAAGCGGCCAAATAGAGTTAGAAAAAGGCAACCCCGCTAAAGGGAAAGATATCTTCAAAAAAGCCATAGAAATTGATGAAGAAGATACTAAAGCGAGGTCAGGAATGCTTTTAGCTAATAACGCAATAGAATTTTTTAAAGGAGCATCCAACTCAATATCAGTTACAAAAAATTTCGCAAGCCTTATGAATATAATAGGAATATCTAAGATCAAAAGCGGCGACCATAAAGCTGGAGTATCTCAGTACCTAGCAGCCCTGACATTTTTAAGTAACTCGAAAGACCAATCTCGTGTGATGTTTAACGTAGGCCTCGGTTATCTAAAACATAACAAACCAACGAAAGCAAAAATTTGGTTAAAAAAAGCTGCTGTTTTGGGCGGTGAAGAATTTGATAAGCCAAAAAAACTACTGACTCACATTGAAAATATAAGCATAAAGCTTTCAAAAAAAGAAAAACCTTCGAAAACTTCAAGAAAATATTCATTACCAGATAATACAAACATGAAGGACCTCGTCAATCCTAACTCGGATGAACCCAAACCCTTTGAAGATTTATCTCTTTTCGAAATATCCGACAGCTCCTGGGAAGTCGCTGAGCAAGATGCTATTTTCTTACCGGAAAGCTTCGATAACCTAGATGAAGCTGCGCCCCCCCAAGATAAAGAAATGCAGAATAGCAACAAAGATGAAACAGAAGAAGCCACGACAGAAAGTCAGTTCACCCTATCTGCAGAAGAAAAAGAAGAGACATCTAAGAATCTTGACGACCTTCTTGATAGCATAGAATCCGAATCAGAAAAAGTTAGCTGAACCTAATTATGCTAAAAAAATCATTGATCGAAGAATGTAGTTGAATTAAGACTGCCATGACGGAAATGTAATGCACAAATGGGGAGATAAATCATAGTTATTTTGTTTAGAATGCTTTGCACTCTGATAATACTCTACTCATCAATAGCTAAGTCGGAAACCATCTTTTGCAGTAACAATGGTGGAGATAACTTATGGGCGCACACTGTTTCAGGAACAATAACATATAGCCCAGCGATTGGACTCGGCTGGGAGCTAGATTTCACTGTTGAAAAAAGAGCTAAGGATTACTTCTTCTCTGGAAACAACATGCGTGTAGCAGTTATTCAATCGGAAACCATGAGATACGCTGTTATAACAAATACCGCAAAGGCAAAACTCAGTAGGCTGCGATGCCAACGCCCGTAAAATACACATAAACTCTCTATCTAGATACCTTGCTTGACCGAGATGCTGCCACAGATTCTGGCGACCCAGCATCAATCATATCTTTTTTGGCTTGAGCTCTGGATGACTTTTTAGGCTGCCGAAGTAGATAGAAGAAATCTCTGTTATCAGGAACTGCTACAAATCGAGGTATACTTTGATCGTTAAACTTTCTATCCTTCCAGTGCATCTTCTCCAGCAAATGCTCGACCTGAATTGGCTTACCTATCTTCGTATGGTATACAGCTAAGTATGTGTGAACAACCATATTCATATCAAGGTGTATCGCATAATCACAATCATATGACTGAAAAACACGAGCCATTCCATTCGGTGTATGGGAAGAAAAATATCCAAAAATGAGAAATTTAGTACCTGATTCATTCGTTTGTAAACAAATACCTGAACGTAAAGCCCTTATAGTATTTTGCTTAGATCCCGACCAATTGCCCTTGAAGTTATGCCTTACCAACTTACCCGGTACAGAATTACCACGCCTATCCTTATAAACAAGTGGTAACCCATTTTGGCGAGCAAAGACCAAATCGCCTAATTTTTTATTATCCTCTTTTCGCCAAGTCTTCATACCGAAGGAACCATTCTTATCTGCGTAAGCAGTAGCCAGACCAGCATGTATCGTTGAAAAAAGTACCCCGTTCTGCAGAAAACCGTAATGGTTACCACCATTACCCGTGCTACGACCTCCAGCTCTAAACACACTATGCTTTCTCTTAAAACCACCTGTAAATGTAGCTAAAACTCTTTTAGCATCGCGAGGCGACAAACGCCCAGTCGAAGCCAGTGGCTCATAGTCGGAAACACCATCGGGCCCTGGCCACCCCTGAACTTTAAGCCGATCAGAAGTCCGTTCCGAATAAGTCAGCTTCGGATGCTCTGTACCAACTGAATACCCCACCTCTATCTGAGACAAATCAAATGCTACCAGATAAACTACTGCGGTCGATTCTACCCTGTCCAGAGGCAATACCCTTAGTGGGTGACTAGATAGAATCTTTTTCTTTATTGCTTGGGGTTGAACCAAGCTAACATAAGCATCGTCAAGATTGTCGGCCGCATACCATTTACCAATAGCCATTGTTCCATCATCTTCTGACGCTGCCGCAATCGCCAAATCTCCAGGGATCGACCGCGCCTTGAGAAACCTCCTCGATAGATCGGCGTTTTTCGGGCCATTCAGAGAAAAATTTGATGCCTGTCCGGACTCATCAAGGGTCACCTCAGTGGTAATCAGTTCCGCGTCCTTATAAATGGTATCTTTAATTGCAGAAATCACCGTTTCCCCCCCCCCAAACATGATCACGAGTGAAGTCTACAGCAGCTTCCTTAGTTGACATACTTCCCTTCACACTACTTCGCAAATAAAGACGTCCATTGCAAACCTCCGCATATGGCTTCTTGACCTTTAACGCCTCCCAGAGCGCCTGACGACCAGCCCTGGAAAGTAAATCACACTCCTCAACAAGAGCTCCGTCAGTTATAGATAGCTTCCTTCGGTTAGCTGCTACTGTAACCCTCAGCTCGTCCGGGTATGGATTCTCCAAGTGAAAGTGAAAAAATTCTTTGCTTCGAGGCCACTTAACTCTCAAAAGATACCAGCGTTCTATATTCTTATTTAACTTGATAAAAAATGCCTTACCGCCACCATAGGTAGACATCGAGGAGGATTTCGAAAAACCTTGGATATCAATAATAGTCCGCACAGCTTCCCTAGCTTCAACCAATTGGGGAAGTAATAACCAAAACAAAAAAGCAAATATAAATTTACTCATCATTAACTCTCAAAAAGGTTCTACCCACAGCCAAATTAACCCAACGCTCGAGCCTCAAATGCTGGTTCGGCTGAGTTATATAAAACCTTAATAGAAACCTCTTAAGCCAACGATTTCAGTAAAATCAATCTCCATCTAGGGGTCTTTTACATCACTAAATGTAGATTTTTATCACAACGTTTATCGTAAAATCTTTTGCTCTAACTAGAATTAGGTTAGACAAATTAACGGTCGAGAAGAAGAGCATTTCAGCTCGTGCGAACTGGAAACACTTTATGCGCTAGCATAGTTGAGAAAGTCACAGAGACTCATCCAAAGCATCAAGAACATCATCATGATGACTCTTGGTCTTCACCTTATCTAAAATTGCCTTTATTCTCCCATCTTGGCCAATGATAAAGGTGGTACGAACTATACCGTAGTACTCCCTTCCATAGTTCTTTTTCTTCTGCCAAACACCATATTTTTCGCAGACAGCATGCTCCTCGTCTGACAGTAAGTCAAAGTTCAGTGCTTCCTTCTCTATGAATTTCTGCAATCGGGCTTCCGAATCAATACTAACCCCTAACACAACAACTTTCCGGCTTGATAGTTTCCTCTTCATATCCCGAAGACCTTGCGCTTGAACCGTGCAACCCGGTGTCATCGCCTTCGGATAGAAATATAGTACGAGAGATTTTTGCTCACGAAAGTCCTTAAGACAAACTGCCTCCCCATTTTGATTGTTAAGTTTGAATGCGGGAGCCAAATTCCCAACTTTTAAAGTCTTTGCTGCCATAAAATTATCCTTTTTCTACATTTTCAAAATCTACCCTCAAAAAACCTACCGGCTAATTAACTAAAATGAAAGAAGCTAATAATGACTTCTAAAGAAATAACCAAAAACTACCGATTATCCCGACGATAGGGTTTATCAAATTAGGACTAGATATTTCAATGAAAATAAAACTACTAATAGCATTAGCCTTAGGAAGTCCTTCACTTATGGCCAGTGACGAGGAAAGAGCTAATGCATTGCGAAGCTTTGTTAAAGCAAAGCTTGCCACTTCGACCAGAAATATCTATTCAGCGGGTTTTGAAAAATCTTCGGCTGTTGAGAAAGCATATGCACTGGCTGAACAGTACCCCACTATGGCGCTGCAGTACCTCAGAATGTCTCAAACTTCACAGAACCAAATTGAGAACTCCATTGCGAGAGCCGCCATCATCAGTAACTTAGCCGTCGAAAAGCGACTTGTTGAAAATTCCATTGAAACCCTAGAAAAGCTTGATGATAATGACCTTGATAAACAGCAAATCCTCAAAAAATATCAACTACTAGTAGATCTCTATTTTTTAACAAAAGACTGGAAAAACTTAGAACTTGCGTATACCAACTATGCAAATAAATTTAAATATCATGAGCTCAATGAAACATCTTTAATTCGAGCAGCCCTAGCACTACTAAATAACAAAAATTATGAGCAGGCAGATACGATTCTAGAAAAGATGGCTCAATACCATCCGAGCACTTCCGGATCAAACTGGGCATTTAATTTACTTTATAAACGCAGCCAAACTAGGGACAGACAAGGCAAAAGACTATATTACTTTCCAGTACAAATACTGAGAAAAATCAACCGCTATAGCTATTTAAAAATTGGCCTGCGTGACCAAGTCCTTAATTTGGTAAACGGCCCCATTAAGATGAATAGCGGCCGTATCAGAGTATTAGAAGGCGCATCCAAAATTCGAACTATTGGCTACATTAGAGAACCAAGCCTTGCACTAGACATGATATCTGAGGCTTACCAGAAAAAAGATTTAATGGTTGAGAGTGAACGCCGCGAGCTAAAATGGCTAGAGATAAAGTTACAAATGAGGTTGCAAAAATATGATTTAGCTGAACAAAATATTAATAAATATCTAGCAAACATCTCCAATAACTCACAGTTCGTTGCCGCCTCAAGAAATATGGGGCGTATCATGCTTAATCGTCATCGGTTAAAAGAAGCTACCAAACATTTGAAGCTAGTTGCCTATAAAACCAAGGCTCCCAAAGATAGATGGGCCTATTTCTGGACACTATTTAAAAACAAGAACTATAAAAAGGCCCTGAAATATTACAATAAGCCTAATTACATTCAAAACAATGACTTTAACAGATTTCCGAGTGGCAAGAAATATTGGCTATCAAGATTAATGGATGAAAATAAAAAGAGAACCTCTGCTGCAAATATTCGAGAAGAAATTGTCACACGAAATCCCACTTCTTACTATTCTTTTCTTATCCAAGAAGCGAATCAAAAAGAATGGGACAAATATATAATTGCAAATAAATTATTTGATAGATCCCGTCTCATAGCTATGGAGTCTACCCAGGAAAGTTTGCAGTTTCTTGCTGCAGAAGACCCCAGGTTCCAGCGTTTTCCTTTAAATTTTAATACCTCCGTCTCCGAGGTTTCAAAAATTCTAGGAATTGAGCCCTACCTAATCCTCAGCATTATGAAAGCTGAAAGTGGTTTTAGGCCAAGCGTCATATCACCTGTTGGTGCTCGAGGCCTCATGCAAATGATGCCTGCTACTGCAAGTAGGTTATCAAAAAAGCTAAATTTAAGCGGCATCAAACCAACGGACCTTAATAAGCCTGATATTGCCATAGCCTACGGAGCATACTATCTAGACTACCTTTTGGACATCTATAATGGCAACTATCTTGCCGTAATTGCAGCCTACAATGCCGGCCCCAAAAAAGTTAATCAATGGCTAAACATCTGTAACGGCTGTAAAGCTGATGAGTTTATTGAAACTATCTCTTATAAAGAAACTCGCCACTATGTAAAAAAAGTATTTGCCTTTATCAAGAACTATAGAAGTTTATATAATCCACTAGCAGATCGAAAAATCAGCAAAACATTTATTCCCTATCCACCGACCCAGACATCAGAACTATTCTAGGTCCGAAAAAATCTTTAAGTAATAAAAATTATTAATATTTACAAGTTAAAATCAGTACTGATTAAAACTCTATAACTTTTGTGACCTAAAGAAGGTATAGATAACCTTATGTAATAAGTAAATTTTGAAGACTCGAAAAAGATCTATTCAAAATATTCCGAAGCAGTTGCTGCCTCGACGAGAGGTTTAAGGTAATTTTCTAGAGGTCTGCTTTGAAAATGTATCTGCACCTAACAATAAAAATAGCAATTTTATTTTTATTACTTATAGCCCCTGACCTTGTTAAGGCAAAAGATAAAAATCTACTTGGAGAATACAAAGAACCAAGCCTTAAGATAAAGAAGTCAACATCACAAATACTCATAGGCCGACTAATAGATAATATTGAGTTCCATAAAAAGCTAAAATTTTTCCACGAAAGCTCAAGCCTAAACCTGCAGCGTCTCGAAAAATCTATTCTTCAAAAAAAAGTAAAGCAATCTAATCAAACAGCATTAATAAGAGTTATAAGTGATAGTTCTTTTGAAGTAACCTCAAAAGTTCTAAGAGAAGAAAATCCGGCATTATTGGCAATAAGTGATGGTCTAAAGTTTAATTTTTTTCTTTTGGGAAATAAAGAAACTGCGAAAAAATCTAATCCAGATCCAGTTAAATATGGGCTTATTGTCGATAAAATCAGTATTATTAAGAAAAGAGATGGAACAACTCAAAGACAAACGCATTACTCTATTGGTCAGCTGCAAAATAAATCACAGACTCATCAAGATAATTTAAAATCAGATGCAGGAACGATCTCAGGGCGCTTAAATGGCAGAGTAGAAACCTCTACCGCAGAAAACCTCGCTACTAAAAGACAGCTCAATCTCTTCATAACACAAGAACAAGGACTTTATGAACTTGCCTTAATGAACTTCACGTCTTCTAAAGACAACCAGCTAAAGCACACCATTGCAATCCCACTTGGTCACAGTCGTCGCTGGCAACAAATACTCGATCATCAATTCAGTCACCTAGAGTCTAATATGATAAACCTTACTGATGCTAGCGCAGGAAGTCGGATAAATGTTCGCCTAAACCATCAGAATAAAAGTATTCTTCCGGAGTGGATCGTAGAAAAGCATCAAACCAAAACAAGAGTTAGTATTCAAATCGAAAAAAACATGCACCCACAAATCTACCAATTCGCCGTAGAAAAATCCCTGTGAGCCTTAAGTAAGCCGTGGAAAGATGCTCATATGAGGCCTCCTAAGATAAAGTCACATCCCCAAATTTCGCAAGACCGCTTATAACTGATTCAGGGGTCGTCTGATCATACTCAAGTTCAGCGATAATCTTGTCAAAATATTTTTCTCTTTTAACACTTAGGTCCATAGAATGACAATAACTTGTTAACGCCGCTCTATTGCAATAGCTCAGTTTGATACAGCAACTTTTTTTTACTGTAAAATCCGATGTCTTTACCTCATTCACCAGCCTTTTCGCACAGCCACCATAGGCACGTATCAAGCCAGCCATACCTAGCTTGACGCCACCAAAATATCTCACCACAAAAATAGCACAATTCACCAGATTATTCCGCTCAATATGATTAAAAATAGGACGCCCAGCGCTTCCCGATGGTTCTCCTGCATCACCCATTTTTATTAGAAACTGACCATCAAAAATAATGCGGTATGCAAAGGCAATATGCCTAGCATCTCTATACCTTCTCTCCAATTGCGACTTTAAATTCTTAGCCCCTGTCAAAGAATCACAAGGGAAAATCACACCATAAAACTTCGATTTCTTCTCGATAAGTTGGAAATGATACTCGCCATCAGGAGTTCGAAGCATGAGACTTTCCAAAGCGACATTCTTTCCTTATAGATACCGCAAGCCTTGTTTGATAATCTTCACTTGACACTTCAATAACCCCCAAAGAACGCAGATGAGGCGTAATAAATTGTACTTCTAAAATCTCAAAATTATCTCGTTTCAACTGTTCCACAAGGTGATATAAGGCCAACTTGGAAGCATCAGTCTGGCGATGAAACTTAGACTCGGCAAAAAAAGCTCCCCCTAAAGAGACACCATAGATACCACCAGTAAGTAGTCCTCCATGCCAAATTTCCAATGAGTGAGCAAGGCCCAAAAGATGTAATTCATTATAGGCTCTAAGAAATTCAGCATTGATCCATGTATCCTTACGATCCGCACAAGCCTTCATTACTTCTGCAAATGATTTATCAATTGTAACTTGGTAATCAGATTTCTTTATGCGTCGCCGCAGACTTCTTGATACATGCATAGAATCCAGCGGCATAACAGCCCGGGTATCAGGATGAAACCAGCATATTTCTTCTGTCTCTGGATGTGGCATAGGGAAGTAGCCATTACTATAAGCCAGCACTAGCGTATTAGTATCAAGATCATATTTTTTCATAGGTGCCACATTGGGTCAAATCTGTATCGCATCTCTATAACATAAAGACTTTTGCTAGGGTATCACAATCCTCTAAACAAAGGAGTCAAAAGCTATGGGGATCATTGGGATCTAAAACACATTGATAAATTTTAGATTCTAAGAAAATATCAAACAATTCCTTATCTATCTTGTTTGCCCTGACTTCCATATCAATAATATCCAAAGCTTTAGGGGTAGGCACAGCTTTTTTATACGGTCGATCGGAAGCTGTTAAAGCATCAAAAATATCCGCAATCGTCATAATTCTAGATTGAACCGGAATCTCTTCACCAAAAGCTCCTGTAGGATAACCTGAACCATCCAGCTTCTCGTGATGTTTTGCAGCAATTTGCGGCACATTAGCAAACTTACCCCAAGGTATTTTCCTAAGAAATTCAAAAGTATGTGTGACGTGACTTTGGATCTCAGCAAACTCTTCCCTAGTCAGGCTGCCTCGAGAAACGGACAATGCACGAAGCTCTCCATCACCAAGAAGAACACGATTCTTTTGAAATGAAGAATTGAAAGTAATATTCGCAATATCTTTAAGCCGCTCAAAGCCCCCCTGCTCAAGAACAGTTGGTTCATTGCATTTTTTTATAAAGGCTAAGTAGTCGTCCAGTTGATCTAGCTTTCGATCAAGATTTGCTTTAAGAACCCCGGCCCCAAAACCTGGAGGAAACTGAGTTGGATTTTCCAAGTATTCTATCATCTCATGAGAATATTCAAGCTCATAACGGCTCCTTAAATGGTCAAACCTCTCTAATACTAAAGACATTTCTAAAGGATAGAGTTTCTTAGCTTTGACAAGGACCTCCTCACGAACCCCAAGTTTACCAAAGTCGTGAAGAAGCGATGCATATTCTATTTCTTTTAACTGATCTTCATCAAAAATTGTAGCTCTATAGGGCCCTTCATCAATCCTATTAAGCAACTTTGCCATCTCTAGTGTAAGTTTTGCAACTCGATGAGAATGACCCGAAGTCGTTGGATCTCGCTGTTCAATAGCTGTTACACTAGCATGAACAAAACCATCAAATAGCTGCTCCCTTTCCTCTGTGAGCAGAGCATTTTCTAAAGCAATACCGGCCTGATGAGCAATAATCTCTGCGTACTCAACACTATTCTCATCAAAAGGCAATACAGATCCACTAAAATCATCAACCTCTCTCAGATCTGGAATATTCTTCTTGCGACGATTAATTAATTGGATAACGCCAATAACCCGATTACTAATATCAAACATAGGAACCGTTAACATAGATCGACACTGATAACCTATCCGATCATCCCACTGCCTATCATGCTGCGCATTATACGGATTTTTTTTACTATCAGGATCTAGCGCATATAAATCCGGAATGTTAATACTCGTTTCGTGAATAGCAGCGTTTCCTACAATCGAACCCTCATTAATGGCAATTTCAAATTCAGACAAATTTAGGGTCACAGTTTCATTCTGAGTAACCTTGAATTTTATAAAGCCGGTAGAATGATTTTCATCATCCCAATTAACAACATAAATTGAGCCAGCATCAGCATTAACAATTTCTCGGGCTTTCATCAAAATAATAGACAGTAGTCTATTCGTATCTCTCACACCGTTTAACTCGCGGCTAACTCTCAGAACATACTTGACCGATTCATTGGTATCCTCAACATCACGCCGATTCACCTCTGTATGGTAAAGTCGATTTTGAAGCTGAAAGTGGTTATACAGAAATAACTGTAAAGAAGATATTCTCAGCGGCAGCTCCAATGTCTGAAGGTCTGCCACAGCATCCCTGTTCAGATGCAAGTCCTGACGGGTACCAACGCAGGTGATATACAATTCCACACGGAGCTGACTCGATCTAAATGGCGCAGATTTGGCCGGATCCTGCCATACTTCAGGGGCTAAAAATATATTCGTCACATCCCCCTCTGTTATGCTAACAATGCCATTTTCTGGAGACTCAACTTGATAATGTTTGAATAAATCATTTGAGTCCAGTGCAGCAAAAAGAGACTCAAAACTCTCTAAGGTCTGCTCACCAACTTCATCTAAGCTTAATTCTTTAGCACTTGGCATAATCCGCCCCTCAGTTGGTCAATACCAACATATTGATTTCCACCTAAAGAAGAAAAAGGTATGACGATATTCTATTACAGAATAGCCCATCTGACCACTCAACAATGAGGATTTATAAACTTGAAATTCACAGTCATCGACCTAGAAACGACCGGATTAGACCCAAAGAAAGATAAAATAATCGAAATAGGCCTTATTCAATTCAAACACAAGGACTACGAAGACACAATAATAACAGAGAGTTATGGATCTCTCCAAGACCCCGAAACCCCCCTCGAGGAGATCATCACTGATATCACAGGTCTCACCGACTCAGCGCTTGAGGGCGAGGCCATTGATTGGACAGTAGTATCGCAAATGCTAGCAAGCTCTGAGCTTATAATCGCTCACAATGCAGCCTTCGATAAATCGTTTCTACAAAAGGTCCCAGAGCTAAACCTAAAAAGTACCCCTTGGGCATGTTCTATGAAACATATTGACTGGGGCAAGCACGGCTTCAAAACTAGATCACTCAATTACTTGGCCTGTGACCATGGCTTCGTCAATCCTTTTCCACACAGAGCTCTGTTTGACTGCGCCACGACTTATAAACTAATCGAAAAATATCTAGAAGAACTCCATCTAGGATGCCAGCAAAAGGAGTATAGAGTCGCTGCAGTAGGGGCTTCATTCAGCGTCAAGGATAACTTAAAGCGCAACGGCTATAGATGGGACCCAAACCAAAGAGTATGGTTTAAAACCCTCATGGAAAAGACCCTTGAAAATGAAAGAAAGTTCTTGGAGGCTGAAATCTACCAAGGCAACACCCACCACACAGAGGAGCTTATATCTGACCGAATGTAAAAAGTGCCCCCCACCCTGGAGGGGCAATACCAAGTGCGAGACTGGATCTTTAACGCTTATTTGCAACCTGCTTTAAAACCGAACCAGCCTTAAATACAGGTACAGTTCTAGCTGCAATTTTTATTTCTTCACCTGTCTGAGGGTTTCTACCAACCCGTGCTTTCCTCTTTGAAACGCCAAATGAACCGAAGCCAACGAGCCTCACTCCATCCTTCTTTTTGATATTTTTTTCTACAATAGTAGTAAACACAGACAATAAAGCATCAGTATCTGTCTTAGTAGCTTCCGTTTGATTCGCTATGGCCTCAACCAACTCAGCTCGGTTCATAACCCCCCCCTGGTACGTTTATTTTTATTATTGGATAGGAGTTAACATAGCGAGAAAACCTGTGGTCTGCAAGAATATAAATTGACACCATGTTTTTGACTAAACACTACCAAAGATGGTTACGAGCTATAATCTCAATAATGGAACTATCAAGTTCATCTTGAAAGGAAGAAATAGACTGCTCAAGACGAGTTATCTCATCCAAATCTGAAGCACCAAATAATGCTGAAAGCGGCGCTAATCGCTTCACCTCCAACAAATACAACCTGGGATCCCAGTGTTCGGGAAAATGAAAAAGAGGAAAGACCATTATCGGTACAATAACATGTTCCAAGCCTAACATCATAATGCGAACTAGAGACACGGCCTTTAAAAACTCGACTGGCGAGATATTGGCCCCTCGAGCAGGCTGTAGTTTAATTGCACCAATACTCTTGGAGTCACTGTATATATCTCGAAAAAGACCTATACGCTCCAAAAAACTCTCCCACAATGGTCCACCCTGTCCGTGATACGGAGCAGATAGTTCAATTTTTGGTACGGTTTTAAGGCCAAAATCAATAAATTTAAGATGTAAATTTCTCAGCTCAGTTGTCGTCAAATCATCTTCTACTTCATAGACTGAGCTCTCCAGCGAGACTTGCTCAAAATACCTCAAAAGGCTGATCAGAGAGCCTATAAAATTCGAATCTAGATGAGACAACTGCAGCAACCGCCTAAACCCTCTCAACACTATCTTATTACAGCACGATCTCAAGGCTTCTAACTCTTGAAATAGAACTTTCGCATGTATGTCACTCCAGCTTTCTTCACCAAGATCTAGTATTATGCAATCTGCAGTATACCTCACACCTGGGTAGGCATACACGGCAGCTTCCAACATACTCAACCTTCCTAAGGGATTTGTGCGAGCCTTAATGGCACCTGCGCAAGCGCCCATTTCAGTCAGGTGAGCATGGCGCACAACAGCAAGCCCCTCCTGAAGAGTGAGCTCCCCACCCGACTCAGCTTTATACAGTATCGATGAAACATCATCTGGCACAACCCCAACCTGTTGCATAGGCTCATGGGCTCTAAAATCCAAAGTTCGTTCAACCGCATCATAACCTGCCTTAGCAGCCAAAGTATTTAGCTCTTCACGATTTACCGAACGAAAGCCGTGGCCCACACCAATACGAGAGTTGTTCCGGTGGCAGATACTACCCTCAAGGTCATCGGCACCAAAACACATAGCAATCTGAGTCAAATTCAAACCTAACTGACCCCAAGGAAGCCTGAGGTGGCCAATATTATCGAAAAAAATCCGACTAATCGTAAAAACCCTTAAACCCTCAGCTATATCGCAAGCTGAATCTAGCCCTTGACCCAAGCACGAGTTCAATGGAATTAGGCTGGCGAAACCACCTGTCTTGTCCTGTAAATTGCGAATAGAAACCATCTCTTTTTTTATTGACTCGTTTGATTTATTCCCACCATAAATCAGTATTCCATCAGAACGCAGACCACTTTCATGAGCAAGCCCATGAACTTCTAGCCAATTTTCAAAACCCAAGCTGGAAAAACCCTTACTATGCTTCAATGGCCGCAGGCCGCGTCCATCAAGGCTTGTCAAGCCAGCAGCCGCTAACATTTGACATAGAGCGCTGATTGACCCAAGTCCATCCTCCTGAAACTGGCAGAGCTGCCCAGCAGATAGCGCTCTAATGCCCATCTCAGGCCAAAGTTCTTTAATTTCAGTTAGCAAGCGAAGTAACAACTCAAATCCTTGACCATTAGTTGGGATACCTACCAATCTCAATTCAACAGTTTTACTTGTTAATCGCCCCAAGAGCATCCTGATACAGCGAGCAACACTATCCTCAAGATTCAGATCACCAGCCAACAATGACCTAATACTAAGATAGCGATGTTCATGGTAATAAACTATTTTTCGCTTCCGTTCAGAAGGCTGATACAGGGAAGTCAAGCCAAGAAGAACTGGGTCAGCCACCTCGTATAGGATTTCCAAATCGGCTACATCAATACGCCTGCCTTGATGTAGCTTAGTGGTTACAGAATCCATATTCATTCCTCAGTTGGCAACAACCTCAAGCGAAAAACAAGTCATAAAAGCACATCAAATCCCAAAAAGCAAACTAACCATCATCCACCCAAGGCAGCGGCAAGCGATATTGTGTGACCTTCGTGGAGTCCTTACTTTGTAATTCAAGGTTTCTCAACAGTAGACTTGGAGATAATGTCGACACAGGGATTGTTCCCGACTCGGCACCGCAATAACCATTATCTAACTCTAATACATTACCCGCAGCAATGATCGTATTAAGGCTTGCAAGCGGTGTACCTACAAAATCCACCCCTCGAATATACTCTTCTCGCCCATCGGCAAAAATTTTTGTCGCAACAGTTATCTCCCCAAGAAAAGCCTGAAAATCATAGGCTTCGGTCCCAGTTTCTCCCCCCTCCACTTCATAAAGAACCACCCCAAAAGGTAATCCTTTATCAACAACTTCGTTTATCAGTTTTTGTTTTAAATTAGGCCAAGACAAACCCGATTGAGCTCGTACAATCAAGTTTGCCATACGGCTTATCGGCCTTTCAAAGTTCTGGCTACGAGCATGACCATTAGAAAAACAATCTTTTTGCTGTTTTAGTGGGCTTCTAGTAGACAAAAAATTCTTAAGCACACCATTTTCTATTAAGGTCACAGCCTTGGCTAGTGAACCTTCATCATCATATGGATAATGCCCAACTAAACTACTTCCTGAAACTTTTTTTAGAGTTGGGTCATCGATTACTGATAGCTCTGAATTCATAACTTTTGCGCCAAGCTTATCCTTAAACGTCTTGCCTTCACTATCAGCTAATAAACGGCTACCTTCAAGCCTATGACCTAGCACCTCATGTATAAAGAGCCCAGCAGGTTTTGGCGCCAGCAGAACAGGCCCTGCATAAGAAGTCATAACTGACCCCTTTGATATTTTTTTTGCAAGATCAATCTTAGCAATTATCTCACGTTTTAATGCCCTATAATCGGGAAGCTCTCCTAAGTCTGCTAAAACAAAATTTAGCGAAAAATCCTGATTATATTTCTTCGTCAAATACCAAAAATAAATATTCAACTGGAAGGTGGGAACCTGCCAAACACGCTGAACTCCCTCAGATGAGACGAACACCTTCGTTTCCAAATCCGCCTGAAATTCCACATAGGAGTTCTTAACATCAAGCTCAGCTTTAAAAAGTAAGCTCAGCTTCTTGACCAAAACCCGATAATGCTTCTGATCAATATTAAAAGCCCGGATTTTGCTTTCAGAAATACTACTTGAAGCCACCCTAAATGATCCAAGACCCTTGTTCTCATCCAAATAGCTTACATCTCGAGCTTTGCGGCCATGATAAGCTTTGACGGCCTCTCGATACTTAGCATCTGTTAATCGCCACAAACAAAAACGAGTGGCATCTAGATTATTATCACAAGGCAGATCAATTAACTCAAAGGACTCTGCGTCCTCCGAGTTATCCTCAAGACCACCCTCGGTTATTTGATCGTACTTATAACTACCTACTCTTAAATCTGTATAACAATTTCGCTTATGATCTCGTCGCTCCGTCGCTACTGAGCCATACCTACCCCAAACATTGTAAGACTGATGATCTCTCGCAAGGTAGCTAATAAAATAGGGCTTTGGATGGCCGGGAGAACGAAGTTTGGACATACTCCGTTCAATCTCTGAAACCATAGCCTCTTTAACAATTTTAACCGATCTTCTATTCATATAATATTTAATCACCCAAAATATGCTATGGTTCTAATGACCCGTAAATAACATCAGTGCCACGCCGCAGCGCACCACACTGCATCACCTTCTGGGAGAGGATACCTTTGCACCACAAAACAAACTTATTCCCTTACTGCATTCTGGTTCATCGGGGAGCTTAGCCACGACTAGAGGTGCAATATTTTCGACCGCACAATCTTCTCCAGCAGTGCTGAATATCCAAGTCACCTTGAAGATAGCCGGCTCAGAGCAAAAACCAGCCCATAAGGGGTCCACAAGCCAAAATAAGCGGCCTCTAGGACGTCGGTATGACGGTATCTAAAGTAATAACAACATCAGACTTGCCAAAAGGTATCTCCGCCACCTGACCAGAAATATCACCAGGCCGATCTGGACCTGCATTGCCATCCTTATCAAGCCGAGCCTTAATACGCATGCGTTTTGGTAAAGGCTTCTCACCGCCACCCATGGCAGCCCCCATAACTATGATCTTTTCTTTTGTGATCGCAAAGTCAAAAAATGGACCTGAATTGATAGGATCCTCTAGACGGAACTTTACAGCACCATAGGGCATCGGCATAGGACTATCAAGATCATAAACAACCAAATATAGTGTTTTAATACCAAGCGCAGCCTTTGCATGCTCCGAAGGCAGCACGATCTTGCCACTAGCATAAACAGGTGACTTTTCTCCAAGATCAATAGCCGAATAAATGCCTATACCGACAACGGCAGCAGCAAAGATCAAACCCAATATTACCTTTTTCATCTCACCCCATCCAAACTATGTTTCCAAAATAATTCTAGTAACTGATTACACCGACACAGAAGAACTGTCCACATAGGTTGTTCACCACAATGAAAAAGCTATAAACTTCTATTATCATTTAGCTTTATAAAAGCCAATGATAGTTTTTCCCTAGCAGTCTCTGTTATCGCCCAAGACAATATACATAACTCCGAATCACCGATAAAGTTATAATGTAAATTCTGGAACATCAGGGCCAACTATACATGAGTTTTGAATTCACCAGCACTCTGCGTGATCTACAGCATCGAAGGTTTAGAGCTTTTAATCTGTTATAAAAGCCATATAACTGCCGATAATTTGAAACTCCACTGCCTATTCAACCAGCCGTAGCCTAACACCCCAGCCGAAAAAGGCAAACCTGCAAAACTAAGCTATTCGAAGACTGCTCTAAATCCAAATACACTAAAATATGAAAGTTTTAAGCGATGAATATCAAGAAAAAGCCATACAACTTGTGAAGACAGAGTCTGCCTACTTTTCTATAAATACGCACAAAGCCACAACGAAAAACATCGAAAAATCAGAAAGCTTCCAAGCAAATGAAAAACATTCTTGCATTCATTGAGTAAATATAAAAGAACATCAGGCAAAACATAATTAATTAGGTATTTTTGGGCACACAGGTATGGTTCTTTTTATCTTCACAGCCACATTTTTCACAAATCAAAATATTTCCTACTTCCGAACTACCTTTTAGTAGAGTCTTTTTAGCAGCATAATAAATACCGATTAACATGACAGCCGGCAGAATAAACCGCCACCCGGCTATAATCATACTGCCACCACCTCTAAGTAAAAAAAACCCTAGAAGAATAGCTAAACCTATTTTCTTCAAATAACTCAATTTGAGGAAGACTCCTTAGGAACAGTTTTATACCCAAAAAGACACGAAAGTATTAGCAATGCAGCCGTAAATACAGCTCCCAACCAATAAAAAGAGCTTCGACCAAAATAAACTCCCTTCAAAGTAATACTAACCGAGTCAGTAGATTTAACATCATTTTTGGCATAAGTGATATACTCCTTACCACCAAACTTTGC
>Ga0099800_1050_pt1 | contig 36863 bp, 10 predicted proteins | sample Uncmet6_SortRC_1_FD_89868 | JGI IMG/M metagenome (GOLD analysis project Ga0099800, IMG submission 89868) | Marine eukaryotic communities from CALCOFI LINE 67, Pacific Ocean - CN11_C50_N6_SortRC_1 | ecosystem: Environmental > Aquatic > Marine > Oceanic | place: Pacific Ocean: Monterey Bay... | reverse complement strand
CACTTAGACTTAAATTACAACTATGATCATTTAACCAATCTTTATTTGCATTTTGAATTGAAGTAATGTTATTATTAGTATTATTACTACTAATTATACGTATAACTTTCATTGAATCAACTGAAAATTTCATTAGAGATGTTTCAGCAAACGCATCTTGTAAAATTAAATCAGTATAATCATTATTAAAAATACTCTTATTATTGTTATTGCTATTATTATTTTTACCTTTGGTATGTGTTTGTAATTTTATTTCATTGATATGATCTTTTAAATATTCCATACAATCTAAATTATTATTATTATCATTATCATTATCATTATCATTATTATTATTATTATTATTTGTAATACTTTTTTGCGTATTATAAGAATCAAAACTATTACCAATGATAGCCATTCTTGCCATATTTGATCCCCAATTTGCCCAAAGAACATTATTATACAAACTATATGGACAATGGGGCATAAAATAAAGTGTTATACCACCATCACGAACTTTATGCTTACCTTGTAAATTTAATGATAAAACGTCAATATTATTATCACAACAATATTTGATTTCAGTATTATTCATACGAGGATCATAAATTAATCTGTTTTGTTTTGATAACGGAATATTTAAATCATTCATTAAATTTAATACTACTGCCATTTGTATAATTGCATTATTATTGTTGTTTAAACTTGAAAAATTTCCTATCCCCAATATTACTATACTTTCATATTTCAATGTTACATGATTACCAGTTTTACTATCATTATTAATATCATTATTATAAGCATCAAGATCTTGAAGTATTAATTTTAAATTTAATTGATACCAATTAGACTTAATGATTTTATCCTGCAAGTTTTTGATTTGTTTTTCTATCTCTAAAATATCATTTTTATCGTTATTATCATTATTAATAGCATTGTTAATATTATTATTACTCCCTGCAATATCTTTTCTTAAAAGCGATGAATTACGGATATTTTTACCTTTTTTTCGATTTTTTTTAAGAGTTTGCCATTCATTATCATCATATAGAACATTTTTATCCGAAACCTTATATTCAGACATTATTCTTGGTGATTTTAATGAAATATCCTTGAAATACTGAAATACAGAAATACTGAAATACTAAATGCCCTGTCGTGTGCCGAAAAGAAATGGGCGGCGCGGCTCTACACATACGGACATGCACGCGACAAAAAAGTTGTTAGTATCAAAAACTTTGATTATCAGATACCCAAGTTGAGAAGAAGAAAGAAAGATGACATCATTCGATGCCCACGGGGTCCTTAATATTTTATTAGAAGATTGGTATGATATAAGATTTGAAAGAGGTCAAACATATACATCTATTGAAGCCATGTCTTTGAATGTATTATTAAAAGGTGGATTTATCTTACATTCTACAAATTCATCGAGAAATTCGTTACCTGGTGGTATAACAACATGGCGTTCATCAGCACCTTCAATTTTTTCAACATTATATTTAATAGCTACAGCAGCACAATTGATGTCACGTGTAAGAATAATACATTATATGTTTCGTGAATATTTATTAGGTAATTTTGTTGAAGGTCTACAAAATAATCAACATGCTATTGAATTAGAAGGATTAGCTGAAGGTTCATTAAAATTTTTAGTATATTATTTGGAGGATTTTAATTATACTGTTGGTAATAAATATTTATTAGAATTAAGAGATATGATTGAAAATATTGGTGAATTATGTTCACCAATAAATCCAAATCATTTGGTAAATAATCCCAATAATATTCATCAAACAATACATACATTATATATACAAGTATCATCTATGGTAAATCGTATTACATCAGATCGTTTATTAAAAATTCCAGGAACAAGTGATAATAATGATTTATGTTTAACTCCACACTTAGAAACATTAAGAATTAAGAATCATGGTAAGAATATTTTTTCTTTAAATCAACCACAAGGATATATGTTTTCACGTACCGATGTTCCATCTCAAGTAAATGATATCAATATTACAACTCCAACAACATCCAATAATAAAATAGAAGATAGTAATGACATAAATCATAGAAATTCTAGATTATCCATATCATCTGAAGAGGAGGAATATGGTGTTATGGGTTTATCTTCTAAATTACTAGAACAACACAATAATGATAGTGGAGATGAATGGGATAAATTAATGAAGGAAGGTACTCCTGTGGATACAGGAACTCCTGAAAGTTTAGCTACCACTACCACTCCATCACACGCATATGGTAGTCAAATTGATGATTTGAATCGTAATACTTTAGAAACTGATTATACTAGTAACACTTCTACTCCTGATACTACAGGTAGTTCAATTTACAATCTTTATAATCCTTCATCTTCATCCCCTACTAAATCAAAGAAAAATAAAAATAAAAATGGACTTAAAAGACCGCCTGTTCGTATATCGGAAGATGTTTTATTAGCTCAAAGAGCAATGCATTTTTTATCATCAGATATCTATCAAATCACTAATTTATTTTCTTTTGATACACTAGAAATAGCAAGACAATGGACTATTATTGATCATCGTTTCTTTTGTCGTATTGCTATAGTTAGTTTAGTTGGAGTTAATACTCAAGGTAATATGTATTGTACATGGGAATTACCACGACATTATGGTGAAGCAGAAAGTGTGCGTCATTTTATTGAAAGATTTGATGGCCAGGCATTATGGTCTAGTTATACAGCTCTAGGTCTTGGTGGTATTATTGGTGAAGAACCAGCCCAAAGAGCATCAATTATTGAAAGATTAATTGAATTAGCTCAATGTTTATTAAATTTGAATAATTTTAGTGGTTGTATGGCTGTTTTAACAGGTCTTCAACAGTCTGCCGTACGTCGATTAAAACAAACTTGGAAAAGAGTTTCAGTAGAGTCTAAAAGTAAATTTGATAATTTAACTGTAATCATGGCTCCTTCTAATTCATACAATCAATATAAAACAAAATTGTTGATTAATTTTGAAGAATTAAGATCTAAAAATAATTTTGGTGCATTTGATTATTTATCAAGATTTACACAAGGTAATAATACGATGAGAACAAATAATATTAGTACTAATAATGTACATGATGATTTAGAATTTGATGGTGCTACATCAATTGTACCACATTTAGGGATACATTTAGCACAATTACTACAAATTATGGAACAAAATGGCCAGTATCAAGAAGAAAATCTACATCTGATTAACTTTAGAAGATTGCGACAAGTCACATCCTGTACAAGTGTGTTGTACCGTGCTCAAAAATTGAATTATAGTTTAACACCAGTTCGATTACTATCCTCATTAATTAATAATCAAGTAAGTGAGTACATCACTAAAAATGCAACATCTAGATTGAAAGATTTAAGAGAAGAATCATTCAGATTAGAGGATTAAAAGATGACAAATAGAACAAGATTATGAACATTAAGAGGAAGCATTAATTAAAAATTAACTGATTAATTACATTGTTTTTTAGGTTTCTCTTTTTAAAAAATGTAATCTAGAAATAAAATAAGAAGTTAAATCAATTTTTTTAATGTACAATTTTACAATATATTCCATGTTCTTGTTCCTTGATATAATATATACATTTTAATTTTCACTTTTACCAAATACAAATGATGAACCAACAGGTCTATGATCTGAAACTGTAAATAATTCATCCCAAATTGTGCATGGAGATCCATGAGGTAATATAGACGTTTCCGTGGCAAATGTGGTATCCACATTAATATCATCATGATATGTTATTTCCGGTTTAAAAAAGATGTGATCAACTCCTAAATCTTCATTTCTATGTGTACGATGTGTTACAACACTATTTGAGGATGCGAATATCGGATTACCACTACCACCAATTAATTTTGGGGGTGATGTTTCTAAAGCTGAATAATAACCTTCATCTCTTAAATGATCACAAACATCTGATTCTGATTCTACATTAAAATCACCCATAACAATACGTGTAGCATTAGGACAGTGACATTTATTTATTGCAAAATCATTCATAGCTTCTAGTAAACCACTCATTTGATTCACTTGATTCACTTTATCAAACATATTATGAGGAAATGATAAATGAGTATTAGCAACAATAATATTACGTCCGGTTTCAACATGTTGCATCCATAATATTAAAGCGACACGATTATTAATATCACATAGATGTACATGTTGTGATTGTTTTACTTGTAATATAGAATTTTTAACAATTATAGCAACAGCATCTTCTTTTCGTGTTGGATGTCTTCTAAACGAATATAATTGAAATCCTAAACGATTTAACAATGCTTGAAACATATCTAAATATTCTTTTTCTAACCATAATTCTTGTAGCGATATTAGATGATATCTTGTTAATAATTCTTTTTCAAAAAAATCTAAAGTTTTCAACGCTCTTGGTCTCCAATCTGAATCAGCTTCACGTCGTCGTCTTCCAATAGGATTACCACTTGTTTTATCCATTAAACGTTTGTAACATGGAGCTAACATATTAAATGTTACAGCATGAAAGATACCAGTAGATTTCATTATATTATGATTATCTTCCCATCTGAAAGATGATATTGATGATCCATCTTGTTTATTATTACTATCATTATTGTTACTATTATCAATATTACTATTCATGCCTTTTTGGGTACTCAATGAACGTATACTTGTATCATATCTATTATTTGACATAATTTGGTAACGTTGATTATATATTTTTTTGTTACACTGTTTTTTTATATTCATTGATAGTTGCTGTCTTGTTTTGGAATGAAATAAACGTGAAGTGGAATATTTCATTCCATTTAGAGAAGATATTCCCAAAATGATAATGATGAAGAATAAATATATATTTAAAATTGTAATGTATATCTGGGCTCCTAGTCACTCATACGTGACTTATGAACGCTTTCTAAATATTTTTTGAATGAAAAAAAAATTTTACTTACACACTTTGGTTGTTTGTGCCAATGCTACGCTGCGCTGCGCTAATGACGACATAATGGTGTGTACCCCAACACCAAACTAAATGTTGATGTGTCCATATTGCAAAATTTATGATGATGTGCCGATGTGAAACTTAATTCTGTGGCATTGATAATTGCTGAAGTAAAACACTTGTTTTTAACAAAAAAACTAATATAATAAGATGCAAATCTTTGTTAAAACCTTGACAGGTAAGACTATTACTTTAGATGTCGAAGCTTCCGACACTATCGATAATGTGAAAGCTAAAATTCAAGATAAGGAAGGTATTCCACCAGATCAACAAAGATTAATATTTGCTGGTAAGCAATTGGAAGATGGCCGTACTTTAAGTGATTATAATATTCAAAAGGAATCCACATTACATTTAGTTCTACGTTTAAGAGGTGGTGGTAAAAAGAGAAAGAAGAAAACATATACTAAACCTAAAAAAATTAAACATGTTCATAAAACTGTTAAATTAGCTGCATTAAAATTTTATCAAGTTGACGAATCAGGTACTGTCACGAGATCTAGAAAAGATTGTCCTCACGAAAGCTGTGGTGCTGGTGTAAGAATGGCAGTTCATAAAGACAGAGTTTCATGTGGTAAATGTGGTTACACTCTTGTCTTAGAGAAATAGGTCTATACAGATAACATAATAGTGATGAAATAGCAATAATAATAGGTAGCATTTATAGCGAATAGTTTAGTCTAAACATCTTTTGTATGAATTAATTTATATAAAAAATTCGAAACAAAAAGTCAAATATCTATTTTTCACCTGGAATTATGGAAAATGATTCCAAAAAAAAATTCTCTCACTCAATACTATCATTCTTAAACAATTAGTTTTATTAAAGGAAAGTACAAAACAATAATATCTTCTATCAATCATATAATCTTATATTATTCATATATTTCTTCATTTCATTTCTGCCTCCATCCCTTCATTTTCAATCATAGTCAAGTCGAGTATTAGAAAGAGTGATATTTATGGAGCGGGAGATTTTGGATCATGCTCATGTTCTTCATATGTACCACTACCTTCACAAATAATATCAAAATTGTTACCATATTCACAAACAAATCTAAATCTTGATCGATAACGAATATTTGATTTTGGTTTGAATTCAATCTTGATAGGTAGTGGATATATACTGTTGGCTTCATTATCAATATGTGTGTTATGACGATCATTGATATGATCCATTACATTCAACTTACCAGTCATCCATGATGTTTTTGTTAATTTTTGTGAAATGATTAAACTTTCTTTAATTCTATTCACATCTGATGGTGGAGCTGCTATTGAGGATGCCACTGATAATGTTGGTCCTTCTAATATACCATCACTAGGATGTAACATAAACACTGAAGGGTCATCATATTGTGCAGCACTTTCCAAGAAACCTTTCACACGAATGCTACTTGTTTTGGCTATAGCTCCTTTGGCATCTAATTTAGCCGGTATGTGAGTGATTGTCCATTTGGCATTTATAGGTGTAAGATTTGATAATAAAAAGAAACCATTTGCACTGGTTGAAGTATGGCAACGACCGAAATGTATTTTTGATGTTGATGCAGTAATAAATGGTGCTGATAATTTCATGCTAACAGGAATTTGTAATCCTTGACCTGATGAAAATTTAATATACAAGTTACCACTTTCATTCTTGCCAGATAAAGCATCCGCTTGGGATGTCGATTTTAAAGAATTTCTTAAATTTTTCTTTGGTGTGAATGCAATGGAGAAACTTTCTGATTGTTGTGGTAATAAACGAACACTTTGACCAACAGATGAGCCTTTTGAAAAAGTAGATGACTTAGTTTTACTTTGCATAGTGTTATTATCTACACCTTCGAAACTGACTGCTTTAGTGATACGACTCATATTAAATGGTCCATCAGTAGACATTGTAAAAACTAAATGAGTATCCAAAGGATTTTCAATAGTAAGCGTTTTTCTGTAGACATCACCAATATCCATACCGCTGGATTCTTGTCCAAATAGAGTAGGAATATCACCTGTGAGTTGAATACCATCATCATCTTGCATCAATCTTATCTCGTCATAAGCTGTATATGGTTCATCATTGATCTTAAGAGTTGGTAATTTGAATTGTCCAAAAGCATACAAATCTAAGACATAACCTTTCTTAGGTTTCGAAAGTATACTGGAACTATTTCTTGATAATGTTCTTTGAGATTTTTGAGAAGTGAGACTCACTTGAGATTGGGAATTTTGATTCTTCATCATGGTAGAAGAAGTAAGACTACCACTGCTTCCATCATCTAATTCTATAATATTGATTCTACCTGATAATACGGCAGAATTTGAGGTAACTTCAAGTCCTTTGGCCATAGTTACTTTAAATTTACTCTTACCAAAAGGTGGAATAGTAAGTGATTTTGGTTCAATTTCAAATGGAATATTATTATTGATGTCGTCCCAAAATCTAATACCGGTCTTAACTAAAGGTTTGTCACCATTCTCATTATTATTTTCATTACCAAAACGATCAGCAATGTTAATGCTAAACTTTATTGGTCCATTGCGAACCTCTTTGATGCCAGAGCGTGTGCTCCATTTAATTCTACCAGCTGATGATGCATTATTGACTACTGTAAATTCTCTAGTAATTTCTTCAGCATTAACACAGGATGATCCAAAACTTAACTGTTTTCCTGTAAAAGAAGCAACTTTACCCTTGTAAGCACTTAAACCAACAGAAGAATTATCAATATAGAATGGGCAACCTTCTACTGTCATCTTGAGAGGAACTGAATATTTCCTTGATACTGAAGAATCAAGAATATTGAAAGCTAACTCATCATCATAAGCTCCTGGCATATTGTTATACGCTCTTAACTTTACAATGACGACTCCCCATGGCTCTATTTTACCCGTACTACGACCAACAATACTATATGCAGCTCCTAAACCTGATGTTAAGAATTTATTATCTAATGCTCTATTATCAGTCATACCTGCTCGAATCTTTCCTTCTTTTGATTTAAATTTATTCTCTCCACTTTCATGATATGATAATATACGATCATCTTTTCTACCAGTAGCTGTAGATGTTGCGGTACTAGCAGATGTATCAGCTACTAAAAATTTACGTATACTTAAATTAAATGATGCAGGAATTGCAGAACAATTACGAATTGCAATACGTCTATCAACTCTTTCATATAATGAAACATTACTACCAAATTTAACTGGTTCGATTTCAAGATTAGCAATCTCACCACCAGGTGCAAAAGGAGTTGGAGTAGCTTCATTCATTTGTAAGGGAGTAAAATCAAGTTCAATGCCTTTCATGGTAGCAGCTATCAAGTAACCCAAAGGTTCTAATAAACCACTTACTTTACATGCAATAACTTCATCTATATAACCACCTTGTAATGCAATAAATTGACATTTAATTATTTTTTTTTCTTTTGGTAACAACACACCAGATACATCATCATATACAATACGAAATGAAGAAGATTCTCCTCCTGGCCTTTCAAACACAAAATCTGTGTCTAAATTAGACTTATTTTCTAAAACCAATTCAAATGCTACTGGAATATTGACATAACATATGCCTAATGAAAGTGACATAGGTCGAAGAAAAGCATGCGGAGCTTGTACTTCCGCACGAAATCGTATATATTGGGTAGAAAGATTCATAGTATTACTGTCGTCAAATGATTTTAAAATTAAATTACCTCTTGCTCGACAGGGTAGTTTAGGAGCTTCACATTTCAAACGAACAGTCATTGTTTGGCCTGGGAGTGCAACTCCACTAGGTGGATTAAATTCAACCGTGACATTTCTTTCAAATATTTCTTTTGATGAGGCTAAAGAGTCGACTGTTGGAACATCAACATCTATAGCTTTTTCAACCACAACTGAACCTTCTGCGACTTCACCATCATCCTCTTCATCATCTTCATCGTCTTGTGCCTCTTCTTCTATATATAATTCTGAAGCTAAATCGTATGTTATACGAGCTTTTCCTTCATTAATAAAAGAGAATGTGCTCTCTTGAAATTTATTGACGCCTATTAAACCAAGATTCACTTCAGAAGTTTCAATACGAATAACAGATGATTGTACGTCGACTAATAAAGTAATTTGATCGCATTGAGTTGCATCTGGTATAGATGAAGATTTGACAGGTATTACCATTTTAAATCTTCCTAACTTTGCAAAAGACACTTTGATTGACAATGTGGCACTACTCTCTGGCATCAGTAGAACACGATTAGGATCACATTCCACATTATAATAAGCTTTGGAAAGAATAGTACTAACAATGCTATTATTATCTTCTGTATTGCTTTGATTATTGTATTGTGAATCAGAAGAATTGCTGACAATATCAAGGTCATTCATACTTTCATCATCTAACATCTCACTAGATGCAGTAGTAGCATCGGTAGCCAAAATTAAAGTATTTTTATCATCTTCTACTAAGACTAAAATTTCATCCGTATTGATAATAGCTTCATTCATTAATTTAGATTTATTATGAAGTTCAAAATGTTCAAGCCATTCTTCATATATATTAATACTACCGCCTAAACTTTTTATTGGAGGAACACAAGAGATCTTATTAACGAGACCTTCACCACTTGATGTAATACCTAATGCAGCTACAGTTGTGCGTTCCATCTCTTGAACAAATTCAACAGCATCATGCTGAATTAAGAAATCAAGTAAAGCATTGTTCAAATTGCCAAGGACTTCCAAAGCACTAGCATCATCAATACCTATCTCATTCAGACATATTCGCTCAAATTCAGATAATGATCCAATGCCAGCAACACTACTATGTGATGGTGCTGCAGAGGCACCATCAGCTTGACTATCTTCAACAATGAGACCATCATCTTCATCATCACCGTCTTTATCTTCACTTTCTTCAACAGGTTCCAGCATGGAGTGACTCAAGTTGATAGGTGGAATAGGAACCGCGATGTTATCACCCTGTTTTGTATCGTACAGAGAGACTTCAACTAGATTTTGAGAATCTTCTTGTGGTTTACCTTCTTCTTCGTCTTCATCAAGTTCGCCTCTTCGCCATTTAATAGCATGTTTCACACAATTACGTATCCATGCTCCCACTCTATTCATCTCTAATTCAACTGTTTCTACTAATTGAGTAGTTGAATGCACACTTGGTTCACCATCAACATTGCTATCCCCAATATTGGGATTATAACTAGCGTCAGATTTGGATTTGACATCTTGCACAGCAGATAGAAATGAATCATAAATACCTTCTTTAATGACATTCTCAGCAGCGATAAGACTGAAAGAAGTTACTAATTTATATAAAGTTTTCAATGTCATGACATTACCCGTATGCATTATTTCACCATTAGCTTTTCTCCAAGCAGGCAGTGGAAGATTCTTGCCTAGAATAGAGAACCATGATCTCAATCTAAAGTAATCACCATGTCCATTGTCTTGAAGTTGTAGAAGATATTTGTCTTGGGCAGGATTAGGAACAGATGCCATAGTAACATTTTTCAACATCATCACAGCACGACCAGTACTGCGACTACTGCTCGTTGGTTTATACGTCACTTGAAATGATGCATTACCATCAGTACTTATTACACCTTTACATGGTCGAATAGTAAATGGAGCTTCAGCAATTGAATTATCATCAATTGGGAATCCAGGTGTATGAGTAACATTAGTCAACATTTCTCCTCTACCTGTCTTTTGCATCATTGTTACTGCAAGATCTTGAGCAGTAGGAGGGCGAGAAAATTCCATTGCATCATTCTCTACAACTGTACCAAATTGGTTATTGTCATCAAAAGCATTAGTAATATCCGCAGTAATTGCAGCAGCTGCTGCAGCTGCAGCTTCATTAGCTTGTATAGCTTTTCTTCCTGACCGATGTATTTGTGCATCAGTTGTATGTAAAGGTAACCAGACCCATTCAAATTCAACACTCAAACCAGTATCATTAGCAACAACAAACTCTTGATGAGCTTCATCTTGTATAACAGTAGGTTGGAAGTTTAAATTCTTTTCATATTTAATGATCTGCTGATTAGCATTACATCTTTCTTTACTATCAACAAGATATTTGTCATTAATATCACTTATAGATAAGTTCACTACTCTAGATTCTCCATTAATATTGAACTCTTGTACATCGCCATTATCAATTAATAATAAATATTCTTCGGTGTGACTTCCAATATTCATAGGAGAGTATTCTATAACTACTTCTACGTCTTCATTAGCATTAACTTCAAAACTACAAGGGTACACGGTGAATAATTTTGTTCGTAAACATTTATCACTTTGTTCTACAGGGAATTCAAAATCTCCTTCATCTCTAAAATCACTGCGACATATGATTTTGAATTTGCCTCTACCTCCAACATTTGTAAATTTGAACTGTGATCGGCATGCATCTCCAACTAGTACTCCACCTACATCCAACGATTTAGGCACCGTCAATTCGGGTGGAAGACGAAGAGCTTCAAGACCAACTATTGCTGCACCATTTTCTGTTTCGTACTTGATAACATCCGTAAAATTACCCAGTGTTTCAGGTAAAAACTCAAGAATTACAGTGACACTCATACCTGGTGCAACGATTCCACTTTTAGAACCTGTTGGAAAAATAATATTATTGATAATAAATTCTTTGGATTTAGGTGGTAATATTGCTATTGTTCGTGAAGATGATGAAATATTTCTCAATGATATTTTATGTTGATATTTTACACCTACTTCGTAATTTGCAAACGACACATTGCTTGGCTCTGCTTGAAATAAAGGCATGCTATTATTACTACTAGCACTTTTATCTTGAGTTTCCATACCGCCAATGCCGTCCATATCAAAGCTAATTGTGGGTTCACCTGCAGTACCTTGAGTTTCATGAACATTAGTTGTAGTCATTGAAATTTGATTATATTTTGAACTTTTTACTAGCATTTTATTAATATACTTTGAATCATTACGAGGATTCTTTAAAAAGTTTAATTTATGATTCATACGATCAAGTATTTTTTGATTAGTCAATTTCTCTTCTGATGTTAATTGATCTCCTTTCTGTTTTGGAAATATTTTCCTTGTCCCTGTACTATCTTTTTGATTGGCTTTTTTAAATTCCTTCATGACAGCATTATTTTCTAAAGTAGTGTTAAAACGTGATTTAGTATCTGTCATTCTTTCTTTTGCTGTAGCAGTAGCTATTGTATAATTTGGTTCAGCACTATTCATTCTTGCTTGTGCTTTACCACGTAATGCACTTTTTTCTTCAGCTAATTTTGAAATTGGTAAATTTCCTGTACGACGTAAAAATGTTTCATTATTTTTTTGTACTAAAGCTCTTGCAACAAGTAAATCTTTTGAAAATTCACCATAATTTTCTAATACACGTGAATCTACATCTAATTTTGATGATAATGATGGAATATGTTGTCCTAACATTATACCATTCTTCTTTAAATCATTTTCTTCAACAATTTCTGCATCAATAGCTTCAGCTCTACGATCTTGTAAGTATTTGACTAAATCTTCAGCATTAACATGCATATTATCAACATTATTATCAATATTACTTTTCTTTGACTCGAGATATTCTAATTTATCAGCGTCCAATGTGATTTTTTCAAATTCAGTAAAATATGATGCTAATTGTCCTGCCTTTTCTTCTTCAGTAGGAACTGATGGTTCTATATTTATATTTGATGTAATGCCATTATCATCTTCTTCAGCTGGTCCAGAATCTGCTTCAATGTCCGCTTTTGGTTCTGGTTCTGCTTCAGCTTCTTCATTACCGTCAATGTTACGGTAATCATTAGTAGCTTCAGTATCTGGTAATCCTTTATCATCCAAATCATTCTCTTTAGCGCTCCTTGCTGCTCTAGCTAATTTTCGTTTGGAATCTTCTTCATAAACATCTTTAAAAGCAGTTGCTAATATATGAGCTATTGAACCAACTGCAGCTTCTTCTTTATGTTCGGAATCTTCTTCCATTGTCGAATATATAGCCCTTTTTACATAAAAAACGTTCTCTGATCTGAATGTATGTTCCAATGCTAGCTAGACCGACAGGGGATATCATATTTCCCTCGCCTCCTTAATCAATAATCATCCAGCAAACAATGATGTTGATGTTTGGTATAAATCTTTTATTCCTAATTTTAACAGCATCCTTTCATATCAATGAATTTACTTCAAAAAAATGTTTTTTAAAGCGTTTAAAACCCTTAAATTGTGATAATAATGAAGATGATGATGAATATCAAAGAAGTAATAGAAATCGACGTGGAGCTCCAGCCAAAACTGGAAGTCATACATATACCTCGTGGACTCCAGTTGATTTCGATAGAGAAGTATCGGATGATGCTGTTGATGACAGCAATGGAAAAGATGAAGATAATACATGGGCAAATTCTATTATTGATGTTGATACCGATATTAATGAACGATCGTCTTCATTACCATTTACTGTAGAATCTCAGGGTAGCAATAAGATACCACCACAGTCACAACCTACTGGGTCAATACAAAGACAACAACGACAGCCACAGCAAGGTGGAGATTGGTTTACTGATATTGGAAATAAAATTTTTGATTCTTTCTTCTTTTATGGTATTGATTCTGGTTTACCAGAAGAAAATGAGAAAAGAGGAGGATTTAACAAAGCTAGAATTGATAAGAAATTAAAGCGTAAATCTCCATTTTTCACATCAGGTGAAATACTTGCAGAAGATCTTATCAATTCTAATCCTTCTTCTAGTAGTAGTAATAATAATAGGAATAGGAATGATGCAAACTATTATTTTGATATTGGTAATGAAGATGATCAAAGAAATTTCGAAAAATATCAAAATAGTAAGCGATCAGTGTCTATAAATACGAATACTATGACTATACAACAGCTTTATGAAGCTAAAAATACGCTTGAAAATGAATTAGAAATCTTACAAGTTTCCATTGAGGCTGCAGATGTGATGGATACAGATACAGAGACACTTCGAAGTTGGGAGAAAGAAAAGGAAATTATTGAAGCAAAAATTGACGAAACGCAAATCAAAATTGTAAATTTGAGTCTTCCTTAACATTACTTGAAAGTTTTTATGTTTTTAAAATTAATAAATATTTATCATTGAAATATTAATCATATTCTAACTATTTATTTTTACGACCATGGATTCACTTTTTTCAAATCTAAAATGATACTCATCAAGAAATTCAAGAACTCACGATGTCTAAATTTTGGTGCTAGTCTTACAATGTAAACATTTTTCTTCATTTGCTCTATTTTTAATTCCCTATTATCTTTTTCAATAATAAAAATGACATTCCACCAAGTATAGCCATCTTCATATAATAAATCTTTATATGTTGTAAAAAAGTTATGTAGGTTCTTTAATGCGACGATTTCTTCCTCAGTTGTTAGACCTGTGCACATAACACTTTCACTGTATATCAGCTGATCAATCTCCACATCGCTCAAATCAGCGTGATGACAATAAGTAGATGCTGCAATATAAGCATCTCTAACAGCATCTAAACGTCGTTTTCCGATACTCATCTTTATTTTTTGGTCCATAGCACGTTCAGTCACTGCTTTCATAATATCATTACCATTCATTTTCCCTAATCCTAATCCCGTATCATCATGATCATCACTTCTTTTAATTCTATCGTTACTATATTTTCTTCTCCTATCTCTAGTATCATGTGAATCATTACTTACATCATGAAGAAGAACATAATCATGTTTAATCTTACATACATTTAAAAAATTTGTTAATTGATCATACACTGCATGCAAAGAATTGGTAGCTCTTGTCAAACTTTTAAAAGAAGTTTTAGAAACAAATTCATTAGGTACATGAAATTTATAATCTACCTTTTTTATTTCAGATAAATCGTTATCATTATAATCCTGATCATCTACGTCATTCTTCACTACTAATGAAGGGTCAAATTTGGTAAAACAAGATAATTCATAAGAAATTTCTAAATTCATAGATGTTGGTAACATAAAAACATTATCTGATTTACCTTTTTCCTTATCTATTATAAACTTAGTAGAAATATCTTCGACTGTTTCTAATTTACGCCATAAAACTATTAAATTTTTAACGCATGTTTCATTTAATTTCACTTTATCATCACTTTCATTGCGAAATAAATCAGGATGAATTCTTTTCAATATCCATGGTAAAGTTACTCTAAATCTGCTCGTATTACTAAACTTATTTAACATCTTTTCAAATTTTAATGAACCTAATATTACCGCTTTGTTTGGTCACGAACATAATTCCACTTATAATGAGTGAAAATAGACTATTATATAGGCCACATAGCAAATATTTTGGCATTTTTCATTTTTTATTTTTTGCAATTTTCCCTGTCTTGGGCTAGGTAATCAATGTATTATGTAGAACAGAACATTATTAGTCTATTACATTAGTAGATAAAGTTCTAACCTGCCAATGACTATAATATATTTTTTTGAAATATTGACACTAATAACGGTAGTATCAGGATTTTTGAATCCTACTTATACAATTAGATCCAAATATTACGATGAATTTTATCGGTTGAAAAGTAGCATCAACAACATTGATAATGTTGAAGATATTAATAGCTTCATAGATTTACATGCTATTAATAATGAAATTCCATCGAGTTATGTGTATAAAAAATTGTTGAAGAAAGGAAATAATGATAAAGTATATGAGAAGGATACAGTATTAATTAATTGGTCTATAACATTAATATCAAGTGGTAAATGTGTAGCAAATGCTGAAGATTTTGAATTTATTGTTGGTGCAAATCCAAGAGAAGTGATAAGAGGTTGGGATTTGTTAATTAAAGACATGACAGTAGGTGAACAATGTGAAGCAATCATAAACTCTGAATATGCCTTTACTGATAAAGGTTTAGAAGAATTAGTGCCACCCAATGAGAATATACGATGTCAAATTACATTAAAACAAATCATTCCTTCCATCAATAGATCATATAAAAGTGTAGATGATAATAACGATATATCTATGAAAGAAAAGGTTGCAAGACAAATGAGTAATAGAGATTCTGAATTAAATTCAGATATATTCAAAGAAGATGAAGAGAATGAAGAAGATAAGTATATATTCAAACCTACTAATAATGATTTTGAATCGCATGTAATAGACAAAGACATTAATAAACAAGATAAACTAATTTCTAGAAATGATGCTCCTACTAATGGTAAATCAATTGCAGATAGAGGAACAGGTGCAGGAATGGTATCAGGTGAGAACAATGATTATGTATGGACTGAAACTGATGAAGAATTAGAAGTGTCTATCCCTTTACATAGAAATGTAGATAAAGTGGTAGTAAATATTAAAAAAGAATCTATTAGCATTTTATCAAAGAATACAGGTAGTATCATTATAGAAGGTCCTTTAGAGCAAGCTGTGGTACCATCTGAATGTTCATGGTTAATCTCTGAAAATGATGATAATTGTACTAATCATGAAGATTTTGGTTTGAAAACATTGCATTTATACCTAGTTAAAAGTTACCATAGCAAGAGCATTTGGAATTCTTTCTTGAATAGAAAATATTTACAAGAAAATCAATAATTTAAGATGAGATGAAAAAAGAAAAATTAAATTATATTTATTATATGAATATCTTTACTTTAAAATATTAAATATATAAATTATATTCACCAAATAAATTGAATTGCTTCCATCATTCTTATAACTATCTTAATTGCTTCCTTACTTTGTAAGGATTGTATTTATTAAATTATTTGGTCTTATAATAACACAAAAGTGAAAAATAATGTGAAAGTAGTAAGCACAGCACCGAGCTTCCACATCAAAGAACGGCTATCGGTCGCATTATCATAAGCTCTTGTAAGTTCATTCTTAGCTCCATCCACACTACCCATAGCGGCTTCTACATCATCATCTACACGTTCAATTAGCACTTGTTGTTCGGATACCATAGTACTAAGACGATTGAAAAGAGTACCTAATTCCAAGATCGATTTCTCTACTTCTACTGCTTCTGTTTGTCTTGATTCAAAATAAGTACTATTTTGTGGAGTTGGTGCTAACAACAATTGTTGTTGTTGTGATGCAATATTATTTTGTAATGATGTAGAATAATTATATGCACCTCCATCTTCTTTATCAATCAATCCAGGGGCTTGATCATAATAACTGCTTCCACTCATGATTTTATTTGTATTTACATTTGCATTTTTGTTATTAATATTATCGTTGACATTAATATTCTTATTTTCATTACCACTATTACTGCTATTATTAGTATTACTATTAGAATTATTATAACCAAGACTAGAAGCATTCATATTAGCACTAAGGTTAAGCATACCATTACCACCTAATTGAATTTTTCGTTGAGATTGTTCCTTAATTTTAGTGGAATGTAATTCCAATAGTGAACGAAATGATTTTGTAATATCTGCCATTTTAATTTGTAATTGCCCAATAATAATTGAATGATATAAATTAATTTGTTGATTTTCAATACCCATTTTTGTTTGAATATTTGTTTGTGAATCATCGCATCTCTTCATTGTTTTATCTAAATCGCGTTTAATACTTACTATTAATGCTTTCATTTCTTCAGAATTATTGTCAAATAAACCATGACGATTAACTAAAGATGATAATCTTTTTACGCCATTTTCAATGTGTTGTATACTACTACTAATATCACATAATTCATGAACTTCCGTACTTATTTGAGTTTTGGAAGTAGATATTAAAGATGAAGAAGTAGAACCACCACTCAACTTTTGAAAATTTGCTGTAATATCCATAATAGGGATTTTTCATTATAACATTTTTCGATTTTCATTTTTTAATGCGCGCGCGCGGGGAGAGATACATGTCCTGGATGTACCAGCAGGCAGGCAGGGATCAGGGATACCGGAATACCAGACAGGGATAGCCAGATAGAGCTAGGAAGGAAGAGCGCGCGCGCGCGCTCTTCCTTCCTAGCGCGCGCTGAGGAACCAACATAACACCTGCCTGCCTCCTGCTGGAACAGGGACATTTCCAGGATTTCGACCTTTTCTCCCAGCCTAACAAGTGACAAAGAAAAAGATTAATACTCTATAAATAATTGACAGTCACGTATAATTTATGTTTTATTAAATGGTAAGTATTGCTTATATGTATTAATGGTAATTCAATCAATATCAAGAGTAAATTATCAAAATATTACAATTATTGACTGATTATATACTATTAAAATAATTAATCTTATTAAGATCAATAATTGAGGTTAAAAGAGAGATTTAAAAAAACAATATTTATCATCATACGAAATCATATGTTACATATTAAATTTTTGGGTTCACTATTATATCTTTTAATACTAAGTAAAGAAATAGAAGTTTTTCTTTGCTTTGGTATGCCTACTAGTCAACCTTCGAGTCAACCTTCTAGTAGGCCTTCATCACTACCTACAGTAGGACCATCATGTCCCACAGGACAACCAAGTGGACAACCTACCTCACAACCATCGTGCCCTTCTGGTCAACCTACTTCACAACCTACACGTCCTACAGGACAACCAACAGGACAACCATCTGGTCAACCTAGTAGTCAACCTTCAGGACAACCATCAGGACAACCATCAGGACAACCTACTTGTCCTACTGGTCAACCTAGTTCGCAACCAAGTGGACAACCATCAGGACAACCTACTTCACAACCTACTTGTCCTACTGGTCAACCTAGTTCACAACCAAGTGGGCAACCATCAGGTCAGCCATCAGGACAACCTACTTCACAACCTACTTCACAACCTACTTGTCCTACTGGTCAACCTAGTAGTCAACCTTCAGGACAACCATCAGGACAACCATCAGGACAACCTACTTGTCCTACTGGTCAACCTAGTTCGCAACCAAGTGGACAACCATCAGGACAACCTACTTCACAACCTACTTGTCCTACTGGTCAACCTAGTTCACAACCAAGTGGGCAACCATCAGGTCAGCCATCAGGACAACCATCAGGACAACCTACTTCACAACCTACTTGTCCTACTGGTCAACCTAGTAGTCAACCTTCAGGGCAACCATCAGGACAACCATCAGGACAACCATCAGGACAGCCTTCAACTCAACCTTCAAGTCAACCTACAGGTCAACCTACTTCACAACCTACGGCACCTACAGGACAACCAACTGGACAACCGACGGGACAACCAAGTACTCAACCTACAGGACAACCATCAGGACAGCCTTCAACTCAACCTTCAGGTCAACCTTCAGGTCAACCTACTTTACAACCTACTTGTCCCACTGGTCAACCTAGTTCACAGCCAAGTAGTCAGCCAACAGGACAACCTAGTGGACAACCATCAGGACAGCCTTCAACTCAACCTTCAGGTCAACCTTCAGGTCAACCTACTTCACAACCTACTTGTCCCACTGGTCAACCTAGTTCACAACCAAGTAGTCAGCCAACAGGAGAACCTAGTGGACAACCATCAGGACAACCTAGTGGTCAACCTTCAAGTCAACCTAGTTCACAACCATCTGGACAACCTAGCTCGCAACCTTCAGGACAACCTAGTTTACAGCCAAGTTCAGAGCCTAGTGGACAACCAAGTAGTCAGCCTACTGGTCAACCATCAGGTCAACCATCAGGACAACCTAGTGGTCAACCTTCAAGTCAACCTAGTTCACAACCAAGTTCTCAACCATCATCACAGCCATCAGGACAACCTACTGGGCAACCAACATGTCCTACTGGGCAACCTACAAGTCTGCCAACAAGAAACCCTTTTGCATTACCAACAGGAAAGCCTTCAGGACAACCTTCTACTCAACCTTCAGGGCAACCTTCTGGACAACCCAGTGCACTACCATCAGGACAACCTAGTTCTCTACCAACAAGTCCTACAGGACAGCCTTCAGGGCAGCCTACTGGGCAACCCTCTGTACAACCCTCATCGCAACCCTCATCGCAACCTTCGTCACAACCTACAGGTGCACCTTCAGGACAACCCAGTGGCCAGCCCAGTGGACAACCAAGTTCTCAACCAAGTGGTAAACCATCAGGTCAACCCAGTAGTCAGCCCTCGGGACAACCTAGTAGTCAACCTTCATCACAACCCTCATCGCAACCTTCGTCACAACCTACAGGTGCACCTTCAGGACAACCCAGTGGCCAGCCCAGTGGACAACCAAGTTCTCAACCAAGTGGTAAACCATCAGGTCAACCCAGTAGTCAGCCCTCGGGACAACCTAGTAGTCAACCTTCATCACAACCCTCATCGCAACCTTCGTCACAACCTACAGGTGCACCTTCAGGACAACCCAGTGGCCAGCCCAGTGGACAACCAAGTGGTAAACCATCAAGTCAGCCCTCGGGACAACCTAGTAGTCAACCTTCATCACAACCCTCATCGCAACCTTCATCACAACCTAGTAGTCAGCCAACTAGAGCTCCAATTTCACCATCAGGTGAACCTACATCACAACCTTCGTCACAACCAAGTGGTGAACCTTCAGGACAACCAAGTGGACAACCAAGTGGACAACCAACAAATCAACCTAGTGGTGAACCAAGTGGACAACCAAGTAGTCAACCTTCAGGACAACCAAGTGGACAACCTTCATCACAACCTTCATCACAACCTTCGTCACAACCAAGTGGTGAACCTTCAGGACAACCAAGTGGACAACCAAGTGGACAACCAACAAATCAACCTAGTGGTGAACCAAGTGGACAACCAAGTAGTCAACCTTCAGGACAACCAAGTGGACAACCTTCATCACAACCTTCATCACAACCTTCGTCACAACCAAGTGGTGAACCTTCAGGACAACCAAGTGGACAACCAAGTGGACAACCAACAAATCAACCTTCAGGACAACCAAGTGGTGAACCAAGTAGTCAACCTTCAGGACAACCAAGTGGACAACCATCTTCTCAACCGACAGGTCAACCAAGTTCTCAGCCAACCAGTAATCCTACATGTCCTACGTCACAACCAACAGGTGTACCATCAAGTGTTCCATCATTAGTTCCAACGAGTGTACCATCTTCAATACCAACAAGTAGACCTACGACGTCTTACTGGGAAGCACTTAGCATGGTATCATCATTACAACTACATTCATCTAATAGCAGTGGCATGGATTGTAATTTAATACTTGGGAGTGATGATGAAAGTGCTTTCATAGATAGTTTAGCTTTGGTATTCTCTAGTAAAAATAAACGTGTGAAAAATGCTATGAACATAACTATTGTAAGTTGCACTACTAAGATAGATACGGATAGTAGTAGCAGTAGTATGCATTTTCATAAAAATCCTATTACTTCTGTTACTTCTACAACAAGTGATACAACCAGTCGTAGCTATATTGATGTCGAGTATTCACTTTATGTTTCCAATGCTCAAGCGATTGGTTACACCAATGCTGATGAATTTGTTGATTCAATATCTACCATTACAAAACAAAATGAAAAACAGGAAGAATTGTTAAATTTATTGAAAAATAGTTCATTAGCTTTTACAACTATATCAGCCCTTGAATACAATCCTGTTCCTATGAAAGTAGAAACAATCATGATTAAGACTCCAGTACCAAGTAGTGCTCCTACAAATACATTTCGTCCTACATCTATGCCTACAATATTATGGGATCGATTTGAACAAATATTTGATAAAAATGATGAAGATGGTACCCAAGTTAACTCATCTGCTTTTGGTCATGGACTAATCGGTGTTTTCTCTTTCGTTTTCTTATCATTTCTTCTTGGGATTATATCAGGAACTCTTTATGCAGAATTCCAATCATCAAAATTATTAAATACAAAACAAAAAATAAGTGAATTGAAAGTGAGATCAAAAATGAGTCCAAAATATTCGCCCTATTCGTCACCACAATCATCACCTTCACGTTCCCCAGATCATGATTATCCTCAAATATTAAAAGTACGTAATAATAAAAAACCATTATTGTCTTTACAAAAATTATCAGATAACAAGAAATATGACATGCCTCCACCATTGACTAGTAAAATTATGGAGAACAGGGTAATTAGCAGACAAACTCATCCTAAAAACCATATACATATCAACAATAAAGATAATATGATTTTTAACAGTAGTAGTAGCAGTAGTAGTAGTAGAAGTGGAAGTGGTGGTGATGTTGGGATGAAGAGTAGTAGGAATAATAATAACGTTGAAGAAAGACTTGATGCGAATTACATTGCATCCACTACTAATACGAATCAGAAAAGTACAATGATTTCACCCTTATCGTCCTCATCATTATTACGCACGCCCAACTCAAACCAACGATCTAATCTAAAGAAGAAGAATCATCATACTATTAGTACTACTACCAGTGATATGAATAGGACTAGTATTAACAGTGGTGCTGACCGCGAACTCTCGAGACTTCAATTTCTTGAGAACTTTAAAGTTCGTAAACATGATAACTTATCAAAAGATAAATTTGAATTATATTCGAATGGATTTGATGACAACAGTAAAAAGTATAACAACAATGATAATAGTAGTGTTGTTAGTAGTAGTAGTGGTAGTCTTATGGGTTATAATAATGATTATGACAATCGTATATTATTGAATCAAAGATGGAAACAATACTTTAAGAGAACAAAACAAAGACCGCCAATTAGCTCACATAAGTCTAACCAAACATATAGTTCCTCTCCTACTCCTACTCCTATTATCGTTACTACTACTGTTACTCCTACCAATGATAAAAGTAATAGTGGTAATAAGTCAAAAGAAGATCACAGCGTAGAATTGAACAAAAATTGGTTAAAATATAGTAAAAAAGAATTAAGAAATCCAATACAAGAGAATCCGTATTCGTCAAATGAGAAAAAGTGTCAAATTGTTCGTGACAACAACTACAATTTCAATCATCATCGCACTTCTGATGATGAATATGTACCAGCTATTGAATATACAGATATCTATAAATAATATCAGTATGTACTACTTAAATACTAATAATTAATTGTAATTTCAGGTTATCAAGTTAATCCCCTTCTGCTTTTGCCTTCTTTTCCCTCTCTTTTTATTGCATCATATCAGCATTCATAATCACTGTTTTGGTGAGTTGGTATGGTTGGTCTGGATATTTCGGATTAGATTAGTGAGGATATTTTCGATTGGCCGGTCCATTTCTACCAGGAATGATTCAATTGCATAGAAATTGATTGCAATCGATCAACGAGATTCGACCAGAATCGATGCGCATATGCATGCGAACGCTGGGAAGCGCTATGCGCTATGCGCTGCTGCGCTATGCTATCCTGGCTATGCTATGCTATGCTATTGCTATGCTATGCTAGGAGCTAGATGCAGATATGTAACCCTATCCTATACGGGGAAAAAATTCTAAAATCAGGGACTGATTTTGATTTCTCCCAGTCTAAAATTCCAGTGGATTCCAGGATTCTGGATTCTAAAATTCTAAAATTCTGAAATCTGCTGGGAAGTTATAAATAAAAAGGTGAATTATAAATATTGGAAGAGGAAAAGAGGAAAAAAGAAGCGAAAAAGGTAAGAATCTACTGATGAAGTTTAATTTATTCTATCTGAGATTTTTGGTGATATTTATATTAGGAGATGTGTTGCTTCTTTTTGATAATAATTTAAATATTATATTAGTTAACGCTTATGAAAGTTCACCACCAACATTTAGACCAAGTGGTGTACCAACATCTTTACCAACTGCTTCATATATTTTTAATGAAAGGAATTGTACACATTATATGGGCTCTGATCCTGAAAATTGTAGAGAAGTTAGTATTGGTACAAATGATGTCACAACTGGTGTAACACATAGTTTTGCAGGTATAACAAATACTACATTTCTGAGTGTCGATGTATTAGCAACTGACTTTAATCATTATCCTACGGAATATATTGATAAAATTCATGTTAATGGTTTTGATGTACTAAATAATACTGATGGATGTTTTCCTAATACAGAAGATGGTCATGAATTTTATACATGTTTATATGATATACCTGTTATAAGTTATGTGGATGATTCATCTACGATTAATGTAACAACAACTGCAACAAAAAGAGTAAATTCATATTCACGTAATGGATATTTGTTAATAGTAAAATATACTTTACTTAATTCATTTAATCCAACAAGTCAACCTACGACCCAACCTACTTCACAACCATCAGGACAACCATCAGAACAACCATCAGGACAACCTACATCACAACCAACTGCAAAACCATCGTCAATTCCAACTGGACAACCTACGGCCCAACCAACAGCACAACCTACGTCAATACCATCTACTCAACCTAGTTCACAACCAAGTTCACAACCATCCGGTCAACCAAGTTCTCAACCTACTAGTAGTCATCCAACATCCATACCTACAACAGAACCTGGTGCTACAGCATTTTGGTGGGGAACTAGTGGATTATGGACAAATGGATTGAATTGGAATACTCGAAATAAACCTATCAATGCTTCTAATGTTGATGTAGAGATACGTACTACGTCACCAGATTATACTATTTATATTACAGAACCGATTGAAATATATAATTTAACTTTATTCTCCGGTGTTATCGAAATCACAGGAGACGGTATGTTAGAAACCACTTATTTAAATCTAAGAGGAGGAACAATACGCGGAGAAGTTCATAAAAATGGTAATCGTAGTCTGGTTAAGGTTAGTAATGACATCGTAATTGATGAGAGAGATGGATTGACAAGTACCAAACATATAGAAAATATCGAGCTTAGAGCCAACGGTGGTTTACATTGGAAAAATGGTGATATTGCTCTAATTAATTCTTTGATAGTCAATGCTGAATCACAACAATTGCTAATCGAAGGCACTGATATTAAGAAATTATATGTAGATAGATCTTATGAAAGTTTCATATGTAATCAATCTCAAACCTTATTACCATCAGTAGATCCAAGACATGTTGTACTTAGTCCTATTGATAGTCCTTATCGAAGTATATATAGTATTGTTGAAGATTATTATTCACAAAATCATTACTCTTATTATATTTATAATGATTTGGCAGCTATTGCTTATTATGAAAAGCTAGATTTTACATGGAGTTTACCTATGTATAACCGCACTATCACTGATGTAATTGATGTTGACGCTTGCGCAAAGTATTGCTTAAATCTTGATGAAGAATATTTGATACCTACTACTACTTGTAGAAGTTTTGATTATGATGTCGATACACTTAGATGTCGACTCTCTCCTTATAGTAGTTCTCAAGTTGGAGGTCTCACACACCCTCCTAACGCCTCCACACTAGCTGCTGCTAATTATGCATTCAAATTTATACATTGTGATGGACGCACATTTGCGCCATATGCTAAGAATGAATCAGAAGAAAGGGACACTCCTAGTCCAGTTTTATCTCATATTATCAATCATGGGGAGATAAAAGTCTCCTCTTTAAGTGAAGTAAGAATTGAAGCTTTTATAAATTCTTCTTCAACTGGTATAATCACAGTAGAAAGTAATGGTATTCTTGACATCGCTCGTGGTGGATCAATTTCCCAAATTGATGCATGTGGATCTGTGGTAATAAATGGTACTTCTAGGATATATAAAGAATTATCATTGAATATATCCAAATTACATGGTACTTGTTCAACTAATAGTTTATATATGATCCATGCTAAACTGGAAGACAAACCTTCAGCTTTTTATATTGAGAGTATGAACAATACTCAATTAACCATGATTAATAGTACTTTAGTTTTAGGATCTTACTCTACTTCCTATGATGATAAGCGATTAGATATCATGCAATCAAGTGTTTTAAATGTTTCTACCTATCAAGATATGGCAATTAGAAATATTTCACTGTACATTGGTGATGATTCTCAATTAATTGGAAGAAATTTAACCATCGAAGCGAATAAAATAGAGGTTGAAGCAGGTGGTATCATTAGTAGTAGCGAACTTGGTTTTGGTCCGGATGAAGGACCAGGAGCAGGTAGTACTGCTGTTGGTGATGCTGCAGCATCTGGTGGATCACATGGTGGATCATGTGGTAGTTCTGGTGCCGATAATACTTCCTCTTCATCTATTGAATGTCGTAATGGTGCGAACACTTATGGCTCTTTACATGCGAATACTTTTGGTAGTGGTGGAGGGTCTAGAGGACAGATACATACAGGAACCGTATTAAAACATGGTAATGAAAATTTTAGAGCAGGTTCAGGTGGTGGTATCATCAATATCATCGCATATAACTATTTACTTTTAAATGGGACTATCGTAAGTAATGGTGCTGGAGGTAATTTAGCTGGTGGAGGTGGTGGTGCAGGTGGATCTATCAGCATTTCCACCTTTATGATGAAAGGAAGTGGAATTGTATCAGCTAGAGGAGGTGATGGTGGTCGTGCTGGCGGTGGAGTAGTTGGTGGTGGTGGAGGAGGAGGGCGCATCCGTCTGAATTTTCTCGAAGTGGGAACGGGACATGGATATAGTCAATTTAGGGATTGGATAGGATCTTTTGATATTAGAGGTGGTTTGAGATTGAAAACTCCATTTATTGGCGATTCTTATGCTGGAGCCGGAACATTATACATTGAATATCCTGTGTCCTATGTCTCAGATATTGATGCGGTACTCATTGTATCGAATCATATTGTACAAAATCCTACTCTTTACATGACGGATGAAGCGTCATATCAACCTCAATTAGAAGCTTTAACTTACTCTAATCCTGAATTTGAAAATACCTTTATTTACGATGATATTATAGAACCTTGTGTAAATCTCCTCATGATGGGACCTGTGCAAGTAGTGCTTAGTGCTACTCAATATAAATTATGTTCAGTTCATTCACGTGGGAGTGGTTCTCTTCTTAGTGCAAGTCAATCTGTTGCATTAACTTGGGCAAATAACCCACTTGTATTGAATGATGTTAGATTACATCTAGATAATTGTGATGTCACAAGTTCAAACATTTATGTTGGAAGTAAAGGTGAATTAATGATATCATCGGGGGCAAGTACAAGTGGTGGTGCTTTGTCGATTCCTAATTTAACTTCCGAAAATGGTGGTAAAATCAGTATTTATGATGATAACGTCGACATAAGTGGATCAAATTGGGTCTTAGATGCTTCTATTCTTCAAGTGAAGTCGTTATTAACATTTACTGCATCATCAAATATTACATTTCGAAATGATACGAAAGTCGAATCATTATATCTTGTAGGAGCTTCCGTGGTAATTGCTGATACTTCAGTTGCACAGATGGATGGTATAGTTTCGCTTAATGACACTGTTCTAGAGATAACTGGAATTTTGAAATTTTTATCTGGAGGTGGTGTAATATTAAAAGGAATTCAATCATACTCATTAGCTTTACCAGAACATGGTAAAGCGTCCTCTGTGGTTGTCTCAACAGAAGGTCAAATCGATGTTTTATTAGGTATTCATACCATGAATGCAAGACTAAATACAAGTGGCTTAATTAACATTGATGATTCGGCCTCACTTTCTATAGCTGGTGGTGGTTTATGTTCGAAAAATTGTACTTTTGATACGTCAAATTCTGGTCGTGTTGTGTTTACAACGATGAAGGAAGGAATACCCGAAGTAGGAAGTGATACATACTTCATTTGTGATCAAATCACAGTACCAGGTCGTAATTTGATTTCTACACGACGATTTCAAGGTTATGGTAATGTAATCATTGGAAATGATACCACTTCCACTTCGTATCTATTCGCACCATTAACACTTTCACAGAATCCTCTTGTAAAGTCAATGGATGGTGGAGTTATTGTAATCAATGGTACTACTATTGGCAGTGCAACGGTTGAAAAATTAGAAGTCAAAGGTGGTAAGGTGATTGTTGATGGTAATGTCACTGTCAGTGAAAAATTAAAGTTAGAATCAAGTAATAATTATGTTGGAGAAGTACAAATGGCATCGAATTCATATCTTCATATGTTATCATCATCAATGTTAGAAGTTACTAATGGTAGTTTAACATCTTCTACTCTCGAAGTAGCGAATAGAAGGCTTCAGAATAGAGGTGGCATTTATATTCAATCAGGAGCAACTCTTTCTATGAAATATTCATCTTACGAGTATACTCTGGTGAAAGAAATCAACATTTATAATAACGGTACAATTGATGGAGAAGATGGTGCATTACGCTTATCAAGAGGTGCAACTATCTATAATGATGGATCAATTTCACTTGATTCCCAATACATATTAGAAGGGTCTCACTTAGATGACTTCATTAAATTGGATTCGATGTATTATGAATCGAAAGAATCTCATGGATTATTACAGTCTTTAGCTACAACAGTAGAAGAATGTGCTCAATCATGTTTGACTAAGAAGATTGGTATGAAAATTGAAACTTTCACTACTCACTCTACAAAGAATGTATCTATGCGTAGATGTGAATCCTTCTATTTTGATGATACCAAGAAAGAATGTCGCCTATTTCATGTTTCACCTGATAATTTTGGTGTTAAAGTAGTAGATAGTTCTAACAGTGCTGGTGGATACAAATGGGATCTATATAAATTGGTACCAAGTTGGGATCGAATTGCAACACCATCTTATGTAGTGAATAATAATGGTGGTAATGTAACTGTTGTAAAAAATGTTGCATCTCCTCGTCAATGTGTGATGAATATTCCATTCTCTAATTACGGATTGTTACAAGTGCAAACTGGAGCTGAATTGAAACAATCAGCTTTAGCTCATCATTATGCAAATGCTAATGTAGATATACTAGGTACTTATCAAATTCAGAAACAATGTACTGTGAGTGGTCAACTTGGTGGGAATGGTACGATCACTATTGATTCGGAAGAGAATGCCATTAGTGATAGTACCTTTTCTATTCTTGATTCGAATGTTGAAGCAGAGTCTTTGAATGTTACGATTACAAGTGGTTCTATGACTGTGGATCATGACGAAAGTTTCGGTCCTTTCAATTTCAGTAGTGTTAGATTTATGACGGTGACCATTGGTAAGAACGGTTTAGTTTTGTTTAATGTACCTACAGTATTAGTGTCTGACGGTTTATCTATGAACGGAGGCATATTACGTTCAGCATATACAGTAATAGAGTCTGATTCATGCGATGAGTCCGGACTGTCTACTCAAGTGATGAGTTTGAATGAAGGTGAAGTGTGCAGAGATGCTGCAATTGATATTAAAACTATTCAACTTGGGGGTCATGCAACTATTGAGTTTAGCAAAGCCACTATTGTCGCAATTGATATAGAGCTGAGGGGTGAATCGCAAATCACCTGTTCGAGTAGAGGATATTCTACTGCTAATACCAAGGACGCATCCACATTAGAAAACAGAATTCTTAAGGCTATGGGTAGTTTCGTTGGAGTCAGTGGTACCGGAGGTTCACATGGAGGTCGTGGTGCTCCAGGTATGCATACACCTTACAATTTTTCTGCATCATCTGAAGCTGTAGAATATGGTTCAGCTTATTTTCCCGTGACTTGGGGTACTCCTGGAGGAGTGCTGGAAGGTTCTTGGGACGCACCTGGTGTGACATGGGGCGCTAATTCTTCTTGGTCTAAGTATGATGCTGCACAAGCCACTAAAGGCGTAATGAGTTATGGAGGAGGATATCTTAAAATCAATGCTACTAACTCTATTTCACTTTTTGGTGGCAGTATAACTTGTGATGGTAGTCATGGTAGAGCTACTGCTGGAGGTGGTGCTGGTGGATCCTTACAAGTACTTACCCACACTTTAACTGGCAATGCGTCTTCAACGATTAGTGCTAATGGTGGTGATGGTAATCGAAGTCGTAGTGATGGTTTTATCGAAGACACATATTCTGTCAATAGAGGTGGTGGTGGAGGAGGAGGACGCATACTACTGAATTCTTCTAATTGTGGGTCTTTTAATGCTACTGTAACAACTTTCGGTGGTAAAGGAGCAAATAATGCTTATGGATCTCCTGGTACCGTATATTCAATATGTTCATCATCATTTTTGACGCATACTCTTACTGTAGATACTGGCATTAGTGCATGGGATCATACTGATGATACCACTATCTATAAATCTTACTTATCAAGAGCCACATCACTTACTAATCTCACAACTCACATTACTGTCACTGATAGTGACGTAGTAAACACTCATTGGAGAATTTATGGCGGAGCAAATGTTTCTTTGCATTACGACTCAAGTAATGTCTTCAAGATCTCTACACTTAATGGTGATGGAACAGGATCTCTAGCAATAGTTGAATCTACTCAAGTCACCATAAATAATACAGCATGCGATTTCGCTAACGTTACCCTAACTATCGCTGATGCAATCCTCCACTGTGAGAATCTTACACTTTATGAAGAAGCTACTTTAAGAATGTCAAGATTCGGGCAGACACATAATTCCATTGCTCCACTGGAAGATATAGATGAGAGTGACTCGATGATGTATAAATTCAAAAAAGTACATCTAACAAGTAATACTAGTGAACTTGTGTTTTATTATGCAGACAGAGAATCTTATGGATTGAATGCTTTCAATATGTATCTTTCTAAAAGGGTTCGATTACACACTGCTGATCTTATACTTGCTAGTGGAGCCAAAGTTCATAGCAATGCTATGGGCACTCGTGGTCGCTGGTGGGCATTAAATGATACAATTATCGATACTATCAATGCTGCCTATCCTCAAACTCCTCACTATTTGTTAGATGCTGGAGGTTGTCCAAATGCTGTTAGTGCAGGTGGTGGAGGTTACGGCGGTTGGGGTGGTGCAGCTTCTGGAGGTAGCGGAGGTTGGGGTCTAAGTGTATCAAATGTTGATGTAAATACTACTGATTTATTTGGTACTGCCAATTGTCCCCATGGTCGTGGTAAACCTTATGGTTCGTTCATTGATCCTACTGATTTCGGCTCTGGGGGTGGCGCTCTTATTGGCTCTGATGGTAGTGTAACTAGTTCAGATATGTTGTTGGGAGGTGGAGGTAGAGGTGGTGGTGTTGTAATAATTCATGCTCAATACATTGAAATGGATGGTGATTCAGCAATTACTTCAAACGGACAAGATTCAGTTGTTCCAGCAGCTGGAGGTGGTTCAGGGGGTTCAGTACTTATCCACACTAATTCTTTTGCTGTATCTGATCAATCCATTATAGCGGCTAATGGAGGGCACGCTTTAGTGCATGGAAATACGTATGGTTCAAACTCACCCCTCAGAATTGGAGGAGCAGGTAGTGGAGGTCGATTAGCGGTGCATTCTCAAACTCCGATGACAATCAACAACGATGATGTTGATGTAGAAGCTAATTCGGTGAATGCATTGCAAGCTTATGGAGGGGGATTAGTTTATGATCATTCTGATTTGACCTGGCAAGGAAAACTATCCTTTATTGGAGCAGACGGTTATTATAATGAAGAATGGTTAAATTCTTATAGCAATCAATGGGCTGCTGCTGGTACTATATTCTATAATGTCACCAGCCAATACAATCAAGGGCAAGTCCTTGTCAATAATTATAACAATCAATTTAATTTAAAAGGTCAGCGAGGATTTACGACTTTAAATCAAAGCACTGGAAGTACATATCGACTTGAATCTATTGCTGTGAAAGGAAATGCGAAATTGGAATTACCTCACAACTCAAGTTTAGAAGTGTCTAATATTGCAGGTGATGGTACAGGTGATATTGAAATACCTCTGGGCACCGATCTGAGTGTAGGTAATATGTATAGTGTTCATACTGATCTTTTTAATGTTACAATGAATTTAAAAGGGAATCTGAGAACTCCACCTTCTGTGAATGTCACAAATTGTACGCTGAACATTTTTGGGACAGCCCATTGGACTTATTATACTTTCACTCCACTTGTATCGGAGGCTAGTAATACCCTTGTCTCATTGCGTGAATTGCATTTATATAAATCGCTGATGAATTTCATTCGACCTTCAGATGCTGAAAAGATTTACCATTCAAAGGTTGAAATAGAAGATTTATTACATATGAATGAAGAATCCACGTTGCACACTGATGGGTCTGGATATAGAGGGGCCAGTGCGAGTAGTACTTGCGTCAATGGTAGAGATGATGTGGTATTAGATGTTTCTAATCACACTCATAGTTGTGGAGACTTTTATGGCGCGGAAGGAGGATGGCATGCTAGTGTTGGATCAGTTGTCGAAACTTCCTTTAAACAGAGAGATAGTCGAGGATTGTTTACTGGTCTTACATATGGAAATGCTTTTACACCTACTACCGCAGGAGTTGGAGGTGGAGCTAGTGCATATAGTAGTGGTGGTAATGGTGGAGGTGTTTTGCACATCAAAGCGTTAAGAGTGCACAATGATGGGCGTATCAGTTCAAATGGTGTATCTTGTTCAACTCCAACTGATAATACTATCTCTGCTGGTGGAGGTGGTGCTGGTGGAAGTGTGTGGATACAACTTCAGAATAGTCTCACTGGTACAGGTAAAATAGCTGCTGATGGTGGAGATGCATGTTATAGAGGAGGTGCTGGTTCCGGTGGTCGGATTTCTATCTATGCGAAGCGTGATTCAGCTTCCGATGTATTTTCTGGAAATATTACCACCAAACCTGGACTCAATCATGCCAATATGACAACTTATCGTCAGGCAGGTGGTGGAACTATTTACTATGGTAATAACAATGGAACAGGAGGAGTGTTAACCTACTCCTCTGGCAATGGCACTGTTGATTTGATTGGTGAAAGTGATAGTTTTTCAAATAATCTACATCCGGTGGTGAAAGTAGACAGCCTCTTGTTAAGGGATGGTAATTTGAGAATGACACGATCCATGTTCCTTATTGTTGCTAGTCAACTACATTTTGTACCAGTAACAAGACAGATAGTATGGTATGGTACAAGTCCTTATCCTTTCGCCGAAACTAAAGATCGCAGTAACGCTACTCTGATATTAGCTCATAATGCTTCTCTTCAATTAACAACAGCATTGACCGTTCATGGCTTTGATATCAAAATGAAGTACGAATCCTCGCTATTGTTTGATGAAAATATAATTATTGCCAAAAATAGTGCTGTTAGTATGCATTACAATGCTACTTTGGGCAAGAAAGAAAGATCAGATTCAAATGTTTACTCTTGTGACTCGAGTGTCGGTGCAGGCGCTGGATGTATTGCACCTATTAATGCAAACAATTTACTTATTCAGGAAGATGGAATACTTTCATTTGATGCCACTTCTGATTGGGAATGGCTTACAAATAGTAGCATACAGATACACGTAAGCTTGTTGAAAATTGATCATGGAGGAAGTCTTAGTTCTAATGCTATGATCTATCGAGGAAGTGAAGTTTATAGACCTTCTGCTTCTCCTTCAATAGGTAGTGATCAATGGTATCTCTTTGCCGGTAAGGATAGTGATGGTGTTACTACAGGTGGTGCTGGAGGTGGTAGTGCAGGTCAAGGTACGAATGCTTTCGGTAATCCTAATCCAGGTGCTTCAAGAACAACTCACGCCCTATTTCCAACTGGTGCTGGTGGACCTGGAGGAAAAGGTATCTGTAATATTGGGCAATATAGTAGTTCAGCCAGTTATGGAGCTGGTAGTGACAGTAATGTAATTTCAAATTATGAAGCAGATACTTATTTCAGTAATGGTGGAGGTCGTGGTGCAGCTGGACTGTTTATCAATGTCTCTGGCAATGCTATTGTTGATGGTCAAATTACTGCTAACGGTGGTGGTCCATTGAGTGCGGCTATTTGCAGTTTAGGGGCAGGTGGAGGTGCAGGAGGATCTATATATCTCAGAGTTAGTGGTACGCTAATTGGTAGTGGTAGTATAAGCTCTAATGGTGGACATGGCTTTTTTCTTTCGCAGTCTGATTCTTTTGTAGATGTACAAGGCGGTGCTGGTTCTGGTGGCCATGTGAGTATTGATACTTGTCGATCTAATTTCACAGGTACCTTCACCACGCTTGGTGGTATTGCAGTAGAAAGACAATTTCCATATGAAAAATATAAAGGTGAACGCAATCATCATGCTCGGGCAGCACTGAATCATGATAATAGTGATAAGTTAATAGCAGCTGCATCTGGAGCAGTAGTACGAAGAACAGGGCAAGTATGTACAGAAAGTAATGGAGAAGTATCTCATCTGAATATATCGGTATCTAGTTGGACACCGGATGAACTTCTTCTATTGAGACACGATTCTTCTTACATATCGATGATAATTCCATTCCCTTACCATCCTCATGTAGTGGATGTTTGTTCCACTTCAGTAATGTTAGATCCAGACTTGGTAGCTGCTAGAATTCCCACTGATGACCCAGGTAGGGTAAATGTAACCATATTTGATAGTATTTCATGTGATAGCAGTGCAAGCGATGTCCGAATTAGAAGTTATAGAGAGGATGATATGCTTGATACTCCTGCATTCTCTGTTGCTTATAAGAAACTAACTCAAGTTCGTGGCTCAGGTCTAACCATTGGTAATCATGTGTCTCTTGTTTTGACAGGAACTGAAACTCCTGAGAATGTTTTCCTCTTGGATGGGCATAATGTGACCCTCGATGGACGCCTCGAAGGTGCGATAGGCACAAATATTGTTCCAAGGCTTCAATTGAAAAATGAAGGTACTTTATACTTAGGTGGTAAATATCAGAATACTGCCTTATTTACGAAAGATCAACGCACATTGCATGTAAAATCGATTGATTTGAGTGGTAACAGTCGCATTCATGGTGCACATATTGTAATGTATGTAAGTGGATTTGTGACATTATCTCAAAGTTCTCGTATTGATGCAGATGCTAGAGGCTATGCTGGTGCTGCTATAGATGTCTTGATTGGAGAAGGTCCAGGTGGTGGGCAATTTGGTGCACTGGGTGGTACTGGAGGTGGTCATGGAGGTTCTGGTCAACCAGGTTTAGGATTTCGTTATGATATGCTTTCACGTGGCATCTATGCATCTAATCTAGCAGGGGACAACCCTAATTACACTGATCATGCTTTTCATTCTGGTTCCTCCAGTGGTTATGGAATGATTCGAAGTCTTGAAGATTATACTTCAGGTAGTGGTGGTGGATCAACTAATTCTATCGTTGGTCGTGGTGGCACAGGAGGCGGTACTATCTCCATTTATGCTGCTGATGATGTTAATATTGATGCTACTAGTAGAATATCTGCCAATGGTGAAAGTGTTTTTGGTGGTGGTGGTGGTGGTGCAGGAGGTTCTGTAAAACTTTTCCTACAACGTGGAGATATATATGGAGCAGGGGGTGCTTGGATTTATGGTCAGGGGTCTATTACTGCGGATGGAGGTTCTACATGTGCGTTAGGTAATCAAAGCTTACCAACTTTATCTCCTACAATTTTCCCCGATACTTTTCAACCTTCAACCCAACCTACAGGACAACCTACAGGGCAACCTACAGGGCAACCTACAGGGCAACCTACAGGGCAACCTACAGGGCAACCTACTCCAAATCTACCTCCATCTCCACCTGTTGCTTCCTCGATGCCTACCTCAATGCCTACAACTCAATTGAGAGAACATTGTCAACAATCTATTGAGTATCCTGGTGGAGTAGGAGGAGGAGGTCGAGTTACTGTCGATGCCAATATTCATATGTTTGACGGTACAATTGCAGCTCGTGCTGGGTTTGGTGAGCATAATGAAGATCTACTCTCTTTGTGGGCGCATCATGGCACAGTACTCGTAGATCGGCCTACCTTCAGTATTGTCTACCAAATGAATCAAAATCATCCTCTGGGTGACTTTATTGATGTGAGTAGTACGGAAGATCCAGTATGGCCAGTAATGACTGTCATGACGGAAGGTAGTGGAGCGGGCTTACGAGGGGCACATCCATCGAAGGATGCTGTCATACGAGGTCATTGGCGTCTTACAATGAATGCAGGAATAACTTCTACGTCATGGTTATCTACTGAAGCTAGTAGCGTAGAAGTTTATAACAGTATACATCATGTAGCTCCTGTCAAATTAAGTGTTCGTAGAGATACCTTTGGAGACGCTGGTTATAAATGGCGTATTACTTTCTTTGAAGATGTTGAACCTAAATTAAGAGACATAAGCGTGGATAATAAATATATTTGGAGTTCGAATTACGATGCGAGCATCACTCTAACTATGGTATCTGAGAATAATAATAATGGTGGTGATGATAAAGTAAGTTATGAGCTTCCTCCAGATACTGGAGCAGAAGCTTGGTATCAATATGATGAAATTGTAAGTATATTTAATCTTACTTTTTCTGAAGATGTATTGACCAATAGTTCAAAAGCTTACTGGCAAAGTCAAAGAACATTGCGAGTATTTCCTCAACCTAATAACGCATCTATGAATCTACAAAATAAGTATGGAAAGCTTACATTATTGAATTATAATGGCTATGTTTCTAAAAATGGGCGCATGTATGGTATGCGAAGAGCGGTCTTAGATGATCATTACTATAATGATAGGGGACAACCAACTGGACAACCTTCTAGTCAACCTTCAGGACAACCGAGTAGTCAACCTACAGGGCAACCTACATGTCCTACGAGTCAACCTTCTGGACAACCTTCTGGACAACCTTCGAGTCAACCATCTGCACAACCTTCCGGGCAACCTACAGGGCAACCTTCCGGGCAACCGTCAAGTCAACCTACGGGCCAGCCATCAGGTCAACCAAGTTCACAACCTTCCGGACAACCTTCTGGACAACCTACCGGACAGCCATCAGGTCAACCTTCGAGTCAACCATCAGGACAACCTTCCGGGCAACCTGCAGGGCAACCTTCTGGGCAACCGTCAAGTCAACCTACGGGCCAGCCATCAGGTCAACCATCTGCACAACCTTCCGGACAACCTTCT
>Ga0099800_1049_pt1 | contig 37243 bp, 41 predicted proteins | sample Uncmet6_SortRC_1_FD_89868 | JGI IMG/M metagenome (GOLD analysis project Ga0099800, IMG submission 89868) | Marine eukaryotic communities from CALCOFI LINE 67, Pacific Ocean - CN11_C50_N6_SortRC_1 | ecosystem: Environmental > Aquatic > Marine > Oceanic | place: Pacific Ocean: Monterey Bay... | reverse complement strand
TTATTCTCTCTTCTGGGGTGAGAAGGACCTTGTCCGAAAGCTAGATAATTATAAAATTTATTATAATGAATCGAGGGTGCATTACGGTTTGGATGGTAGGTTTCCAGCTCAAATTAAAGAAAAAACAAATCCTCAACCCGTTGATCCTAAAAAGTACCAGTGGAAAAAGTATTGTCGCGGGCTCTACTCAATTCCAATTGCTGCCTAACTAGCTTTTTGAATAGCCACAGGTTTTTTATGAAATCGATTATGGGCATAAATCCCCTTGAAGCTAAAGAAAATTATCCTTTTCCAGTTTACCGGTCAAGGCACCGGGCTGTGGCCCAACTAGAAAAAGGCGGAGTAACCTCGGGAGATGACGCCAATTGTCAGTCTCGAAAAGTTGCAAAAGCCTAAAGCGAAAGTAAAAATGAGCGTCGATCTTAATCACACAATCCTATATGCGCATAACAAGCAAGAGTCAGCAACTTTTATGGTTGATTTTTAAACATCTACGGCGCGGCTCATTTCAATCAAATGCTAAAATGAAGGAACGACTTCCTGCACAACATCTCCACCAAAGGTTTCCTGAAGTTGTTGCTGTACACCAGCTACCAATGTCATGGTCGAGGAAGGGCAGCCTTGACACCCTCCACCTAGCCGAACATATGCAACGCCTTCTTCATACTGATCTAGTCGTGCAAATCCAGAATGCATTGCAAGCATCTCTGAAACGGGGCCTTCTAAAAACTTTGCAATTTCCTTAGTTAATCCCGTAAACTGTTGGCTAGTTAAAGGTTCACCAAAGTCCCCGGTTTCATCCATTCCAAGGAGTTTTCTCATTTCTTCTTCAGCCGATTCCTTTGACTGCCCATTGGAGGTCTTTCCCGACGGGACGTGAACTGCCTGCCAGGAACCATCTTCATTTTGGTTTATGACCACTGATTGCAATTCACTCATCCACTATTCCTCACCTACGATTGAGACCACTTGTTTTAATAAATAGACTCTGATGCTAGATTCACGTGACCAATTGGTATTCTGCCACATTTGAAGTCTATCAAATTAATCGACTTAAAAAAATAAAACCTTTAGAAGACGGAATTTAGAAAAGGTTCTTTGCCCACGATAACACCTTAAAATAACTTATAAATATTAATATCTATTGAATACCTCGAACATTATTCGTATTTTTAAAGTCGACAAATAGACTAGAGTTTGGCTTATAACGACTAAACGGAATGAAGGTTAGTATGATAACAGCAAAAAGTCGCTACGCAATCAAAGTATTGATGGACCTCGCCTTACATGAGGGATTTTCGCTGGAGCATAGAAAAAAAATTGCGAAGCGACAAAATATTCCCTAAAACTACATCGACCACATCATAATCGCGTTACGCAAAGCTAACCTCATCGTTACTAGTCGGGGAAAAGGTGGAGGCATCAAGTTAAAACAACGTACCGACAAAATATCAGTTTGGGACATATTGAATGCGGCTGAAAATGGCATAACCCCCGTTAATTGTCTCGATGATGAATGTACCTGTGTAATTCAAGATCATTGTATATCACATGATGCATGGAAGACCGTTCTTGATGCCATTAAGGGGGCTTTATCTGCGATTTCACTAGAAAATCTGGTGACCATTTGGAAAAGCGATCATTCGATAGGTGATGTCGTCTCTATTATTAAGGGGGTTGGTTGTCCTACTTTAATAAAGCAGTAAATTCTCAAAAGAGGCTATCATTGTAAGAATTGACCTTATTGACCACAATGAATTATGGATTGTAGTTTATATGCCAAAAGTGACAATACTAACGGACAATAAAATTCTTGAAGCAGAAATCGGCACGACTCTTATTGACATGCTTGAGAATGAAGATACTGCCATCTTGTTTGGCTGTCGTGATGGAGCCAGCGGATCTTGTATTTGTAAAATTATCGAAGGGCCAGAAAACCTTAGCGGTATGCAAGACGATGAGAGAGATTTCTTGGAAACAATGGCGGCTGAAAGCAACGAGCGCCTCCTTTGTCAATGTAAGGTTGTGGGTGATGTAGTCTTGGAGGTATCAGAGTGAGCCCAAATAAGAATATATTTTCTACGATGAAATGTCTTTTAACCCTTTTTTTTTAGGAGAAATCACATGAATCAAGATTCTGTGAAAGATCGCATCAAAAATGAAGTAGCAAAAAATCCCATACTTCTTTTTATGAAAGGCTCACCTCAGAGTCCGCAATGCGGTTTTTCCGCTCAAGTTGTCCAAACGTTGCGAAATCATCACACTGATTTTCGTTCTATAGACGTACTCGAAGACTACGACATCAGAGAAGGAATCAAGCAGTTTTCAAATTGGCCGACGATCCCCCAACTCTACGTAAAAGGGGAATTCGTTGGCGGTTGTGATATTGTTATGGATTTAGAACGTAAAGGAGAACTTAAAGGTGTTTTGTCAAATTGACATGAGTGTCCGTCGTTGGGCGGGATGATTATGAAATCCATATCAGTTCAAGAATTGAAGGCAATGCGCGATAGAAACCAGAGTTTCTTTTTGCTTGATGTAAGAGAGCCGCTGGAAATTGAGATCGCAGATATTGGTGGTAAATTAATTCCACTATCTGAATTACCAGGTCGCATTCATGAGCTTGAAAAGACAAATCCTATAGTAGTTCTTTGTCATCATGGCATGCGAAGTTCTCAGGCTCAGGCATTTTTATTAAATAATGGTTTTACAGACGTATTAAATCTTGAGGGGGGCATTGACGATTGGGCCGTCAGTATAGATCCAATGGTGCCAAGGTACTAGAGAAGAAGAACTTTAAATTTCAGGGACTTCTACTATGTCTTGTCTAGTCAATTTTGGTCACACCGGCACCTTCAAAATCCGTAAAGGATTAGGACTTCAAGCCTTAGGCGGCAAAGAAGGTAACCCCATCGAATTCGATTGTCGCAAAGCTGATTGCGGTATCTGTCTGGTTCGGGTCATTGAAGGCAGCGAAAACCTCTCTGCCAAGACCGATGCGGAAAAAGATTTTCTCAAAGCTTCTCATTCAAAAGATGATGAACGCCTGGCATGCCAAACAAACATACTCGGGAATGTCAGCCTTAACTTAAAACCTCTGGAATGGAACTCCAGCGAAGAATTATCCGGCATCAAACTCAGTGCTGAAGCTTGCAAACAAGCCAAGCTCATGCAAGCTGAAAACAAAGAATATGAAGGCCTAGCTCTTCGCCTCTACCTCGATGGAAAAGGCTGTGATGGTTTCACCTATGGTGTCACCTTCCATCAAGCAGATGACAAAGACACTCATTTTTTGCAGGACGGCGTCGATATCGTCGTTGACCCTGAGTCTTTGCTTTTCACCGACGGCTCTTTGATTGAATGGGTAGACGATGAGCGCGGCAAAGGGTTTCTAGTCGAAAACCCCAATCAAAAAAGCTACCGTGGCAAGTTCTACAAACAAGATGCCTGGAAAAAAAGACTTATGACCGAAGAGGCTGGTGATATTAGCGGCAGCTGAGGAGGGTGTCCTGCAAATTTATAGGGTCGCGGAAAGGTTTAGTTTTTTCTTCCTACCTGCCTTTTCTCCCTAGCACAATCCCCTTATGGAAAAATCCTATAATATACTGTAAATAGGCCTCTCCCCCTGCCCCAGCGAGATAGCTGCAATAATCACAGCAATACTAATAAGTTAAGAAAAAAACTCCCGTTTTCGTTCGTCTGTGCGCTCTGTTGATTTTCTTACACCGACTTTTAGTTTCTAAAATCCAAGTGTTGAGCACTTCTTTTAAGGGGTTATTCTTGGGCCTACTCATGCTTTAGGCAGAGAAAATGAATCAAAACACCAGATATAATCGGCCTCGACATATTCCTTCTTATAAGCTATCGAAAAAAAATCTGGCATAAACCATGCATTGTTTCCGTCGTTCATAAAAATTTAATTATCGGAGGTCGATTATGATGAATAGGATTGCATGGTGCAAAACTCAGAATTTTTCTTCAGAATATTTTCCTGTCCGTTTTCGATTTCATAGATCCACGGCAATAAGTAGCAATACCATCAGGTCGGGCGTTACTATCGCGAACAGCCCAATACGGAGCGGAGCTCCACAGCTGCTGTTCAGTCGCCTTGGTAAACGAAGGCGCTCGCCCAATTCGGTTAAGAAGAAGGCGGGCAAACAAAGTAGCAAATAGTGGTTAATGTTTTATCGTGCCGGTTGTTCATGTTTGGGCACTATTCTTAAATAAACGCTCACTGTAGGTTCTGACTAATGCAACTTACTTAGGCACGGCCACACAACGAAAGCCGACATTCGCGCTCCGGTAGTCCTGGCCCATGTACATGATGGCGCCGAACACACCGCCGGTGCCCATGTGACCACCCCGATCGAGCGCACCACCCTTACCTTCAGTTCCTTTACCATAAGAACCTATATTCTGGCTTCGAGTCCAGGAATCATCCCACCAGGGTTTTATAGCATTGGTGGGCACCAGATCTTTTTTCTTTGTCGTTGCCCCATCACCTACTGACGGGTATTCACTCCATGTCCCACTCGCTGTAGTCGCCTTACCATCAGGCTCATAGTAATTAACCCACTCCCGGACATTACCAGCCAAATCCCAGATCACCTCACCATTGGAAAGGGTGTGAGTACGGCGCTGGTCATCCCACACCGAGCTGCTGCAGTTCTGACCGGTACCAGTACAGCCTTCATTATCATCTGATACTGCTGCAAGGGTATTATTGGGAGAACGAAAACTATGCCCCCGGCTTAAAGCACCGCTGCCTACACTGCCACCACCCCAGTTACTCCCGACATTGGCAAGGTTCGCCGCGATGGTCATCCACTGAGGGTTAGAGATCAAACCGTAAACAGCACCAAGGGACATGCATTCGCTTTTCGCATCGTTCTGGTTAATGAAAACCCAGGGGCTCCCACTCGCATTAGATGCCGGTTTACCAAACACATCCTTAGCTTCGTATTTCATCACACAAAAATCACTGGTCCCATAATCACTGTCCCCCGGCACCCCAATCCAGGTGACCCCGGCTAGAGTTGAGCAGTCAATATCAATAATAGGGATCTTACGTTTCGCAATCTTAAAATCGTTAAATTGATCAAATACCCTAATACAAATAGTCAGGACATTATTTTCGATATTGTTGCGAAAATTGCTCAGATCTAAATCCATTTTTTCTGTTTTTTTATCTCTGTTCTCAGTTGTCAGGAATACACCAGCTCTCATGTCATCTTCCCCTGAACATGATTCCCCGCCGTATATTGTGAAACGATCAGCTTGCGAAGCGTAAATCTGGAACTTCATCATTTTCGTATTTTGATTGAAACCAAGACGCTTAAATACAATATCCTGCGGTCCAGTCGACCTTATTAAAATCATATCAGGTGCCTCGGTTTCTTTCCCCGGCTCTACATCTATTGATTTGATTTCCTGATCTTCATAGCCAAAATTCTCAAACGCTAGGTTCTGTATACCGGGAACAATATAAGGACCGATCACATAAGATCCGTCTTTCTTGGTTGTTGCCTGGGTGCTATAGCCTGGAATATAAACTTTAATACCTTTATGGTTTCCCTTTCCTGCCAAAAATGCCTTACCCACAATACGCCCCAATTTGTACAGCTGAATAAACCCGGCATCGGTATTCTTTCCTGCAATAAATTCGATACCGTTGACCCTGGTACCGACCGACATATCATCCAGCCCTAAACCAGCTATCTGCCCCTGGACGATTAAGTCATGAGAACCAGGAGGCACATTCTGGACCACATAGCTTTTTGTTGTACCGTCTCCCGTTGAGGCCAATGGCTGAACCATTAACTGCCCAAGACCTTCGGCTTCGCCAATCAACCTGGTTTCCTTGGTATCAACCTCTACCTTGTCTTCAACCTCAAAAATCAGGTTGGTGCCTGACAGTGATTCGGGCCTGATTGCGACTTGTTCTGAGGAAGTTAGTTCTGTTTTGCCGTCAGTGTCTTCGCTTTCACCGCCACCATCTTTTTCACCACAGCTAAGGCTGGCGAGCATAGTCAGAATGAAAAATACTCTTATTATCATTTTGGACCCCCATTTCAGGCAAAAACACCCTGCTATCGGTCCCTCGAACCGCATCTCAGCACCTAACGAAACATAGCTGGGCCTTTCTTATGACCGCATCTCCGCACCTAACGAAACATAGCTGCATCTTTCTTATCAAGCGGACCCCAATATCTAACGAAAATTAGTTTCGTCTTAAACCAAATCGCTGACCAACCAACGATTAATGATTACATGGTCGGTAAAGCCTCAACGCCATATGACAGCTGAGCTATTCAAGTTGGTAAGAAAGGTATAAGTTGCAGGGAATATGGGGGAATAATTTTTTTGTTGTGATTTTTGGTGTTGGGTTGTTGTTTGATTGCGGTGGGGGATTATTTTTATCTTGTTGATAGTGTTTTGAACTTATTTGTGCGCTATCTTCAGCTTATTTGTGTGCCATCTTCAGCTTATTTGTAAGAAGTATGGAAAAGCTATTGTATTAGCCTGTAGATATGAATCGATGAGAAAAATAATTCTTCAGGCTCTGGACTTAAAAGGAAATATACTGATTATTAGTGAGACTGTATTTAACAGCATCGATAATAATAAAAGAGAAGAGTTTAAGGAATTTGAATGCCAAGAACATGATGTGTGGATTCGTGATGATTCTGATGCTACCAGTCTTTACTACAGGATTGTTTGAGAATCAGGTGTTTATGACCTACCAGCAAAAGCGGGTTCCATAATCCGCACTATTATGAAGGTAAGGATGCTCGGGGTCATTGTTACCTTTAATTTAACGCTGTTTTAAGTGTATCTTCACAAAGTTACATTTCGAAAATTGCTTGTTTTCCCAGAAAAAAGCGAAGAATAGGTTTTTTTAAAGAGTTGAAAAATCCCTTTAAACAGGCGATTCTCCGTATGTCAAAAAAACAGGTGATAACTTTTGTTAATTAGGTATGAACGATGAATATCGAAAAATTAAAATTTATTAGAAATATTTTATTCATTTCAATCGGAACCATTGCACTCTACCATGCTTATTTAGAGTTCATGCTTGGCCAAAAAATACTATTTCCTCAGTCATCTATTCCCCTTTTCTTATCGATAATTCTTTTAATTTCAGTCGTTAAGATACGTAAATTAGAGAGGGCAAAAAATGATTAAATTTATGAGTGTCCTACTCATTCTTACAACACAGGCTAATGCGATTCAAACGTTTCTTAAAAATGAAGAAAAAAATTTAAATACTTCTATTGAAAGAGCTAAAAATTCTACCAAAGTCAATCCAATGGATGAGCGGGTTCAATACTGCGTTAAAGACACGGGTAAATGCGTGATTTTTGGTTTCTCCACTGATAATGGTGGATCCATTAATTTTGAAACAGATTCTCAAAAAATGGCAGAGAGCTATAATCAACTATTTACCGAATTTGGTGTTAATGATCTGTATAAATCCTATTTTAGAGCACCTGAAGATTACAACAGGATTTTAAATAACGGTAATACCTATACCCATTACTTTTCGAGTTACGAAGATTTAGTCGACCAAGTAATAAAAAAACTTGAAGATCCTGAAATTCAATCAAGCGCCCTTAGTTGTTTGGAATCGGGTGCGGGTTGTGGAATAACTGCGGCGGCGGCTCTCGGGACTGGGGGAGCAGCATGGGCTATACCTGTTGTACTCTGTTCAATTTCTTTTGCCAGATGCGCAAAAATGCAAACTAAGATCAAAGAATATGACGTCCGTATTAAAGAAGAAAAAGATTATTTAAAAGATGAAATACAAGAGATCGCTGACTTAATATATGATCGCGAGACTAAGTAAGAGGAAGTACCAAATGAAAGCGCTCCTGCTCCCAGTGGTGGAGGTGGTGATGCAGGTGAGACACCTTCAGCGGGCACCCCTAATACAAGCCCGACTGGTGGCAGTGGCTATATAGGTCCACGCAAAAAACCAAAAGTAACTATTGTTGATCATCCAGCATAAAGATTTAACTGAAGGTCTCACCGACTGGAACCAGTCTTGCTTTTAATATTTACTCTTAAATTTGATTTTATATTACCCCGAGGGTATGTGCTTTTGACTTTTTTTTAAGTTACGAAGAGAGGTCAACGTACGTTGTCGTCTCTGAAAGCTCGTCTAATGTACATTATTTTAAGGGAGGCGACTTAATTGAGCTCTTTTCCTCAAACTCGTTGGACCATACTCAACATACAATGATGACTAATAGAGCCTAACAGAGTTCTATATTTTTAGTAAATTTATATTACCCATCGGACGTAGTTCAAAGTTTTTTCCAGCACAGTGTGCTCAGCGAGAATTTAGTTCATTTGGTTTTCTGCATTGTCCCAGTATTCGGCAGCATCAGGCCAGCGGTCTTTGCAAAATTGTCTGAAGTTATTCCTTACGCCCTTGCTGACTCCAAGATCCTCAAGAATCGGAAACAATCGGTACATGTCATCGAGTGCGTTAATACCAGGAAAGATGTTTGTGCTAGTGTTCCGGGAAGCCGTGCCCTTATTTAAAGTCTCTGTCGGTATCGGTGTTGGTGGTGTGGCCACTTCATCCGGGATGCAATACCATCTACTCCCTGTATCAGAACAGGGTATCCATAGATCATGATCAAGGGTATTTGATTTCTGAACATAAAACCGGAGTAATCCCTGAGTGGTATTCCTTTGCAGGTTGGGGCTAATGGTATTCAGAGATTCCATCATCATGGGATACAGGGCCATCCACCTTGGACCCACATACCGGACTGCCCAGCCACCACTGTCTGCAGTTTCTGTGCTGCGCATTTGCAGGGACTTCATATATGTCATCACAAAACGGAGCGGTTGCCAGTCGCTAGGTTGGAACAGTTTTGTGTTGATCTTTCTTGCTTCATTGGACGCATAGGCGATATGGTTCAAGTTGTATGGCCAGTCCACAGGCGCCACCCCAGCTTGCTTCCGTGCTGGAGGGACCAAAACCAAGTTCAGGTGGTACCAGATGGATGACTCATAGAGACCCTTGAGTTTGCTCTGTGCAAGGTCTTCAGATTCAAAATTCATGAAATTATTTGCGACAATATGTGGTGCAATTTGATGGGTTGCATGGGCACCATTGGTTGGCCAAGACATGTACTCTACATGAGCTGTGAGCCCAGTGCCTTTGCTGAGTTCTTTTCCTCGCTTGTGCAGGCCATAGGCATGCACCACTTCGAAGTATTTCACTGCCACCCACTGAGCTAGTCCCCGTTTGGCAAGTTCCATAGAAACCTGCTTGTTGATTCTTCTGTTGGTATGGTGTGGTGAGCATTTGGTAATCTTCGGGTTGCCTTTGTCATCCAGAACATTCCGCCAGTCGGTTTTTTCTCCTGGTTTCGTTTTGCCAGCACCAACGAAGGCCCTGGTTTTAAACATAAGATCCCGCAGTTGATCCCGCATTTGCTGTGGTGATGGGTTGCCTGGAAATTTCTTATGAATCGCAGCGAGGTATTGACCAGGAGCAGGCATTGCTTTGCAGCCAGGCACGGTTGTGCCTTGCTCGAAAAATCCTTCACCCCAGACATCCAGGGGATGAACTGCCGGGAGCCAGGAGTTCCAGTCCGGGAACTGGTTAGCAATCTTTATGGTCCGCAGGTTGATGGTTTTTTGGGGCATATTAGCGGCTTTAACCGCCGTGTAGATTTCTGCGGAACTGGGATTCCCATTGGACTTAAATAGAGTCTTTGCCAATCCGGAGTTTTCAGTTTCCAGAACGGCTTGCAATCCTGCTCCTCCCGCCCAGCGATCCTGTGCATTGGGTCTGCGGTCAATATCCGGGCCGGGCTGATAAGGGGGTTGCCAGGGTCGTCCCCACCTTTTGCTTTCATGGGATCGGATATAGGCAGCTATGTTGCGGCCCTGCTTTGCGGTCAGACCATGAAAGACAGAGCGGCCAATGATGGATCTATCGGAAAAGGCAAAATATTCCAGGTCGAAGCCATCTCTTGCATGACAGTCGGCACATGAAGCAATGACAGGTTTGTCTTCGATAGGGTTTGTTTTTAGTAAATTTCTACGATTCCATAGGTTTTTCCCTGCCTGCACGTTGCCCTGGGGAGCTGCCCAGTTCTCTGGGTTATCCCTATTCTTAGAGGCTGCGGAAAACAGAGCATAGTTTTGTTGCCCTAGAAAGTTAATATCGACAATGCGGTAGCCGGAGGTGGTGCCGTCGGTGCCATTGAAACGGAATCGGAGCGTATTGCCATTGGCCCTTAACCCACCCAATCGTTGGATGGAAATCGTGCCATGAACAGTACGGTAACCACCGCCGATGCCACCCCAAAGCTCATCTGCGCGATTCAGGTCGATTTCTGCATTGGAGAGTGGGACCCATGGGCCACTATTCAGCTGGACGCTGCCTTTGCTATCAATCGGGGAGTGACCATCCCGGTAGGCAAGGCCATGGCCCTGGATATAGAGTCGATCGATTTTATTCACGTCAGAGGCGGGGACTTTGATGTTTCTAGTTACAGTATAGTTGCTGCTGGTAAAGTCAGCTCTCTTCTGGGGCATCACCAGTATCGGCAACTCTACCCCATTGCCATCCAGTCCAAAGGTAGGTCCCTTGGAAGAATTAAGATGCGATCTGCCATCAATGATTATCCCGCAGGATGCTAAGAATAGCGGTATGACCCCTAGAAATAAAATTCTAAACATATGTAACTCCCAATTAATTGAGGAATATCTAGATCGAAACATTAATGCAGATAGGTATAGCCACTCATGGCTTCCTATGTTTAGCCATGGAGAATGATGCCTCCCAATACTCGATAAAACTTCCATAGACCAGAAATGCAAAGTAGGTGCCAGGGGTGGATGGCAGAAAGACCCCCTAAGGTGCTGAAACTGATGGAGAATTTTTTGTGTATTTTTTTGATCTTATGTCTGTAGTTTTGACATTGTAAACTTGCTGATATATATACAGAAAACTGCTTCACCTGGTCTATTCTAGTAGAAAAGCGATATTATTTTAATCCCGAGTTATCGATGGGTACATGTTTTAAGAGGTTCAAGGAATATTCTTTATGGTGCTGAGGTAATAAGAATGATCTGCAGAGTGTAGGTATTTTTATATTTTGCCCCGACACATTACCAGAAGAAGTGTTCCATACCCATAATCCAGAACCTCGTTTTCTGTTTCTGGAATCGATAGCGGAACCAGTTTGGTTGACAACTGAGTCACGAAAGGTAATGCCGTCTGCACTTGTTAATTGAACTCCGGGTCCACCAGTACGGTAAATACCAGGGGGGCGGAAAGGTTTTTGTAATTCATTAAATAGATTATGAGTATTGCTCTTATGATATAATTCGCCAAACGACATCATTGGGGGTTTATATGAAGGCTTTAGATATTCATAATCAGATCGAATTACCAGAGTTGTTTAAGGTCATCGATGACCCACGAGGTAAACAAGGGCAGCTTTATTCCCTTGCCTTTTTGTTAAATTGTGCTCAATCCGCCGTTCTCTGTGGAGCAACCGGTTTTAGACAAATTGGCGAATGGATTGATGCTCAGTCATATAAAAAGCTAAAACAAATGGGAAATACTTACAGAAGAAAACCTGATGAATCTACGCTTCGAAAGTGCTTTAAGAAAATTAATATTTGTTCATTTAAAGAACTTTGCTACCTCTGGTCTTCCAAAAAAGAGGCTAAAAATCCCCGTGCCGCAGATGCAATTGCTGTAGATGGAAAGGTGCTTAGGGCATCTAGAAATCATGACAATCGGCCACTGCATATCTTAACCGCAATAACCCATAAATCAGGAATTGTCATTGGTGATCGATTAGTCCCGAATAAAAAAAGCGAAGTGCAGCATGTAAGGCCTTTACTAGACTCAATCGATATTAGGGGAAAGATAGTGACTGCTGATGCTTTACATACGATCAGGGATTTTGGAATGTATTTAACCTCCAGGAAAGCCGATTATGTTTTTATCGTCAAAGGAAACAAGAAAAAGCTAATTGACCGTCTAAAGATGCTGGAGATAAACCAGTATCATAATTCATTTCATGAGACATCAGAAAAATCTCACGGCAGACAGGAAAAAAGAACAGTATTTTTATTATCAGAGCTACCATGGTGACTACACTTTGAATCCGCCAGTCAAGGATTTATTATCGAGAGGCAGAGGAAAAATATCAAATCTGGGAAAATAGAAAGAGAAAGTCACTTTGGATTAACCAGCTTAACTGGGAAGCAGGCGGATGCTAGGAAAGTTTTGGAAATTGTTCGAGGCCACTGGACGATTGAAAACAGGGCATTTCATGTCAGAATCGAACTTTCCAGGAAGATCAATCCTGCGTCAGGTCAGGTGTTCTACCCGAATTAATGGTGGTATTTCGAAATCTGGCTTTGAATTTATTTAGGTTGAAAAAGGTAAAGAATATTGCTCAAGCGACCAGACATTGTCTTTTGAATCGGGGAACAGAATTGAATTATTTGGGGCTTAGGTAAGTGGAATAAAATTCAAAGAAAGACAAAACTTCAATTATTGAAGTATTGAACATCGTGTTCCCAAAATAACCTTTCCGACCCCCTGGTTTCAGCAGGCCAGGCTACATCGACTAACACCCGATAGGAGTTTCAAGCTTGCTCAGTTCTATTTTCCTCTTATCTTTTTGATCATGATCCAAAATAATTTCAACCTCGGGTTTGATCACCAGCTTCACCCGATCAACATCAAAGTTCTGTAAAGGGATTCCAGCCTTGCCAGTAGGCTGGAAGCTTTTGAATAAAAACTTTTGCCCTTCATCCCCGGTGCTTTCAAGAATCGCTTCCACTGGATAATCGATTTTTATCTGAGCAGTAAATTTTGGTGAAGCCAGAGAGGTTTCCGCATGGCCGGTCAACTGCAGATCAATCATAAACTTATCTTTATGAGTTTGCGTGATTCCTTGATTAAGAACATTACCAGTTTCATCAAAGAAAATTTTTGATCCGCCCCCTTCGATATTTTTTACTTTGCAAATTTTAAGATCGATTTTATCTTCTTTTTTCTCCAAAAGACCGACCAAAGTGAAGCTCATGTGGACAGTTGCAATCTTCGCTGACAATACTGTAACCTCTGCCCGTCCCGGATAAGACAGACTTATCTGATATTGGCCCTCAGGCATCAGAGAAAAAACATTGTTAGTAGGCTGATTTTTTAGTTTATAAGTGCTTTGGCTGTGACAACCAACAAAAAATAAAGAAACTAGCAGTGGGATTGTGAAAGATTTTGGTAATTGCATTTCTGGCTCCATAGGTAAGAGGAATTCTTTTCTCCCCCCTCAATGCACAAAGCTAGCCAGCATTACGAAATTAGGACCATAAATAAGCGATTAGTTCAAACGATCCTGTTGCAATCCTCGATGGAGCTTTGATCCTGCCAAAAAGAAAAGAGAAGAAGGTGATTTAGAATTTCTGGTTGGAAGTCCCGTTCCAAGTGTTTGATATGACAAGCAAGGGATAAGAAAGATCATTAGCGTCGCTCAATGTCGCTTGTCGGATTGACACAAAGTGATAAGACGTACCCGTCACTGACGTACCCGTCACTAACAACTGACCACGAGGCACAGTATGAGAAAGAGCATCTTAGCGATATTTATTTGCACACTACTAGGTTCTACCCTGCAATCGGCAGACGCGGCGGCAGATACGCAATGTTATAAAATTGCAGAAGAAGGAAAAGCATTCAGCAGGACACCCGAACTACTTTGTATCCGCAGCTATTCACCGATCAATGTTTATGAAATAACTTTAGAGTCCGGTCTAGCATTTAACCGTCAGATCATCGCAGCCTTCCAATTAAACCTCCTATCCCAAGGAAGCTGCACGGATTGTAACGAGGATGTTTATGGAGTCGCAAATCCTATGAACTCAACATTCAACGCCCTACAGGTCGCTTTCGACGGTAAGCTCGAATCCGGCATCGTCAGCATCGGTCAGAATCGCTTTTCCTATCAAGCTCAATAAATGAATGGTCGGGCAAGAATTGATATTAAGCAAGTAACAGACGGGGTAGGAGAAGGGGGGATCTGTCAGATTTCAGAACTTGAATTAATTTCTTCTTTGTACCGGATTCCAGAGAACCTAAGGCAGGTATAGTGAGCATGACTCAGCGATTTGGATCAGGTGTCAATTTGAATCTTCTTGAGATTCCTTCTTTGATTCATCACTAAAACCGGTTTTGGTGCAAACATTCTAAGATTCTGCTAGCATGAGCCAAAAATTTAGGCTCAAACCAACAGGATCTACACATGGACCAGCCACGCTTGTTCAAATGGAAACAGTTTCAACCAGAAATCATTCTCCTCTGTGTCAGATGGTACCTTAAATATTCGATCAGCTATCGTAATTTAGTAGAAATGATGGCGGAGCGAGGTCTAAGTTTATCTCACACCACAATCATGAGATGGGTACATCGCTATGCTCTGGAGTTGGAAAAGAGAATACGACCAAAGTTACGCAATACCTGTGATTCTTGGAAAGTCGATGAAACCATGATTAAAGTAAAAGGTCAGTGGATGTATTTATATCGTGCTGTCGATAAGCATGGCGACACTATAGATTTCTATTTAGCTGCTCATCGAGATCAATTAGGCGCAGCCAGGTTTCTTAAGAAAGCCCTCGGAAGTGATCACAATACAATACCGAGAGTTATTAATGTGGATAAAAATCCCGCGTATATTAAGGCGGTAGAATCGGCTAAAAAAGCCGGATATTTGCCAGAAGAAACTATTCTTAGGCTGGTTAAGCATTTGAATAACCGAATTGAAAGTGATCACAGGCGGATAAAAAGGCTGCTTAATAATGGACTTGGATTCAAAGGTTTCTGGACGACCCATAAGACGATTCGGGGTTACGAAGCAATATATATGCTTAGCAAAGGGCAGGTAAAACTGTCCGATGATACGCATATGGCAAAGGTAAAATTTATAGAGGAAATGTTTGGATTGGCAGCATAAAACTGGGTTGAATTAACAGATTTTTTTTAGTTCAAAGATGCACCAAAGCGTGTGCCGTGAAAGCTGTAGAGCAGATGGAGGTAGGTCCTCCGGCATCGACTGCCATGAGTGGGTGTCAAATGGCCCCAGGCTGCTGGAGTAAAGAGTTCCAGTAGTGAGCGCTGAGGGAAAAGGAGTCATAAAGGCTTCACATATGGACAAGGAAGATGAGCGAAAGCGAACCATACGATGAAACATCGAAAGCATCTATCATTGACATCAAAAGCGAGTCTTGTTTTGGGGTTCGTGACCAGTCGGGACGTGACGTGGAGTACGGTCCCGATGGTGTCCGGTGTAGAGGTGGCATGAGCCTTGTCCAGGCTGTTTTACGGAACACGGGAACCTGTCGTTCCAATGCTAAGGGAGAAACTCAAGTGGCAAAAATCATAAGAGTTAGAGTACCAATGGGGAACACAGGGGCGGAGCAAGCCGTAGTAGCGGTGAATTCAGGTAATTCTGAAGGAGCAAAGGGCTTGCGTCATTCAGCTACAGTCATCAGTCAACCATCTTATGGGAGGAGCTTATGCCTGTAGCAAAGCCATATTGTATTTCTAAAAACGTAGTAATGGAGGCATGGCGAAGAGTTAAATCCAGGGGAGGATTCACCTGATTTATCCTTTAAGGCAACTTCCTGTGCTGGCGACTTATGCTGCTAAAGAAAAGTGAGTCTGTAAACCACGGTTTATGGGGCGAGTCAGTAGCCACAAAAGTAGCCCCAAAAGCAAAATTCCGTCACTAACTTCAATAGTCACTTCGTCCTGCACTTCCCATATGCTTGAACCCTTCCATGGGCCAGGCAAAGAAAAACTATCCGTACCAGAGAAGGCAGCCAGAGCTTACACCATGCTATAAGATCGTTCAGGAAGAGTTAAGCACCTTTATCCAGGATAGAGAGTTAGAAGAAAGGCCCCTTCCCCAGTATGTTATCGATGAATTCAAAGCCTACCTAAAATGCGGTATTCTTGCTTACGGTTTTCTGCGTCTCACATGCGGGCAATGTAATGAAGAAAAAATCACGGCATTTTCTTGCAAAAAAAGGGGATTCTGCCCTGGATGCATAGGCAAGAGGATGGCCGAAGCCGCTGCTCACCTGGTAGATAATGTACTCCCTGAGGTTCCTTATCGCCAGTTCGTTCTCACATTCCCCTTTCCAATGCGCTATTGGCTCAACACTAACAAAGCTTTGTTCTCGACGGTCCATAAGATTATCACCGATGAGATTCAGGAGTTCTATACCAACAGTACTGGTGTACCAGATTCCGGAAAACCTAAGGCAGGTATAGTGAGCATGACTCAGCGATTTGGATCGGCTCTCAACTTGAACCCCCACTTGCACATCCTCGTCACAGATGGTGTCCATTATCGTCCCTAAGATCCTCTTTTCAGAAAAGCCAGAGGGATAGACGATCAATTGGTTGGAGGTTTACTTGAAGTCATCACGACCAGGATCATAGGAGTGCTTCAGGAAAAAGGCTATCTTGATAAGTATGGAGAGCTTGTCGACAATCCGTTGCTGGATGAGCTCTTTCAGAATTCAGACGCCATCCATATGGCGACTCAGGCTTCCCTAAGTGGACGGATAGCCTTCGGACCCAATGCAGGAAAAAAAGTCAGGCGTCTTGGAGGAGGCTTTGGGTTTTATGAAGAGATTCCCTTCGCCAAAAGCAGATTATGTTTCGCCATGAATAGTTTCACTATTCATGCTGCCCGATCGATCAACACTCAAAATCGCAAAGGGCTGGAGCAGCTGATTAGCTATATTTCCAGAGGCCCCTTCAGCAATGAACGTCTCACTCTGGTAGCGGGGCGGCAGGTTAAGGTCGCCCTAAAGAGGGCATTCTCAGATGGCAGTACTCATTTGTTGATGACCTATAGTGAGTTTATGGAAAAACTCGCATGCCTTGTGCCACCGCCGAAAACGCATCTTATTCGCTGGTCTGGAAGCTTTGCTCCCAATTCAAAATACCGAAAAAAGATTATCCTTAACCGCAATGCCCGTAAGGGATTCGACTTCGACAATGATAACGTCCCCAACTATAGCTGGGCCAAGCTGCTGGCAAGGGTGTTTGGGATTGATGTGCTGAAATGTGAATGTGGTGGCACCTTCTCACCGAAAGGGGCGCTAAAAGACCCGGCTGAAATCCAACGTTACCTGAAGCATGTGGGCCTTGACCCATCTGCTCCGGCCAGAGCTCCGCCGCGAAGTACCGTCCATGAGCTGGACTTTGAGCAGTTTGAGCCCCACCCGGAAGAGATTGTGATCCAGATAGATTAACGGTCATGGATCCTTGCGCCATTGGTATAAATATTCGTTAAGATTGAGTAAAATAGGCTTCGTTCTCAGGGTTGAGAACAGGGGATTTGAGGGATCCCGAGGATATTTCGAGCAAGTCTCCCCAAAATACGATTATGGATTGTCATAAAATACCTGGTGATGTGTTGGGGCAAAATATAGAATTACCTACACTCTCCCGAATGTCCCAGTCATCCAAAATGTTAAAGGTTTCATAAGAGACTTCGTGTTTTCCCAGGGCTTGAATAACCTGAGCAGAGAATCCGCACATCGGTTGATTTCGGTCACCCTTCATGAATAGGAGAATTTTGTTTTCTTTTACCATCTTCTCGATTTTTGACTTAATTTCTTCGTTCATCTTTTTCTCATTCTTCATTGTTAAAAATGGATACCTGTTATTGTGAATCTCGGAATATTTTCTTATGGGTTCTCCTGCAGCTAATCACAGGACTAATAGCAATAATGTCTGAAATAGAGTGATCCTTCCCCTTTACCTCGCAAACAATAAATCAAATCACCATTTCTTAGCTGGACAATAACCTGATCGATATAGTCTCTAACGGAATCCCCTGGCGAGCTGCCCGTTTTTTGCGCTGCTGTCGCTTAAAACCGTCATTTAACCCTAGATCCATCCTGACCTTTATCGACTTTTTGCTATAAGTGGAATCCTAAAGTTAACCAAAAAAATAGTATACTTAGGGAGGAATACTTCAATAATTCCCTAAATGAAACCGTAAAGTCCTATTTTTCGGGAAAAAATCCCAAATAGTCACCTCCATCGCTGGCTACTTTTATTTAACTATCTATTATTATCGTTTTTTACCTCCGGCCGTACCGAAATTGAGAGGGTAAAAAGTCTACTGTTTTGCCACACTTTATGGTATGGCTTAGGTCCAACTGGTTCACTCACAGATAGGAAAAAAGATGTCTATTACTTACGATTCAATATTAAGCTCTGGAACTCAGGTGATTTGCGATCAAATGGAAAACATGATTCGAGAGAAAATTGATGTAATCTCTTTGGAGGTAGCCGGCAATGGAGGTCATTTTGCCTTGGAAGTAAAATCTAAGGATTTTAATGGCAAATCCCTTTTGGAAAAACAACGGTTGGTCTACGGGGCCATAGCTCCCCTGATGAAAGGTCTTGATGCCCCAGTTCACGCCATCGATAGAATGGATATTCACGAAGGCTGATTTTGGATTAACATCTATCGAAGAGTGTAGGTAATTCTATATTTTGCCCCAACACATCACCAGGTATTTTATGGCAATCCATAATCACATTTTCGGGCAATTTGCCCGAAATACCCTCGGGATCTCTCAGCCCTGTGCTGGCGACTTACGCTGCTAAAGAAAAGTGAGTCTGTAAACCACCCATTTCTGACCTTCTTTCAACTCTCAAACAATCCAAATCCGGTCTAGTCACAGGGTTTTTAGTTTCACCATCAGGTATCTTGCCATCAATTCCTTGATGTGGCCTGATTCTATTGTAATGGATTTCATAAGACGCACAGAGATCCCGAGCATGACTTGAGTTCACAACAATAAGCCTATTCAGCATTTCATTTTTTATCGATAAATTAAATCGCTCCACATATGCATTTTGCCAGGGGCAACGGGGCCTCGTTTTTATTGACTTCATTTCAAACTCGGTCAAAATATCTGGAAGCCATTTTCCATAAATACCGTCACGATCATGGACCATTGCTTCAGGAAACGAGTGACCTCCGATACTGCAATTTCTAAATTGTTGAATGAGCCATTCTTGGTCTGGATTAGTCGTGACGCTGATTGTAATGAACTTTCTGGACGGGACCTCGATGATGACGAATATAAATAGCTGAAGGCCCATCAAGTCAAAAACAGTCGTGAAATCCATAGACCAATATCGTGAATAAGCATGAAATAAAGCCTTCCACGAAGGCGGTTCAAATCTAACCCTTGGCGGGACAAAGCCATTTTCTCTAAGGATTTTGAGAACCGTCTTTTTTGAAACCTTAATTCCCATTAGTTTCAGTTCATCTGAGATCCGTTGAGCGCCACAAATTTTATTACATCGTTTCATTTCTATAATGAGATCAACTACATTTTCGTGGACAGGAGGTCTTCCGGGTGGTTTAGCAAGCCAGATGATTTTGAGTCTTCTCTTTATCCTGCGATGGGCACCAAGTATGAGAAGAAAGGGATAGGGAGTGACAAAGTAATTCCAGATATCTCTGATAAGCTCTGCCAAAATCAGGCAATAGTAGCCGAAACTCCATCTTATTTTTGTTCTCAAACACGTCATAAAAGCTATTTAGCATGAAACTAACAAATCACCTAATGCTTGTGATATCATATAGATGGAGTTTCTCTCCAGTACAGGATTCACAGATGAATGTTAGCGTACTTGGGATCGATTTGGCAAAGACTGTTTTTCATTTATACGGCAGTGACAAGAGCGGAAAGTGTCTGGCTAAAAAGAAAACTAACCGAGCGAAGCTTCTGCAGACGATTGAAGCCCTAAACCCTCAAATAGTATTCATGGAGTCATGCGGGAGTTCTCACTACTGGGCCAGAGAGGTTGAAAAGCTAGGACCTAAAGTAAAATTAATATCTCCTCAGTTTGTAAAACCCTTTTTAAAGTCGAATAAGAATGACTACCTTGACGCAGAGGCGATAGTTGAAGCCGGGACTCGGGCTAATATGAGGTTTGTTCCTATAAAACAAACATGGCATCAGGATCTACAGCTTTAAGAAGTTCGTTGAATAGAAGCAATAAACTTGCTTCTAATGATCTCAAACTCTCTATTTTGAAGATCTATAGTCACGCCCTGAATAGGTAAAACGACCGCAGTTTTTTTCACCCTTTTGGTGTTATAAGCTTTAGCTAATTTATCTGCGACGGTATTCATCAGAGTAATACGGTCATCTGCATATGCGTCCAGGTTAGACAAAAGAGCTGAAAGCAATATCACGACTACAGAGAGATATTTCAACCTGGACCCCCGCTAATGAGCAATGATTTTATTTAAAAAATTATTAGATACTACTGACTCTATACTTTGAAGCGCATTTATCCTCGCAGTGGTCTGATCGAAGCCTCCGCCTTTAGACTGAAAAACAGCTGCACCGATCGTCCTGCTTTGATCATCGTATAATTCAACTGTCGCAAAAATTCGACAGAACATCTGTCCCCCAGCACCTTTGAGCGGAAGAGGTTCCCACCTTATTTGAACTTTAAAAAAAAGATCTGGAGTTCGTTTTAAATACTCCTTCGGAGTTATCTTAAAGCCATTAGATAGAAAAGCCTTTTGAAAAACTGTCCGTGTAACATTTCCCACCTTTAATTCATCATCCTCGTGACTATATTCGATTCCTATCACTAAAGAAGATTGTATCTTTTTTATTTCTCCGTTGGCAGATGTAAAATCAATCGATGGTATATCCACCTCATGTTTTCTTAGTAGTTTCTGTACAGCGATATAAGCGGTATACTTTTCTCTCACCAGCAAAAGTGCTTTTAAACGAGATATCTTATTTTTTTTTACCTAAAGCCACCTTTTTATCATTTGATACTTCTAATTGAAATTTATCATAACTATCAGGATCAATCCCAGTTTCCACTGTATAAGTACCATCTTCATTAAAACAGATACTACCAACCTTCGTTTTAACATAATTCTGAGAGGATCGATCATTGATTCCATAACGGGTATAGAACTCCATGTCAGCTGATTCTATAGCTGCCTTAACCGAATAATCTGTCACCTTAATATTCATTTCTAAGTCGTCAGGGGAGTCTGCTGGACATTCAAAAATTTCCTGATAACCATATCTTTTATCCTCAGAGGGGCCAAAACTAACACAACCATAGTAATTCAGTAGCAAAAGCAAAAACGAAAGTTGCCCCAATCGATGGCTGCAAAAAAAGATTCTCAAGGAAACTCCTAAATTTTTGGTCTTCCGGAAGACCCCAGCTTATCGGCTGAGCAGTAAAATACTTAAAAAATTAAGTATATACTTGTATGGATCATTCCCGAGAGATCTATAGAGGCAAAAGAGCTGTATCCAGGCTTGCACATTGTAGTGGCTATTTAATATAAGTTATTGAAATCAAATAAATTTGTAATATCATGGGATGAATGATATTCTCGGCCACTATGAACATAAAAACGAAATGGAAATACACATACTCGGATACAATCAAAATTGTCTCTGAGTTAATTCTAGATATATTGAAATATTATCTCTCAAACTACCAGTTTTTAAGAATTTTTTAATCTTGAAGAGGATTAACAGCAATTGAATGACATTCAGAAAGTACTGACCTACCACAATGAAACAAAACATTACTTTCAGCGCTTTGCGCGTTCTTCAGGATATCTGGATTGGGAAAATCAACCTCATCCTTTCTTGAATTATAATGGAACGAAAAACATCCCCTTGTTTTTCGCCAATCATTTTAAGTCTCTCGTTTATGATGAACTATACAGTCCCATTTCAGAGGTTTCCCATCCCTTTTCTCTAGAATCCATATCGATACTTTTTAGATTTTCTTTGGGGATTTCCGCATGGAAAGAAATCGGCCCTAGCCGGTGGGCGCTGAGGGTAAATCCCTCCAGTGGCAATCTTCACCCGACAGAAGGGTATATTATTACCGACCTCATTGAGAACGACCATATACCACGAGTTTATCACTATGTACCGGAAGATCATAAGCTTGAAACAAGGGGGATAGTCTCAAGTACTGTTTGGAAAAAATTAATTTCAACAGAATCTGGACCCTGCTGTTTTATAGGGCTTACCTCTATTATTTGGCGGGAGGCATGGAAGTACGGTGAACGATCCTTTCGGTATTGTCAGCATGATATAGGTCATGCCATTGGCGCTATTATTTTTGCAGCAAGACTTTTGGGTTGGAAGGTCAAAGTGTTGTCTAATATAAGCTCTAACGATCTTGCCGGGATGCTTGGATTAGAGCAGGGCAAACGAGCTGATTTAGAATGGGAAGAGCCCGGGATTTTTGTTTGTGTTAATCCGGGAAAGGTGACGGGAACGGGAACGGGAACGGGAACGGGAACGAGTACTGGACCGGTCCCATCCCCGAATCAAATAAAGACTTCGACTAATGACTCCGAATGGTATGGTACAGTCAACACTCTAAGTAAGAACCATGTTGATTGGGGATTAAAAGATATTTCACAGGCAACTAAGCAGCCAGGATCGACGAAATCTATTTCTCAACTTAAAGATCAAGCCTTGGTAGAATCATCCTGCCGTTCACCTGCTACAGACATTATCATTCAAAGACGAAGTGCCCTTGCACTTGATGGCACCTCAGGTATTACCAAATCATCATTTATTAAATATATGAACCGAGTGATGCCAAAGAATAATCCCCCCTGGAATTCTCTATGGTGGAAACCAAGGGTGCATTTGGTTTTGTTTATTCACCGGGTGGAAGGCTTAGAGCCTGGGCTCTACATTCTTATTCGTGATCTAGATCAACTCGAAAATATAAAAAGTTCTCTCTCCCAATCGTTTGATTGGGTTTCCGTTGAAAAAGGACTACCTTTGTTCAGGCTAGCAAGTGGTGATGCCCGTCAGGATTCTCAACAACTAAGCTGCAATCAATCAATCGCTGCCGATGGCTTTTTCAGTATCGCCATGATCGTAGAATTTGAAGCCCCCATCCATGATCACGGACCATGGTTTTACAAGAATTTATACTGGGAAACTGGTGTTATCGGTCAGGTTTTGTATCTGGAGTCCGAAGCCCAGGGAGCACGCTCTACTGGCATCGGTTGTTTTTTCGATGATCATGTTCATGAAATTTTAGAGATCAAAGATATGTCCTACCAAGTTCTCTACCACTTTACGGTTGGCATACCGGTTGAGGATCAACGACTCACTTCACTGCCACCCTATAATGATGAGAATCTAAGGCATGATCCTTCTGGCCAATATTAAATAAATGAAGAAATTTATAGGCAGAAGAACAAAAGATTAACCAACACTATTTTCAAGTTTCATTTCCAGGAGTTTCACGGCTTCAACTGCAAACTCCAATGGTAACTCTTTAAAAACCTCCTTACAAAAGCCATTAACTAACAATCCAATTGCTTCTTCTTCGTTAATGCCCCTGGATTTAAGATAAAAAATTTGTTCGGCACTGATCTTTGAAGTCGTCGCCTCATGTTCTACAGTGGCTGTTTTATTTTTAATCTCAATATAGGGAAAGGTGTTAGCACTGCACTGATCACCAACCAGCATAGAATCACATTGGGAGTGATTCCTGGCATCAACAGCCGAAGGTTTAATGCTCACCTGCCCCCGGTAACTATTAACCGATTGATCTGCAGAAATCCCCTTAGAAACGATACGACTGGATGTCCGCTTACCAATATGAATCATCTTAGTTCCCGTATCAGCCTGCATTTTATTATTCGTCAAGGCAACGGAATAGAATTCACCTTTTGAATCATCACCTTGAAGGATGACACTAGGGTATTTCCAGGTTACCGCTGAACCTGCCTCAACCTGAGTCCATGAAATATGTGATCGGGCCCCTTTGCAGATCCCCCGTTTAGTCACAAAGTTATAAATGCCCCCTTTGCCATTTTTGTCGCCGGCGTACCAGTTCTGAACCGTCGAATACCGAATGGAAGCATTTTCCAATGCTATTAATTCAACAACAGCGGCATGAAGCTGATTTTCATCCCGCTGAGGAGCGGTGCAACCTTCAAGATAGTTAACCGAACTACCCTCTTCAGCAATAATCAATGTTCTCTCAAATTGCCCCGTTTCTGCTGCATTGATTCTAAAATAGGTTGATAAGTCGATGGGGCACTTTACTCCTTTTGGGATAAAAACAAAGGATCCATCGGTAAATACTGCTGAATTGAGGCTGGCATAAAAATTATCTTTATATGGCACCACTGTCCCCAGATACTTCTTAACGAGGTCGGGGTACTCCTTGATAGCCTCGTTGAACGAGCAAAAGATAACCCCATATTCTTTGAGCATTTCTGTATGGGTCGTTCCCACAGAAATACTGTCGAACACCGCATCGATAGCAACGCCGCTTATCCTTTTTTGCTCCGCCAAAGGAATCCCTAGTCGGGTAAAAGTATCAAGGACTTCCGGGTCGATTTCATCCAGGCTCTTCGGACCTTCACCCATTTTCTTGGGGGCGCTGTAGCACTTCAGCTTTTGAAAATCAGTTTTTTGATAATTTACATGGGCCCACGTTGGCTCAATTTGTGTGAGCCAATGCTTAAAAGCTTTCAGGCGGTATTTCAGAATAAATTCAGGCTCACCTTTAATGGCAGATAACTTTCTGATGATGCCTTCGTTCAACCCTTTCGGGAAATCCTCAGTTTCGACTTCTGTTACGAAACCATATTTGTATTCCCGGTTGGAAAACTTACTGCTATCTCGATCCTGGCTCATAGGATTCTCTTCCTTTTTCTTCCTGCCTATTAGACCTTTCCTAATTAAGCACTACACACCACCCACTCTTCCATAATCGGCATTCTCAGCCATGAAGATAATGACAATACCGAAATACTAAAACATTATCACAGCTACGATTCCCAGCAATGGACAGCTCGGGAATCTAGGCCTTCGACGAAATGGTAAATGAATTATGACTGTAAATATCTATATTAATTAGTAAATTTAAACTAAGCTCAAGCTTCGATAGTTAATCGGCTTCCCAAAAATAGATTGGATAAACTGGCCAATTTCACGAGATTGACCGCTGTGGTGAGAAGAAACTCCAAATACCATCATTTCGCTACCTGGAGTTTATATATTCTACGCTATTTGAGGACCATTTGCCGACTGCAACCTAAGAGGTTTAATTCCTAACCTACTATGTTTGCAGTAGCGTCCTTTTCTCCCCAGAACAACCCCGACATCAATTGTCCGTCACAGTAAAACTAAAATGATGGAATGACCTCCTGCACAACATCACTGCCAAAGGTTTCCTGAAGTTGCTGTTGCACCCCTGCGACTAAAGTCATTGTTGAAGAAGGACACCCTTGACAACCCCCGCCTAATCGAACATAAGCAATGCTTTCTTTGTATTGATCCAGACGTGCAAACCCGGAATGCATAGCGAGCATCTCTGAAACGGGACCTTCTAAGAATTCAGCAATTTCCTTGGCCTTGCCGTTGAACTCTTGACTAGTTAAGGGCTCATTAAAATCGCCCCCGTCATCCATCCCTAAAAGTTTTCTCATTTCATCTTCAACCTCTTCTTTTGAAGAGCCCTCCGATGTTTTTCCAGATGGGACGTGAACTGCCTGCCAAGATCCATCCTCCTTCTGGTTAATGACAACTGATTGCAATTCACTCATTGATCCTCTCCTTGATAAATTGAGAACTAAGCGATTTCCAATAATATGACAGAAACGAATATCCTGAAAATCAATAACCGGATAAGAAACAATCAACCATTTGGGCTGAACTATTTTCAGCTAATCTGCCTTCGACTTTCTTGTGGTGAATTTCCACTTAAAGTCTAATCTATTTATCGACTTTTGAAACTAAAATCTTTAGCGGCTTTTCTTCTGACACAAAGAAAAGAAGGGTCACCCCCTCCGGTCGGTGCTGAAGGCGCATTGGTATTCAGTGATTCTTCAAACTCTTCAAAACTACCATCAAATACCTCATCGGCTATTTCAAACAGCTCTTCTTTAATGACATCCTTCTGGTCTCTAATTCTGTCATTATATGTTTTTAGCGAATTTTTCATTTCGATACATGTATTAACAGCATGAGTGCAGAATACTATTGGCAGGGCCCACGCAGCTCCCGATGACCCCAATGCTGCTGCTGTAGACATACCACAAGTCGTGCCACTCCCCAGACAATTGAGTGCGTCCTGTCGAATTTCAGGCTGGCCTAAGGTGTCCATAATTTTATCAACGAGTTTTTCATATGATTCAAAATATACTGTAACGGTAGGCATAGTATTTAAAATACTACTATAGGTCGTAGGAAAACGGTAAATACCCATGTATAAATCGTCCACACCGAACTCTTCAAATAACTCATTATATCGGTCTGCTGTCTCTCTTGAATTCGTCTCGAAGTTGACCCTTCCGCCCTTCCATGGCTTATAGCCAAAAATAACACACTGAGACTGACCTCTAACGCAATATTGCACCCTCTCTTCCCATGGATAGATTTCATCGGCTATAGCTGGAGAAGAAAAGACTGTAATAATCAATAATAAATACTTAGTCATTTGCAGCTCCCTTTTTTAATTTTTTTACCTTCTGGGCCGCTATGAAATAAATGAAACAGAGTATAAGCGCTATTAGCGTATCGCTAGGTAAGACGTCTTGTTCCGAAATATTTTGAAGATAAATGTGATACAGGCCAACCAGGCCAGCTAAAGTTCCGCTGACATTTCTGACTATTTTTAATTGTTTAAGATTCATATTATATTCACCTACCTGAAAGCTCAGTTTGTTTATTCGGAGGCAGATTACCATATTCAGATGCATTCGATAGCCTTGGCGTGGCTGGTTTTATTTCACCAGGTTAAATCCAAGAAACTGTTGATATGTCTGGTTTTACCGGGGTCAAGCCGGAGGAAACAGGAGGCAGCATAACCACCCCATAAACATGCTATATTCACAGGGATAATGCATGAGCCCCCCTCACAGTGCGAGCGACACCGGATGTCAGTAAAGGACATCCCTTAGTTTAATGAACTGGCTCTGCAGGCTCGCTGCTCTTTTTCCGTGAGCTGATTGATATAACATTTGCCCCTGAAGCCAGTAGTGCCTCGCGTTCAGCCTTTAGGGTCTCGTGTTCAGCCTTTAGGGCCTCGTGTTCGGACTGGAGTGCTTCGTATTCATTCATATACAGACATGCAATAGCAACAGACTTTGTCGTTTCTTCCATCTTACTTTTTTTGCCGGCTCTGAGCTTTTGGATTTCTTGCTTATTCGACGGGGCGTCCATCACCTGACTGGCTGCAGCTTCATTTATAGCCAGTACTAACCCTTTATGTCCGCTTAGGGCTTTTCTGATAGACCCCTTTGGGCGCCCAGCTTCAAGAGCTACAGCATCATTAGTGATTTTCACTTCCGGGCCGATGATATTCCCCTTACCTTCTCTTAGTCTGTCAAGGGCATCAAAATAATCTGCTAAAGCCATTATATCCTCTCCACGTTTGATTCCTTCGCATAGCTTTTCTGCCAGCCTTCAAGGGCCTCAACACCCTCCTTGTGCATGCGGTATCCAATACCTTTTTCACCAACATATCCCATGCGTCGTTTCATAGCAGAAATTACCCTTTTCACCCTGGCCGGTTTTATGAGAGCGTCCTTACACCTGACACATCCTGCAAATTCCAGGGCGTCGGAAAGTTTTTTTTTGACGCAAGGAATTATCTCCCGAAATAAATTCAGGTTTTATGAAATTGATGGCTTGTAATTTTTGATTAATTCAAGCTAAACAATACCTATTAGCTTTAACTCCTTTCCTGGATATAAAGCACATTTCCGAATCTCTCTGGCAACATTTTCAACTTTATTCATGCGAAATAAATTAAGTGCTAAGTTCCTTAATGCAACCATTACTTCAGGCAAAACCCCTGATCTCACTGTAGACTGATCTTCATTCATTGTTCTATCTCTTACATGAAAAGCCTTATTTTCAACTGTCCAATGTTCTCGAACCGTTTTAAGAATCTTTTGAGCATCAGCATTTTTAGCCTTGAGGCTTGTTAATCCAAAGTGGCTCTCTGCTTCTATTTTCTCTGATTTTACATTTACTCTGCTTCGTTCAATAATAAATGCTTGCTCTGCTGATTTAAAATTAATCCACCATGGCAACTCAGATAAGAGATAAACTTTCCTGTTTTCTATTCTTCCGTGGGCCTTTTCTTCTGTTTCATAATATGAATTAAAATTTGACTTTATATCCAACATTTTCAATCTATCAATAAGATTTTTTTTGTTCCTTTTTGCAATAAACACATAATCTGCCTCTCTTCCCGTTAAATATTGTCCAAATTCTTTTATTGTATGTAGGGCATCTGCTGTTATGATCTTTCCTTTGATCTCTATATCATCAAGCAAGGGTTGAATATATTGAACTTCACTTTTTTTATTTGGAACCAGTAGATCGCTTAGCACGATACCACTACCATGAATCACACCTGACAGTATGTGTGGCTGTCTATTATCACGATTTCTGGAACCCCTAAGAGTTTTTCCATCAATCGCTATCGCTTCGCAATCATTTTTTTTGGAGGTTGATTCTTCTGACCACAAATAAATCAGTTCTTTGAAGGAGGCTATATTTAGTTTCTTGAAGCATTTTCGTAATGTCGATTCAACGGGTTTTCTATGAAAGACGTTTCCCATCAACTTTAACTTTTCAAATGACTGAGCCTCAATCCATTCTCCAACTTGGCGAAATCCTTTTGCACCAGATAAAATCGCACACTGAGTGCTGTTCAATAAAAATGGTAGAGGGTACACTTTGCCTTGAGGGCTTCTAGGATCTTCAACAAGTTTAAATAGATCAGCTAAACTTAATGAGTTATAATTACGCTCATATTTCATTGTTATTCCCCTATATTAAATTTTTAATTAGGGGATTTTATCATTAGTAGGCATTACGGGTATATTTATATAGGGATATCAGGACCTTTCCGACGCCCTGTGCAAATTCTTCATTAATTGGTTTTTCACATATGCCAGGATTAGTACACCCACCCAGATGGGAGTGCCTGAAGGCCATTACCCCATCTTTAATTTTTTTCTCGGTTTCTTCTATGGTGAGGACACGCCCCTTACCATCGGTCACCGCTTTGACTGGGACACCCTGTCCATCTGCAACTTCCTCACCTGAGGACATGAATCTATGCTGGGACGAGGCTTCAAAGAATGGCAGAATCTCAATCATCTCCCTGTGGAAATCGTTGCGCAGGTGTTTTTTTCTGGCGTTTCTGGCGTAATACCGAACCATTTCCATAGTTATATGCTTAAGCTGTTCCTTTAGAGCCTGCAATGTAACGTGGCCGCTTTGTATGGCATAAACGGCAAGGCTGCGACGAAACTGATGGCATTTAAGAGGCCATATCTCTCCGACTTTAACTTCCTCATCATCCTCCCAGTCCCTGCGCGGGTCCACCTGCCTAAGGTCAAGGATATCTTCAGCTGTAACCTTTATGTGCCCCATCCATTTTTCCCTGAAAGCCTTAGTTATTTGGACCGCAGGAGAAGCGTCTTTACTACGCGAGAAGCGCCACGGAAAACATGACATTGGGTGAAAAAGCTCGCCATCTTTTTTGTCAGCCCCTGTGGCGCCAGCAACATACCCAGAGATAGCCCTGGCTGCCATGACAGCACCATCTGCATCTTCTGATGTTACCCAGCTCACCTTCTTTTTTGGGATGCCCTTCACGAACTTGGTGGTATAGCCATGCAGCCTTCTTACCAGGCCTCTTTTGGTCTCTTCTTTCTCAAGACAGTTATACCCAAGACTAAGGGCCTCCGAATGGCGCATCCCGCTATAGGCGCATATTATGGAGTGACTGATTATCTGCATATCGCGTAAGTGACCTGTTACCTTTTTTAGCTCAGTTATGTCATATTTAGTCATATAATCTGAAAGACCATGCTCTGAGACAGCCTCATTGAAATATGGGCTGTGAAGCTTCTTTTTAAGTTTGTTGGTAGTTTGTGCGCTTTTACCCCTGGCGTAATTCTCATCTTCACAGGCTGCCTTTAAAAGGTTGTGGATTTTACCTTTTACTTTAAGAAAGTCATCAATGTGTTTTTTAAAAGTACTTAAAATTTCAGGAAGTATCCTCTCTGGAATAACAGATGTCTGCCGACACTCTTCCATTCCCTCCTGCACCCTTTTTCCTATTTCTTTTATAAAATCACTTTCCGTGGAGATGGCCCTGATGCCTGATATATCAAAGCCAATAGCATTCAGGTGTCCTGTAATGGCTGCAAAACCTTGCAGAAGGTATGAGCTTAGGACTTTATCCTTAGTGATTTTTTTTAAAACCTCTTCATCTGAAAAGAGCTGATTAAAAGTCTTATCATACTCCACCAGAAGTCTGGCGAAGTGAGACAGACTTCTATAATACTGATATAGCGTGGCAAGTTTCAGGCGGTTTTCGGCATGATAAATTAATAGAAAAATAAGCCATTTAAACTCACCTGTGATGAGCTTCTCTTTGCTGTTCTGCTCTCTCTTTTTATTTTCTTCGTGCCATTTGGCAAAATAAAGTCTTGGGGGCTGACTACGGGTATTTTTATAAGCCTCCAGGTTCCACACATCATCATCAGTATAAGAACACGGGTCTCCGTCTATTGTTTTGCTGATTTCAAACCCTGCAGGAAGCTTAGGCTCATAATAAGAAAAAGGCTTTAATTCATGCTTATTCACGATATTGGTCTATGGATTTCACGACTGTTTTTGACTTGATGGGCCTTCAGCTATTTATATTCGTCATCATCGAGGTTCCGTCCAGAAAGCTCATTACGATCAGCGTCACGACTAATCCAGACCAAGACTGGCTCATTCAACAATTTAGAAATAGCAGTATCGCAGGTCACTCGTTTCCTGAAACAATGGTCCATGATCGTGACGGTATTTATGGAAAATGGCTTCCATATATTTTGACCGAGTTTGAAATGAAGTCAATAAAAACGAGGCCCCGCTGCCCCTGGCAAAATGCATATGTGGAGCGATTTAATTTATCGATAAAAAATGAAATGCTGAATAGGCTTATTGTTGTTAACTCAAGTCATGCCCGGGATCTCTGTGCGTCTTATGAAATCCATTACAATAGAATCAGGCCACATCAAGGAATTGATGGCAAGATACCTGATAGTGAAACTAAAAAACCTGTGACTATAACGGGTTTGGATTGTTTGAGAGTTGAAAGAAGGTCAGAAATGTGTGGTTTACAGACTCACTTTTCTTTAGCAGCGTAAGTCGCCAGCACACTACCCCGGCCATGGTTATGGGAGTCTGCACTGCTATGCTGGCATCCACTCCGGTGACCTTGTATTGATCTTGTTTCAGGGAAGGAGGTTGTGAAAATTTTGAGAGAACTATCGCTAACCGCCGCTCAGAATCAGCTTCCTTTCTGAACAAAAAAAGCTGAGGAGAGGGGCTGGCAGCAGCTGTCAGCCCCAAAGTAAACCTCAAGCTCTGTCACCAAAGGGACTCCCCGTAGTTTTTACACCTGGATGCCCTCTGACGGTCTGCCAGGATTGGGACGCCATTTGTTAAGTTCCACCGAATTCCAATTCAAACCACTGCTCGACGAAAGCGCATAATCCTGCCACCTGACTGCAATGATTCCCTCCGGCATGGGCCTGGCCACTAACATTCTGGTAAAGAGTATTGTTGGTACCAGATGCCCCTTCCCGCATAAAACTCAAACCAAAGCCATAAGAAGGCACATGGCATCCTCTACATGAATTGAGCAGGGCCTGACTGGCATCGAACAAGTCTTTGCCCCTTGGTATATGACCTGTGTACTGCCTCATAGAGCTGCTAACTTCATCTACACCGACGATATAAGCCTGGATAAGGTATGGCTGTCCCTCTGTGAAGAACTCAGGGGGGACAATAAAATCGAAGTCATGATCCCCTTCTCCGAGGCCATCATTGGGTCCCTCGATGTTGGCTATGGTTTTTCCCACATAGGTGCCCCCCTGGTCCTTGGAGCCACCAACATAAAATTCAACCTCAGGCTGAACCTTATTATCAGAATCAACATAGGCGTATCCGGTTAACACTCCATCCACAAAGGATTCTGGCTTAAGATACAAAATGTAGTCAGAGGCTGGAAACTTTGGGGTTTGATCCGCAGAGTCGTCATCAGCTTCGATTAATTCTGAGTCTTTTGTAGTCATGTCCTGGCTACCCCTATTTTGCTCAGAATTGATATCTGCGGTATTGGCTGAACTTTTCCTTAAATCTAGCTCCTCCTTGCTCTGGCAAGAAGAGGAGAGCACCAACAGTATGATCGGTAATATTGGTAATCGAAGAATCATTTCGCTATTCCTCCAGCCTTATATGAAGTCCATACATGGACTATCGGTACTTATTATTTCAATCTTAAATAAATTAGTTTTTCTTCATATATTCAATAATTTAGTGGCTTGAGTTTCAGAAAAATAGATTTTTTCTGATCCCTTTATAGAAATATCCTCACCGGTCCAGAATTCACATTTGATATAGGATGAACAAATCCAGTTACTTACAGAAGAATAGGATCAAAAAATTTGTACTTTTCCAATAATTATGACTGTAACTACCATGATTTTCTAATTTAATTGAATTTATTAAAGATCGAAATAAAAACCTCCGAATAGATAAGTACAGGTTTTGAACAGGCCATAAAAGGGGGCTCAAAATGAAGGAAATCACGGCAACAGGAAGCGTAAATTCCGTAACTAGAGGTATCATCGGACTTATCGCACTCAGCATTCCCGCCATCAGCAACAGCGCTTCAGAGCAGGAGTTCGAAAACAAAGGCCTCAACAGCATGCAGTGTGCGACCCGCATTAGCCTCGCCATTACAGGAAAGGCCCCTACCATGGAATTCCTGAATACTAAGGATCCACAGGGAGAGGCTGAAATTGACAAACTAATTGCGACCGCTGAATTTAATGAGCGTTTCGCCCGTTACTCTAACAGCGCTTTTAATGAAGGTGTTGGCGAGTCCTCCCATGAAGATGCTCCCTACCATATGGCCCTATATGCCCTGCAAAACAACTTGAAATGGGAAGAAATTTTCATAGGTAAATTCAATGTAATTGCTGATTCTGAGGATAATGTCTCAGTTGTAGCTGACGAGAATGGACTCGGATACGTCAAGTCTCAGGCCTGGATCGAAAGATACGCCGGCAATGAGGGCAATGGAATCAGGATCAACACTGCTTACAGAGTCATGCAGAATGCTTATGGACTGGAAATGATAGCCTCTAACCTGCCTGCTGAAGCGGATACAACTGTGGAGGGACGCAATACCACGCAGCCATGTAAGAGTTGTCACTTTGATCAGGTTACTGCCCTGGATCCGGTTGCAGAGGCATTTCCAGATGTAATGAGAAATGTTGATGGCGCCTTTCTTGGCCTAGCAGCTGCTCGTACAGAGCCCCGTGAAGTGTTAGGGGTCCATATGGTCACCACCCAGGAAGATTTAATGAAGTTGCTTGTTGGGTCAAAAGATCACAAGTACTTCGCTTGCCAGATGGCCTTTAAATACCTGACTGGACGTCACGAAAACTCTTGCAGTAAGTCGGTGATGGATACCTGTCTAGAGGCATACCAAAGGTCAGGTTTGATACAGGATGCTGTAAAGACCATCGTTCGCGATGAATCATTTTGCCAATAAATAAATTAGTAGAGGTAGACATGATCAGAATCTATAAAACATTATTAATACTTCCTCTCCTGGTAATCATGGGGACAGCATGCACCGATATCAATCTCAACTTTCGCTCTGGAGCAGCAGTTAGTGAGGCTGGCACAGAAGACCTGGATGCCACCGGACAGTTGCAGGCTTGCGAAATAGGTCAGGACCACTTCGGTTTTGGTGCCCGGTCTCTGGAGACCAAAGAGAAGGGAAACCTGACTGAAACGAACCGGGATAATATGAAACCATTCGCGGCGATCGCGGCCACCTACCAAAGAATGGGGTTAAACGAAGCCTGTCTCAACCGGGCTGAGGCTTCTTTTGGATCCGCTCCAGATCGATGGTTTCTCAAGGAAACCACAAGTGTTGTTATTATCTCAGCACTGCACACCGCGAACTTCTGTGCTGCCGAGGACTGGTTACAAAGAACAGGAATGCCTCAGGAAGTGGAGGTACAGACCGCCACTCAGCTCTGTGGTCAGTTGATTGAAGGTGCTTGTATGGAAAAGGCAGAGGATTATCAGCTCAATGCCTGTGTCGATATGGTTGTGAATCAGACCGCAGATGAAGCAATTGTTTCCAGGCGCTATGCCCATGGACTTGCAGCGGTTCTAACCTCAGCCTGCGTGATCACTTACTAAATACACAAATAGGGATTAAGGGGACTATTATGACTAACTACAAAAAACTACAACTGGAAATGGATCGACGCCAACTGCTTAGAGGAATGGGTGCTGCAAGCTTGGCGACCATGTTCCCTGTTGGCTCTCAAGTTGCTCAGGCGCAAACAAATGTTAAAAATTGTACCGTCTTCTTTTATACAGATGGTGGGCATAGTGGAATTTTTACGAGTGCTGATAGTTTTGCTGGTAACGATCTCTATGGACTTAGAGCTGGGGATGTGACCCGATTAGGCAATTCTAATCTTGTGATTGACAGCGATTGGCTTGGCAAAATTACTGCAGGTCCAAATCAAGCCCTTGTCCAGTCCTGCATGGCAACTGCTGGTGCCGTTCATGGTCAGTCTCCCCATGCCGCAGCAAGGCCAGCCGTTCTCCAGAATGGTAACCAGGCTTTTGTTCAGCAGGTGGCTGATAGTATGGATGGCCTTTCGACCATCCAGTTTGCTCAGGTTGGGGAGGAAGGTGTCCGACAGAATGTAATGACTGAAAACAGTCAGGCTCAGCAAATCAATGATATCGCAGCGATCGAAGACGCTCTGGGCGGCCAGATTGCAGAAGATAATGTGGAGCCAGTAAAGAGAGCTCACCTTGCCGCTGGCGTCGCTGCAGCTAAATCCATGTCCAGGCGCCACTTTTTCAGGAGCCCCAACAGCCTTGAAGGACTTGGTGTTGCCTATGATAAGGGCGTTGAGTCCTTCAATCAGGTAATCACTAGTAATGTCACTCCTCAGGAAATCCGGGCTGCGTATGGCTTAAATAACACGAGAGTCACTGACAGTGCGAGCTCTAGAATGGCTGCGGCAGAGCTTTTGGCCCGGACTGGTACCAGTGTGATCGGAGTTTCTTACCGTGGTTATGATAACCACAATGACAATGGTCAGCGAGAGGTTCGTCGACTCTGGGATCGCAACAATGCGGCCGTAGCTACCTTCCTCAATCGCATGCTGCCAGATCCAACGATTAACCTTACCTTTGTGATCATGGGAGATTTTTCCCGAAATCAAAGGTCAGGTCATGGTGGAGGCTTGTCGATGAATATATTCAGCAACAAGGTCAAGAATGCCTCTACCGGCGTCCTGACTCCAGAGGGAAGCCTTCCCAATGGAGCCAGCATGGGTGAGTTTTATGATTTTATGAAATTTCTTGGCGGAGGAGGTGGTGCCAACTACAATGGTCCACACAGAAGTCTCCTGAAATAAATGTTACAATAGGGAGATAATGCACTTTATTGGGAGTCACTTGTGGGTCAAGCAAATGATCAATTACCACCTCTGTTAAAGTCGCCAGAAGACCATGAAAATATTATTCTGCAGGACAACAATTTAGTTAGGGAAAAGAGTAACACTCTTTTCCCTAACATTTTCGAAATCCCTCTCTTCTTTAAAGATCCAGCTGCCAGCCTTCTGCAATGGCAAACTAAAACCCAAATGGCCGCCTCTGAGATCAATGAGCGAATCCAGGAACATCACAGATTCTTAGATTCAAGGCAATGTAATAAGACTACCGAACTCCGAATAAAAAAGATTATTGCTGCAAATGAAAAGAATCTGGATACGCTGGAGCATGTTTTGGGTTCCCTGTTCGATTTTACTATTGAAGATCTGCCAGCTCTTAGGTCTATCCAAAGCCGCGTTGGATCTACTCAGGATATCTTTTCTTATGAAAATGCCTTGATCCGTGACTGGGGGTTTGAAGGTGAGGATGATCAATGCAATTTTGATGCTTTAGAAATGATTAGGCAGCATATACCAAAGGATGTGCAATTGGATACGATGGTTGTTCTTGGCACCGGAGCATCCCGTTTACCATCAGACCTGGCCAGAATTATCAAGCCCGGGCTCACTTTGGCCTGTGACCTAAATCCTTTTCTTCTGTTGATGGCAGCCCGTATCCTTGATGGTCAAAGTATTAAATATTTTGAAATTCCCAATTCACCTCTGAATCTGGATCACAGCGCGGTTGAACGGACCCTGTCTCTAAAAGAAGGGGAGAAGGTAGAAAATTTTAAATTTTTACTGACTGATGCTTTAAGTTATCCCTTTACCAATCAGGCCCTGGACCTGGTGTTTACACCATGGTTTATCGATATTGTTCACACCAGGCTCGTCGATCTGGTGCAAAACATAAATAGCAAGATTAAGCTGGGAGGAGCCTGGCTTAATTTTGGGCCATTGTTTTTTGATCATCGGGATTCTGCTGAGAAGCATACCGTGGAAGAGGTCAGAGAAATTGTTGAAAGTAATGGATTCGTGATCGAATCGTTCGACAGCAAATTCTTATCCTACCTTCATAGCCCGGCATCCTCTCACCAGAGGATTGACCAGGTTCACTGTTTCTGGGCAAAGAAAGTCAAGAATGTCGAACCGGTAATAACCAAGGTTAGCCCTTTCCCACCATGGCTTCTGGACCCTGCCTTACCGGTGCCTCACTTTGATTTTTTGCAGAGAAAGCATGGTCACCATCGGCTGCTAAATCAGATACTTTCTCGGGTAGATGGTAAACAATCCTTAAACAATATCGCAGCTGCCTTAAGTTCAGAATTGAAACTTGCGCCGGAGCAAGGGATGCAGATTGTTTTAGGAGTTTTCACGGAACTTTTTGAAGAATCGGTGGCAGCTAAGTTTAAAGGTCTCAGATGAATTGAGCCCAATCTTGAGCTTCATCAACTTCAAATAGTCGGCTATTTAATTTACCGAGAATTGAACCATTGTGTTTTAGTACTTGATCAGTTGTACAAGTTGAATCATCCAAGAAAAACAAGAACAGCAATCAACCACACACTAACCAAAAACTAAACGCACTACCCCACAGCTGTCGGCATCACTAT
>Ga0099800_1048_pt1 | contig 38893 bp, 19 predicted proteins | sample Uncmet6_SortRC_1_FD_89868 | JGI IMG/M metagenome (GOLD analysis project Ga0099800, IMG submission 89868) | Marine eukaryotic communities from CALCOFI LINE 67, Pacific Ocean - CN11_C50_N6_SortRC_1 | ecosystem: Environmental > Aquatic > Marine > Oceanic | place: Pacific Ocean: Monterey Bay... | reverse complement strand
ATATCAAAGTCCCTCCCCCAGACCCCAAATTGCAGAGAGCGCTACCAGGACAGTGCCGCCGACCGGGAATTTGAGATATTTTTTTTATAAGCTCTCTATGGCTCCGCAAGTCCTAGGCTGGCACCGAACCATTGCCCTGATAATCTGCAGCACTGCAACTATTGCTCTCATAGGAGCAGCTATAGGTCTTTGCGCCTCTGGCATATTCTCCCCGATAGGAGTTGCTCTGATTATCGGGTCTTCCTTAATTTTTATGTTACGCTGTGCATTTGGGTGCGGTGAGCTAATATCTGAAGTCTTCACGGCTAGGGACCCTATAGCCAATCAGAGACAGCTAGTAACATCCACAGAGCCAGTAGCACCGTTTATCAGCTGGTCCGGCCTTCCTCTCAATGAGGAGTACCAACCCGACAACATCAAAACATGCCCTATCAGCCTGCGAGACTACGACCCAACTCGTGAGCTAGAAGAAGATAAAAGAATAAAGCAACCGGTGCTAGTTCCGGTGGGCACTTGCTACGATGTCTATGAGCACAAAGACATTGCAAGGTGGATTCATCATCGTGGCAGTAATCCAACAAACCGGCAACCGCTAAGTTATCATGACTTACAGAGGTTACCTAACTAGTAAAAAATTGCTTATTCTTAGACTTTTTTCCACTAAGGATCAAGCTTTACCACCATCTCTTTGAAGGCGTCAGGCACCGGTATTTTTTCCTGCTTTACATAATCAAAGTAGACAATCCTAGCACTACCTCTTGCAGCTATAGTGGCAAGAGTTCGACTCCAGACCCCATACTCCATAAGAAAACTTGTGTTACCAAAGTTTTGAACTTTTGCACCGACTAATATTCTGTCCGGAAATGTTATAGGCTTTAAATATTGACATTCTGTCGCTGCAAGAATAGGCCCAGCATCTTTCGGATTAATCGACATACCCATCTTTGTAAAATAATGTATCCTAGCAGACTCAAAATATTTCAAATAGTAAACATTGTTAACATGCCCTAAAGCATCCATCTCGCCCCAAGCAACATCTATTTCCAAAGAATGCTTGAACTCTCGCTTAAAACTATTCAAGAGGAATACTCCTATATTTCGAAGCTACCGTCTCTACCAAAAATTCTTACTACTATAACCTAAAACTCGAGAATGGTGTACACCGGGATTAGTCCAAAACATGCCATGTTCGCAATGATGTGCACCTTTTCTCTTTATAAGTAAAATAACCAAAGGCAGCAAAAGCAAAGGTTATTATGTAAAGTATCAGAAGTATTACCAAGTTTTCGTTTATCGCCCCTCAAGCGAGGCCGAAGGGCGGTGCTTTTGGTGGGAAGTTAAGGGCAAAGACTTCGACCTAAACAAAACATCTAGTTAGGGTAGTAAGTTCTAGCGTTGCGGCAGTGGTGGTGGCCCCTCCCTGGTCCGGGATGGCCAATACCAAGCGGTGCCATGAAACTGCCGTGCTGCAGAGCCTGGCGCCAAACCTCATACTCAGAATCAAACACACAGACTTTACAGTGGAGATACTATTCTTGGACCTGAGTGGTCATGTTCGAAGGTGAACTAACTAACTCGGTGCCGCCGATAACCCTCATGTAGGAAGATGCTTGATGGGCTATAGTGCACTAACCCGCTCATCCCATCTATATCCTGCCCTATTAAAACCAATAATATAAATACTTTTATCAAAAAACAGGCAAGGCAAAACAGCGGCCGGAATTTTGACGCAACACACGGCTGTGGCGAACCCTTATGCAATGCGGACGGCTACTTTGACAACGTAGCGAGCTCAGGCTTGTGCAACGCCGGCTTGAGATATAGGCCGCTAGGCATATGGGAGTGGCTAGGAATCGGCTATGCAGCTCGACCACCCCCTTAGACCCGGGAGCTTAAAAGCCTGTTTCACTAGATGACAGTTGTCATACTAACCGAGGAAGTGCCTGCGTATAGTTAGGTGCCTTTACACCTTTGATTTAACATCTGAATGGCTGATTGAAAAAAAAATTCTTTTTGCAATATATCATAACCTGATCTATCTATTAACCGTAATGACGTTGGGGACCACACAAAACAGGAGTTGAACATGATACGCAAAAGTTTAAACATCGCATTAGCAACGACGACTTTTCTTACTGCACCAATGCTTCTTGGCCAAGAGACCGTAGATTCTATGGATATAGGCAAGCACCTAGCTGATGGGGTCGAGCTATATGACGTTGAACTAGAAAATGTAGAAGAGAACTAAGAGCTTGAGCAGGACAAAGCTAACAGATATGCAACAGTTTGCATTGGTAACCACCTTCCTTACACGAAGAAATACAGCATAAAGTGGGGCAATGGACCTTGGAAATCCCGTTCGGTTGCTCCAGGAAAACTAGTTCTCCACAGCTGGAGGTATTCCCGAGTAAATGAGAACAGGTCGCCGGTAATTCTTATTCGATTCGATTCTGATATGAGTAGTAAGAAATTTTTCAGCCAATATAGGCTTGAGCCTTACGCATCTCCTGATCAAAGATGCAGCTCAGCGCGAAAATATAGATTCAAGTATGAAAATTATCGGCGCTATGTAGACCTAAAGGGCTGATTATCAACCGGCATGGTTACCAGGATTTTTTAGGAGGCCCTTCATGAGGCTTTGGAGCTTCTCAATACTTATTTTACTTCAAACCTCCTGTGGGATACCTCCTGATTCTCAGCTCAGTGTCATCTATGGTGAGGATCAGCGCCAGCAGATATCACCAAAGCAGCAGGATCGGGCCCGTGCTGTTGGACTGCAGCTGCTTCGCCAAGGTCTGAAAGACCGAGGCGACGGCACCTACCTTTATTCCAATTACTTTATCGGCAAAAATGACAGTAGAGCGGCCACACCCTATTGTGAAGAGGAGCGCTTTCATGACTCTCCTGTTCTCGGTTTGGGGACAGGGTTCTTGTTTGGCAACCAAAACACTTGGGTGACGGCCGGCCATGTTTTAGAGCAGGAGGGTAACTGTCAGGACTATGCTTTCGTAATAGACTATAATGAGATGAGTCGCAATCAGGTTTGGCGGTTCGATGATCGTGGCAACCTAATTATCAAAAAAACTAACGTCTACCTTTGCGAGTCCATAGAAAAAAGAGTCGTGGGCTCGGATCGGGACTTTACCATTGCCCGGCTAAGGACGAAAGTTCCTTTAAATATAGCCAAAGCCCTCAAACCCGCTAACCCTAACTGGAAGCAGACATTCACGGCGGTATCTATGATCGGACACCCTCTCGGTCTATCCGCTAAATATGTCAGCCCTGCACCTATCAGAGACGATCATGAAGGTGATTTTATGCGAGTGGAGCTCGATGCCTACACGGGAAACAGTGGCTCTCCAGTCTTTGCTAGTGACTCTGCTGGAGTTGTCGGGCTCTTAAAAGGCGGCGAATCAGACTTCGTACTAGATAACACAACGGAACCAGCCTGCCTTCGTAGTAAAATCTGCCAGGGCAAGATCTGCGCTGGTGAAAAAGTTTCTTATTTTCCAATGAAAATAAAAGATTAAGGTAAAAAACCACGATAACCACGACTACCGTTTTCTCTGCCATCAGTTTGAATCTATCACTGGTTTACTATTATCCAAATGGCCGCCAGGGCCTGAGGCAACCCACCAGGTGTGTGTTAGCTGAGGGAGAAGGTGCTAATGACCTAGTATCTGGAGATGAAGTTTTCTAAAGGTCAGAAAATGCAGGCTCACATTATTTTCGAGCCTTCCTGACTCAGAGGTGTAAGTTTCACAAAAACCTCTGAAAGATTTTCCTCAAAAATATCGCCACCTAAATATAAACCCAAAAAACATACTATTGTGACGCACCTCTTTCTATGCTAGAACCGTCCCAAATGTTACATTGTGAGGACCTAATATGGTTAAACCATCATTTTTACTTCTAATTCTATTATGCACGCTCGAATCCCTAGCTATGGCTACACCCAATACATTTACTTCACCAACCAGATGGACTGTGAAATCAAATTTGGATAATCCAGAGCTAGTCATTGTCGCCTGTCAAGGCACCGCTCGTGGTTTATCAAACAAAATAAACTCAAAAATACCCGTATTCGAAAAGAATGGATACTCATACACGATGTATGTGAATGACGGTCTGGGTTTAAATCCTGCCGAATGGTCATGCAGTGCGGTTTTCAAAAGGTCTCAGCAAGCTTGCCTGAAGTCGAGCGAAAGTGTACCCAACGCAACTTTCAAATCAAAATTTGGGGAAAATATATTTCTTGAAGTCAGTTTAAATCAGGACAACTGTTTAGAGATAACCCAATCTGAGTGGTCTGAAGATATAGAGATTAACCCCTATCCCTTTGAAGGAGATGCCTTCTCAAATCCAAATCAGTATGACAGATACGACTTTAATAATTTTATTGTAGGGCTGAATAAAAGTTCAAGAAGTTACTATCAGAAGTTTAGCTGCACCGGAGTACTTATTACGCCTAACACTGTCTTGACTGCGGCCCACTGTGTAGGTGGTAGAAAAAGCATGGGAGTTACTTTCGGAATACACACTCCAAGGCAAGAGTTTGTGACTTCTAAGAACTTTGTCATCCACCCTGATTATGTTCCCAGCACAAGTTCACATTCCTCAAAATACGATGCCGCACTAATATTTTTAGAAGATAGTGTTAGAGGCTTCTTACCAATTGAAGCTTCCCCCCAATCTCCAGAGATTGGCACCGAGGTCTTCATGGCGGGCTACGGTTCTCTAGGCCTCGACAAGACAGGAAGTTTTATCCAAAATTACGAAAGATATCTGGATGGACTTTCAGGTAAAATTACGAAGAAAACCGATTATGTACTCATTTATGAAAACCAAAATGGCAAATCTAGCTGTTACGGCGACAGCGGTGGCCCAATGGTTGAAAAAGACCCAGAAACAGGTGATTTTAAGCTTGTAGGTATAACTAGAGGGCCAATCATAGGTGACAAAGCATCAGAGCAATGTACCTATAGAGGAGAATATACCGACTACCAATCCATTGCCGACTTTATTGAGGATAATAAACGCTAGTCACCGAAGACAGCCGGTTTTTCGTCGACCTTGCCGATGGCGCTTCATGACAAAGTATTCAGGCCCACCTTACTACCTGAATACACGATGTCTCGCTCCCGCATTTTAATCAGTATTTTTTTCAGGCCCTGGTGAGCGCGTGGGAACAGGATATTTGGCCACTAGGCTTGCGTGTGCCTACTTTACTAATTCAATAACCAAGATCTTTTTAGCGATAGTTTTTTGGAAAAACCAATGGTCTCTATAATTTAGCTTTCTCTCCAGGATTTCGCTCTGCATGGGCATGCTCCCAGTTCTAACCTTCTTCGAGACGGCTAAAAGGCCCTTCACTCCAGTAAAAAGTGACGCCCTTTTTTGTCCAAAGGTATGCAGCCTCCCCACTGCGATAGCTGTAGCCTTATGTACTGAAAACATTGTTGGTGTTGCAAGACGGTGCACAGCAGCAGCATCGTCTGCCAGCACACCATGTTCACCGAAGCACCAACAAAATACTGAGCCATTTTTTTTTAAGCCCCAGTTATGCAGCGTACCTGCTAAACTAGTAGAGTAAATATTCTGTGTGACAGAATCATAGAGCTCGGCTGGCCGCAAGACCAGGCTAGCCCGACCCTAGATAGCCAAGTGACGATCGTGGTTGCAGAACTGGGTTAAAGCCTTTATAACTAGATGATCTCAGGAGTATTTATTTGTCGAAAGAAACTCAAAAAATAGTGATTGTAGGAGGAGGATTCGCTGGCCTGAGCGCAGCAAAATCATTAGGTGGCGATAGCCGCTTTGAAGTACTTCTATTGGACCGGCGCAACTATCACCTGTTTCAGCCATTACTATACCAGGTCGCTACCTCTGGATTAAACCCATCTGATATAGCCCATCCGATCCGGACAACCCTTTCAAAATACAAAAATGTGAAGGTACGGCTAGCAAACGTCACTAGAGTCGATAGTCAAGCTAAGCAGGTAGAATGTGATTTCGGTCGAGTGAGTTATGATACTTTGATTCTCGCCTGTGGTGCTACACACTCTTACTTCGGTAACGAGTCCTGGGAAGAGTTTGCCCCAGGCCTCAAGACCATATCCCAAGCCATAGAAATCCGCCGCAGACTTTTGCTTGCCTTTGAAAAAGCAAATAATATCGACGATCTAACCGAAAAGCGGCGGCTTTTAACCTTTGCCGTTGTGGGAGCCGGCCCTACAGGCGTTGAGCTAGCTGGGGCTGTGTGCGAGCTCAGCCGGCACACACTTATCAACGATTTCGAAAATATATCCAGAGAAGATATTCGGGTTATCCTGGTAGAAGGCAGCTCAAGAGTATTGGGAACTTTCCATGAGAGTTTAAGTGCACAGGCATTGAAAGATCTAAAAAAGATGGGTGCGGAAGTCATTTTGAATACCCATGTGACGAGGGTTGACGCTTCAGGTGTCATGTTGGGCGAACAGGCTATGCCTGCAGCAACGGTGGTCTGGGCTGCTGGCGTAGAACCAGCACCGATCAATAAGACGGTTACCGAAAAACTTGACAATAAGCGTCTTATCGTCGACCAATATTGCCAGGTTTTAGACTCTGATGATATTTTTGCAATCGGTGATCAAGCCTGTTTCCGCACAGTGCAAGGAAATGCCCTACCCGGTCTAGCGCCAGTTGCCCTGCAACAAGGCCGATATGTAGCCAAATTTTTGCAAAAATCAGCATCGGGTCAACAACCAAAGCCGTTCCGTTATATGGATAAGGGGGCGATGGCGACAATCGGTCGAAATAAGGCAGTATTGGAAGCCTTCGGCATCAGGTTATATGGTCTTCCAGCTTGGGTGGCATGGCTTGCAGTACACATCATCTATCTCATTGGTTTCCGCAATAGGCTACTAGTCATTTTACAATGGATTTGGGGTTACTTTACCTTCTCAAAAGGAGAAAGGTTGATAATAAACCGAGATTGGCGGCTCAGCCGCGATAAAAGGCCTTATAGCGAGTACGAACAAGGCCGCAAAGAGTAAGACCTTCGAAACAACGTATTAAAGCCTCAGACTGCTATATGAGCAACCCATTGGCGTTGTTCAAGGTTATAGACTGAACACCTTCAATCAATAAATGATGCTTTTGGGAACTGAGGGCGAATCAGATATACCAGCTTTGACCTGAAGTATTTTTGCCAAAGACCCGAAGATATATGCAAAATTTCATAACATGAGCCAGATAGGAGCCAAGATGACTATTTTGAAAACGAGACGAAAGCCGCTAGAGCTAGATTTCACAACGCCCCTAGCCTCAGGAGAATAACTCGCGCGTCAAAAATGAGTATTCTAAGCCAATGCGATGCGCAATCTGCGGAGCTTCCGCTCCAGATGCATGCCCTCCTTCAGGGTTTTCGTAATACAAAACCTGATGGCCATACTCCATCATTCTTGCGGCCATTTTTCTGGCATGACCGGGATGAACCCGATCATCGGCTGTGGACGTCGTGAATAAGATAGCTGGATAGGCAACATTCTCCATCACGTTTTGATATGGAGAATATTCGGAAATAAATTGCCAATCTGATGCTAGATCCGGGTCGCCGTATTCTGCCTTCCAGCTGGCCCCTGCCAGCAAGTGATGGTAGCGCTGCATATCCAACAAAGGTACTTGGCAAACAACCGCCCTAAAAAGTTCTGGGTGAAGAACCATGCTAGCGCCTACCAGCAGGCCGCCATTGCTTCCGCCCATAATTGCTAACTTGTCGCAGCTAGCGACTCCTTTGGAACTTAAGTCTTTCGCAACAGCAGAAAAGTCTTCATAGGCGCACATCCGCTTGTCACGCAGGGCCGCCTGGTGCCACTGTGGACCGAATTCACCACCACCACGAATATTAGCAACCACATAACAGCCACCTTGCTCCACCCATTGGCCAATAGCAACCGAATAACTGGGACTTAATGAGACTTCAAAACCACCATAACCGTATAGAATCGTGGGCCTTGATTGAACGGCCTCGCCCTTGGGTTTGATCAAAAAATACGGTACTTTAGTGCCATCCTTCGAGCCTACCCAATGTTGCTCGACTGCCATTTTCGTGCTATCGAAGCTTTCTGGAATATTCTGGACTCGCCTAGCCTGCCGACAATTATCGCTCTGATAATATAAACCCTGGGGCTCCGAAAAGCTCTCGAAAGTATACCAAAAATCGCTACGTTCCCTGCTGACGCCTTTAAGGCTGAGGCTGCCAAGTGGCGGACACTCGATGGACTGTTGCTCCCATGAAATTTCACCTTTGCCGACATAAGTCGGCTTGACCCGTAACAAGCGGCTTTTCACCTTATCAATCAAACTGATGATGACGCTGTCGCTGGTAGAAACCACATGCTCAACAGCTACACCCTCCGCAGGTTCCCAGATGATCTGCGGGTTCATATTACCAGCAATAGCGTCGTCTATGGCTAAGCTCACCAAAGTTCCGCGATCCAGAGAATGACCGGCCAAAGCCCATGGTTCACGGAGCGCGAGGATCAGTTGATTCTCAAATGTTTCCATATACTTAATCGATTCCGGCAGATGCAATTTTTTTACCTCACCAGAATCGAGAATAAACCTTTGAGAGGTATAGAAATCAATTACCCGAGTAAAAAAGGTATGAATATTTTTACCCGCATAAATCCGATTGCAGCTAACCATCATATCATCACTCTCTCCAGAGAAAACGATCTCCGCATCTTGCAAAGATCGGCCTCGCTTCAAGAGCTTCACATGCAGCGGGTAACCAGCGGAGGTTAACTCAGCATTTTCAGAACCGTCACTAACCCATATCTCGTCAGAATTTTTCCATGTAGCCCATGTTTTGCCTTCTGGAATCGAAAAACCGTTTTTAACAAAGCTTCCCGACACAAGATCAAACTCGCGAAAAGAATGAGCATCCTTACCACCATCTGACAGGGATATCAGACTAAAGCGAGGCTCAGGTTTGTAAATAGTTAGCCCGTGATAAACCCATGATCGCCCATCTTCCTTACCCAATTTATCCACATCGAGCAGCATTTCCCAATCTTCTTTACCCTCGACAAAACTGTCATATGAACAGCGACGCAATAGACCACGGCGGTTTATCTGATCGGTCCAGAAGTTATAGACAGCATCATTCAGCACAAGGTAAGGCTCCACCAACTTGTCAGAAGATTCGAGACGCTTGAGAGACGCATCTCGATATTTATGATAAATCGGATCCTCGGCGAGGCAGCCCTCGGATTTTTTGTTCTGTTCCTGAACCCACTTAGTCGATCTCTCAGAATAGATATTTTCTAACCAAAGGTAGGGATCATTTACGCCCTGCTTAGCATCACTCATTCTGATTCCTCATCTTGTGCTCCTATGCCTAAGTCATGCGACCCAATCCAATAGAAAGCCGCAGCCATTACAGCCATCTTTGGCTATTGCCGAACGTCTTCCCAAAACTGCGAACCACTCATTTGTTAAGCATGTCTCTTTTCTCCCAAAACATTATGGTACACCACTCTCCAGCATTTTCAAGAAGTCCATAGATTGATTTTACGGGCGAAGCTGTTTAGGCCATAATCTCAAAGTGGATCGCTTGTTCAGATGCCAATACGCTAAGTAAGGACTTCATTCCTTTGGCATGCTATAATGACCCAACTTAAGGACAAACTTTAATTTCGCAGACCTCTTAGACGGAGAAAAAGCTTTCTGCACGCTTATACATATTTACTATTTTTTTTAGGCTAGCGAACCGCAAAACATATATATTATTGCATATTTACTTATAAAAGCAGCTTAAGTCTCCTCGCTACTGGTAGGTCTATCGGGGGAAAAAATGCTAGCTCTTGACTAACTACTCTGATAATGAAATTCAAAATCACTTGTGGAGGATTCTACGTCGTGAGCGCAAAAAAAGTCCTAATCATACTAGCTACCCTGACAAGCAGCAAGTCATTCAGTCTCAGCACTAAAGCGACGGAGCTGCCCATACCACCAAGGTACGAAGGCCGTCTTTCTGCCGATGGTGAAAGGGTTTTCGAATTAAACGTCAGAGATGGCAAGGTGAACTTTTTCGACGGTGTGGCGACGAGCACTCGCGGTATAAACGGCAATATCTTAGGCCCAACACTCTACGCAAAGCGCGGAGACACAGTAAAATTACGGGTCACCAATCAACTCGATGAAGCCACAACAATGCACTGGCACGGTATGCATCTTCCTGCCAAGATGGATGGAGGTCCTTACCAAGTCATTAAGCCAGGTGCAGAATGGGTTTCAACCTACCCCATCAAGCAGCTGGCAGCGACATTATGGTACCACCCCCACCTCATGGGTAAAACGGGCCTGCACGTCTACCAAGGTCTGGCAGGAATGTTTATTTTAGAGGACGAGGTCTCAGCAAACGCCGATATACCTAAGGAATATGGATACGACGATATTCCAGTCATCATTCAAGATCGACGCTTTACCGCTGATGGGCAACTTCAATACATAGAATCACCTCGAGATATAATGAGAGGTATGCTGGGTAACCGCATTTTGGTAAATGGAGCTCTCGAACCAAGGTGGCAGGCACCTGCAAAACTTGTCCGTCTGCGAATACTAAACGGCTCTAACGCCAGAGTTTATAATTTAGGCTTTAGTGATAAGAGAATCTTTCATCAAATAGCCACCGACGGCGGTCTAGTAGAGCGACCAGTGCCATTAAGACAATTTCGTCTCGCCCCAGGAGAGCGCACTGAACTGCTTGTGGACCTTAGTAAAGACTTAGGTAAGAGCCTGAGTCTTGCCGGTTTTTATCGGAACAGAGAGGGAAAATCCGAGTCTTTTCCAGTATTAGCAATGACAGTCGCAGAGGCATTTGCAGGCCCGAAGGAGACCATACCCAACAAACTCGCAAAAATAACTTGGTTCGACCCCGATACGGCCACCACCAAACGGCATTTTGCGCTCACCATGGGGCAGGGTGGCTTTCGAATTAACAATCTGACTATGGACATGAGTCGAATCGACGAGCAGGTCACCCTTGGTAGCCAGGAGATATGGAGTATCAGCACAAATATGATGATCCACCCTTTTCATATTCACGATATCCAGTTTCAAATTATCTCCCGTGGAGGTAATCCTCCTGAACCATGGGAGAGAGGTTGGAAAGACACCGTGCTAATATACCCTGGTGAAGAGACTCGAGTTACCATGCAGTTTCTTGATTATGCGGACCCAGACATACCCTACATGTATCACTGCCACATTCTCGAGCACGAAGATGCAGGGATGATGGGTCAATTTGTAGTGGTAAAGAAAGAAGAACAGCCGTGATCTAGGTACAGATTTTTTCTCCCCAACAAAGATGATTCGTAGCATTTGACGGGGAATCCAGCCTGCAAAGATCTATCGGAGGAAAATCATCTCCTTTTCTTAAGGCGCTTTTCGAATTTAAGCTGTCTGCATACAACAAGGAGAAGCTTCATCTCAGACTCACCAATCACAACTGCTTGGCCCTTGGACCGGAAGGCTGATCTACATGACTGTCGGTCCTTCCATAGCGCATTTTCTTCACAAATTCCGAACTATCTTTACCAGGCTCACGGTCATAACCTAAAAGTGCGTTGATCCTGGGAGTCGCTCCTTGCACAGAACTCACCCTATGAAGAGTGTTGACTCCTTGAAAAATCACCAGGCTTCCAGGATAAGTTTTCAAAGGTTTAACCTCAGAACGCTCGCCCAAAAGTACTTCTTTAACCCCTTTATGGTTAGGGTCATCTTTGGTTCTGAAGTTACTGATATATTCGAACTCACCACCTGCGATAGGGTTTTGGAGAGCTAAAGTCACTACAAAATTCGAAATATCGAAATGCCATCGAATACTATCTCCCTCACTCATCACAGCCATATTAAGCGCCCCGAGCGGGCAGCCATACTGATACAGCTGGTCCAAACCAACAATATCTCTGATAAAATGAGTCAGATGCGGGTGATTATAAAGCTCACGAAGCTTAGAATTCGTGGTAATCTCATCGTAGGCAATCACCCTCAGTCTGCTAATGCCCTCCATATTGAGCACATTATCCTTTGACCCTGACGGGTCGATAGGTTTTAAATAGGGGTTGCTTCTTTCAAAGCTATGGTAAGCGTTTTCAGCGGCCTGAGTCGCTTCTCTAACGATTGTGTTGATGGTACTTCTATTTACAAAATCTTCGAGAACGCAGACCCCATCATTGCGGAATTGATGATGTAGCTTTGTTACTCTAGCATTATAGTCCTCGTGTCCGGGGTCTAAGATATATTTGTCCTGATTGATCATAATCACCTTCTATAGCCACGATTGAATGATAATAGCGATAGCCAAAGCTCCAGGGTCAGGCACACCAAATAGAGCTTGTTCTGGCACATAGCTTGATCTCCCAGCTCTGGTTTTCACGATCGACTTGGTTTTTTCAACACCTGCCATAGCTGCCTTTGCCATCGCTTCGACACCATCATCAATGGCTTCAGCAGCAGGAATCATCGCATCCAACATGGTTCGATCTCCAAGCTTTGCCCCACCATATTTCATCATAGCGGCCAACCCTTTTTGTACCGAAGTCCGGCCCCAATTTTCGCCACTTTCCTCCATAGCTTGGCTGAGTGCTGTGAAAAAAATCGACAGCAGCACTCCCGAAGATCCGCCCACTAGCCGGGAAAGAGAATCACCTATGGCTAAGGAAAGTCGGGGAGGGTCGTTCTGGGGCAAATTAGACAGCAAGCTCAACAGTCCTTTGGCAGCTTTAGCAAAGGTTGAACCCGTATCACCATCGCCGACCTTGTGATCAATTTTATTGAGCTCTGCCTCTGCCTCACAAAGAGCCTCACAGGCTGAGCGAATAAACTTCTCCACTTGGGAGTTTTGTGAGGGAGTAAAATCTGTGGTCAGACGCTGAGGAAGCTCGATTTGTTTCATTTTGGGCGATACAGCTGGCTTCCAAAGAGGGACTTCGGGTATAGCAAAAGTCAAGTACTCACGCAGAGACGTCGTTATTGGCAACACGCTAAAGCTAAAACCATTCATACTAAGGCTAGTCATGAGATGACTCGGACCGATGAGAAGATCAATGCTGCTATGAAAGCTCGACTTCATCAGCGCATTTACAACCACAGCCATTTCGAGATTTGAAACTGAGCCTAAGTTGTTTATAAGCACAGCATATTTGGTGTTTGGGGGTAAATGCTCTGCCAATTGGACAACTATTTTCTCAACCAAAACATCTGCTGGCAATAGATCTCCCGTCTCAGCACCCGGCTCTCCGTGGATTCCCAAACCGATTTCCATTTTCCCCACGGGGATCCGCTCTTCTACTGCTGATCCGGGAATGGCACAAGTGGACAGAGAGACTCCTAGTGAAACGATCGATTCACAAACCCCAGATACAGTCTGGTAAATTTCTGCGAGTGAGGCACCCTTTGCAGCCATGGCACCAGCAATTTTATGAATAAAAAGGGTACCAGCAAGCCCTCGCGGAGGAACTCCCTCTAGCGCAATGTCATCTCCTACCATGACAACTTCCACCTTGAGGCCCATTTGTTTTGCTTTTTCGGCTGCAAGACCAAAAGCAATGCGGTCCCCGGTATAGTTTTTCAAAATGATCAGACAACCGGCTCTGCCCGTAACATGAACCAGGGCGGAAAGAATACTGTCAACTCCCGGCGAAGCAAAGATATCGCCGCAGACTGCAGCAGTTAGCATACCTTTACCCACGAGACCACCGTGAGCTGGCTCGTGCCCCGAGCCACCACCACTGATGATGGCGACCTCCGACTCACCCTCTATCTCCTGCCGCCAATCAGAGCGAACCGCAACTTTGATGTCTGGATAACCGTTTAATCGAGCTATATTATTCGAAGAGAAAACCAGACCATCGATGGCCTCCTCAACAATGTTTTCTGGAATATTGTATATGTTCTGACTTCGCTTCATTACCACCTCAGTTTAGGTAAGCATTCGGGTCGTATATTTTACTATATATATCGAAAATTACAGTCCAACATTAAAACAAATAGATCTAGTCTGCAAACAAAATTCACCCAGACAACAACAGCTAAACGACCGCCGATTACAATTCAGCTTTATTTAGATTTAGGATTTAGGCAACCTGGGTCAAGTAATCCAAACACCTAATATCATGGAGCTCATACAGGCAGGAAGCAGTCTCTTCGCCAACAATAAAATAATGGCCAATTGCCTACCAGCAGCCTAAATGCTGCTACCAACAATACTGTTATCATAAACACATAGGGCTTGACCTATTTGATCTTTACCTTACTCATTACAAGCGCAAGCCCTGATATGGGAGCCTAACCTGGCATTAGCAGTTGTTGCCGGTGAGGTGATTCGCCACCTCGACAAGCCATTATATACTGCGCAGCCAATACCTTCCGCCTCGGAGTTGGTGCCATTTGAGGTCCCACTGCCAGGTTGGCCCAGCGCATCCAGTACGGCATTACAATTATCCAATAGACCTTGGCTCCCTGCAAAGGTTTCAGTGGCACTATTGTAGCCTCCGAGCGAGGCACATGTAGTCGTGCAACTAACGTAAGTTCCACTGGCATGCCAACAAAAACCACCGACTTCCACTCCGGAGCAGGCCGGTCCTGCAAATTCAGATGCGTTCCAGATTAAATCAGTATCGCAGCCACTGCGAGTGTCTTCTACGTCAATTGCCGATGAAGTGGCAGTCCAGCTGCTGCCATCATCCGAGTATTCGAGCCGAGCCTTGTCGGGGCAGTTAAGGCTAACTTCCTTGATGCGAAAGCCCCGAATTTTCCTATTACTACCAAAGCCAAAGTCCACACCCCAAAAAGTTTCGGTAATAGCGTCATAAGGAAATGTAGCACTCATACTACCTGCCGCTGTAGTTTCATAACTGCTATCCCAATCGTACACATTATTCCAACCTTCACTACCCGAAATAGCTACACCACCGACGCCAGCGATATCTGTTGCAGAACCATTGGTTTGATAGGATCCATTTAGATCAAATTCGATTCCTCTTAATCGGATCCTTCCGGAATTTGTATAGCCTGAAGTAACGTTCACTCGCCAGTAGCGATGTCCCAAACTCAGCATAATACTCGAGCGGACTTCTAGCGAGTAGTTCTTTAAAGCATCCAGGGCATAAACCGAGTAGTGCCAAGTACTACCATCAGTGACTCCGGTATCGGTAATACTTAAGTAACTACCGCTTGAAACAATATAGTCACTGCCTTCTGACCCTGTATAGTAAGTCGTGCCATCAATAGGTTTAAATGTCACAGGATTGTCAGCTGGGCCTCGCACCAAAAGGTACTCCACAGCATCACCACCTCCATCAGCGAAGGTGATATCAACTTCATTTGGGACACTACTTTCTAAGGCTAAACTAGTCGGTGGTTTTGGCGCTGATCCAGCTGTTGTCATACTATAAGTCCTCCAACCATCAGAATCACATTGTGATTCTAGGAAGGTCACCAAGACATCCGCAGTTACAAAATCATCATCTGAGCCCTCTAGGGTGCCTTGATCCATACAAAAGTCGCTAACTCCTGTAAGGATGCGCATCCTTGTGAATGCTTTACTGCTATTGAAATCCACCTTAACCCATGCGGCTCCGTCATGGGGCGCCGTAGTAGAAAAGGTCACCGGACTACTCTGACTATAAAATTTGTCGGCAGAAACGCTGTATGCACCCTTAAAAACATTTGTTCCTGCGTAGGTAGCACTTCCATAAAAAGGGTACGAGTCGGTAACTACGGCGCTGAAACCCGCCACAGAAGTAGCCGAACTTGAATTGGTGATCCAGCCACTTCCTGTATCAAACTCAACCTCTTGAAGCCTCCCGTACTCTTGGCTGCCTTTGATTGACGTCATGTTTATCCGGTAGTAACGATAACTGCCACTACCCGAAGTAAAAGCACCATCATTAATATAGCCTGACGAGTACCTGTAGGCAGAGTTATAGGCATAGACTCGGTAGTAATAAATTGTATCAGCGGTTCTTCCCGTATCGGCGAAGCTGGTGTTGCTACCATAGTAAATATTGGTATCGTCACCGCTGCTGGTGTAGGTACTTGGATCAATACCATCGCTAGGCGTCAGTGAGAAAAAGGAATCCAGGCTGCGAATAACCAAATAACCAGACGTCAATCCTCCTCCGCTGACCCAACTAGGAGTCAATGAAGAACTTGATGCCGTAAACGTGAGAGTATCAGGCGATGGTGGTGCCGCAGCTAAAATAACTGTACTAGGTGAGCTTACCCAAGCGGAGTACTGCCCAGCCAAATCCATAGCACGAACGCAGGCGTAGTATGACGTCTCTGGGCTAATGCCAGTGTAGGTAATACCGCCAGTATTGCTACTATCATCATCTACGCTCAGGCAACCGGAACTGCATCCAGAGCTAGTGCATAATTTCGTTTGATGCTTGTCTAAATTGGTATCCGCTCCAACAGAGTATGCAATCATTACGCTACTTGTAGCCACGGTGTCCGGCATAGATATGCTACTAGGAACAGAGGGAAGGGTCGTATCGATCACAATAGCCTTGTCATCGGAAATAGAGCCCGTACCGTTCACAGCAGGGAGAATAAGATTAGCATTGTTACCAGCCGCATCTTGAATACTTATCCCCGCAGCTAGAGCTGAGGTGTTTGCGTAATCTAGATCATCCGAGTTTTGTGAAGAGCCGACCGTGTAGGAAAAGGTCCAAGTCGAGGTGCCATTACCGCCGGAGCGGGATAGCACGGCACCGTTATCAAGAGCAAGGGTGGCACCGCCATCATCGTAAACCACCTCTGAAAAATTCACGAAAATATTAAGACTATCACCAATTTTATAGTAGCCATCTGCAGCTGTAGAGTAAACTGAATTTACGGTGGGAGCAGCGAGGTCCGTCGTAACAGCGTTGTCAGAAGCGACGAATATCGATGTGTTACCACGGACATCTACTGTCTGCACGCAAGCATAGTAGGTCGTATTATCATCCAGACTGCTTATTACCTGTGGCTTAGTTCCATTAGCAAAACCCACACAATCCGCAGAACAGCCAGAGTCCTCACAGGCTTTAACATTATGACTCACAACCCCATAGTCGTCAGTACCACTGGTGTAGGTCATGTTAAGGGTCGCACTCCCATGGGGAGAACCGTCCGAAATAGAAATATCAGCAGGCACATTAGGGTCGGTCACATCAAACGTGATGACAGCAGATTCACCGTAGCTGTCATTACCAACCGTATCCACAAGCTTCACACAGACACGGTAATCACCTGACCCTCCAAAGTTATCATCGTCGCTAGTCGGCACAGAGCCAGAGAAGCTACCTGCAGCAGCAGCACATGTTGTTGTGTCTGGAATCACCAAATAGCTCGCTGCTGTGTGTCCGCCAGTCTGCAGATTGGTAACCAGATCATTAGTTTGCGCATGTTCGGCCTTGTTAATATCATTGTTCGCTAAGGCGTCATTAGCTAGGTCTATGCTTGTAAACACCGGTGGTGTTATATCTATCGAAAAACTACCTTCAGCAGCTGTCGTGACGTTCCCGGCTGCATCCGTGGCCGTGATACAGGCAAAGTAGTTACCCTCGCCCAGAGTGCTAAGAACATGCGATGTCCCCGTTTCACCTGTCGGGTTTTGAACCGGCGATGCACAGCCGCTTGTCGTATCGATAGTCAGGTCATAAGTCACGCCATTGGTATCCACAGAAGCCGTCCATTCCACTGTCGGAGTCGTAGAGCCGATGGTACCCGTTGGGCTGGTCACCGAGAAACCAGTTGGCGCCGTAGTATCAATCACAAAGGATTCTTGTTGAGCTAAAGCGTTGGCAGTAGCCAAACCTGGTAGGGTCAAATCTGTAGCATTGCCACCGACATCCAAGATTGAACCACCACTTATAGCCAGTGCTCCGGTACTCTGGTAGTTCAAATCAGCTGAAGTATGGTTAGCACCCACTGTGTAAGTAAAGTTATGGACTGCACCTGTGCCCGCTGAGTCTATATTGACCACAGCATCACTGCTACCGGTCTCTAGGGTAAGCCGCGGTGAACCCGTGACAATCACTGATTCGGAGAAAGTCACCATCAGCGTTATGCTATCCCCCTCTTTGAAATAAGTGTTACTATTCTCTGAATTCACCGAGACCACAGTCGCTGCCGTGGTATCAATCGCAATGCTAGCTGCAGAAGCAACGTAGGCAGCGAGGTTACCTGCAGCATCCATTGTTTGCACACAAGCGTAGTAACTCGTTGCATCCAGCAGACCGCTAACACTGCTGGTGGAGGGGCTACCCGAGTTATTCTCTCCCACACAGCCCGCGCTGCAACTAGAATCGGTACAGGCTTTGACATTGTGAGTCACTGCATTAGCATCGGTACCTGCGCTGAAGTTCACTGTAATAGAACTGTTATTGTGATTAGCTCCCTCGCCGATATTAACACCACTAGCCACTGCCGGGATGGTGGTGTCAATGACAATGGCCTGGTCATCGGAAATAGATCCCGCACCGTTTATAGCCGGTAAATTAAGATTCGCATCATTACCAGCGGCATCTTTGATACTAGTGCCAAGAACAAGAGCTGAAGTGTTAGCATAATCAAGATCAGCTGAAGTTTGCGCAGCTTCAACAATATAGGAGAAGGTCCAGTTTGCAGTGCCATCGCCAGTAGAGCGAGCTACCACGGCACCATTATCCAGAATAAGAGTAGCTCCCCCCACATCATAAGCAGGCTCGGAAAAAGTGACGATGATATCAAGGCTATCACCGACTTTATAGTAGCCATCAGCTGCTGTTGAATAAACCGCAACTACAGTAGGCCCACCTAAATCAGTCGTAACAGTGTTGTCAGAAGCGACGAATATCGATGTGTTACCACGGACATCTACTGTCTGCACACAAGCATAGTAGGCCGTATTATCATCCAGACTGCTTATTACCTGTGGCTTAGTTCCATTAGCAAAACCCACACAATCCGCAGAACAGCCAGAGTCCTCACAGGCTTTAACATTATGACTCACAACCCCATAGTCGTCAGTACCACTGGTGTAGGTCATGTTAAGGGTCGCACTCCCATGGGGAGAACCGTCCGAAATAGAAATATCAGCAGGCACATTAGGGTCGGTCACATCAAACGTGATGACAGCAGATTCACCGTAGCTGTCATTACCAACCGTATCCACAAGCTTTACACAGACACGGTAATCACCTGGCGCTCCAAAGTTATCATCGTCGCTAGTCGGCACAGAGCCAGAGAAGCTACCTGTAGCAGCAGCACATGTTGTTGTGTCTGGAATCACCAAATAGCTCGCTGCTGTGTGTCCGCCAGTCTGCAGATTGGTAACCAGATCATTGGTTTGCGCATGTTCGGCCTTGTTAATATCATTGTTCGCTAAGGCGTCATTAGCTAGGTCTATGCTTGTAAACACCGGTGGTGTTATATCTATCGAAAAACTACCTTCAGCAGCTGTCGTGAGGTTACCGGCTGCATCCGTGGCCCTGATACAGGCAAAGTAGTTACCCTCGCCCAGAGGGCTAAGAACATGCGATGTCCCGGTTTCACCTGTCGGGTTTTGAACCGGCGATGCACAGCCGCTTGTCGTATCGATAGTCAGGTCATAAGTCACGCCATTGGCATCCACAGAAGCCGTCCAATCCACTGTCGGAGTCGTAGAGCCGATGCTACCCGTTGGGCTGGTCACTGAGAAACCAGTTGGCGCCGTAGTATCAATCACAAAGGATTCTTGTTGAGCTAAAGCGTTGGCAGTAGCCAAACCTGGTAGGGTTATGATGGCTGGATTTCCAGCTGCATCGAAAATTGTACCGCTGTTTAAACTTAGCGCTGAGGTACTCTCATAGTTGAGGTCAGCGGAATTCTCTCCAGCGCCAACCGTATAGGTAAAAGTATGACTGGTAGCTGCCAGGCCACCATCATAATCCACCACAGCGTCAGCGCTGCCCGTTTCAAGAATAATCTGGGGTGTGCCGGTGATGATTACGGCTTCAGAAAACATAACAACAATGCTTATAGTATCGTTTTCTTTAAAATAATTCCCCGTATTATCAGAAGCTACCGACACTACCGTTGGCAACGATTGATCAGTGATAATACTTGCTGAGGCGACAAAATCTGATGTATTACCAACTGCGTCCTGGGTTTGGACGCATGCAAAGTATGTTTTTGCATCCTGGAGCCCTGAAATGCTTAGCGGCTTGGTGGCCGAATTGTCCCCCACACAAAAACTGTTACAACCTGCATTTTCACAAGCCTTCACATTGTTGGTCGTAACCGATAGGTCATCAGCACCGCTATTGTAGATGATGCTTATAGATGTATCTGAATGGGGTGAGCTGTTTGAAATAGTGACATCTGCTGCTAGCCCTGGATCAGTGGCATCGAAGGTTATCACAGGCGATTCACCGTAGCTATCATTGCCGGCTGCATCGACAAGCTTGACGCATACCCGATAATCACCAGAGGCAACAAAATTAGGATCGTTACTGGCTGGCACGGCATCAGAAAATGTTCCTGCAGTATTAGAGCAGCTGTTTACATCTGAAATTAAGAGGTATTCAGTGCTTGCATGCCCCGAAGCGCTGAGATTCGTCACCAGATCATTGGTTGCTGCATGTTCCAGTTTATTGATATTGGCACCTACCAAGGCCTCATTAGCGAGATCGATACTGTTAAAAATAGGTGGCGTTGTATCCACTATAAATGAGGTTTCGGTAGCGGTGGCAGTCAAACCTGCAGCATCAGTCGCCGAGACACAGGCAAAATAAGTATTATCAGCTAACGGACTATCAAGAGTTTGCGAGAGACCGACTTCACCACTTGGATCTTGTGTGGGCGTTGCGCACCCGGAGTCTGTACCCACTTTCAGATCGTATGTAACTGCGCTGGTGTCGGATGACTCGGTCCAAACAACTGTCGGCATGTTTTCTGAAATAATACCCAAAGGTGCTGTAACAGAAAATGCTGCCGGGGCGGTGTTGTCGATGGTGATGGTACTGGCCACAATGCCTAGGGAAGCATTGTTAGTATCTTCGAACTCAACCCAGATATTTTTGACACCCTCACTGCCAAAGTCGTAGGCCGCAGGGTTATTAGTAACAGCGGCCCAAGACCTTATTTCACTACTGCAATTTGCAACATCGCAAAATCTATAACGACTAGCAGCCGGACCATATGTCAGTGAGATGGGTGGGCTGGTATCAGTTGTGTAGTAATCACTACCTCCACCGAGTGATACAGAAAAGCCACCTGTTGAGATGGTGATACCGTCTCCGAAAGTGGCTGAAATATTACCGGCTACATCGCGAAACTGCACATAAAGGATCTTGGCACCGTCGCTAGCAAAGTTATGAGCCGCAGGAGTATCTGTGAAAGCTGCCCAAGTTCTAACAGGGGTTGCGCAATCATTGTCTTGCAAAGCAGTTACAAGACATAGCTGGTACTCTATAGCACCCGTCTGTGTTAAAGCTATCGGGGGAGATTGGTCGACGGTGTAAACAGCATTCCCGGAATCAAGTTCAATGGTACCAGATGGATAACCCGTATCGATGTTAACTTTATCGGCAGAAGCTACAAAGTTAGATTGATTACCCGCCGTATCCACTGCAGCCACACAGAGAAAGTAACTCATACCATCAACGAGGTTGCCGACAGTGAGAGGGCTTGTGGCTCCTGCGACTTCACTGCCACATGTGGTTGCGCAGTCAGCATTTGCGCAGGCTTTGGCCTTATGGCTACTGAGGTTGGCGTCAACTCCAAGTGAAAAGCTCACACTAGCTGAAAGTGAAGTACTCCATTCAGAAACTGTGACATCACTAGGATCTGTTGGCTCAGTAATATCCACCAGAATTGACGCAGTTGAGTTCATAAAGCCGGATACATTGCCGGCAAGATCAACCGTTTCCACACAAGCATAATAAGTAGAGGCATCCAGGAGGCCGGCAATATTTGAATCGGAGGCGATGTCGGTCCCAATCCCTACGCAGTTTAAACTGCAATCCATGTCGGTACAGGCTTTAATATTATGAGTACTGAAGTTAGCGTCATCCGTACCATCAGTATAAGTGATATTCATAGTATTACTGGCGAGCGGACTACTGCCAGTGATGGATATAGCTGCCGGAACCGAGGGGTTAACAGCATCGACTATAATCGCTTGGTCGTCGGATATCGAGCCTGAGCTACCAATAGCCGGAAGGGTTAGTATAGCTGCCCTATTTGCTTCGTCCAGGATAGTCGCACCATTCGCATAAAGAGCCATGGTGTCCCTGTAATCGAGATCAGAGTTGGTGTCACCGGCAACAACATTGTAGGTAAAGTTCAGGATTGAGGTACCAGTGCCGCCAGTGTAGTCAGCCTGCCTATCTGTTGCGCCACTTTCCATAAGGATATAAGGGTTAGCCGCAGCGACGTTAACAACTTCGCTAAAGGTGACTTTAATCATAAGAGCATCACCGGCTTTGTAGTAGCCATCGGCCTCTTGAATCGCAACACTTTCCACACTTGGCGATGCGGTATCAACCAATTCAGGATCAGCACCTACAAATGCCGAACTATTACCAGCTTGGTCGACGGCAGCCACACAAGCGTAATATGTGTTACCGTCCAACATACCAGTAACAGTTCCTGCAGCTGTAGGAGCATTCACGTTGTTCTCCCCGACACAACCGAGACTACAGCCTGCATCAGTGCAAGCCTTGACGGTATGATGGAGTATGTTGGCGTCGGTGCCTAACGTGAAATTAATCGTATCTGTTGCCATACCATGCGGACTTGTACCGACAAAAGTAACAGCTGCTGGAACACTCGGTATCTGGGTATCGACTGTAACCGGAGTGGCACTCGATGTAATTGTTGACAGCAGTCCTCCCTTATCCTGCTCTTGGGCACACAAATAGTAAGTACCATCTACGCTAACAGGATAGTTGAAAGGAGAAGCAGAAACTTCTTTCCCTGGGAGGCAGTCGAGGGAGCATCCCGTATCAGCACATAGTAATATGGTGGTTAACAGCCTATTAGTGTCAGAACCTGGCGTAAAAGTAATCGGCAGAGTTGACGAGTTATGGTACCCCACTGGGTCTATAACAGCTGGTGCCGTCGGCGGGATGGTATCAACCACAATGCTATCAGCAAAAGTAGCGCTTAGTTTGCCAGCGGCGTTAGTGTACTGAACATAAACCGTTTGGAGGCCGTCTGCCAGTGAAATGGGGTCTGGAGTTGTGGTAAAGGCTGCGTCTGAACGAAGAACTGAGGAGCATGCTACCCCCTCAGCAGCCTCATCAGAACAGAGTCGGTACTTAGTAGCGCTTTCGGCAGTTAGTTGAATGGAAACTAGAGAATTTTGGCTGTAAAGTTCTCCTGCTCCTAAGGTAATTGAACCATTTGCGGCCAGGGCATTGGTAATCTTCGGCTTAGCCTCAAAGGTATAGTTACGAACGCTAGTATTACCAGCCAGATCTGTAACGTACAGAATAGCTGAGTAGATACCAGGAAGATCAAAGTCAATCGTAACCTCCGAGCTATTTGCTGGTATAAAAGTCAAATTTCCCGGACCCGCATCTTGCTTCCAGGCATATGTCAACTGCGTTTGATCTGAAGCCTTGACCGCAAAGTTTATGGCAGAATCAATACTCTCTGGAATTTTCAAGGTGTCATCTATATTCGGTCTAACCCTATCAATAACAAAGCCCACACCGTTGTTATTAAATGGCTTTACGCTGCCATCCTCAAACTTGGAAAAAACGCAGATATGATAGTTCCCATCATTCACAACACCCATCGTTTTAAAGTTATCGAATTGATTAAATGATAATAATTCGTCTTTACAACCCTTGTCTGAGGTGAGTTGAATCACATAGCTCGAAGCCTCAGGATCTTTTTGCCAATTGATCGTAAATTCAATTGCATTGGAAACAAAGGGCTCAGTAACTATGCTCAACCCAAGCTCGCCCGGTAATATCTCTGCTGGCAATGATTGGGTAGCGAGGCACTTACTTTTCATATCAGATCCAGGCTCAAACTGGTCGCAATCAGGGTACACTTGGTTAGTCTGCATTTCCAAATCAGATTTGCAGCTACCCAACATCAATATACTGGCGAATATGAAAGCCGCTTGCGAAATATATTTCTTGTTATATCTGACCAATTATTACTGTCCCTTGATATAGTTACCATTGATTCAAGCCGATGCCTTAAACAGCCATCGGCGGTTTATTAAGATTATTGAGCAGACTCTACAAAAACCACCTATTAACCTATTTTTACTAGACTTATGGTTTTTTTTGTTGTTTTAATTTATCTCGATATCCGCACAAACAATTTAAAAATCGGCGTCTAGGCACAAAGCCGAAACCGAAACCGAAACCGACACCGACACCGACACCGGCACCGAAACTTTCCTCAGGTAATACTTCATGGCGCTATATTTGTTATCGTTGACCTAATTTTGAGTGCAGCAGCTTCTTAATCGACTGAACACTGAAAAGGCAGGATCATCGGCATTAAAAATTATATCACTCACCGTCGTTGCCAAGAAACTCGCTCAGCTTGTTAAATACTTGATTAGAGTGCAACAGTTCCACATGATTTAAACGCTGCACCACAAGGATATTATCTCTAGAAAAATTTAGGTGCAACGTCGGGTCACTGTGTTTTCCAATAGCACTATTTACAGGAACAAGACCATCACCAAGGAGGTGATCTGAGAAGTACTTCGACTTATCCTGTAGACAACCAGCTACCGCAAAGCAGTCGACAGATTCGGGCAATGGAACCGCACTACGATGCCTTGCAGAAACAGCTTGGCCATCCGTCCCCTGCCAATCTTCATCCCGCAAATAGCCAAACCTAAGGTCGGTAACCCCATTTGACCTGATCTGAGCTAACTTAGCAAGAGGCGCAGTATACGGTATATGCTCAAGCAGAATCTCCAGCCAATTCCCACCCTGCTCAAGCGGAGCGCCATGGTGAGGTGTGCCAAGAAACATCATATGCTTCACCTGCTGGCACCATGCAGAGCCAGCATCCTGAGCATAACTTAAGGCACTGCGACTAACCAGTCCACCCATGCTATGGCATAGGAAAGAAACATCTGTTACCGGAACAGGCCATATGCTGTGAAGATCCTCTATGGCTTTGGCCAGCTTTTGACCGTTCAAAGATATATGCAGACCACTATTGTAATTAATAAACACAGTCTCATAGCCCGCTGCATCTGCCAAATCTTGGGCTGAATTCTTATCACCACTCTTCCACTGCTGTGCCGACATACAACTACCGTGCACCACTAGCATGATCCTACCAGATGAGACCTCTGGTATGCGATGCTTTGCGGCTTCTGCAGTCAAGGGAAGCAGCTTGTTTCTGACGAGCAGCTCCATGTCGATCCTCAACGAATTTTTTACATCTTCTAGATGATCTCCCACAACCCCATTTAACGCTGCTAAAAAAATTTTCCGGTGCTCTTCTGGATAGCGAAGATGGTCGTCAAGAATCGGCTGTATCGCTGCCAAAAATGTATCTATACCCTGACCGACTATATCAGTTGAGGATTTAATAACACCATAAATAGCTGTCAGAATAGCGTTTATTGGCACACTGGCTGCCTTGCTTACATATCTTGGTGGTTTAGCTATTGTCTTATGCATGGACTCCACTAAACCTGTGACTCCTTTGGTTGCCTCGATTAAAAGCTTAGAAATCCCCCGTAAATCCTTACCGCTGCTGTAGGAAGATGATCTTTTGCCCTTCATGAAGACCTCCACAATTTTCTTATCTAGATCATAGTCTATCGAGGTAAAAATAACAGTACGAGCCTCAATGATAACCAATCAAAGTCGATACCTAGAAAACTACCTGCAGAGCATCAGGGATGACTACAACCGACTAAAACCTTCGTCATTGCTGTGCACAATCACTGGCAGGAACCAACTTCTTTGGCCAAAGAAGATATTTAAATTTCACACGTAAGGTGGGTTTTTAGCCAAACATATTTGTGGCATAACTTTATTAACAGCAACCGCTGTCTTAACCGGCGATGAGTTGTTCTTTAGCTGCATCTGCCAGATCTCTATCCGCTAAAACCGCCTCAGCAGGTAAAATTATAACAAGCTCTGCTCCTTGGGGTACACCTTTTTCTAACCTGACTGAACCACCACTTTTTTTAGCTATTTCTCTCACTGCAGATAAGCCAATTCCTCGCCCGCTGGTAGCAGTTACACCTTCTGTTGTGGAAATCCCTGGAACGAAAAGTGCATCAATCAAGATTTCGTCGCTATTGCCAAAGTAAATCCCTTTATTTTGAGCAAGGTTTCTGACTTTTTCTAAGTCAATCCCCTTACCATTATCTTTCAATCTAAGTATTATGTTTTCACCTTCTAAGTAGGCTTCTAATTCTAATTTGATATCTACTGCCCCGACACCATGGCCATTGGCATTAAGGTAGCCATGATCAATACTATTATTAATACCGTGCATCAGCATGTTCCGAATATCGGGAATAATTTCTGGGTTCCAACTATTTACTCCATCGTGACATTTCAGGGCACTAAGACGGAATCTTGTTTCTTCGAGAGTTTTCCAAACCTCGTCTAGACATGGGCTAATGATACCTTGGAGAATTTCAGTATTATCATCCTTTGGCCTACTTTGATTCTTACATAGAGCTGTTGTGAAGACATCGCTGTAGGCGATAATTTCTTTTTCTAACCGGAGAAGCAGCATTCTGATTGCCTCTTTCTCTCTCGGACCTCTATCTTTTTGCTGCTTGGCAGTTTCTTCTAGAGAATGGGCCAGATTGCTCAATGATTTAGTGCCTAAAAGACGAGCTCCTCCTTTTATGGTGTGTAGTTCAATGAGAACTTTTTCTTGTTCAGCATTCGAATCAACCGCATCTATGGCTGTCTTTATTCTCAAACTCGCATCGGTTAGATACTCATAAACATGGGACTTTTTTTGTATAATAAGTTCAGATATTATTGTTAGAAATCTCTTGTTTTCAGCAATTTGAGTCCGGCTCTGTGCTTCAAGTAGACGTTTTTCAGTAATATCTTTTATCGATAACATAAGGCGCTCGATGATACCTTGATCATTTACCATGGGCGACCATAATAGCGCTATATGCTTTTCTCTACCTTCAACAAATATTGTCACTGCACTTGGCAGCTTGCTGTGGTTCATTTGCCAAGAAATTGCTTTTTCACCGGCGAGAAATCCTAGTGATTGATAAGCCTGATTATAGTCATTAGCAGAAAGATTAGAGTTAGGAAAAACAAATTGCATCACGTCTTTACCTGGAATAGCAGTCGGAGCGGTCTTATAGAAACTCGCCAGGAAAGCGGAAAATTCAGCATCGATGCACAAACTTTCGTCAAAAGTGATGATACCTTGGTTAATATTATCTAGGAGCGCCCTAATCTTGGAGATGTATTTACTTGCCGCAACCTTATCCTCTTGGAGCTCCATAACATTTTGCCCCATGGCAGCCAGCAAGACTACTGCCTGAAATAGGCAGGCGAGTAGTGAAGCTATCCCCGCAAATTTGACACTTACAGAGCCGAATATTGTCGCGACCCAGGCAAGGGCAGCTGATAAAATGCCTACCCACGACAGAAGGAAAAGCAAAGCAGTGATTGATTTTTGCCGAACCCCTTTTATAGATGCCACCAAGGTTGTCACAATCAGTGAAATTTCAGCCAGCGGCAATACGAAAAGGTGGAGAGTTGAAGGACCTAGAAACAGGATTTTAATACAGTAAAAACCACCAATAGTTATAGCGATTTCTCTGATATATGGTGGAAGTTTCAGTCCGGCATCCTGAAAAAGTCTGTGGGTGAACATTATAAAGAAAATCATTGTTCCAACTTGCGCAAGACTGGTGATGTATGTACCCATGTTATTGGTGTTGGGTAGAATATAAGCATGATTTATACCAAAGATATATGGGATGAGAGTTATATGCAGAAAGGTCAAAAGTCCTAAATAGTATAGATATGAAACTTGTTTTTGCAAAAGAAACATTAATATAGCTAAGGTAGCGACTAGAAAGATGGCACCGAAGTAAAAGCCGGACATGAGGTTAGTCTGGTTTTGCTGTTTAGTAATGATCTCAGGTGACTTTAAGGTAAGTTGCAAATTCATTGGATTTTGTGAGGATATGGCAACAAAGATTTCATGCTCTTTGTCAGGCATTAACTCAAGTAGCACGGTATGATTTTTATACCGATATTGCCTGCTATTGTAGGCTATGTTAGACCCTGTTTTTGTTATCTTATTACCATTTGCAGACAAATCAAAGACCTGCATATTATTAATAATCGGATTTTCCAATTCTAAAAACATTTTTTTACTCTGGGCTCCTTCGTTAATCACTCGGAACCTTACCCAGACGGTGCTGTCAGTCACACCAAAGTGGTATGAATCTGCTGGTGCAAAGAAGTCCTGCTGCTTGGCTTTTTCAATGTTCCAGGGTTCATTGTTATTTAAAGCCACTTTTATGTGAGGGTTGACCTTAGCTATTTCTGTAGTCGCTGAAAGCTTGATAGTTCCCGTGATGAAAGGGGCCCCCTGGCCTTCAACACCACCAGTTGCTAAAAGTATGCAAGTGATTAAGCTGTATCTAAAAATCGACATATTATTAGCTTATCACCCCAGTAGTAAGCAGAGTCGGCTAAATTTACCCAACTCCGCCTAGAAGAGCTCGGAATGCGGACAACTAAGCTTAGAAAGCAGACAAAACTGCCTAATCACCAACAAAAACCAACAAAAACCAACAAAAAAAAACTACATACGATTGCCTGTTAGGCTTTACAGTGCAAGCCCCGGAAATATTGGTATAAAAACTACCTCACTTATCGATTCAAACTAAAGTTAAGGCCGTGGCAGCGTATCGCCCAATCAAAATTAAAAATCAATGCCGTCACTCAATTGGACGAGCTAATCTTCACTGAAAAAGATAAACATCTCCGCCATATCAAAAGGCCTTGGAACTCGAAACCGCTACTGCTATATAACCCCTGGCCTAATAAGGAGACCCCTGATAATGATGGATTTTTCCATATCTTCAACCCCTCGCTGGCCCAGCCGTTTGAGTTTGGAGGGGCTTTGCGGGCAAATAAACGAAAAGAGGCGAGATCTTTCTCTTCTAGAAAATATCCCCCGTAACCACACGGGTTATACCTGCGTCCAATGTATCGGCTTAGACATCACTCCTTTTCCAGAAAATCAGTCGATTAGTTATTACGGTGGGCACGACGACCCTGAAACCGATTTAACAGCTCGCTGCCTTATGCTCATGGATGCAATTTTAAAAACCGTCCAGAGCAAAAGAATTGATGATGCGGCCCACACTCTTAAAGTATTCATGGCACCAGAGTTTTTCTTTCGGGGTGCCTCGGGTTGCTACGAAGCTGCTGCGCTTGAGAGAATCATGTCTACAATGCGTAAATTTACGGCGCACCCTTATTTCAGCAACTGGCTTTTTGTGCATGGCACATCAGTAGGAAGCTATACCGTTGACAACCAGCAGGGCAAAACGATTTTAAACACAGCGTTAGTACAACGAGGTGGTGAGGAAACTGGCAATCAAGGTTCTTGGGTTACTTATAAAGAACATCTGTCTCCTATTGACTTCAATGGCTATAAAAAAACACAAGGTAGCATGCAAGCCTTCCTCGGTGGTAATGATCCAGAATTGTTTCAAAATATCTCCAGCGCAAGACCCAGTAATTTTGAATCGGAGCAAAACAACGGGATTAATGGCGGCGCAATTATTGCGTTAGACAACTTAAGAATAGGAATTGAAATCTGCCTCGATCACAAACACGATCGACTTACCAGTATCTGTGCCAAGCCAAAATCAACTAAGTTTGACGAGCAAGGCTTAGATATTCAACTGCTGATTTCGGCAGGCGCTGAGCTCCCACTATATGGGTTGGCCACAAAAGAAAATGGTGTTGCTTTTAGCGTTGACGCCTATCGGGGCTCGTCTGTGATTGTTAATCATAAATTAGTCAAAACCAGCCATAAATCCTCTATCAACTTCAACAGAAGCTTAAATGGAAAAGATGAAGTTAAAAGATTTATGAATATCAAGGCCGGGGCAAAGGTATCAACCTTCCCTGCCATAGACAGAAGCATAAATTGCTAAGTTGGCTTTAATTCCAACCCATGTTTCCCTCGGATAGCGTTGCAGCACTCTATTGCCTGCGGTGGTTTAGTATGACAAAGCCAATACCATTTGTAAATCGGCTGCCTTAGGCAGCGATAGTCACCCAATAAATTACACATTGTTTCTAGTGTAATCATCTTTTGATATCAATAATTACAAAACCTTACATCATGGCACAGGCTTTGCTTTCAAGGGCTCGTTAACGCCGGTTTGTGATGAACCGGAACTGATAAAAATGTTCGTTATATTTTGGAGCTTAAATGAAAAAATTTCTAACTACCGCCCTAGTAAGTTGCACCTTAGTTTACTGCAGCTCACCAGAAAGTGCCGATTCCCATATAAAGGATGATAGTGAAGCTGAAATTACACCTATCAATGTGAAAGGAGTCAAAGCAACAACAGCTGAGGTGAAGGATGGCCAAATACAACCTCGAGAGCTTACCATCAACAAATCTATTGCTGAGTTGGAAAAGGTGATTGATGCCGTAGAAGATAGCTGTAATCAAGAATGTTTATATCCATTAGCACGTGTTTCTAAGCAGGAGAGAATAGAGGGCTTTCCTGGAGTGGTCCATATGACAACTGATACCCCATTAGGTTCTGAAAGCAGTTTTCTGATGATCACCAAAAAACGGATTGAAAATCGGTTAGAAATCTTCAGCCGGCTCCTGGACAAAAAGACCATCAAGGAGATCCAGAATATCGACAGGTACAAAGGCTATAAGCATAACCCTACGTTTAATCAAACCCAAGATACTCAGTATATTCTGACGGCCATAAGTGAACATGTAACTAAGTTACAGTTAGAAATCGCCGTCAAAGGTAATACCTTTGCCGCCCGTTTTGCCCCTAAAAGCCGGGTTAGAAGTGAGCTGAATAAGTCACGCGAGGAAGTCTGGGCGAACTTAAACCTTTGATGTTCTGTATTAAAGCAGATGCTGGCCCACTTTGGCAGCGCAATTGACTTGCCGTGACCATGCCGGTTGGGGTTAAACATGGCATTTTTCAGAAGATCTAGCAGGCCACCTATTTTAACTGACCAATAAACAAATGATATAAGGAGCCCTTATGCCCCCGACTGCGAACCTTGTGTACCTCGACATCAAAACCTGCCTTGCGCATCATTTTCTGAAACTGCTGACTATTGTCTGCCGACCAGACCCCTAAGACGCCTCGTTTTTTCAATGCACCTCGGATGGTCATCAGACCGTCGAGGCTATAAAGATTCTGATTCCCACCTGTCGTTAGAGCCTCGGGTCCGTTGTCCACATCAAGAATAATCCCATGAAAATTTCCAGGTTTTTCTTTAATAACATCCATGACATCCTTTTGCCGGATGAACGTCCTGCTATCTGACATCAGTCGGTGACAAAGCTGATATTCCTTATTAGAGTTCCACATTATAACCGACTCCATAAGCTCAGCCACCACAACACGGGATGACTTAGAAATAGACTTAAGCACCGCACCAAGAGTAAAGCCGAACCCCAATCCGCCAATAAGGATCTCGGTGTCATTCCCGCTCCATTTGTCACACACTAATTCACCAAGTCTCTCTTCCGAGTAGCTTTGGTTGGTAGTCATGAGCTCAACACCACCCACGCGAATAGAATAAACGTCTTGCCGCCGATAAAGGGACATCAGCTTTCCATCTGGAGCTGAAGCAGTTGCTAAATGTTCGGTTTTTATCATCGCAGCGGTCCTAAAAGTATTTCCGCTCCCAGATTAACACGCCAACGTAAATAATTCTAGTTTGCCAAGAGGTTAAAAAACGTAATAAATTCAGTATAGCAACCTCAATCTCGGTAAGGTGGCCTCTCTAATTTATTAAAGACTTCAATACCTAAGTAGCCAGAGGCAAACCTTGCCACTGACCTATGCAGCTGAAGCTCAAACCTTCGCCTCAAATGAGGCAGATAGCGAAGGGCAAACCATGCTGTCAGGAGGTTATATACCATCAACTGCAGCAGTAATTTTATTATAAAAATAATATATATATTTTTTTAAATCAATAAATTTAGATATTTATATTAAATTATGTTTTATTATAATAATTTTAAGACTAAATGCCTCCTATTAACAATTTTTATTACATTATAAATAATTACTTTTTTTTATATACCTGTTTTTAATAATTATATTTCACTAAAGGTTTACATATTTATTCCGATACGTCCGTTATCAAATCAAGGAGGATACTAAATGAAGTTAAATATAGTAAAGCTATTCATCGCCTCATCAGCTCTTACCTTAGGAACTGGCTGCGGTTCCAACGAAAATACTAGAACAGTTAACGCCCCAAAAAGTATAGAAAATAGATCTCAGAACCCAGCCAACATCGGCACAGATGATGAAATGGAACTCGGAGATATTGTGGAAACTGCGGCTGAAGCTGGGTCTTTTAGCACACTTCTCGCTGCAGCCACTGAGGCTGGTTTAGTTGAAACTTTAAAAAGTGAAGGGCCCTTTACCGTCTTCGCTCCTTCTGACGAAGCTTTTGACAAAATACCTGAAGAAACTTTGCAAGCTTTACTTGCAGATAAAGAGGCTTTAAAAGATGTTTTGCTTTATCACGTAGTTCCCGGAAAGGTTACGGCTTCTGAGGCTCAAAATCTCGCTTTTGCGAAGATGGCAAATGATAAGTATGCACTGCTTAATACCGACAATGGACAGGTTAAGATTCAGGAATCACTAGTGACCGCTGCTGACGTAAACGCTTCTAACGGCGTTATCCATGTCATTGACACAGTGATACTACCACCAAAGGACATAGTCGGTGTCGCCAGCGACGCTGGTATTTTTAAGACTTTACTCACAGCTGCAGGTGTTGCGGAACTGGAATCAACATTACAAGGGCCAGGACCATTCACCGTTTTCGCTCCAAACGATGAGGCCTTCGCCAAAATACCAGAGGAAACTTTAAATGATTTATTAGCCGACAAAGAAGCTTTAAAGAACGTCCTCCTATACCATGTTGTCGCCGATTATCTGCCTGCATCACAGGTCGTTAGCAAAACCAGTTTAACTATGGCAAATAGCGCTAAAACCACCATTGTTCTGGAAAACAATGAGGTACAGATTAATGACGCCACAGTAAAGTCTACCAATATTACAGCAGCAAACGGTATTGTTCATGTGATCGATACGGTCATCCTCCCGCAATGAGATCAACATCGGAGGATGATTGTATCCTCCCTATTAAGAACGGCCCTCATATCTAGTACTATGAATCTTTTTTACTGAAGACCTAAGTCGCGAGCTCCACCTGACTCTCAGGACGGACAACTATAACGAAAAAGTTAATTTTTTTTAATAGTTCCGAATATATTTTGCTAGTAATTTTTTATCAGCTATAAAGACGAAAAAGATTGTCTGAGGAAAAAAATGTCAAATAAACATAACACTCAAATTGCAAATGTTTTAGTAATCGGCAGCGGTGGTTCCGGTCTTCGGGCAGCAATAGAGGCCAAAACCCTTGGCGTCGACGTGGTTGTCATCGGTAAGCGCCCCAAAGAAGATGCACACACCGTTCTCGCTGCCGGTGGTATTAATGCGGCTTTTGGCAACGTTGACAAAGAAGATAACTGGCGACAACATTTTGCAGATACGATGGTTGAAGGCTATCATTTATCTGACGCGCAAACTGTTGAGTTAATGAGCAAGGAAGCACCTGCCATTGTGAAGGAAATTGATGAATGGGGTGCTAATTTTGTCAAATTAGATAATGGTGAAATAGATCAACGTTTTTTTGGAGCCCACACCTACAGAAGAACCTGTTATGCGGGCGACTACACCGGTAGATCGATATTAACAACCTTGATAAAGAAAACTAATACACTAAATATTCCTGTTTACGACTCCCAATATGTCACAGAACTTTTAGTTAATGAAGGTACTTGCTTCGGAGCGATGACATTCAACATAAAAAATGGTGAAAGAACCGTTTTTTTAGCTGATTCCGTAGTCCTTGCGGCCGGTGGTCATACACGCATATGGCGGAAGAGTTCTTCCCGACGTGACGAAAATACTGGTGATGGTTTCTACCTTGGATTGAAAGCTGGATGCACCCTCCAAGATATGGAGTTAGTACAGTTCCATCCCACAGGTATGGTGATTCCAGAAAACATTGCCGGCACCCTAGTCACTGAAGCCGTCCGCGGGGAAGGAGGACATTTACTCAACTCCCGAGGCGAAAGGTTTATGGAGAATTATGACAAAGACAGAATGGAGCTATCTACCCGCGACCGTGTTGCGATGGCCAATTACACAGAGATCATTGAGGGCCGAGCAACCAAAAATGGTGGAGTCTTTTTAGACATCAGTCATAAATCCAAGGATTTCATCATAGAAAAACTACCTCGGATGTACCGACAATTTTTGGATACGCTAATGATTGATATATCTAAGGCACCTATGGAGGTTGCACCAACTGCCCATTACTCTATGGGGGGCATTCAGGTGGATTCGGATACGCACTTCACAGGAGTTCAGGGTTTATATGCGGCAGGCGAAGTCACAGGAGGCCTGCACGGAGCTAACCGCTTGGGTGGTAACTCGTTAGCTGAAATTCTGATTTTCGGCAAGAGAGCAGGAAAAGAAGCGGCAACTAGATCCATAAATTTAGATATACAATACCGATCAAAAAAAGTCATAGACTGTGCTCATGACAAAATCAACGCCTTTATTAAAAATGGTGACACCGTTGTGCGCCCCTTACAGCGAGAATTACGCAATATTATGTGGGAACACTGTGGCGTTGTCAGGTCTGAAGAAAGACTGCAAACAGGAATGGAAAAGCTTCAGTACCTGAGAAGTCTCCTACCTAATATCGACGTTAGACCAGATTCAGAAGGTTATGAAGATTTAGTGATAGCCTTTGATCTTGAAGCTTCAATCCTCTCTGCTGAGGTCACAATCTTATCCGCACTGGCCCGTCAAGAAAGCCGAGGAGCCCATCAAAGAACCGACTTTCCGAGTCTAGATCGTAAGCACGACGTTAACTATATCACACGCCTTCATGAGCATAAAATTATGGTCAGTAGCCAACCATTAGTAAAGCTAACGGTTGAACAAGAAGAAGCTGTGGCGCAAACAAAGGCCATCACCAACTATTCCGGAAAGTTGCTGGAATAAATTCTTAAGGTTATTTCTAACACCCTGCATTATCGTCATGCCCGATAGTCTCTGATAACCTTAGCCGATAAGAAACAACTGACAAGACTAAAATCCATGCCGCCAGCTTAGCCGACATTCGCTTCTAAACTTATAGATCATCTTTAACGCTAGATCTCTTCCAGATTAATTTATATTCTGACTGCTGCTGCATCATCGCCACTTCGCAACTACAGGGCCTATGCGCTCATATTTCAGTGAAATCATAATGTCTAATTCTTTTTCGATGCTGAGCTTTTGGTCACGATGAATCCTATTAATATCGAGTGTTATCAAGGCATAGAGATTGCACTTAACTATGATAAAGAAGAGTCATTGGGAAGGATCTCATATTGAAAAAATTAATCATTATAGCCTTAGGCAGCCTTAGTTTACTCCAATATTCTTGCAGTTCAGCTGGTTTTGGTGGTGGCACTGGTCCGAAACCAGCTACCCCTGAGATAGCACCTGAAGACAATGAGGCACCTGAAGCCCCAAAAGAGATGGAGCCTGATTCCGATGGCGACAGCCAAACAGCAGCTGATAGCAAGTGTACTGAGCAATCCACCTCAACCGCTGATATAGTCTTTGCAATTGACGTGTCGACTACAATGGGAGGTGATGTAGATACGGCCAAGCGCAATGTAACAGCAATGGCACAGAACTTTGAAAATGCACGAAAGATTAAGCCTACCTTCGGACTTGTGGAGTATCATGATGATATTTATCAGGCGAAAATGTTCAATTCAGTGAAAAGTTTTGACAGTGCGCTGGCAGGCGTAAAAGCCGAGATTTTCAAGTGGACAGACATGGTTGAGGCAGGACTAACGGCATTGAAAACTGGGCAAAAAGTATTAGCAAAATCTAAAGCCGATGTAAAAGCTATCGTCCTAATCACTGATGCTTTTTCCCACGACGGTGGTAACAACAATAACAGGAACTGCGAATTATCCGGTATCGTTGACGGTTGGGATAAGGATATACTCCTTTATATAAGTCACCCCAAAGGTAATAATGATAGTCATAACCAAGGCTGTAGCAAGGATGGTATCAAATTTGAAAATATATCTGCTCAGTATAACCAGTTAGCAAAAGATATGAAAGAAAAGCATGATCGCAATATAGTGACTTCTCTAGGCTGGCCGGTTTCTGACAAAACGTTCTTAGAAACCTTACCTGATAAAATTGAAAAATGTGGTGCCGCCAACTTGAAGTAGAAAAGCCGTTAGTGTTAGCAAAATACAAGGCAGAGAATCCTTGCTCAGACCAGCAAAACTCAGAGCGGCGGATCTCGGGTATAGTCAAATACCGTTATCGAGGCACATCTATACCCAGATGACAGCCAAAACCAGAGAAATAACCTCTACTAGCGTAAATAACGCCAATAATGAAAGCATTAGCGATGCTGTTAGCAGAAACTGTAACGGACTTTACTACAGCCAATAGAAGCTGGTTTTTGGTCGCATCTATTTTTCTTGGAACGTCACATTAATAGAAAAAAAATCAGATGCGAAGGGTTCGCCTAGTCTTTATCTGGATAAAAGTGGTCATGGATTTACAACCTGCAACCACCTTTTCAAGATCAAAACCTTTCCCACCTTAAAGTTTGACCTATTTATTGTACTAGCATAATCTTATCAAGATAAATCTCTAACAAGAGGTGGCGAGGCTTGGTCAAAGTCTTCGGCTATAAAGAAATTCGAACACTTGCACCGACAGAAGCTAGCAGCAGCCATGGCGGCCAAAAAAAGGCGATACCAAGTTATTTAATGAACTTACTCCCAAATCAAAAAAAATTTCGCTACCGATCCAAAACTGCAAAAAACATGTGAAGATTTTATAGATACCGATGCCGCCGTATTGTGACAGACTCAAGTGCACGACGACTGTCTATGGCTAGCCTAGCCCGCTTTCAGTTACCCTTAGTAAGATAAAAAAGGTGCTGGCGCATCCTTATGATTCTACTTTTTTGTGAATGATTTTCTAGCGTGGCTGGCTGTATTTCTTCAGGGCAAAACATTCGTGGACAACCCTCAAGTGAGCATCTATCTGTAGATAAAGATTATCTGCAGATAGATGCTCCTAAGTGTGTTACGAGAAAGGTGGACACAGAGGAATATCTTGCGCCTACTTATTTCGATGGGAACTCAGTCCACTGTACCTAGACACAATCGATTTTCGAAATCATAGCTGAAACCTGCTGCTACACAGCGGCTATATCCGTCTTGCTCCTCCTTATCCTCAATAATCACTTTAACTTTGATGGGACCAGGCTGAGGTGGAACAACGGGTTTCATCACCATGGTTATCTTTCTAGATAGGGCCGGATTTCCTGAGAATACCGGAGTTGCGCCCTTATATCTCTGGTTAGCTTGCGCTGAATAGAGTGCGCCCTCTAGCTGATACTGGGAAGTATAATCGGTATTATAAACCCCGATTTTAATCGGCGCCAAACAGTGTATCCGCTTCACAACTTTTTCAAGCAGCTTCTTCTTCGGCTGATTTGCATCATCTGATATTTTTACTTGGTAAAACCTCAGTACAATGATCCCGGAAATTTTTTCTCGAATGGCGCCTGTGCATCCCAACTTCAAATACTTTGCTTGTTTTTCTGGTGTGGCGTCTTGTTCGAGTATTGCCAAATCCTCTTTGGTGGCTTCTTCACCTTTATCACTATCGCTCTCAGCAACGAGGCTCTCAGGCAAACTTAAATTGAAACTAATGGCATCTGTGGTCTCTACCTCGTCCACAAACTGCACCTGCTGATCATTGACCTCGGAAGCCCCTTTATCAGCACCATCTGAGTTACTACCCTTTTTGCCGCATGCTAGTAATAGACCTGCTGCTAATAAGACGATTTTCGGAAAGCTAGTTTTTTTCATTCTTAATCCTTTCTAAGCTAATCAATTTCATGAGTATGGTGTGCAGAAAATAGGCCGACGGTTTGGTTTGCCAATAAAGCCGCCATCAACCGCAATGAGGTCAGTAGGATAGGGCACAGCCTCGTTTAACAACAGCAGATATAAACAGTGTTGATTACACACACAAATGCATCTGAGTTATCAACAAAAAACCCTTAACATATTGTAAGTAATGCCAAAATACCTGTATAACTTTAATACTGATCGTCTTGTGCCCATCATAACAGCAAAATAATTATATATATCTGTTATAGTTATAATATTTGAGATACTGACTTGCTATTTAAGGGAGAAGAGACGCTATCAAAAGGTGGACCGAGCATGCTGTTCAAGAAGAGAAGAAAAGAGTCAAAAGCCAGTTGGCTGCTGGAAATATGCCCCACCAGGAAAGGCTTAAACTTGCGCTGCGCAGCCTCCAAGCCTGCATGAGCGTAAATACTGCAAATTCTAGACTCAGCTGCTACATATACATCATCTCCGCATTGGTTCATCATAGCCGCTTCAAAGGATTGACCTCACTGCAAATCCATCGGCTTGTGGAGTTAGCATTAGATATCTTGAGACTCCAGGATATCAAACCAGCAAAATCGCGCTTAGCCTTTCTATACGGCGAACTCTACCAGGTACGCAGCCA
>Ga0099800_1047_pt1 | contig 38946 bp, 37 predicted proteins | sample Uncmet6_SortRC_1_FD_89868 | JGI IMG/M metagenome (GOLD analysis project Ga0099800, IMG submission 89868) | Marine eukaryotic communities from CALCOFI LINE 67, Pacific Ocean - CN11_C50_N6_SortRC_1 | ecosystem: Environmental > Aquatic > Marine > Oceanic | place: Pacific Ocean: Monterey Bay... | reverse complement strand
CAGTTTTGACCACAGTAAATCTTGCATTGTTTACGAAGTGAACGACATATGCGAAAAATATAAGAATTACGAGCAACTTGACAAAGCTGGTTTATACGCACCAGCGGAAAGCATAGTTGACGAATTGCGAGAGCAACCAGCGTCAATACAAGTTCGCTCTGGCTGGCACGACAACCCGTCAGATCTTAAACCAGAGGAATTTAAAATTGAGTTAAGCGGCGGAGGCCCAGCAACGCGCATTATTGGCGAGCTAGACAATAACGGAGAGGTTTACAGTGTACAACCACAGCATCAAAACTGGGGAACGCCTTGGACAGACCTTGTTTTGGATGATCAGCAAACCATTGCCGTCAAATGGTTTGCCAGTTTATTTTATTATGGCGAGTAGCTAATCCTTAACACCTAGAGCCGTTTCGACGGCTTCATCGAGGGCGGCTAAATGGTCGCTCTTTTTGTTTTCGGCTGCTGCAATCTCATAGGCTATCGAGGCATAGCCCATCACATCGAGCCAGCTATCTAGATGATACGGATCAAAACCAGTGCGCGAGAGCTTATGCAGAACGCCGATAGCCGCCGAGTCTACTGCCTCGATGCTTCCAGCTGATCGATTACCAAAGTAAGCGCGGAGCAATTCAGCAAAGCGCGTCATATTCTCAGTTGGATCTCCGTGATCTTTATTTCTATCACCATCGACCAAATCGATAACTTGGGTTAATGCAGCTGCTCTAATCGATGATGTTTCCAAATTTTTAGAATGGGAGTTTGTCATTCAAGTTGCCTCCAGTTTTTATGTTTATTATTTTTGAATCTTTAAATGTTGTCTTTGCTGCTTCGACTAATGGTTTCTGAAAGCTTTTGATGATCCTGCAAACTTCATCGAGGCTATAGACAATCGGATATTTGTCTCGATCGATGTTCGCCGCATCGCTTCCCCATTTAACAATAGCAAAGTTATATTCGTCACAATCGGGTGGCGCTATCCCGTACCAAACTTCGGCGCTACCAGGTTTATGTCCAGCTTCGATCGCTGTTGTTTCCAACTTACGCCAACCCGTAATGAGGTTGTTGGCTTTCTGGACGAGGTATTCACTATCATCGAGTTGACACGCTTCGCTAAAGTTTTGCCTCGCTTGCTCGAACTTAACTGCGAGGTTTGGCGGTGCAAGTTCCTCGAGCTTACCGATGCCCCATTTCATTTCGAGTTCTCGCGCTACAGCATCGACACTGTTTACCGCTGCACGACAAGTCTCTGATCTGCTATCTCCCCACATCGCACTGACGCTGAAGCTTTCCCCAGCATCATCTTTTTTTAGATTTCTCTTTACTCTGCTGTATCGTCCTTTAACTGGCATACTGCTTCCTCTTTGCAATGCTTGTCCGTATCCCCCAGCAAACATTACAATTCCGCGCTTGCGGAAGTAATGTATAGGGGGTACGGGGGTTTACTTCCGCTTCATTTCCGCCCATTTCCGCCAATTTCCTTATATTTTGATGCTTTTTCATTTCTTACTTCCGCCAATTTTTGCTGTTTTTGCTTCCACTTCCGCCATTATTTGGGTGTGACCCCGTTCATTTCCGCCTTGCGGAAGTGGCGGAAGTGGGGCGGAAGTGACGAATTTGGACGTATTTTGGGTTTGATTATTTCGTTGCTTTGAACGGTTGATTGATCGCACCACATGTATATCTTGTTGCCGCTGACATTATCCGCGATGTAGTCGTAAAAGTCTTCTAGCTGGATCATTGCCTCGATGCATTGATCGTAGCTTTTAAGCCAGAACGTCGTTGTAAGCTTTTCGCTATCGAGCGAGTAACCGAACACCAGCGCAGTGTAATAAACTAACATCATTTTGCTGTTTCCCGTGCTTGCTTTACAATTTGATCAAAAAACACATTTAGGCTCTTATAATGTGTCTCCATTCTCGATATGTCTTTTAATAGTTTTTTGTATTGCACTTCGTCCTCTTCACACTGGATGTTACCTTGCCAACACGCTCGATCATTTAACAACCATTCGTAATTTGAGTTTTGGTTTACGTCTAAATAACGCTTAATCAAATCTGCGGTTTTATCGATTGTTTTCTTATCCATTTTGTTACTCATTTCCGTTCTCCTCTTATTATTATTTCCTCGATCTCGTTGGCTAATACGCGCAGCTGCACACCCATTTCTTTTGTTATGATGCCGCTGAACAATGGCTTTCGATCTTTTGCGTTGATTGCTTGACCAGGTATAAGCGCAAAGGTTTGATCCTTTTCGGACAACTCGAACGTCACATGAGCAACCTCGAGCCTTGTCATTGCATCCAGATTACGGACGCTGCGCCTATACAAATGACTATTCATCTTCGACCAGCACCTCGCCCATCCCATCGCAATGAGTACACTCGACTTTAATCTCTTTGAGGTAGCCGCCGTTCTCGTAATCGATGACTGCTTTTTCTTCTAACTGGTAGCCGTCGCCACCACACAACTTGCACTCGATCCACTTACTCATTAGCTGCTTCCCTTCCCTCGAGGATACGGACGGCTGCAAACTTGATGCTCTCAACACGTTGCGCCGCCGTCAGTCTTGCCGGATGGCGCTTAAGATCTTCGACCAGCACATCGCATTGCCGCACAATGGTCTCGAGGTACTTAATTTCCGTTTCTTTAAGCATATGCCCTCCATGCTGGCTGATCTGGTGCTTTCAACACCTTCACGCCTTTGCTTTTTGTTTTTGAATCGTGTGTCGCGCTCTCGATGAAGCCTTGGCTCTGCCAAGCGTTGATGTATGACTTCGCTGACCGCTTTGGCATCCCGTAATCAACGTGTAAGAACGTCTGTAAGCTTCGCTGTGTGTTGACCGCGATACTGAACGGCTCTGCGCTGTGCCAGCGTTTAGCAATTTCATCGAATATTGCTGCCGTTTGTCCGTGATCGAGCTTTGTCGAGGCATCGAGGATCGCTTCGACTTCCATTGTTTTATCGACCAGCAAGCCAGTATCGCCACGGATGAAGCTTCGGATAAACATATCGCATTGGTCGTTTGTCTTGACGACTGCACCTTGAGCGCACTGCCCTACACCAGCTTCGATGTTGTCCATCTTCTGCGATAGCACAAGTTCATCTGCTTCGTTCATTGCCCAAAGGGAATAAGCCCATCGAGCCCCGTCAACTAATGCCGTTGTTCCGCGTATTGCTTCCCGTGCTTGTGATGCTTTGGTTATGTTGAACGCACCATCTTTTCGCATATGATGCGCTATTAAGATATTAGCATCAGTCTCGACGCACAAATGCGACATGACTGACCACCAGAATTGACCAGCAGCTGGGTCGCTGTTTATGTCGGCAGCTGCGAACGCTTGCAGCGGATCGATGATGATTAACGCTATGTCGCCTAACTCTTTAAGCTGCGCCTTCATATCGAGATACGCTGGCGTTACTGAATACTCGCCCATTGCATGAGTTATCAGGCTTGATGTGCCGCCAGCGTCGGGCATCGGCACGACATAAAGATTACCAGCTGCCCGATCTCTTAGGTTTGCGCCTCCAATGGATGCAATCCTTCGGTGCATCGAGTTCGCGCTATCCTCTGCACCAAAGAACACAACCTTACCATTATGGACGATGTTGTTGCCGAACGCCCTCTCTTGGTGCATTCCCTGATCGCCACCAGCGACTTTCATCGCAAGATCGAGCAAGATAAAGCTCTTGCCCAGCCCACCGATTGCACTAATCAAACCTGGCACTCGACGCGGCAAGATACCATCGATAAGCCATTCCATTTCTGGCGGTTCACCTGAGTATCGCTGCATACTCCAATCTGTGATCCGAAAGCCACCAGCAACAGGGGATGTCATGGCGCTTTCGGATCGACCGTCCGACCTGACAAGTGAGACGGTATTCTTATTTTCTTCTGTAATGATGCGTAGTTCGTTATTCTTGGCGCGTTTTAGCTGATACCAAGCTTTCTTCTTAAACAGATCGAGGCCACGCCCATCGTCTGCCAGTGTTTTGTTACGCGACTTCGCTTTACGTTCAAATATCGGCCACGTATCGGCCACTAATTCTTCGACTGTTGGCAGGATGCCGCGTTCAGTCCATGACGTATGGATCGTGCCAAGGATCAGCTGCACCATATAACCTTCCCGACCGTCGACCATTTTGCCAAACATATTAGTCTGGGTATCTTGGAGGTTGCTGACGCCGTTTAATCTATGCGCTTCTGTCTTTGCGAGTTCCGTTATCCATTCTGGACTGTCCTCGATATTGAGGTCTTTCGCCCAATCTTCGACGTTATAATGCTGGCCGGACTTGTGATTGCTTGGAGCTACAACCACAAATCCGCCCTCACCACGGGTATCGACCCCCTCCCCGAGTACGTTTTTCCCCGTGATTATTGTTTGATCGTCTGGTGCTTTTAAAAATATGTGCTTACCACCCGACCCCGTTCTTTGCTCGAACGTCATTGGTAGATCGTCGTAAGCCATGCAAAGATCATCGAGGCTCTCTTGCCCGTCTTTGCCCTCACCGATGTCTACATCAATGGCATAGATGTTGCCGCTAATTTTGCCAGTGACGACACCTAAGTTGTATTCTGAATATTCTTCCTCGAACCACCATTCCAATTGATCGTAGTCTGCACGTTTTTCTTGATAGCGTTTCCAAGATCGAGGCGCTGGATGTTTTCCAGGTGAATGGCAATCCTTACCAGCGGAGCAGCTGCAACTGCCATCTTCTTTGACATAGTGTACTGGAACGACGCTAAAGCCGCGATCATACCAGTGTTTTGCCCACTTTACTTTGCTCATTTTTTCCCCTGTTTAAAAAGGGGCGACGGATAACCTACCAAAAACCGCCGCCCAGTTACGAACGGCTAGATTTCGTCGTCGTTGTCGTCGCCAAAATCTACGTCGTCCGACGCACCACTAGACTGTGAAACAGCCGGAGAAATAGGTGGTGCGGTTTTCTCTGGTGGAGGTACGTCACCAGAAAGGGCTTCGGGTCTGTTAACCCATTTTACAATTTCAAATTTAGGAACACGGCTAGAGTTTTTACCCATCTTAACCCTTGGGGCTTCTCCAATTTTTATTGCTGGCACTTTGCCGCTTCCAAACTCTTTAGATTTTTCTGCTTCTTCGTGTAAATCCATGACGAACTGCCTTACGCCAGCACCGCTGGCAGATAGTTCTCTCACTGGCTCATCCTCAAACAGCTTTGTGCTGTAGAACATGACTGAAAAGCCTTGTTCATGCTGATCTGTTGGAGGCTTTTTGCCGTCAGGTGGTGTGTTGTTTTCCCAAGGTTGCCAATCTCTGCCACCCTCTAGTTTAAGCCAACCAAGTTGTATGTTTTCTATGTCAACGATAACTGCTTGAGTGGATATATCTACTTTCTCCATGCCAGCTGCTCCTGACATAACCCATTCGTTATCTGTAACCATAAATCGGATGTAAGCGTTTCCGCCTGTTTCTTGTATAAAATTTAACGGCATAAGTTTTAATCTCCTTTGTTATTCCGTTGTTTAGCGCCTGTTTTTTCGTGGTAGGCGATCACGCGCAGCAGAAGTGACTGCGAATAGTGAGAGCGACAAAAATCTAGTAGTCGATCTCGAAATCTTACTGGGTCTATGTCAGCCAACTGGCAAACCTCAGTGTAGTCGTCGTCTGGAAAACGCACCCAAGAGATTGCTTCGATTGCGTCGCGGCGCTTATAAACATCGTTGCTGTCCAGATCCTCGGCATCGCGTGTGACTTGATCGAGAACGCGCAACCACAACAATCCCTTTTTAGATCTTTCACGCGCCACTGGTTCGCTGAACCAAAAGGCTTCCCTAGCCAAAGAATTTCTTGGAGATTTCTTCGGCATTGTTCCAATAAAAACTGTCTGGATTATGAGGTGTTGCTGCTATAAGCATGTTTGGATCGTCAGATAGACTTAAAAATGCCTCCAATTGTTGAACTGATTTTTTAAAGATTTTTAGATATTTCGCTGCATCGTCGTCGCTGAGTTCTAGCCAAACCCACGGATCGCGCTGCCTCGTTAATGCGTAACCAAATTTTACTGTTGGTTTTTTGCCTGTCATACTTTTAACAGCTGCTTGATAGACGGCTGCTTGTATTCCGTGACTAAGCGACCACTTTGTTGGCGATTTGCTGGTTGTTTTTAGATCGACAACTAAATTCTTTGCTTCGTAATAGTAATCGAGGTAGCCGATTAGCGGCACAGTACCGCCGTCACCAGCCCTAAACCTTACGTTTGTGCCTACGCTATGTTGCTTCTGATCCTTTGGCGGATCGTCTGGTTTACCTAACGGCATGAGATGTTCTAATGCTGTTGCCGTCATGCGCTCTATTACGGGTATGCGCTTTTCTAATTCTTCTAATCTATTAGGTAATGTGAGGCTTTCATCTTTTAGATAGCGCACTGCTTTCTTTACGCAGCCGTCTATATCTTCACCCTCGAACAAGCCCAGATCGACACCAAGCTCGACCGCCTTACCTTGCACAGCTGCAATTCCAAACGGAAACCTTGCTTTGCCTAAATACTGACAAACATAGGAATCTGGTGATTCACGCCATTTATTAATCTGGCTAACGCTGATACGCTTAATGTTATGTGTTACAAAGCCGTTTTGTCTGTCGTTGTCAGTCATATCAATCAACACTTTCGACAAATGAAATGGCGTAATAAGCAAGTAAAGCTGCATCCGCACGGCCATCGTCCTTCTTTCGAGAGAACAAATGACTGTATTTAGGGAACAACTCGCAAGCGCGTTGACGATTAGCGTCTTTACCACGCTGGCATTTTAACGCCTTCATCCATTGTTGCGGTGTTACTTGTGTGGTTTGCAAACCTAATCCGGCAGCTGCACCGAGCAAAACCCCGAAACCTTTTCCAAAATTGAACATCGATGTTACGCCTTGACCTGGCATTGCTGCTACCTTTTCAATATACACGGGCGCTGCCGCCTCTTTTAATATATCAGCCACTAAGTACGGGCTTATTGTTTTCTTTTTATTTACTTCGAGGATTGGCATATCCCAAATATCGAGGGTAGCTTTGCTGGGATTATACCTTGCTATTGCTCCGCTGATACCTGGGTCGATACCGATAACTGTCACCCAATAAACCTCCAACGTTTATTAACTGGATCGCCTTGCAGAAACTCAATGGTTTCATCTGGTGCGTGTTTAAGTAATGTTTGTAATGTAGACGAGTGTTGCAGAACAAGCTGAACACATCTTTTTTTGTCTACGTAATTTGTATTCTCACTCTGCACTGTTATGCAAAGCAAGGTGTTTAAATGACATAACTCTTGGCTAAACGGTGAGCATTTTGCCAAGTCCTTTTCTATATCATCTATATCTTCCTTGAGACATCTTTTTGGTACAAGTTTTATTACGTCGTTAGCCATTGCACCCCTCCACATTTGGCGGAGCTATAGGCGCGTTTTGGAACTTGTTCCCTACTTTAAAATTCGAGTTACTACCGAGCCTTTCTAGCTGTTTAAATTTAGCAACTATACGGCTGCTGCTGTTTGCAAGATAGCGATATGTATATTTGCTTGACCAATAATATAAAGTCATAAAATTATGTTTCATTAGTTTCCTCCTCCTCTGTCACATAATCTAGTAAATCAAACCGTTGATTGTTGTCGCGTGCGATAGTTGCAAGCCTCAACACTCCATCGATTGGTATGTTGTTTCTTCTTACCCAATTACGCACCGCGTGTTGGGATCTTGGGTGGTCAGCTTCTTTTAATGCTCGAACAACTTTTTTTATACCACCAAAGTCCGATATTATTTTTTCTGCATTTATTGTCAACATTTATTATGTCTGCCAAAGTTGATTGTTATTTGACTACATAAACATAGCCAAATTGGTAACGCAAGTGTAAAAAAATAAAAATTTTTGTTGCCAATCTGACAACACTGTGTCTATTTGGTATACAGCAACAGGGGAATGAAATGGCTAAATCAATCATGACAAGAGGTCAGCCTGGTAGCGAGGTGGACTTTTCACAACGCATATTAACGAGGGCTGAATTTGGAAAAAGGCTATATTCTTATATGCTTAAGAAGGGCTGGAATCAATCCACAATGGCTCGAGAAGTTGGTTTGGGCAGAGATAGTATTAGCCAATATGTGCGTGGTCGCTCAATACCAAATCCAATTAACTTAGACAAATTGGCAAAAGCTTTAAACGTCGAGGCTGATGTTTTATTTCCAAACTATGACGCCCAGACAAACGCAGTGGAAGAACCTACATTGGAGATGAAAAGTATCGACAATGATGCAGAAAATATGTGGCTACGCATTAATATGAAAGTTGACGCTAAAAAAGCGTTAGAAGTATTTAAAATTTTAAAAGGTTAATTATGGAACTGCTTACACAAAAGCAAGCAGCTGATTTACTTTGTGTGTCGATTCGTACAGTCACCCGTTACAGACACAGCGGATTACTTTCATTTATAAAAATAAATAAGACAATAAGAATACAAAAATTAGCAGTGGAGAAACTGCTGGGAGAATCACGATGGCAAGAAAAGCAAAAGATCCACACATCGAACGGCACACAAACGGAAACTTCTACGTCTTGTTTAACGCCGGAGGACGTAGCCAGAGAAAGGCACTACGGACAAAGGATCTGGAAGTCGCAACGGCTCGGTTCGAGGGCTGGTTAAAAGAAGGTAAGATTGACTATGAAGTTATAAAAGATCCGACAATATCTGAGTGTCTCGACCTCTGGCACAATCAATGGATTGTTGGTCGCGTAATTACAGAAAATCGTTACCCTTCGATTATAAATAATCTTAACGCTTATTTTAGCAACAAACGAATAAGCGAGGTTACTAGAGTTGATAGTCAAAATTATATTACGCTGCGGCGCAAGGGCGATATAGGACAATGCCCAGCATCGAATGGAACAATCAGACTAGAATTACAAAGGCTTCGGGCTTGCTACAAGTTCATGCGAGAGATTGTTGAGCCAAAAGAACAAAGAATACCAAAGGATAATTTTGCCTACGTCGAGCTACCGCCAGAATCCTTACCCAGAGATAGAGTTCTAGACAAAGAGGAACTGGACATACTTAGAGAGGCTTGTGTTACGCCAATCACAGGCAGAGGTCGTTATCGATCTAATAGAATTTCTCGCGTTGGTAGATTTATTATGATTGCGATGGAGACTGCACAAAGAAAAAGTGCAATTGTAGAATTAACCTGGGATCAAATAGATTTTACTAATAACAGAATTGTTTTTAATAAACCTGGTCGCGCCCAAACTAAAAAGAAGCGCCCTACCATTCCAATTAGCCCAAAGCTTCGTCCATTCTTAGAGATCGTAAAATCAGAATCTATAAATGATTATGTGCTTGATAAAGATACTGGTGTCTATGAGGCTGTTGTATCATTTGCTAAAAAGTTAAACATCGAGGGAGTACATCCTCATGTCTTTCGACACACATGGGCAACTCATGCTGTAATGAGGGGCGTTTCACTTAATAAAATCGCACAGTTTTTAGGTGATCGAGTTAAGACAATTGAAGATAACTATGCACATTTGCAGCCAGATTACTTAGACGATGTTTTTGAGTAATTGGTGAGGCCAGAATTTAAATCTTTTCAGCACAAAAAGGTTCTTGCGAACTTTCCGGCCTCACGAAAACGTTACACTTTTGAGATTTGTAGATCAATAGGTAAGCGGCGCAAAAATGCGTTTTTAGCGCAATTTGCGCTAAATTCTGTCTTGTTTTGTCCTGTCAATTTGATCGACACTTAAATTAAAACTATATTTATATGGTGTAGATTGTCGATCAACAGTCGCCAATTTGGTCGGGACGGTACGAATCACAGGTATAATTAAGGTATTGAAAGTATTTATAAAACAGCAATCGACAAAAATATTTTGCGTTTTATTTTGCGTCAAACTGGCTACTTAAACATACTATTTCCAAACGGGCTCGATGATCCGCCACGCGATCCACCACGTTCATATTCTTGACCAGTAGCAAATTTAGTCATTAATTGGGCAACATAATTTTTTGCTCCTGGTGAACTTAACGCCATATCCATCGCGCCTAGTCCGTACCCGAAAAATGTAGAGACATAAGGTGTTGCTGCTAATGCTCCGACAAAAGGCATAAGTAAATCAACCACGCCTCGAGAGGCTTGATATTCTGCCGAAACTGTATTCGGGCTGTTAGTGTCTGGAAAAATATTATAAATGTTTTGGGCTGCTCTTAAAACATAAGAGCCTGACGCACCTACCATTACATTAGACAAATCAGCTTTGTATCGTAAACTATACAATCCGTTTATTACTGGATCAATTCTGCCAGTAAAACCAGATCGTGAAAAACCTAACTTAGCCAGATACCAGTAAGGCGCACTTCTTTCTTCTTTTTCCTTTTCTTCTTCCCACTTATCTCGATTAAAAATAAACTCTCGCGCAGCTGAAACAGCTGTGTGTCCAACGTATAGAAAAAACAAAGGTGCAGCTGTTTGCATAAATATCTTTCCAGCTGCGGAAGCGGCGCCTCTTAGCTCAATACTTCTAACGCTTCTTTTTAAAGACATTTCTAAAACGTTACGCTGAAACGCAGCAATGAAAGCTTGTATTCCAAATACAATTCTACCAATACCAGCTTCTGCCCATTTTGGTCTATCTACAATCTTTGGATCTTGAATTGTTTGATCGACGAATCGATTGGTCGCTACTGATAGTATCTCTCCCATATCAGTAAGAGCGCCGTCTTTAGCCATAATTTGACTTATTTCTAAATAGCCTTTGCGAGTTTTTGTAAGATTGGTCATGTATTTCGTAAAGGCTTCCATTTGATCTGGACGCACACCAAAATCTTGTAATGCTAAACGTGCTTCTTCTTTTGTTATTGGATTAACTTCACTGTTGCCGCCTGATAAATGATCGCCTTGGTATTGTTTAGATTGTTCTACTAAATACTGAATACCTATTCGCATCGATGCTTTACGTTGAGCAATCGTAATGTTTGTTAACCCTGTTCGTAAAAAGAAATTTGCAAGCATCATTGCGTTTTTAGTATCGTCTGCTTGCATACCGCCTAAACGATTAGACATCACTTCACCAGTTTGCGGAAGATCTATTACGCCTAGTACGTTAGCAAGCTGCGCGTAATACATTTTTCGCTCTATTACGTCTTTACCACGCAATGAAGCACCAAAGCCATCAAACGCTAATACTAATGCTTTAAAACCTTTAACTGTGCTTCCGGCTTGCACACCAGCTGTCAGCGGTTCTGCAATAGATGATATTACTGCTCGAGGAAGCAATGCCATCGTCGTGTAACTATTAAATGTATTAAAAGCTTGGTTTAAACTGCTATCTGTTCCAGCAAATCTACCAGTAATCATTTGGACAACCTGACGAACCTCGCCAGCTTCGTGCGGTTTCATGCCAGCTAATTGCGCCTCTTCAAGTAAGTAATCTAGGTAATCTCTTGGGTTGCCGTCAATATCATTTTTTGATCCTTTTGGCACTAGGTCTCTACCGAAACGTGCGTTGTATTCAGTAGATCGAACAACGGCTGGTATGTACTGCATAATTGCATCTGTTGAGTTTAGATAAAAATCATTCATGTATTTATCTGCTTCACCAGGTAAGCTTCGTTTCTTAGCAAAGCTGCCTTGTACTCCGTTAGATGACGGATCACTACCTTCCCGAACAGTTATTCGATGCAACCAATCAGTAGCAGCTGCTTCGGCATACGGGTTTCTTAATTCTTCGTGTAGTTTTTGATGCGTTGCCTCTATTTGCTCTTTAAGAAAATCAATTGTTTCTTCTATATCTGGGTCGCCTAAGAAGTTTTGTTTTTGTAATTTTTGTATTTCATCAACTGTATCCTTAATTTGGTTTGCCTGATCTCTTAGCTTTTGATCTACATATTGATCTAAGGTTTGGCTTCTAGCTAATTTTACTAGCTCACTTGCTTGCTCAACATTGCCAGCTTCAAACTGCCCATATTCATTATCAAATATAACTTTTTGATATAAAGGTATCGCACCTTTTTTCCCGTTTAGATTACCTTTAAAATCTAATGGATTATCTATTGCCAGCATAGCATCTAGCATCCGTGGCATATACCCTACGTCTTGAATATAGTTTACGTCTTGTCCCATTTTTATCATGTAGTCGTACATAGGATTAAGAAGTTCACGGCGTAATTCAGCAGCAAGCTTTATTATCTTTCGTGGTGCTTTTGATATAGCTTCGGGCTCACCAGTTAGGAGAAGCCGTAATTCTTTGAGTTCGCTATTCGTCATCGAGCCCATATCGTATTTTTTGTTTATACGATCATAAGTAGCGTAAAACCTTCTCGATTTTCGTCTTATAGCTTCTTCAAATGTGCCACTTTCTGTTGTGACGCGGTTCTGCCGAGAACCTGGATCAGTAGCAACAGCACTAATAATCTTCTCCATTATTTCTTTTACTTTAGGATTACCTTTTGTAACCCTACCTTCATTATCTATTTGTGGCGTGTACCGATCAGAAACATTAAATAATATTTGACGCTTCGTGAATAAAAAATTTGTTCCGTATTTGTCGTAAAACTCTGTAGCGATATTTGCGTATTTTTTGGGTCGCTTTGCTAATTCTGCAAGTTTGTTTCTGTGGCTTCTAAATGCTTTGGTTTGGTCTTCTATAATTTTTTTAGCAACACGTTTCGGAGCAGACAGAATACTTGCGCGTTCTTGATATTGCACCTCACCCCAGAACGTTGCTTCTGAATCTATAAAATCAGTTCCGCCAGGTGCGTCTGCTACCGTACCTTCTGCAATGCTTTCATTACGAATAGCCCTCATAAGCTGATCCATAGCTAACAGTATATTGTGTCGCTCAGAGTCTTTAGGAAACGTCATTGCTAAACGAATATCTGCACCCTTTACTTGATCAAGCGCGATTTGATACGCAGCATCGCCCTTTGTAATAAACTCGTTGCTTCCGCCAGATGCCTCAACACTTTGCGCTATGTAAGCCTCGAAAGCACGGGCAAACATTTCTGTTGGTAGTTTATAATAGTTTTTACGATTAGGAACTTGCATATCGCCAAACTGAGAGGATTGTTGCTTAAACTTCGTTGGTGTTATTTGGGTTCGACCACTGCCCTCTTGCAGTTTAAGCAGCTGTTCTCGTTTCTTTACTAAAGTTTTATTTGGCTTGCCCGTTTTAAGTTGCCTTGCTTCGCTTTTAGCAATGTCTTGCTCAAGCTGCATTATTTTTAAAGACAACTCTGCTTTATCGAGAAATAATGCGTTAATTAAATTTCCGAAAGCTTCTTGCACATTATTAGGCGCTTGACTTAACCAAGGACGTTCACCGGATTTTGCTGTTCGTCTTACTAAACCAGTAATACCCTTAATATCCTTTGACGGATCGCTAGTACCGTATTTTTCTAAGATGTAATAATCTAAAGCGTGAGCCCATTCATGGCTGAAACTATTAGATCTTTGCGGCATTATAACTTCTTTTTTACCAGGACTATAAGCAGCCAGAAATCTAGTAGGTCGATCCGGCAGGGATAGCGCGAGGCTACCATCTAATCCAATTGTCTTGTTAGGTAATCCAAGACTGTGCATCATCCATTGTAAGTTATGGTAAGCATCGAGCAGCTGGTTGACTTGAGTGTACCCAGCACCTTCTTTTGGTGCTTGGATGTCTCTAAGCCCAAATTTATCCATCAAGACTTTGCGTAAGGCTGTAAATTTTTCTTGGGTTGATTTGTTCTCTATCGCATCGACATCGATGCCGCTATCGGCAAACGCATCACGATATATAGACTGTCTTAGTGTTTGGCTTTGCGTATCGAACAAGCTTCCAGATTTAACGGTAGATATGTCGTCAGCTTGTTCTGTTGCTGCTATTTCGTCAAAGTCGAGGTCTGCTTCTTTACTGCGTCGTCTAGTGTTTTTGCTGCTTTTCGCCACGTTTTGCTTTGGTACTTGTTGGCTACTCGTTTCATCGCGTTCGACATTGCTTTCAAAGAGTCCTGATTGTTGTCCTTTTCCTTCATTGCGCTTGGCCTCCGTTCGCTTTTTGCCAGCCTCGATCACATCATCAGGTGTTGTTGTGTCTTCAATAAGACCGCCAGTTTCCTTTTGTAATGCTTCTTCAACATAAAAGTCGAGGAAATCTTTCATTGCTTTTGTGCTATTAGCTCTGGTTAAGTCAGTATTATAGAACGCTCGAACAAGAGATTCTAATGCTGGATCTGGTGCGGAAAGCATATCCGTCTGATTAAAATAATCTTGCACCTTAGTACCATCACGGCGCAAACGACTAACCAAGTTAGCCATCTCTGCAAGTCTGGGTGTAATATCCCATTGTGCTTCGGTTCGACCATCTGCGACTTGTTTCTTTAACTGGGCAAACTTAGGAGCAGCTGCCATAAAAGCATTGGATATAGCTTTTATGTTTTCGTCGCTGCTTTCGAGCATTGTTGCTAGCGTGTCGGTATTATCAAAAGCAGATCCAAGTATGGCGTTCTTTACTCTTGATTGACCTTCTTGGCTTATTGCGCCTTTACTATCAAAAAATACACCCTGTTCAGTTGGTGAGAGTATTTTCTTTGCATATTCTTGAACAAATTGTCTGTTTTGCGCTGTATCAATATCAAAGTCACCTCGATACAACTCTATTATTTTGCTATCAGTTAAGCGTTTTGCATCACGGCCAGCACGTTCTGTCGTAGACATTTGTGCTTGCGCCTCAGTGTTTGATAAATCCGCAAACTCTTTTAGCTCGGCAACATTCATGTCGTCTGTTAGCTGCCGCACAAACACTGGCTGCGTAAAACCTTCGGTGTTAATGCCAGCACCCTCTAACGATGCTCGATACTTTGATAAGCTTTCTGGCTGATTGGCATAGACCTCTTGCAGTGTAAGCACTCGCCCATTACCAGACATAATCGTTCCGTCTCGAGCAATGATAGGCGCACCAGAACCAGACGTAGGATCATCGAGCAATCGATCTGGGTTGAACATTGTGCCAGCCCGTTGCTTGCTTAATACTTCGCTTTCTTTGCGTGATCGATCACGCGGCTGCAACTCGCCTTGCGCTTGTTTTAAATCTGCAAGTTCAACAACTTTGCCTTTGACGTTGTAGTTCTTCTGACCATCTGGCGTTTGTACGCTTTTAACCACATCATCTGTGCTAGTACCAACTTCGTCGGCTTCTTGGGGATTAGGTAGCTCTGATGCTTTGGTTTCTACTTTTTGCTCTACTGGCTGGGGAGGTGACTGTACGGGCGCTTCCTGTTTTTGCTGTATTGGCTGTACTGGCGCTTGCTTCTGCACATCAACAGGCTGGGCTTGTTGCGGTATAACTGGCTGCGTTTCTGTTTTGGTATTTGGCAATTGGCTTTGCAGCGCATTGCGTAATACTGTTTTTTCATCGTCCGATAATCCCGACAACTCCGGCGCGTCTTCGTTGTCTAGTGCATCTATTAGTTTTTGTACAACTTCCGGCGATTGCGTCTGTGCGTCAACGGGTGCTGGTGGTTGCTCGATGTTAGGTTGAGAAACCGCAGACGGAGGAACAGGTTGTGCCGGAGCGTCATCCTGTTTAACCGTCTGCGTAGTTACCGTCGGATCAGGGAGTGCGTCATCGACGGGTGGAGCAACGGGTTGTTCTATTTCTGTTTGTGGTGGTTTGGGTTGGACTGCATCTTTTAGTTCAGTTGTAACTTGTGCTGCTGTTCTAAGTGGGCCACCGATTACTGAACCGCCAGCTGCTGACTCAGTAAGTCTGCTTTTTATCTCACCTTCTTTAAATTCTTTACCAGCAAGAGCCTCTGTACCTATAAATGTACCCTCTTGCAGAGTTTCAGTTATACCCTCGGTTGCCGCACCCTCAACAAATGCTTTGGCAATTCGACCGCCGTATGTTTCTTCGATTGCCTTGGCTATTTTGCTTGTGCCTAATTTGCCGATAAGTTCTTTAGGCAAACCTTTAAGCAGCAACCCAATACCAAGATTTTCTATAACAGCTGCTATTGCACCGCCAGAATACGCAAGTTTAACTCTGTCTTCTTTTGATAAACCCTTGATCTCTCGCAAGTTGGCATCAAGTTCTCCACCTAGAACGAGTGGAGATAAAGAGCCGCCAGACGCTAATGCTACAATCATTGGCGCACCACTAGCACCAGCTGTTGTTTTCGCCCATGATAAGAAATCAGAAAAATTTTCTATTTCATCAAAACTTTTTGGTTTGAACCCAAGCTTTTCTGCTTCTGCAAATATTCTTTGTGCATTATTTTGTAGTTCTATTTCTTTTGCTATACTTGCTTGCTGCATTGCATTTTCGGGCAATGGCTCTGCGCCTACTAACCCTCGAACGCTATTAATAAATGGCAAACCCATATTTTGTATGGTTTGCATAAATCTCATAGGCGCACTATCGGATAGCACTGCCTCTGTATCGGCTAACAAGCTTTGTATGTTGCCTTGTGTTTGCAGATCCCCATACTGAAATGCAGTACCAAAGTCTTGCGCTCCGCCTTCTGACAATTCACCTACTGTTGGTAGATTAACTTCCGGCGGCGGCACTTGATTAGCAATCATATTATTTTTAATTACATTTCGTTCGGCTTGTCTTGCTAGTTGCTGCTTTTCTTTTTCAGCTGCGATAGCTAATAATTCTGCCTGTCGTTCTTGACCTTCATTTAAAAGTGATTGGTTTTTGTATTGCAGTACGTCTTGAATAGAGAACGGATCAACCAACGGAGAGCTAGACGAAATGGGAGGGTTCGCGCTAACCACGTTCCCAGGAGGCGGCAACGCTTCCGTTGGTTGATTGTTTATAGATGCTGGACGAAAATCAAATTCCTCAGAGGAGGTTGTGTTAGTTTCAGCATTATTGTTTAAAATAGCAGATGGTCTAAAATCAACATTTTGATCTTCTTCATCTTCACCTTGTTCGGTGGCTATTGAAGCTGGTCTAAAGTCCACATCTACACCTTTTAGTTTTGATAGTTCATAAGGGCTTCGGCTTGCTCGTTACTGTATCCCATTTCTATTGCTGTAGTTTTTAACTTTGCTGGATTATTTCTAGTTGCCTTGTAGAAATATTCTGGAAATAGAAATTCGCCTTTCATAAAGCCCATATCAACAGTTATGTTACCGCTTTGTAAAATAGGGAGAACGCTCTCTGCGTATGCTTGGTCATACGTTTTTCCGTCAGCAATATCTAAATTTAGGTTGTTATAAGCATATTCCCTAACCTTAACGAGCGCAGAACCAGGTAACTCACCTAATGCAGTGTAGTTCTTAATATCTTTTTCAAAACTAGCGTTAAATTTAGTTAAGTTTTCACGGTTTTCTTTAGGAGTTGCAGCATTGAAATTATGATTTTCTGGTATAACCAGCTTACCGTTTTTAAGCACGGGATTTATTTTATCAATATTTTTCGGTGCTATCTTAACAATTGTATTTTGACCACTTGGATTTTCGATCTCTACATCAATCATGCTTTCGGTAGCGCCAAAACTCATGGTGTATTTGTTAGTAGTAGGATCAACCTCGATATTTAATTTTTTAGCAAGTTCGGGAGAAACAATCATTTCTCCATTTACTGTTATGTACTGTTTATAAACGTTTTCATCTTTAAGACGTTTTTGGCTTTGGTCTATGTCATATCTTTTAGTGTCGTCTTCTATCTTAGCAATTTCCAAAGCAGACTTATTTTCCAATTCTTGAACAGCTTGTTGCCAATCTTTCTCAGCGTCAGCTTGAATTTGTGCAACGTCTCTCTCTCCAGCAATTTTAGCTTTAGTGTCACGATCCCCCTGTCCACCTCTGCCAAACTGTTGCGTAGTTGAGAACTTATCAGCAATTAAATCATCTTCTGATTCCTGAAAGCCTAAATCTAAATTTCCTTGTAATTCTTGAAGCGCAAAACCTGGGTTTTGGTATTGGCCTCCACTTGGATCTAATAGCAATGCACCTCGACCAGCTTCAGTGTCATTACCAGTAAGTATTTGTCTTTCAGCAAACCGTCGCGCCCTTCCGCCTCCAACAGTGTCCAAAGCACTTGCCCTATCTTTTGGGCTTCCGCCTTGCAGTATTGCTCTAACCATTGCCCCCGTTACCTCTGGGTTAATAGTTATTGGCTGGCCGTATGGAGTTACTTTTGGTAAACCTAGTGGCTCGATAAAAGCTTGTGAAACAATTGGATCACTTGCAAGAAGGTTAAGGGCATCACTCATAGCCAAAAGATCAGCGGTTTCTTGATCAAATTTACCAGCTTGTGAATTATCTTTAGCCGCCGCCGCTTCTAACTGCGCTTTTTCCAAAGGTAGCAAGGCATTCACTCGATTAGTCCGTGAAACCTGATAATCCGTTTCTGGATCACCAATCAAAGCCTTAGTTAAATTACTAAAACCTTGCGCTAAAAATGGGTCCATTTGGTATGGGTTTCTTGCCATTTCTAATTTCCTTTATCTGGATCATAAAGACTATACCCAACGCCTACTCGACCAGCGCCTTGAAGAACTTGGGCTAACGGTGAATTTGCTAATGTTGCAGCCGACCTCATTCCTGTGTCTAGGACATTTGAGTTGCCACGCATAAAGTTTCCAGTTAGTGCGCCGGACGCGGCAGAGTCTGCTATCTTAGGTGCTATTGTTTGATTTAAAAATCGGCTGGACGCATCCAGCTGGGCAATGTTTTGAGCGTCTTGCATCGCCCTCATGTTAGTTGCTGCTTGAGCAGCAGCCGCTTGATCCATAAAAACTTTTGGCGCGGCTCGGTCACTGGCTGTCATCGGTGCGCTTCGTTGTGTAAGTGCAGCTTGCAATATTCTGGAAAGCTCTTGACCAGCTGCTTCCATTCCTTGCTTGCCAGCATTTGAAGATATGGCGTTTGTCGAATTTTGTATTGCAGCTGCTTGCTGATCTTCCAACCCTCGGTTTCGTTCTCGAGTTTGCTGCATCCTTAAAGCTTGTAAATTGTTTGCTTTGTTTGCTGCTCGGTTTTGCAATGCCACACCAGCGCCTTGGGCTGCTATACTTGCTATTACTGTTGGATCACACATTAGCTTACTACCCTTACACTTCCGCCAGTTACGGGATCGAATAATCCGGCGATGGTTGATGGCGCTGTATTAGCGCCCTTTTGATTAACCGATCCAGTTACACGTTTTGGCGCTCCTGTTGCGACTGCACTAGGATCAACATTGTAGCTTGGATCGTATGATCGTTTTACAAAATCAGTAAAGAAATCCACGACTTCTGTTTCTGTTGGCTCTTTGTAGGGCTGGGATTTTCCAATTACGTCAAAAGCATTAATAGCAGCAGTTTGAGCGTTAATAGTTGGTATGTCCTCACTATCGACGGCTAGTCCTTGTAAAGCACCAGACAGATCCGTATGACCGCCAGTGACGTAATTTTTATTAGCACCCATGTATTGATCTACAATGCTATCAATACGACCTTCTTCGCCACCTTCTGCACCAGCTAAAATACCAAGCTTGTCGTCCACGCCCTCTTGGGTAAGCATACCAGCTGATTTAAAGGTGTCGTAGATCCCTCGAGTTGCATCGTCATAAGCAGTTGAAAAGGCATCAGATAGCCCACCTTCTCTATAATCTTGACCAAGCTGATCGTAATAATCTTGTGTAGAAAAAGAAAATTGTTCGTTCAGAACTCCCAACTGTCGAGCTAATGCAGCATCTCGGAGGGCTAGTGCATCGAGCAAGGCTTGGTTTACTACGGGTGCTACTGCTGTACCACCGCCAGGTGAGGTTGTGGTCGTAGTAAGAGTGCTAGTACTGTCACCCGTAAGTGTAGATCCGCCGCCTGGCGTAAAGTTTCCTGATCCATCGTTTGTTAGTATTGGCCCTGTTGGGCCTTGTATTGGAAAACCAGCATTGGTTTGATAACTTACGTTACCACTAGCAAACTTATCGTTGGGATTATCATTAGAAATAATATTCACAAATCCCAGATCGTCTCTACCACCAGAATTTACAAATCTATTTAAGCCAAGAGTATTGGCTATATTTACGGGGTTATTCGTGGGCTGGTATAAAGTATTATTAGCGTTAGTTGCCATAACAGGGTCTATTTTATCACCAAGCAAACTTCCCATTAAAGTTCTATTACGATTGCCTTGATCATTTACACCAGACACTTTCACTATTGCTGGATTGCCAGCATTTGCTGGCGCACCTGGTGTTGCTTGACCACCCATGCTTTGAATACCCACGTTACCCATAGATGTTATTCCAGCGTTGGCATTGTTAATGGTGTTGTTATTACTAGGGCTAGTGTTGCTAGGAGAACTGTTATAGGTTTCAGTAACAGCTGAACCACCAGAAGTAATTTCTTTCCATGTATCTGACCACCAACCCATTATATTATCCTCGAGCTATTAGTCGGTGCAAACAGCTGCGCCATTTCATATCTGTTTTTATTTCGTGATTCTAATTGTGCTTGCGTTGCTAAACCCTCTGTTGCATTGGCAAACAAATTAGTTAATGGGTTGTATTCTGGAACTTGGGTATTCGCCATAATTTGATTGGCCGCTGTACTAGCTATTAATGTAGGATCAGCAAGTGAAGCATTTTGAGTTAGTAAATTACTTTTAATATTAGCAAGATTACTTCTCATTGTATCGGCCATTCCCTGACCTTTTCTTGCCGCCGCCACTTCTTGCGCTGCTAGTCTTTTCTTCAAATCGTTTTCTCGATCAATACGTTCACTTGATTGCAACTGGTTGCTCCGAGCAAGAGCAATTCTTAAATCTTTCATTGCGTCAGCGTATTGATCCTCTATTTGAGGCGTAGCGTAATTCATATAATCTGATGCAATGTTGCTGTAAAAATCATCGCCATAACCAGAAAACGCAGCATCGATGTTTTCTTTGCCTTGCGTTATACGCCCCTGTCTTGCTTCTTCTTCTGCAAGTTGACGCTGGTATTCTGCTTCCATTGCGCTGCTACCGCCACCACCTAAACACATATCAAATTACCTCACCCTTCCCACGCCATCGAACATTGGTATCCGACAATCGAACGTAACTAAAAACTTTAAAATCTTCGCCATTTTTACCGTACTTTTTGAGAGTACATTCTTCTTTTAAACCTAAAAATTTTAACCACTTATGCACTTCGTCATAACCTTCAATGCTATATGCTTCGACCCTATGCGCTCGAGCCTTGTTTAATGCTGGTATTATCGCACGAATTATTTGTTTTGTCAGGAAAAGGCCGATACTTTTAAATTTGTCGGTCGCAAACATCCCAAGTGTCCACACACCTGGTCGCACGGGGATGTAACTAATAATAGCTATTGGATTATTCGGTTCTTTTTCTACGCAATATACAGTTTGAAAATTAGCTAAACTGTCTGCAATATCAGCCGCTAAATTTTTTTTATCTCGCGTAAATCGCAATGCGTCAATTTCTTCATAATCTCTTTGCCTCATATTTGACGCAACATGGAACACATCTTGGGGCTCGGCTTCTCTTAATATCATCCGCTTTCCCCACTTGTGTAATGAATGGCAATATTACCAAGTTTTGCTGCACCTGGCTTTGCACAAGTTAATCGTGGCGCAATGTGGGTGCTGTAACCATTGATAGCCGCCCTGCCCAAACCAAAGGTTGTTTTATTGACTGTGGCTACTTCCTCGAGCGCAGTAATGTCTTGCGGATCTGTTGCAACACTGACTGTCCAAACATTTTCACAAGTTACATCGATGCTGTTATAGTCCTTAAAGGTTGCTGGACTACCGCTATCTAAGAACGGCATCTGAACAACAACTTCAGAACTATCGTATTTGTTGCCGTCCTCACCGCCTAAAGAATATAGTTTATTGCCAGATCTGCATAGTGTTTGTCTGCCGTCGTATGCCCATCGATCTACAACAAAACCTGGCTCATAAACTGACCACGCAGAAACCTTAGAAGACGGAAAATAACTAAACACATACATTGTTGAACCAATTGCTAGTATGTATCGTCCATCACGTTGCTCGAGCGTTGCTTTTGCCTTTTCAGCTAATGCTCGATTAGCTTGAATAGATTTTACAATAAGTTCATCAATTGGATTACCAATGTCGCCAACAAAAGCAGCATTGGATGAGTCTCGAGAGCGTAAACTACGCAACCCAGATAGCGATAAGTAAAATACGTCGTTTTCTCCAAACTCGACAACACTATCCGGCGCTATAGTTCCAGTGTTTTGCAGCACTTGGATTTGCTGGTTTAAGGCTGGGCTGGGATCGACAAACCAGATTTGTATAGCTTCTTCGGCTAAGACCGCCAAATTATCAAAATATGTTGCCATTGCCTTTAGATCTTCTGATCCTCGAGAATGGTTAGCTAGGTTAATAAACCCAGCACTTTGCGATGTATCATTCCATTCTGTCGGATCATCGATTGCAGAAAAATGCAACAAACTATCTGACAATGCGTACATTTTGGTTTTAACTGGCATTACAAATTTGCCAGGACTGTAAGCATTTATTGTGGCGGAATCTGCACCGCCATCTAAAAAGTTCTGACTTGTAGGGTCAAAAGCAGTAGTGACATTGCCTGTTGCAGTAACAGCAACAGTTTTGTTGTTGTTTGCAGAGGTGCTTTCTTTGGCAATAATATTTACAAAAGCGTTTACTGCCGTTGCCTCGTATTCCGGCGCAGACGCAAAGTCATTGATTGCAGCTGCAACTTTAATTGCTGTGTAGGAGTGTGACGTTTCCCAAGTTACTTGAGTCCCAATCAAACTTACGCCGTCTACTGTTACTGCCGAAATAGCATTATCAACACCACCCGACATATGATTGATATTGCCTACAGTAAAAGCACCAGTAACTTCGAGCGTAACTTGAAAAGCATTGTACGAAATACCTACCGCTGGCGCTGTAATTGTTACAACATCGCCAACAGCATTAGCTGTATAGGTGCTTGATCCACTTGTTATTGCAGCAGCAATGTTAGACGCAGTTAAACTGTTTGATCCATTGTGATTAACAGGTGAAGATATTAAATCTACTGCGTTAACTCTTAGAACCCTTAATTCGTCACCTGGATTTGACGTACCGCCCGTTATTTGAATTGATGCAGTAGCCGCTGTTCCTCCAGAACTTCCAGCTGTAATCTGAAAAGTCGCCCTTGATCTACCGTCAAACCAATCAGTAATTCTAGTGCCGTCATAATAATGATAAATTCTACCGTCAGCAAATTGCGCTGCGACGTATAACTTACCATTGTAAAACTCAACAGAATGTACGTTTGTTAAAGCTTCACCAGACGGGTGTGTTAGTTGAATATAACTTAGGTTTGTCGGGGTATTAGCTGGAAACGTTACGCTCGAGGATGCAACAGATCCAAACGTGTAGATCTGTCCAGCCGCCGCCGCCAAGCCAATTGTGTTCGATGGTAGATCTACAATCTCAACAAATGCTGGACGTTTTTCTATTTCACCGCCTCGAGTAATGTGTGCGTTTTTAAGCTCGATCAGCGTACCAGGTGGGGCTGTGACGTTCATACGTCTGCGGTCTAACCCACCTCGAAAATCCTCGACCAAAACATAAGGCATTAGCTACCACCCGTAGTCGCAATCAGTGGTGGGCCTTTTGGTTTATACATTCCCTCTGGCTCACCGCCACCAATAACAAAAGTCTCTGTTTTACTCATTCTTGCTTTTAGTCGGGCGTAATGCGCTTGTGCAGCTGCCAACTTATTTTGTGCGTCGGCTTGCTTTTGCCGCGTTAGTACTTCTGCAGCCGCATATAAAATTATTAACTGGTCGTCTAAATCGGCTGTATCTGCTTCTGCAACAAGTGGTGTGAGTTTACGAATACCGTATATTCTTACGCTATCTGTGCCAGTAGTTGCGTCTGAGTCATTTGCTGGTATCGGCCAAAATTCTATTTGGTTATTTTCAGCTGTATCAAAACGTCTTATTGGTGAGGATCTTACACCTCGATCACTGTCATGCGAGTTGTATTCTTGCGCTCCAATACCAAAACTTAATTTTGTCCAGTAATCACCGTGTTTAGTTTCCATACGCTCTATACGTTCGAACGTAAGACCATCAGGAACATCATAATATCGCTGCCCAGCACTTATGGCTATATCACGATTAATGCGTAAAAAAGGCCAGCTATAGTCCTCCCATAGCCGACGCTGTGTACGCTGCAACAAAGCTATAAATACTTCTCTTGTTGCTTTACCTAAATTTGGCTGTAGCGAATGACCAACTTCTGATCTTAAATCAGTTATTAGTTGACCTAATGTTGTACCTCTAGCCATTTACTGTTCCTCGACGTATGCCTCGTTAATTTCAGTCTCGGGATTATCGGCAATAAAATGTCCGTTTTCATCCCGTGCGCGTTTACGAGTGGTTTTCTTTTTTACTGGCTTCTTTTTCTCTGGTTTAAACGTGGGGTCGAGCAACTCTGCCGGAACACGGGCTGCTTCTAATGTGTTTGGAAGATCCCCAAACTGATTAAACAAACCGACAACTTTACTATCGCCATAAAACTCGCCTAATCGATTTCTCTCTTGATCCATTGTCGCATCAAGCTCACCGTTCACTCTAATATTTGTAACGGCATCGTCGCCGTGAATGGATTGCAACAGCATTATTTCAGCTGGTGTCACCATAGTTTTTGGTACAACGCTGCGAATGTCTCCCCCAATCGCTACCGTACATGAACATTTATCAAACATACTTTCCTCCTGGTTGATAGGAGGGCGCGAACGCCCCCCTTGGTTAAATTAAGAAATTTCGTAAACACCGTGGCAATTCAGCTGTGTTGCTGAAAGTGCTGCGGTAGTTGTGATCGCACGATACATAACGTACTGGTCAGCTGGTCTGGCTGGTGAGTGACGTTTCATCTTCTCGCCGTCCATATAATACATACAGAGTTTTGAGGTATCGATGATGTAGCATCGTTTGCTTGGCGTTTTGCCAGAAATGGTAAGATCATCCATAGTTGGGTCATAAGCAAAAGTAAGACCGTTATAGTTAATCTCGCCCATACTAATGTCCTGATTTCTTGCAAAACCAGTGTTACTATAGTTACCGTTTCTGCGTAGTTCGTCTGCAAGACGATCTAAGAAAGCAGAACCACAAACAGCAATGTTTGGTTTTCCGCCAAAACGCTTTAGTTGACGCATTTCTGAATGTAGAGTTTCAATTAACTCTTGCCCAGTAGCTGACGTTGAAATTGCTACATTTGCTCGGTTTCTCCACCATGTATTAGATACTGTGGACAATCCGCCAACTGTTGTTCCAGATGCTGTTGGATCATCAAGAACCAAAGTCTGAATACCAGCAATTGCGTTTGCATCAGCTGTTCCGTCGCCATAAAGAAAATCATTCATGCCTCTGGAATAACCTTCCATCATATCGTCTAGCTTATCTTGAAAAAGATTGGCTAAGACTGTCTGATCGCGGCCTGAGTGATTGCTAACACCAGCTGATGTTGTGCTTTCAGTAACGCTAATACCGTCCTTTTTAAGTTCGGTTAGTGTTAATGAAATACCAGCGTGATGCTCTTTCCATGCGTAGTTAGCACGTTTGATGTTTGCTGGATTTGCATAAGTCACTGTGTCGTTATGCGTATATCCAGAAACGGTTGTTGTGTATGTGCCTTTAACACCTACACTAAGCTCACCTTTGCCACCTGGAAAGGTTTTAGAGCCTGAGTCCATTGCTTTTAACAATGGTTTGTCTTGTAGAGACTGCGAGTAGACATTGCCTTTATCGATGTAATAATCGAGTGCGGCATTGGCTATGTTCGCAAGTTCGGCTGATGAAAAAGCCATTTTACTTTCCTAACATAATTTTAGGAGTTCCCCATTGCCGCTGCAATCGCTTCCTGTAACGATTGGGGTTCGGGCGCTGGGCTACCTCCAAGTTTACCACCTGACGCAGTTTTCATCGGTGTTTTATTACCAAATTTAGCATTATATTTTTCGTTAACTTGGTGGTAAGCAGTCTGCGCTAATTCCCTTAACTGTTCGGGCGTTTGCGCTATAAATTTTTGACCGTTGCTACCAAGTTCCCATCGTAATGCTTGAACTCTTGCGTCAATTAAGTCTTCTTTAAGGTCGTAGTCAGGGTCGTTTGCTCGGGCGTTTTCTTCCCATTCATTTGCAACACTAGACAAGTAATCAACTTGATCTTGTTGCGCTTGAAATTGTTGCTGCTGCATTAGTGCTGCGTTCTGCTGCTTCTGCCATGCGGCATCTGCTCTCGAACGAGTTAATTCCCGTGCTGCACTTTCGTCTAAATAACCATCATCAACTTTAGATTGAATATCGTCTGGAACAATAATGCCAGCCGCTTGAGACAATTGTTGCACATAAGGTTGTAATGCTTTTAGTGCAGCCATCGGGTCAGATTTCATTTTAGCCATAATATCTAAACCAGCAGCAGCTTCATCGCCTGACAGATTGTTGTCTGCCAAGTAACTTTGCATTATATCAAACTTTTCTGCGCTTTCTTTTGCTTCATTCCTTTGTTGAACAAGTTCCTTAAAACGAGGGTGCTTGTGGAACGGTAAATTAGAGTAGTCTTCTTCTCGATCTGCAAACTCAACATCTGCATTACTTTCCGTAGACTCAGCTGCAACTTCATCCCTTTCTACTTCCTCGGCCTCAGAGTGCGACTCTGGTTCTTCTTCGGGTTGTGCAGCATCTTTTATGACACTGAGCAAATCCGCTTCAGTTTCGCTTTCTGGCGTTGACGACTCCGCCTTATCGTCCTCGATTATTGTATCGGCTTCGGTGGACGTTTCCGATTCCGTGGTTTTATCAACCATATTAGCGTCCTTCCTTCTATCTGCATTTTACCTCTGTTGATCGTAACAATCAACAAACAGCAAAAAATTACTGGTTATTCGCCCCCATTGGTGCAACACCTCCCGAACCAGAGGGCAATTGTCTAGGCGCGTTATCCGCACCTCCTCCTGGCACACCAGCTAACGCTGGATCACCAGTTCCTTGTCCTTGCCCCTGGTTCATAGAGACAATTGAAGGAATTTTGTCTGTAAACGCCGATTCAAGATCAAGCTTGTCATCAAGACGTTTTAACAATTCTTTTGCTAACCATTTTGGATCAATACCAGGAATTTGCAGCAAGAACGGCATAATGCGCTCAATGTTTGCAAGCTCCGCTGCACGGTTGGGTTTACCAGTAGATCCAGCCTCGATCTCAAGAAATACTTCTTCCATAATCTGATCGCGGTTCATAACAGGCCATACTGCACCTTGGCCTACAATCTTAATAACTTCTTCTTTGCCCAAGTTTCCTAATAATACTTGGCCAGCTGCACGGGTAATTTCTGACATAAAACTATCAAGTTCGTCGACATTTGCACCAAGGCTCGACATTCGTGCGCTTTCAGCAATCGATGTTTCTGTAGCCGTTGCTTTCGATAAACCACCAAAGCTGCTTTCTTGCGCTCCAACAACCAGCTGAATATCGTCAAAAATTGTACGAACTTCGTATAAATTAGGATCTATTCCAATCTGACCTACGGGCTGGATAACGTCATTTACTTTTTGACCAGCTGCTAAAGCTTGCAGTTCAATTACAGCATTAGCTGGATGCGTTGCCAACTTTTCTTTATCGTGATCCTCGAGAACGCCAGCTGGTGCTGCATACTTCGGTCTGTTAGCCCTTCGATGTTCCCGTAAACCTTGCCTTGCTCGATTATACTCATGCTGCATTGGCAGCAACAAGCTAATGTCACTGGGAGGGTAAAGGTGATCTTTATGTTCAACCTCGTTAAACACAAGAGCAAATATCGGCCAGAATGTTTCTACGTTTACTGGTGGTGCTGAAGGCTCACGCAAAAAGTCTGGGTGTCCATCTGCAACCACATACTGCACACCCGTCTTTCTATCGTATACTTCGTAAACTTGTGCTAATCCTTGCGGCGCACCTTCGCCAGAAATACCATCGTAAGAAGTTGATAACTTATTAGCATCACCATGACCAATTAAGCGACCTTTCATGTCATACGTTTTATATGAATTTTTTAGGTCAACGTCGTATATTTCTTTTATTTCATCCGGCGTGAGGTATAGCTCATGGGCTACCCATTCACACCCAACAAAGCCACGCAGCTGACGGCATCTAGGATCGATAATAATGGAATTTGCTTCTGGGAAGTCAAACACAAGCCCTTCACGGATTGTAACCATCGGTTCTTCAAGTAACGCTTGCAGCGACAACATAAGTTCTTCTATTTGCGGATCGTCTTTTTTTATTTTATCTTTGGCCGCTTCTTCAGCAACGCGACGCATAAAGTCTAACTGCGCTTGGACATCTGCAATCTTGGCAGCAACCTCTGGCGCTCGATCAATGTCACGTTGAAACCCAACTTTTACAAAACCAACACCAGTAGTGACGACACGGCGCACTAATGCTTTCATCTGCGATTTAAACGCTGGCTGTTGTTCCTTCATGTAATAATCAAAAAGATTTTCTAATGTTTTAGCAACATTATCCAGCATTTTGTTTTGAGTTTTACCAGCCATGTAATCTTGAATAATATTTGATGCCGCTGGCGGAACAGGCAACCCAGTATTAGCAGCTTGCTCGGAAGTCATAAACGCTTGTGCAAGAGTATCAGCCTCACCATCCCAAAACTGGTAACTCATTCTATTTCGTCTTTTAGCTACCGCCTTGGGGTTTTTAGCATACAGTTGTGCTGTTCTTTGTTGCACATGACGTTGTAAAATATTAGCGACATAATTTTCTTCAGACCATTTCGTGTCTTCAAAACCATTTAATGCAGCATCCATATCGCGCTTCATGGTTGTAAACGATTTTTTATGAAATTCTTTGGCGTGTTTAATTTTTGCCAGCCATTGATTTACTAGCGCCTTACGACGTTCTGTTGGTTCTGGCTTGTCTACGTCTGCCGTATCTATCGTCATTTCTTCGTGCATTTACCAACCACCCGTTCTTATATTCTCAAATTCTTGCTTTCGACGATGCGCGGCATCCCACTTAACCCAAGCAAGAGTGCCGACCTTTGGCCTATTAGTTGTTTTAACTATACCACCACCAGGGGTAGTAAGTCGAGCCAATCCCATACCTATCCACGCAAGGGTATCTACAAAGTCATCATGGCGACCATTTGGAAACTTTAATATCTCGTCGGTGGCTTTTTGTGTCCAAACTGACTGCTTTGGGAAAAGTACCTTGTTCATTGCCATGCGACCTAAGATCGATTGCGCTCTTTGAACTTTATTGGCTACTGGCGTTACTTCCTCGATACGACAATATATTCGTTCTTCTGCCATACGCTTACGCAAAAACGGGCCAATAGCTTTAGAAATATGACCTTTTTCTGCCCACCAGATTAGAGGCTTCCATTTCTTTATTAATCCCAGCATGGCATCAACCACTTTATCGGTGGGCTGCTTCTCCCACCAAGTATCGAGCAAATATATATCGTCGTTCTGATCTACGCCTACTATCAGCAAGCACGTTGCGTCGTTTCTGGTTCTATCGACACCAACCGCATGATCGCTGGCCGCATATATCCTTAAATCTTTTGGTGCATCTTTGCGATTATAATATTTTATATTTTCTCTGCGAAACAAATCACCATCTTCGGGTGTAGGACGACCTTGATACAATGCGCTAAACCCTCGAGAGTCCAAACGCCTCTGGGCTTCCATAAACTCCATATCAAATCGATCCGGCCACAATAGTTCGCCTACCTCTCGACCCAATGGATCATCTTCTTCCGCCAATGCTGGTAGATTTATAATTTTCCACTTCGATGCTTCTTCTGGACTGTAATGCGGATTAGTGGGGTCAGTTAGTCTACCGATTAAATCATCCTCATGCCAACGTGTTTGCACAATAACAATCGATGCTGATGCAGTCATAAGACGGGTCATAAGCACCTGTGTAAACCATTGCCATAACTGTTCTCGCAACGTCGGGCTGTTTGCCTCGATACTATCCTTGATTGGATCATCGAGAATAACAAAATCACCACCTCGACCAGTGATAGATCCCCCTCGCCCAACAAATACTGACATACCGCCAGATCCAGTTTGTATTCTCGATTTACTTGCACCACCTTTTCGCAATCCAAAGCTTGGGAAAACGTGTTTATACTGAGGCAGCATCATTATATTACGCACATCTGCACCGAAATCTTTTGCAAAATCTTCGTTATATGTAGCAAAAATTACGTTTCTGTAAGGATCTCGACCCTGCAACCAAGGCACAAATCGACGCGATATAAGTTCAGATTTACCATGTCTAGGCGGCATCGAGACTATTAATCGTGGGATATGCCCCTTTTCTACCTTCTCAAGAACCTTTGCCAACGCTCGATGGTGCTTTGCGTCCTTAAACATACTTTCGTCAATGCTTTCGGGATCATCTGCATCTGGCATGGTGTATTTAACAAAATCGATAAAGCTTGTGCGGCACTCAATAGCTCTCTTTTGCCGCTTTGCAGCAGCAATCTTATTCTCAAGCTCATTAAGTACCTTGGCGTTACTCATTTGACATTCCTAGTGCAAGCTCAAAGGTATGCTTATTTCTAGATGTCCATCCACGCCCAAAAGTGGAAAATGTTCGTAAACTTTCATAATACTTTTGTCGGCTGTCGTACATATATTCGATAATCTCTTGTGGATTTTTTTCAGCAACCAAACCCAAGGTTTTTGGCCCGATTACTCCGTCCTGTTTTGCTGATACAAATTTTTGGATACATTTTGCTGGTTTAGATCCACCAGAGTTAACTGCCCAATCAAAAGTCATAAGTGCTAAACCTTCATCTGTCATTTTATCGCAGCAAGAAGCATCCCAGTAATTTTGTTTGTACACTGGAGCGACATCCTCGGGCGTAAGGTTGCGCATTTCTTCCTCAGTAACATGACGACCCAAATATTGTTCGTAAGTGCCTCTGGTGACGCCCAGATTAGTCATACCTCCAGGATCTTTCGGGTGGTCTACAAATCCACCTTCGTTTTTAAGAATTATCTCTAGACATTTTTTAAAATTATCTGCCATTATTCTGTCTCCACTTGTTTTGTTCCCCACGTTCGGGTGTAGCCAAATTCTTCGTAAGCAGCCGCCCAACGATTTTCCGTAAAGGTGGCAAACTTTATTAAGTTTTCGGTGTCTGCATAAAGCTGGTCGATCCATTCGTTGTTTTCAGCAACTTGTCTCTCTAAATGCGATATTCGGTGTGCTTGTTCGCTAATCCACCAAACACCACCAACCAGCTGCACAGCCATTGCAAGAACTAAGGCTAAAGGTACTTTTAAATCAGCCATTATTTTTTACCGAATAGATGTTTGCCACCGCGTATTCCTATAGCCGCGCTGCATACAGTGAAAACCAGCCAGGTATACCACTCCGGCAACTCAGAAAGACGGGTAAAACCGTTCTTAACCGTTTCTTCCAAACCTGGAATAAAACATAAGATTACTGGAATAAGCACAATTACGGTCACAAACTCGTCCTTGAGAGAGTTTTGCGTACCTTGCGCCATTATTTTTTCCCAATCCGCCGTCGATGTCTCTTTCGAGAGCAGAATCTTCGCTTTCGCTTCCGCCTCTGTTAATTTTAGCTTGGCATTAGCAGCTTGCGCTTGGGTTTTGGCATTAAGCCAGCCCCCAGCCAATTCAGCTACTGGTGCGATCAGTGCTTGTAGCATTTTTAGCCTCCATTGCATTAAAACCAAAGTACGCAGCGACAACGCCAGATGCAGCCAAAATGAAAACACTGGCTATATCTGTTATAAGTTGTGCTGCTTTATCGAGCCCAGCCCAAGACGCTAGTAAGATAATAAGTGGATAGGCTAACTGACCGACTGCAAAACCAACGACTAGTCTGCGTTGCGTGTCTCTTTTAGCATCGGAATCTAACATGCGTCGAAGACGATCTTCCATCATTATTTCACGCTCGTCTGGGTCAATCTTCCCGTTTCCGTTGAAGTCGTATTCGTTCATTAGCTTTCCTCGGCGTTACAACTCTATTTTTATGCAAACGACTTTTGCTTTATCGCTTGTGACTAAAACTTTTGCTTCCTCTTTGGCGATCTCGCAGACCTCCTGTTTGGTGTAGCTTCCGATATGATAATGCTCAAAATCAGCTGTCGATAATTGCACCCAAAGTAAAACCCACATCACCAGCGCCCTTGTCTGCTTCCCCAAAGATAAAAAATTCCAAACAAAACAGCTGCGCCTATTCCAAAAATTACTGTGCCTATTGCAAAATTTATCAAATTATCAATTTGTTGTTGTTTTTTATATACTTCGTCTTTTCGTTTTCTTCTCATTTGCGCCTCTATTTGCAGCAATTCTTCGTAGCCACTTTTGCCGTAATGCCAGGTTATAATTTCCTTCATTTCAGCCCTCATAGATTCCATCTTTTTTTTCTGAGCGAAAATTTCGAGGGCTACCGATTCATCACTACCCTTGAATGTTTTTTTCCAGAAAGGAGGGTTCTTTTCTCTTTCCTCGCAATTGCTAAAGTCACTCATGGCACGACCCCAACTTACCAATTGTGAACTGCAATCTTGCAAATCGCGGCCAGCCGAAACCAAACCCTTCAAAGATTTAAAAGCGCCAGTGGCAAGAGCTACACAGCTTATAGGGTCAATCATTACATCCGCGTAAGAATGGAAACCAGCATAAGGATTATAGCCCCAGCTGCACCCAGCATTATTGCCTCGATGCGCTTGATCCTCAGTATGGCCTCCTTCCAACGCTCCTCAAGTTGCGTTTCTATTTTTACCACCCTCTTATCTAAACTGTATAGTGTCGGTTTGCTCATTTGTTGACCTTTGTATGCCGTAACTATCTACACAACGCGCACTTTTAAATTCTGTGCAGCCAACGATTTAATCTGCACCTTTGTACTGCTAGGAAAGAAGAAGTCATAATCCGTACCCAATACAGCACCCTCGTTTAAACTAGCCGCATTGTAATTTAACGTAACACCATCACTCGTTGGCAGTGTACTTGCAGCCGTATCCATACGCAGCGCAATCATTAGGTCTAGGCTTGTGCCAGTTGGGAAATGGTTTGCATCTGGAATGGCGTCTAACTGTGTTTTGTCCATGCGGTTAAACGCTTGTGCGGTTAGTGCTTGTTGTAGGGTGTAGAGTTCGTCATTTACTGTACCGTTAACCCATGTTGTTGATGTGCCGTATGCAGGAGTAGAAGTACTATATTGGAATATTTTGTTTTGTTGGTCTCCTGCCACAAAGAGCTTAGTACCATCATTACTAAAAACAATATCGTGAGGTGCATTATCCTGACTTGAGACATTAAAACTAACACTGTCATAACTTGAAGTGCTAACATTATAAGCCGTTGACAGAGTGTACTGGTAAATTACGCCACCATTATGTACAGCAAATAACTTAGTACCATCAGAATTAAACCGTATACCAGTAGGATTAGTTGCCTCGTTTGCAAAACTAAATGAAACACTGTTGTAAGAAGCTGTACTTAAATCAAAAGCAGTACTTAAGTCATACTGAGAAATACTATCCCCATTATCCCCACACACATACATTTTAGTACCATCACCATTAAAAAGAACAGCTTGAGGAAGATTTGTCTGTGACCCAACACTGAACGAAACACTATCATATGATGTGGTGCTTAAATCATAACCAGTGCTTAAACTATATTGAAAAACTTTATCAGTACCATAACCGACTATGTATAGTTTCGTGCCATTATTATTAAAGACAACGCCTCCAACCGCAGCTTCTTGGCTTGAAACACTAAACGAAACAGAGTCATAAGACATTGTAGATATATCAAAAGCAGTAGAGAGACTATACTGATAGATTGTGTTACTACTTCGGCCTATAACATAAGCTTTAGTACCTGTGTTATTAAAAACCATACCACCAAGTGAAGTTTCCTGTGTAGCCACAGAGAAATTAACATTGTCGTAAGAAGCATTAGATAGTTGGTATCCCACGGCAGGGGAAGAACTATTATATTGCCAAGTGCCGCTATTATTCCGCACAATCGGCCTAACACCATCAGTACCTTTTGCTACAGACCAAGTAGTTCTACCATCAGTACTGACTGCGTAGTTAACTGTGCCTGTTGCAGCAGCTTGTGCGGCTGTCATTCCGTTAATGTCTGTGAAGTATTGGCTGTCTATGCGACCAGAAGTGTTCGTTACGCCTACATGATACTGACCTGTGGGTTGTGTAAAAGATTGCAGACTCCACTCATGTACTTTAGAATTATTATAAGCCTGTGCGTAAAATATATCTGCATCAGACCTATAATACATTCCATACAAGACTCCATTATAAGTACTAGTGTGCGGTTCTAAAAGTTTATTGTCATAAGAAATAGTGCTTAAATCATATGCTGTACTTAAACTGTATTGATATATTTTGCTTCCACTTTCTTGAACAATGAATATTTTTGTTCCATCAGAATTAAAAGCTAATCCTGTTGGGGAACTAATTTGGCTAGTAGTAGAAAATGTGTGAGCTAGGGCCTTCCCACCATTTATAGCCCATGCCGTATTTAAATTAACTTGGACTGTTTTATGACTGCTATTTGAGTTCATATAAAGTTTAGTACCATCTGGATTAAATACTAAACCTGTCGGGTTATTTACAGAACCCCAAGAAGAGTGGGTTACATCTTGTACACTATCTACAACTGCGTTGTTTACTGACCAAGCTGTGGGAAGGCTAAATTGTATTAAATAATCAAAGCCCCAATTAAGAATATACATTTTTGTTCCATCAGATTTAAATGCAACAGAAGAAGTCGCCCCTCCATAACTTGCAGCAGACCACCCATAGTTTAGCAGCGGTGTTGCTGTTGTTAAATCCCATGCAGTAGATAAACTAAATTCGTTAATTTTGTCTCCAGTATAATCTGCAATATACATTTTTGTGCCATCTGGCTTAAATGTTACATCGATACCAGAAGTTAATGTTCCACTATAATCGTAAGCATTACTTCCCTCTACTGCCTGATCTATATCAACAGCACCGCTACCTCCACCAGAAGACATAGTAATACCACTAACATCCCCTGCTGATTTCAGCCCAAACATAGACCAACTACCTGCTGTAATCGTAGAGCTATCGGTAAAAGCAGAGCCGCCAGTTGTGCTAAATGCCCCTGCTGTAGAGGTTAGGATTACATCACCGCCATTGCCGACTATGCGTTTGCCGACATCTGTACTTGCGAATGAGCCACTGCCTAGAGTTACAAGCTCTGTCGTTGTGGCGTCCATTTTGTAATAAGGGAAATTGCTGTTATTAGTATCACATAAATAAATATGTTCATTAACAATTGATAAACCAAAGGGATTGCTAGTATTTGAAGACAAACTAAAATAGTGAGTCATTGTTATTGTAGAGCCTAAATCCCATGCGGTAGATAGGCTATTTTCATACAGTAACCAATTACCTGCATTGGCAATGTTATAAAAAGTCAGCCCATCATTAGAAAAAGCAATGCCTCTAGAAGCACCACCACCACCATTAGGATTAGAAATTGTCGTTCTAGACCCTGCACTAGATAAATCGTATGCGGTACTTAAAGGATACTGATATATATTAACAGAATTATTATCTACTACATATAGTTTATTACCACTATCTCCAAAGAGAATATATCCAGAAGTTGAAATACCAGAAATAGACAGTGATACATTATCGTAAGTAACACTTGTTAAATCGTAAGCACTTCCTAAAGAATATTGATATACCGTATGATTGCCATAACCAATAACGTACATTTTTGTACCATTAGCATTAAACGCTAAACCTCTTTGATAGTCTTCTTCGGAGCTTGTAAAACTGTAATTGCTATATGTTGCACTACTTAAATCATAAGCGGTAGAAAGATTATACTGACGTATACTGGCCTCACCACTTGACCTATCTTCATTTTGAATAAATGCTTTTGTTCCATCAGTTGTAACAATAATATTTCTAGGGTTACTAAAAAATGATGTCGTACTAATAGCAGCCGTTTGATAAGTTGAAGTACTTACATCGCCAATTGTTGTACTAGTACTAGGCGTAAGCGTCACATTCGCAGCCGTATCATGAAAATCATAGTTCGATGCTGTACTGTTTACATCCCAGTTACCCTTAGTTGATACGCCTGTCTGTGGTACTTCTTTCGTTGCGCTGACTACTGGTGCAGACGTAATGCCTTGAGACAAAGTAATGTCTGCGGTTTCGTTCTGTGTAAACGTTTTGGTCAAGCTGCCAGATGTAACGCTAATGTTATCTAGCTGTGTCTGTAGTGCGCTTGTAGCACCGACTACCTGGTTAAGTTCAGCTGTGCTTGCATTAAGGCCGTCCAGTTTATTAATCTCACTGGCGCTTGCAGTTAAATCGCTTATCTCCGCAACTGATATTGCACCATCTGAAAGAGGATTACCCTGTGATATTAAGTTTGCGAGGTCTCTTGCTTTAGACATATTTATTATCCTTTTTATAAACCATTCCAGACAATTATTTCACCGTGTCCACCATCAGTTTGAACCGACCCACCATTCCCTGCGGATGCAGCTATACCTACTGTATTTTCAAAAAAAGTTGCTGTATCGTTTGAGTGAATAGCTAGGTTAGTTGTTAAAGATTGACCCGGATTACTATCTTGTTCGGCTGCATATAATACTGTAGTAGCAGTTGGGTGAGCATAGCCAGAGCCACCGCCACCACCTCCACCATCGTAGCCACCGCCACCTTTTCCTCCACCGCCACCAAACCAACCAGCGCCACCGCCACCTGATCCATCATAAGAAGTGTCGTGACCACGACCACCGCCTAAAGCAAAACCATCTGTTCCAGTTCCTTGAGGGTTGTAAGATGGCTGAGACGCTGCAGCACCCCCTGCAGTTAATGTACCACCTTGTGCCGCGTAGGTTGCACCGAGAGCGCCATAAGGCACAAAATGACCATCTCTGTTTATTCCACCACCATTACCTGCACCTCTATTATTTGTCTCTTGATGTGCGCCACCGCCACCAGAACCAACATAAGCAAGATGTAGATTATTTCCCGAATGTACTAATTCTCTTGAGCCTGATGATTGACCTGCTTGAATACCAACAATACCTCCACCAGAACCGCCAAGGTCATTTGTATAATGATTACCACTTCCCCCATCGTATGAACCTGCGTTACCACCTTGCTCTGCACCACCTACTGCCCCAGTATTATTACTTGTCCAAGTGCCTCTGCGACCTCTTAGGAAAAAAAGTCTGGTAAGTGCATTACCTGCGGCATCTACTGACGGAAGTTTGATTTTTGCAATTCCTAGCCCACCAGATCCACCATAACCTTGCCGACCTCCTGCGCCACCTGCTCCAACCATAGCAACAAAAAGCGTACCACCGCCTACTACTCCAATCTTAGAAGTTGTTGTTGAAGTAGATTTATAATAAACAGTGCCATTTGTGCCTGTGTAAGTTTGAACGTTTGTTAAGTCGTTTCCAGTAATAGCAGGGATTACACTTGCACCGCCTCGACCTATAAAAAAGTTTGTTGGTAAACTCATTAGCCTACCTCCTTATATTGTATAGCCTTGGGCTGATGCGAGAATTGTTGTGCTGTCTTTACAAGTAAATGATACCACCCAATATCGACTATCTGCCCATGTTGGTTCCGTTGCAGAAGGCCACTTAATATCTGACCCCCAAGTAGGTGCATGAGGCGTTGCTGTCGTATCAAGTATCATCATCGATGTGCGACCTGCGGCTACACTTACACCAGAAAACGCAGTAGCCCCTGTCATGTTAAAATGGTGCATAGGCTTAGTCATATCGATTGTCTGTGATGTAACTACATTTGCTGTATTCACTACTGGCTGTAAGTTTGTGTAAGTACCAGTAATGGACTTATTAAAATCCCAAGTATCTGTTGCAGATGTGTAGGTTATGTTTGCTGATGCACCGTCTACAGTAAGACCAGCGCCATTTGCTGCTGCTGCATCGGCTGCGCCTTTAGCAACTGTAATGTTGAGGTCATCAACATCTAATGTCGTTGAGTTAATAGTGGTGGTAGTGCCGTTGACTGTAAGATTACCACTTATGGTTAAATTCCCAGAGGTGTCGTAATTTACAAGCTTCAGCCAATTTCCAGCATGGCTACCAAAAAAAGCATTTTCATTATGCACATGGGCGAACATCCCATGGTATGTGCTGGCGCTTGGTAAGTCGCTTAAAGTCGCATAATTGTTAGAATAGGTTATCTTGTAGCTACCAAAGTCTATGTCGGCAAAGCCTATTGCCCCACCTTTCAGTGACTCAACCGCTTTGCCTAAAAGTAAAAACTCTTTGGCATCGGTACTACCGCTTGTAGCGTTTATTTTTGTAGTGAGATTACTCTCAAGTGTTGTTGTGTTTATAGGCATGATTAAAGTCCTGCTAATGCTAGTGCCTCAACATCATCGAGAAGGGCATCTGTTTGAGTTTTGGTGTAGTGGCTCGATAAAACAAAAGTTCCATACCCAACGATAGCCACAGTATCGCCAGTATTAGCTGCAACGTTTAAACTGATCGTGCTGCCATTAGAGGCAGTCACATCCGTATTTTGTAATTTTACGCCATTTAAATATATATCGACAAACGGTAGCCCAGTTCCAGCATCGTATGTGCATGGGAATACCGTCGTTGATCCAGTGTAAGTTCCAGATGGTGTGCCGACTACATATTCAAATCTTTCAGATGTACCATTGACGCTTGAACCAGCTGCCTGGAAAGACGTACCATTATAAACCTTCATCGTATCAACACCCGTCGAGGTGTCGAACCACAACAATCCAGCGTTAGGACTGCTCGGCGCTGTCGAGCTTATGACGTACTGATTAGAAAACTGATTAACTGACGTTAAATTATTAGCCACCGTATTAACAGAAGCTATCGATCCGCCAGTGAGATTTACGTTCGCTATCGATCCGGCAACCGCACCTATGTTATTC
>Ga0099800_1046_pt1 | contig 39308 bp, 32 predicted proteins | sample Uncmet6_SortRC_1_FD_89868 | JGI IMG/M metagenome (GOLD analysis project Ga0099800, IMG submission 89868) | Marine eukaryotic communities from CALCOFI LINE 67, Pacific Ocean - CN11_C50_N6_SortRC_1 | ecosystem: Environmental > Aquatic > Marine > Oceanic | place: Pacific Ocean: Monterey Bay... | reverse complement strand
TACAAATGAGGTTGGTATCCCTTGTTCCCAGCCTAACACGTACTTTATGTGATTTAGGTTGCGCTAGTTCGATTGTTGGCATTACGAAGTTTTGCATAGACCCACCCTCATTATATCGGAATAGCGTCATAGTAGGTGGTACAAAAGATCCCGATATTGATTTGATAAAATCCCTTAAGCCTACTCATATCTTCGTCAATTTAGAAGAAAATCGAGCATCTGATGTAGAATCTTTGGAGAAAATTTCAGTAATTTATAAATCCTTCCCAAAGGGTCCAGCAGATTTACCACTTATGTTTCGTGAGTTGGGTGAAATACTGTCCCTGCCGACTGCCGAGAAATTTGCAAATGAGATTGAAGAAAAAATACTGAGATTTCGTGTTTTAGATAAAAAAAGGTTTCTGTATTTTATTTGGCAGAAACCATATATTTTGGCAGGTACAGACACATACATAAGTAGAGTGTTAGAGTCTTTTGGTTGGGAGAATGCCTGTAATCAAAGTCAAAGTCGCTATCCTACCGTGACAAGTCAAGACCTACTACAGTGCTTTCCAGAGATACTCTTACTTAGCTCAGAGCCATATCCGTTTCGGAAACGAGATGTCAAGCCTCTGGCAAAGATATACACAGAAAAAATTCCGATCAAGAAAGCCGATGGGAAGCTTCTGTCTTGGTGGGGCTCACCTTTTTTGGAGTGCTTTGATCAGATGTCGTCTTATGGTAGTCAAAAATGTTATATTATACGCGACTTTTAAGAAGCTTCAGTTGAATCTTCGTCGGTAGCAGGTGGATCAATATCTTCGCCTACTTGTAATCTTCTATAGAGTTCCTTAGCTTTTAGCCTCAGTTCTTTATCTGCTATTTTAGGAAAAGACTTTCCTCGGACTAAGTTTTGGAACTTTTTCTTGTCTGTGACAATTTCGTACAGTTGTTTATAAAGGCGCCGATAGCGCATTCCTTCTGTTATGTATTTGTGTAAATCATCTATATCAAATGGTTTCTTAAGAAATCCGTCGGATTTAGTTTCTACTGCTGAGTGTTGCTTCTCATCCAATAGAGCCCCTGAAACCAAGAATACTGGGATTGAAGGGTCGTGATGGCGAATTTTCTTCATCAGCTGAATACCATCAAATCGCGGCATTCTGATATCAGATATCACTAAATCTATCTTTTCTTCCCTCAGTGTTTCAATGGCTTCTTTAGCCGACTTAACTACGATTATCTTTGAAAAAAACTTATTAAGATGAATCTTAAAAAATTTCAAAAGAGTTGCGTCGTCGTCCACTACTAGGATATACGATTCTTGATCATACTCGAGCTTTTGCATCATTTAAGTCCTAAATATTCTCCGACACAGTTCCGTCGGAGGCTGACAAATAATATTTAGTCTAAGATCATAAATACCTGTATTCTTTGTTTTTAAAAAACGCCTTTGCGACCGCCATCCTTTAGTGTCTCTATACTAAGCCTCGCTTGTTCTGTTAGTTTTGAATTTGAAGAGTCTATTTGAATGACTTCGTGGAAAAGGCGCAAAGCCTCGCCAGGTTCTTCCAGTGATTCATATTTTAGTAGTGCTAGATTATATCTGCTGTAAGCACTTTCTGGTCTAAGCTCTAATGATTTTAGGAGAGCACTTTCCGATTCCTTATATCTCTTCTGTTTTCTGTAAACTATTCCAAGTACGGTATAGGCCTCGCTCGAGTCGGGTTTAAGCATTATAGCCTTATTTAAACTCGCTTCAGCCGCTTCAAGTTCACCATTGTAGATGTGTATATTGGCTCGGTTTATTATTGCTGGGACAAAGTTTTCATTTTTTTTCAAAGACCGTTTTAACCATCTTTTTGCTTCAACATATTTTCCCCTTCGATAGGCTATGACCCCTAGGAGGTTGGTTAAGCTAGCATCTTCCTTACCCCTGTCGAGTCCTCTTTTTGCAATAAATTCAGATAATTGCAGTTTATTTTTCGCTAGATAAGAGGATGACATTGCAGCATAAGCAGGTGAAAAACCCGGGTCTTTGGAAATTAGCGAGCTTAGGATAGAGTGACCCATGGTGTCATTGCCTTTCCGAATGTAAGTGAGTCCTAACGTATATTTATATTGAAAGATAATATCGGATTTCGGCTGCTCATTGTTATCGATGTTAGATTTCGCCTCCCTTAATGTAGCGAAGCAGCGATCGATCTTATCTTTTCTTAGGAAAACCTGGGCTAATTCTATTATCAATTGAGTTTCTTTTGGATTGTTGCGGATGAGTGTTCGATAAGATTGTATTGCTTTCTCGTACTGACCCAAGATAACCTGCGCTCTTGCGGCCTTTTTAAGGTTCTGCATTTGACTCGAATTTAGCCAGGTTGCCATGTTTTGCTTCATGCTCGAGATATCTTTTACTGATGGTGACTTCTTGAAAAAAGATTTCCAATTTGGCTTGCCAGTGGAAACTAGCGTATCCTTTTTAATTGTTAAATCATTTTCTTTCAGGTCCGGGTTGTGAGAGCAGGAAGCTATTATTACAAGGACTATATGCTGAAATTTCACTGTGTGCTCCATTGCTGAGGAATATTTAGGCTGAGGGAAGCGGGGGCTACATATAAAACCGGGCTGTCTTTTATGGCTGGAGAATAGTAGCTAACCTTAAGCCGGGACTTTTTTATCCAAGAATTATTTTTATATCTAGTAGGTTTACGACTCTGAGCAAGAACATTGCTACTGAACTGTACTTTAGCTATTTTCTTCAGTTGCTGTATTTTGAGTTTTAGTTCTTGTCTGTAGCTGTCTGAAGCATTCGCTTCGAGAATTATTTTATTGAGATCTTCAGCTAATTTTTCTGACTCAGCGCCTAGAAGATACCGACATCTACTTTCCCATTCCGGGTGACTAGATTTTATAGCTAGTTCGAGATGTTTAACAGCCTTCTCGAAGTATCTCATTTTCTGGGCGACTGTTTTTTTCAAGTTACCGCCGCGCTCTAGTACGTTGAAATCATGTAGTTGATCAATAGATTCTGTAGCCAGGTAGAATTGTGATTCACCATAGGATTTTTGAAATACTAAACGATTTATTTTGCTTTTATTTCTTGATGAGATAGACGCTATTTTAGCGAATCGCTCAAGTGCGGTATCTTCGTCTCTAGTATCCATCTCAGCTTTAGCTATATCGAGCTCAGCCATCAATTTTTCTTCAAGTGTTTTTGAGGAGGTGAGATTTTTTTTTGCTGTAGCTAGTGTCGATTGGAGATCGCCTTCTTGACGATAAAGATGGTAGGCCTGCCGATATTTTTTAATTCTCTCACTTCTACGTTGCTCTCTATCCCCAGAAAGTTCTGCAGATCTTCCGGCGAGCTTGAAGTTGCTATCTGCGGTTGCTATTTCTTGGGATCTTTCGAGAGAAATCCGAGATTTTCTGTGTTTTGGATACATTTTTCCGTGTCGAAAATAAGATTTTGCTGCTTCGGGGAATCTCATTTGGTAGTCTTGAGCTTTACCGACTAGATAGCTAATATCGCCTGCATTTTTTCTAATTTTTTCATTTTGAAAGGCAAGAGCTGCTTTTTCTGCTAGTTGCCACTTTCCGCCCATGGCTAACATATAAGCGCCATCACGAAAAAGCCTTGGCCTATTTGGAATTTTTTTAAATTCACTTGATATGCCTACTAGTAGTTTACCGGCCTTAGCAAAATCGCCATCTTTTTCGAGGTTTTGGGCCAGCTCTTGGGTAGCTTGAGATAATATTCCTCTAAGTTCCCTGTCGAGGCTCAGTCCTAGTTTGTCCCACTGTTCTAGTCTTAAAAAATTTTTAGTAGCTTCAATGATGTACTCAGGTTTTCCTGCGAATACCCGTGCCATCACGATTCCCCTGATAGCAATGGCTCTCTGACCTGTCGCTGGATTTGAGATTAACACTCTTTGCCAATATTTGATAGCTTGAGCAAAGCGCTCGTGATCACGATTAGCGGAGGCAGCAATAAGGAGGGCATCGTTAACGACCTCGCTTTGTGCCGCTAATTTTCTTGCTGGAAAACGCGTAGAAAATTTCTCGACAGCGGTTTCTAGTTCTTCAAGTTTTTTCAGGGTTTTCCCATCGGATTGTGGTTTTACACCCTTATTTTGTTTCTTGGTGAAAGTGTGTCTCCACATCTTCTCTTTTGAAAGAACCAGCTGGAATGCAGCTATTTTAAGAGTTGCATGATCGATATCATGTTTCATGATTAAATTTTGGTAAATGCTAGCGGCTTTTTCGTAGCGCTCGGCAAAATATTGACAGTGAGCAAGTTTCAGCCTGATAGTATTAGTTTTCGAACCAGGGCGTTCATATTTCAGTAGGACATTAAAGTAGGATGCTGCCGCTTGGAAGTTTGACGGATTTCCAGATTGCATGCCTTTCTGATAATACCAGTTTGATGCCGTATAGGCGGCTGCGAGAGCCAATTTCTCCATTTTTTTTATTGCGGTATAATCATCTTTAAACCTTGATCGCCATAGGCTTTGCTCTGGAAGAAATAGAGAGAGTTTTTCTAGTGAGTGAATTCGTTTTGTGATATTTTTTTTTTGTTTATATGCATCGGCTAAGACGGCGAGTATTTCTGGTGCAGCATTATTTGCTGGATATATACGAAGTGTGTATTCACCAAGCTCGATTAGGTCATTGTACACTTTATTAATAGCATAATTTCTTAGTGTTCTCAGTGTTATCTTACCAGCATATTCTTTGAGGATATTTCTTTTAATAGTTGCTTTGGTAAAAAAGAGATCGTTCATCTCAAACAGGGCATCACCTATGAGCTGAATGGCATCTTCCTTTATTTTCATTTGCATATCTTTTAGGTGCCCTACTCGATCTGGTTGGAGTATTTTTATACCAGTTGAGATGGTTGTTTTCAGATTGGCCGATCTGTAAGAGGCCCATATTTTTCGATATTGAATTCTCAGCATTTCGAAGTCTTTTTTGCTTAGTTCAATTTTTTTTAAGAGGTTTTCTGCAAGCTTATATTCTTTCAAGGCGCGATTAGCTTTTTCAGTCTTAAAGTAGTGGTCGCCAATGGCAATATGGGCATGAACGCCATATAGACTTTTTTGAGCTATCTTGGCGAGGCTTCTCCAGGTTTCTAAAGACTTTTTATCGGCTTTAAGGGTGGAGAGAATAATCGCTTTTAAATAGATCGCTGCCTCTCGTTTGGTGAATTCAGGATGTTCTTTGGAGAGTTCTGAAAGGATGGCTAAGGCCTCCTGTTTACTTTCTATTCCCGACTCTTGTAAAGAAGATCGGAGGTCACCAATTTTATTCAATATTTGTGCTAAGTTGAGCATCACAAAAGCTGCAGTCGAGTTTCGACTATGGTTCTTTAGGTGAAGTTTGTACTCATATACTGATTCCTCGAGTAACTCGATCTGTTTTAAAGTATATTCATGTTCCTTTTGAGCTTTTAATTCTTTTATTGTGATCCATGACTCTTGGTATTTTGTTTTTCCCTGTCCGATTATTTGGTTTTCGTAAGCATCAAAAGATTCCCAGTATTGCTTGAATGCTTGAATTTTCTTGCCCGAGTTTATTTTTGGTTCCAGTGGTTCTAGTTGTCCAAAACTTTTTTTCTCAGATAAAAGTAGAGTGATAACTAGTAAGAATATTTGTTGTTTCCTGGCCATGACCACAGCGCTCCCTGATTTAGGTCTTTTAAATTCTCTTTCAACAATTGTTGTTCTAAATTTAATTTCTCAATTTCTTTTTGTTTTTTTAACGTTATATTATCAAATTTCAACCATTTTAAGTCAGCATACCATTTTTGGTTCTGGGATTTTCTCGATTCTATTTGGGCATAGTAGTGTTCGAGTAGGGTTCCCATATGCCGTCCCAGGCTGCGCATCATGTCAAGCTCGGTATCCTTGTGTGATTTGGAAAGATTTTTGTATTCGCGGATCATGTTATCTATAGTTGCCATCCTTTGACTTGATTTTTTTCTAATTTTGATAAGTTCCTCAACGATATCCCCAAAAACATCTTGGATAAGGTGGTCCCATTTTTGCCAGGTATGGTCGATATCCTCAGCCAGGTATTGGTCAGTGGGTGTAGAGAAATTATAGCGATATTTTTCTAAAATACTCCGCTCAACTAGGATGTCGTCGGTAGCAGATTTTACAATTTTCCTTTGAAAATTTAGTGTATTAGACGACGTTGAAAGTAGTATCTTTCGTGCCCTTAGCACCTCGATTGATCTGAGAATATCAGCTTCTATTAGGTCCACTTTTGTACGTAATTCAGTTATCTCAGATCTTCTTGCTAGGGGTCTGCGAATTTTGTCGGTATAAGCTATGAGTTCGATGCTAGCTAGGTGCGCTTGTAATTTTTTTAGCTTGAGATAGTTTTTTGAGGCTTTAGCTATTAGATCTGCGATTCCATACCAGCTTTGCCAAGTCTCATTCGTGTTTTTGTGGTGGAAAGATTCATTCCAGTAGCGACGTCTTCTCTTTGATGATTTTTTGAGGATGACGAGCTCGGTTTTTTTCATTTCTTTTTCGTAGATGGCTTTTTCGGCGGTAATAATATCGTCGGCTTTTTGGATTACATATTTGACATTCGTGAAGATTTGATCAGAGCGATTTTTGGCAGCAGGATTTAGTGTAGAAAATTTTGCCCTGCCAGAGGTAAACACAGTGTGTCGAATGTCATTTCTAATTTCTGATAATCTGGTTCGAATTTTTGAGAGTTCCCGGAACTTGTCTCTGGCAAAAAGGATTTCTGGCGGTGTAGAAAGATTTTCCGCAGTTCTGTTTATAATTGCGATAACATCTTTGGAGGTAATTGTCGTTCTTTGTGTGTAGTTTTGCTGGAGCCATGAATTGATTTTTTCTAGCTCAAACTCGCCTTCTTGTAGGTGCTTGATAGTCGATTTTATATCGTTGTCTCTGAGTGTTAGATAAGCTCGAAGTGTATTTATGTGGTAGGTTTTTTCTGATTTTGGATATCTTTTTAGGTACTCTTCTGCGGCAGCTACAGCATCGGAGGTCATTTTTTGATCTAAGTAAAGATAGACTCTTTCATAAAGTCCCTCCGGAAATGCCGTAGATTTATCGTGAATCTTTTCATAAAATGCTATAGCGGTCTTTGGTTTTTTAAGAAATACATGCAGTCTAGCTAGGGTTAGATATACCCAATCTTTGTAGATACCGATTTTATCTTCCTCTAGCTTCAGAATGTATTTGAGGTCGGTATAACATTTATCGTAGTTCTTAAAAAAAAGATAAACAAGAGACCTATTGTAAAGTATTCTGGCACTAAGAGATTGGCTTTTGGTTAATTTTAATGACTTATTAAACCATTCTAGGGCAATTTTGTGTTTCCCTAGGACCCTTAGAGATTTAGCTGCATAAAAGAGTATTAGAGACCGTTGTTCAGCAGGGTAGTTTAGAGTGTTTATTGTAGCTAGGAGTTGGGTTAAAGTTGCTTTTTTCAGGTTACCTGATTTTTCAATTGTAAAAAGAAAATTTTTCATGACGGCTGTAGTTTTGTCGCTGATATATGTTGGGTTTGTTGTGATCGTTTCTAAATATCTACGATAGGCCTTGAAAGCTCTCTCATATTTTCGGAGAGCCTGATAGGATTGGCCAAGTATGTATTGTGACGTTAAGTGCCATTGAATATCAGGAGTCTGTTTTAGGTTTAAAAAAGAGTTAAGGTTTCTGATAGCTGAACGATATTCCTTCTTTTTGAAGTCTTCCAGGGCATTTTTAAATATTTTTTGAGCCAGAAGTTGTTTTCCTCCTAGGCTTATTTTCTGGTAGAGGCGCTTTTCAGCTTTTACCTTCAAAACTTTTTTCGATAACTCTTGATTAATTTTGGCTATGTCCTCCTCGGGTGTCTGGGGAGGATTTTGCTTTTCTAGCTTTTCATTTAGTTTAATCGACTTACTAACTTTACCTTTACCTTCACCTTCACCATAGGCCAATAGAGGTAGGGATATTGCTACTAAGGTAATATAAATACGAAGTAAATGTTTTGTTTTTTTTCTCATTTAACCTCTTTCATGATGACTTTAGCTGAAGAGGTGACTGATTCAGGTGAGCTTATATTGATGGTCCACTTTTTGTATACATGTCCGACAGGCACTTTAAAGTCATAGACCTCATTAATAAAAACAAAGCGGCCATTTTCGAGTGGCAGGTTGGTCATCGTCTTACCTACTAGCCTTGCTTTGATTCTAATTTGATGTTTCCCTGGGCTCATTGGCCCTATAAAGATTGGGATAGAGCCTGTGGGGTTCCATAATCCAGAAGAAGCATTTTGGCTAAATATATTATGTTCATCAATCATTATTGATATAGTTCTGAAGGCAAATTTAGAAGGGTTCGTGAGCACGGTGTCAATCTGTACAGTGTTATCGATAGAAGAATCTTGGAGGATTTTTTGTTTAACAGATTGGACTTCACCGGCCAGGAATTCAACATGTTGTTCGAGCTCGCTTACGGCCTTAGAAAGTTTTGAAAGATCCTTTACTAGAACAGAGTTTTGAGGAATATCTTGACCTTTATAACTAAATTTAGTTTTAGGTTCTTGTCGGTTTGTTAGATCGGTATTTCCGAAGCTAAGAGCTTTTCTTTCTTGTTCTAAAAGTCTCCTTTCAAGGCGATCGAGTATTGTTTCCGTCTGCTTATTAGAAGGCGCAGCACATAGTAGAGAGAGTATAAATAATAGATGGAAAGTTTTCACTACAGTCTCCTTGTATGTGCGGGGCGTATTACCTTATGGAGGTGCTTTGTATATTTAGTAGGAATTATGAGTTGGTAGTTTCTGGGTAAAACGTTATGGCGGTATCGGCGTAGAGTTTTGTGATTTATTTCTGGATTGTGTTCTCTTATTTTAGCTTCTGTAAGCGGTGTTTTTGAGGTTAGGGACTTTATTGAGTGGCGGGTATTTAGGGTGATTTTGCTGAGACTCTCTGGTGTGGATCTCCCAATCACAAGGTGTTGGAATTTACGATTAAAGATTGCTTTTGCAGCGAGAAATTCGGCATAGAAGTTTCTGCTTGCAAAGCCGAATGTCCGGGACTTATATTGGGCAACTATTTTTGAAAAGTCTGTGGTTGCTAGGTTTTGTGTAGCCCTTTTCATGCCGCCAACGCCGTGGTTATAGGCCGTAATGGCTAATGGCCATGTTCCTAGCTCCTTGTAGTTTGCACTCAAGAGTTTGGCGGCGGCTTCAGTCGCTTTTAACGGGGAATTTCTTTCATCTAACCAACGAGTAACTCTGAGAAATAGCCGTCCGGTTCTTGGCATAAATTGCCAGATTCCAGAAGCGCCGACTTTAGAGAGTGCCTGGAGATTGAACATAGATTCGACGAATACCATTCTTGTTAAGTCTTTGGGCAGGCCGTGTTTTCGAAATGTTCTTTCCATGTAGGGAAGGTAACTTTTTGCCCGTGTAGCAGCTCTGGAGAACTCGTCTTTAAGTCCAGTTTGTGACCGAAGCCGGGCTTTGCCATTTCTCAAAGCCAGGTAGGCTGCGCGATCCCTTTTGTACACCTTGAAGACTCTTTTCTCCATAGAGCCGAATTTTAGGGCAAGGCGACCTTGACTTTGGATTCTTTTAATCGCTTTGGCATATCGTTTTATATATTTCGATACTAGGTTTGTTTTTTGTCGTTTCGAGAATTTCCTACCTTGATTTATCTTATTTTGAAAGACTTTGTAATCGATGATATCTACTATTATATGAGGAAAGTATGAGTCATGGATAACAGTCTGGTGTTGGGAATATTTTTCGAATATGGCTTCCCAGAATTTAACTTGGTTTCTGATTAGAGGCGGCTGTGGGAAGTGGTGTATACTTACATTTGAACTTTTGTTGGCAAGGGTGGTTGATTCCCATAAGCTTGCACTCAGGGCGAGCAGAATTATGATACGAAGTTTTAGCCTCATGATGTTGCCTTTGTGATCGTCTTTCATTTACTATGTTACAGTTCAGCAGGTGGGGTTTCAAAGGCGTCAAAGAATTGTCTGTGATGGATTAAGTGGGCAATTATGGCAGTGTGTATTTTCCTATTTACGAATAGTATAGAAACATTTAGAAAGGTTCCATCGGACGGTAGCGCAGTTTGGTAGCGCACACCTCTGGGGGGGGTGGGGTCGCTGGTTCGAATCCAGTCCGTCCGACCAACTTATATATTTATGAGCCTATGTGGCAGGCATTTGTTTCTGTATTATTCCATAAATAATGATAATATTCAGGTTTTATAGCTTTATACCAAATGAGATTTAGGTCATTTCTTCGCGTCCCCGGTTTCCATATGCTTTAGTAATGTGTTAGGCTTCTATCTGTTGATTTTGGCTTTAGTTATGATCAGCTAATATCGGTTTTAGATGCTGGTAATTGTGTTCTACTTTCACTTTCGGGGAATAAGGTGGCAAACAGCAGGAAATTTGAAAAGTTAAGGAAACGCTCCTCTCTTGTAGATTTCGTCAACAATGGTATCAGGATGGGCAGAAAGCCTATTTTTGATGGTAAAGGGGTGAAAAGGGCTTTTCTAGCTCAAGAGAACTTTTGCGTTGAGTTTGAGGATGGGTCTTGGGTTAGGGTCGAGTCGAAGCGTGATAGGAATCATGTTTACAATCAGTGTTTGAGACACCGAAGTTAATCAAAGTCATTGTATTTAGAGGCTACTCCTTTTGCTTTCTCTACCGGGTAGCGTAATTTTGCTTTTTCTAATTTTTCCTTGGCGGCTTCAACGGGATCGACTCCGAGTTTGTCTGAAAGGTTTGTTAAGTAGATCATAACATCGCCTATTTCCTCTGTTACTTGCCGTCTTTTCTTTTCTGGTAAATTTTGGCTTTGTTCGCACGTAAGCCATTGGAAGTGCTCCATAATTTCTGAAGCCTCTATCGACAGTGCCATGGATAGATTTTTGGGGGAGTGAAATGTTTGCCACTCTCTTTCGGCAGAAAACTGTCGGATACTATCAATGAGGTCTTTCATGTCATTCCTTTTAAGTTTACAGGATTATGAATAAACTGATTAGTCGAAAAAAGTATATCTACCCTGTTGAGCCTATGCTCGACAAGTACCTGCGTGAATTTAGTCGCTCTTTTTTGATGCCTATAGGTTATCAGGACTTACTTAGATTTCATGAGAGTATTGCTCTTTATGATGAGCAAGGCAACGACACTTTATGGTCTACTGTTTCTTATGATGCTAGGACCCGAGATATTATCCATGATGGGCTGTTAGGCATGTACATCTTCATGCGGTTTGATGGCGACTATAGTAGGTCAAGGGATTTATTAGTAGACCGTGTTGATCTTTGTTTGTACGGGAATACCAAGCCTTTTCGCATCAGGATTCTTAATAAATTGAATGATAACTTTGAGTATTTTTATGTTAAACAAGCTGATGCTAATCGAATATTGGGGTTGGAGTTAGAGCATATTCTATCTCCTAATAGGATCGGATTTTTTTGTGATAAGGAGACTCTAGTTGAGGAGCATATATACGGGATCGCAGGCGATGTTTTTGTCGGTAGGTACCTTCATAATCCCGATTTGAATCTTGTTCGCCTCTCTAAGGAGTTTGTAAAGTTTAATGAACGTTGCTTTATCATGTTGTTAGGGGATATGCACTGCGCAAATTTTGTAGTAAATATTATCATGGATACCGAGATGGATTTTTACCGCATTCGCGCCATTGACTTTGATCAGCAATGCTATGAACCTAAGCTAAAGGTTTATTTACCCCAGTTCTTTAAACAAAATAAGCCATATGTTGATCTAGTCTTAGGTACTCTATCAGGAGATTCTGTACTGCAATATCAGCATGAAGAACGAACTTTGATACATAAGAGAATGGTATCTTCTACCTATCGTTTGGAATCTTTGATTCGAACCATGATTGATACTAAAATTTCTCCCATTGAACATGTACAGGATCTTGGGGGCCAACTGTCTAAACACTACGGGAATCCGATGTTTGCTTCTTGTCAATCGATGGGTGCTCTTTTAGAATTATCCTTTCGTGAAATCGAGAGAACAAGAGATTTCCCATAGTAATATTCAAATATAATTACGGCTTTTGACCATTTCTTCAGAGACAGGGTGGGTGTTATGTTCCCTCTCAAGTGTAAGAACGTCAGCCTCATTTTCATAGGGTGCGAGCAGTTTCTTGACCCATATCGATTGACTTTCTTCTTGTTGCTGCAATCGCCCCTGAGCACATAGGAACCCTTGATTATTTATGATGCTTTGGCAGCGTTGATATACTTTTGGATTAAAGACTAAGTTTATGTAACCTTCCTCATCCTCTAATGTGACAAACACCATACCATTAGCTGTTGGTGGTGATTGCTTAACTAATATCATACCGAATGTGGTGACTATAAGATTTTTAGGTAGATTATTTAGTTTGCTTGATGATGATATCTTTTCTGGAGGTATTTTGTAGGGCCAATAGTGACGTTTTATTAGATTGGCCGGGTGTATTATAAGGCTTGTGCCTATCGCATTGAAGTCTCTTTCAACTTGATCGAGCATAGTTTCTTCTGTGAAGTCATATTTTAAATCTTCCTCTATAAATGGAGCTAATGGGAGAGCTTCAGCAACCCAAAGAGCTTGTCTTCTTTCGATATTAAGGATTTCTAAGGCCCCAGATGCGGCTAAGGAAGTTAAGTCACCACGGTGAATTTTAATATGTTTGAGCATGCTCTCTAGGCTTTTCCAGCCACCATGCGTGGCTCTTTTTCTCTGAAGGTCTTCTATCCCAATTTTTCTTAGTCCTTTAACCATATTAAAACCTAGTCTTATTGAGAACCCCGTTTTATTAGGGTCGATAGGTTCTAGTCTGGATTCCCAGTCAGAATGATTGATACATATTGGTAGAATATTGATATTGGACCTTTTGGCTTGTTGTATAAGGGCATGTCGTGAGTAGAAACCCATGGGTTGTGAGTTTAAAAGAGCCGTAAAAAAAGCCGCTGGGTAGTGACATTTAAGCCATGCTGAGGTGTAGGATATAAGTGCAAAAGATACAGCATGTGACTCCGGAAATCCATATTCGGCAAAACCTTGTAGTTGTCCGATAATCTGTTTGATAAAATATTCTTCTATCTTATTTTTCCGCATGCCTATCTCTAGTTTTTTAACTAGATTTCCGATGTCTGTCTTTATTGACCATGAGCCAAGCTGCTTACGAAGTTGATCGGCTTCCCCTGGGCTGAAGTCGCCTATAGCTATAGCGATACGCATGATCTGTTCTTGGAAGATAGGTACGCCCATGGTTCTCTTTAGAATCGGGATAAGGTTTTTATGTGCGTATTCAATAGGTTCTAATCCACTTCTTCTTTTTAGATAGGGGTGGATAAGTCCTCCTTTAATGGGTCCCGGCCTTACAATGCCTATCTGAATAACAATATCATAGAATGTTTTAGGTTTAAGTCTAGGTAACATAGACATCTGTGCTCGAGATTCTATCTGAAATGTACCCACAGTGTCCGCTCTTTGTATCATTTGATAGGTTTCGATATCATTTTGTGGTATGTCAGCGACAGTAATTTTTTTGTGATAATAATTTTTGATGTCATCTAGAGTTTTTCTAATAACAGTGAGCATACCCAGAGCTAGGATATCGATTTTGAAGAATCCGAGCTCTTCTAGGTCGTCTTTATTCCATTGGACGATTGTTCGATTATTCATGGTGGCAGGTTCTTGTGGCACAAAAAGATTAATTTCTTCGTGAGTTAATACGAATCCACCCGAGTGAATACCCATGTGCCTTGGGGATCCTTTAAGCCGTTGTGATAGAGATTCCCAAAGTCTCCATGAATGATTATTCTCTTTAGATGCTAGCTGAGATATTTTTAAGGATCTTTTATGTTTGCCATTTATATTACTGACTAGATTAATGTATTCATCTTTAATTCCTAGTGCCTTACCAGTATATCTTAGGGCGCCTTTGGTGCGGAAAGTAATAACATTAGCGACCATAGCTGCACGATTTCTACCGTAGTGTTGATAGATATGTTGGATTACTTCCTCACGTCTTTCGTGTTCGAAGTCAACGTCAATATCTGGCGGATCACCACGTTCGACGCTGATAAATCTTTCGAATAATAGATCAAATTTTGTGGGGTCTACTGCGGTTATGCCCAGGATAAAGCAAACAGCTGAGTTAGCCGCTGACCCACGACCTTGACAGAGTATTGCTCTGCTACGAGCCCATCTAACGATATCCCAAACTGTTAGAAAGTAGTCAGCAAATTCCAGGTGCTTTATAAGCTTTAGCTCCTTTACTAGTAGTTGGTGAATTTTATTTGGAACGCCCAGAGGGTATTTTTTATAAGCATAGTCCCATGTAATTTTAGTTAGGTAACCGTGGGAGGTTGATCCTTCTGGGATAAACTCTTTTGGGTAATGGTACCTCAATTCTTTAAGGCTAAAATTGAACATTTCCAAAAGTTTACGACTATTTATGAGTGCTTGTTCGTAGCCTGGTATGTCCCTGTATCGAGCTTCCAGTTCAGTTAGGGTTTTTAATGATCTTTCACTGTTGGGAAACATATATGGTACAGACTGATCTAGTGTTCTGTTTTGACGTATGGCTTGGATTAAGTCTGATAGGTCTTTATTTTTTGGATGATGAAAGAAGGCATCTTGAGTTAGGAGTAGGGGTATATTATTAGCTTTAGCTAGCATTAGTGCCGGGCTAATCCAGTAGTCTTCTGCTGGGTGAAGATGCTTACTAATGGCAAGATAAATTCTTCCTGGCATGACATCATTCAATTTTTGATAACGTCTATTCATATCTATATTTTGTCGGAGAGCTCCACGCATTGGTAATATAGCAACAAGGTTGTCTAGTGGGTGTTCTAGGAGTGATGTTAAGCCTATATATCCACGATCTTTACTTTTTCTATGGCAAAAACTGAGGATGCCGCAAAGGTTTTGATAACCCCTCAGGTTCAAAGCGTAGAGGATAATAGTATCTTGATAGAGTAGAGGTTTATCATGATCTCCTTGCGTATGAACCTCTGCTCCGTAAAGTAAGCGTAGATTTCCGTAATTTTCTAGTTTTTTCCAAGCACTGAAGGCTTTAACCGCTCCATATAAGCCATCGTAATCACAAATTCCCAACCCTTGATAACCCAAATCATATGCTCTTTGAATATAATCTTTTGGGCTGGAGGTGGCTTTGAGAAAGCTATAGTTGCTGTGAGTAAGCCACTCAGTCCATCCATACTTTTCAAGCAAAGATGCCATGTATAAACCACTTTCCATTTGAATCTTTAAAAACCCAAAGATGCCGATGTTGTTCATCAACCATGATGTAATAGTCTCTTTGTAGGTTTTTCTGATTTTGTTGCCACCATTTATCCATAACCCTTTCTTGAAAGCGCCAGAGTGCTGATGTAACTGAGGCCCCCATATCTTGAAAATTTTTTAGGATGAAAAGTGGCCGATTTCTACTTGCGTTAATAAGAGTATTCTTATGGGGTGTGTCTTCTACAATGCCTTGTATAGGCTTTGAACTTATGGTCTTCTCGGGTAGCCAGTCTTCACTAATATAGTAAGATATCAGAGGTATAGGCAGTTGATTTTCGAGATTTTGTAGGTTTGTTATGTCCTTGTGGTCGGTGTCAAAAATGTCTGTGAATTTTGCGCTTGATACCATAGATGAAGTGATCGCTATAGTCCAGCTAGTGATGGGGGGGGGGTTGTGTGTCGATTTCTAGATAACGTTTGAATTCTATTTTACAAATCTTTATGAAGTTGTAATAAGCCTGGAGTAGCGCAGGAACTTGAGCGGGACAGTTCTGGCTGAGGTCGTAAGGGTAGCGGAATAGAATGGGGATATTGAAGGAGTGTAAATCTTTCAGGGTGATTTGCCACTCCAGGCTTAAGATCATTAAATTTTTTGTGTATTTTTTATGATGAGAGAGTTGATTGAGGTCACGATTTAATAGTGGCTCTATGTGTTCCCAACTACTTATAGGATAGTCGATAGTACGTGTGCAGCTAGGGTTTTCAATCGTTTCGATATTTTTAAAAGGAAAGCTATCTAGATTGTTGAACCAATTATTTTGTGAATTTTTATCGTACCATTGCCACAATTGTGCCATGAGGTACCCATAACGCCGCTTGATAGCAGAGGTTCCTAGTTCAGAAAAACTTTTGGGTGTATTAATTTTCAACTTTTCTAGTGATTTTTTCATACGAAATATATTTCTGTTGAAAATATTAATCTCATTTTTCTTATAGTGGAGGTCAATTTTTTTGAGAAAGCAATCAACGCTTTCCCACCAATTATCCCAGGATATTTGTTCATACAAATTCTCGCCAAAAGGTGTTGCTATATTCACAAAACCTTGAAGATTTCTCTCTTGCAACAGCTTATTAAGCAAGATGCATTGCCATGGGTGTGATGCTAATACGGCTTGATATTCTTTTATGGATAAATAAGATTGAATAAGTTTTTGCCACATGTCGTTCTGATCTAACCCTGATCTATGAGCATAAGATCGCCAGTAAGAAGTACATGGAGATAGGTCAAATAGCCAAAGATTCTCTTTCCAGTTCATAACCAATGGAGTGAGGCTTCTAATTTTATTGCGATCAATTTGATCACAGTTTATTGTCAGAAATTGGGTTGACCCTACCATAGTTCAGAAGCCTTAAAAGAGATTTGACGTGAAGAGAGGCCTTTTAAAGGCCTGAGATATAATCGTTCGCTAATAGGTTCATACCAACTATTAAACCGAGTTTTACACCATACATTGCCAAACTTTCCTGATATCAGATGATCATGAATAACGAATATAAGCTGCTTCTGTGCACGAGCTTGCTTAGCAAGGAAGGCAAATTCCTTTTGTGAGACTTTCCCATCAATGATAATTATTTTAAAAAAGTCGCTCATGAAGATAGGGCGTAGATCACTGATACTATCTTGAAAGTAAGAGGCGCGAAACTTCTGTAAATCTACTCCATAGGCCTGCCATGCAGGTGCATAAATTTCCATTTCCTGTTTATTGTGTAACCACAAACACCAGCCTCCTTTCTGAGTGGATTCTGCGAGAAAGAGTAAGAGGAGATAGCGGGTCATATGCCCCCATGGCATGCCCCATTCTGATACTTGACCGTACTGTATGCAGTCATTCAGAAAGTAGTTCAGTTTGTTGCACTTGGTAAGGCTCTGGGTATCGGGAGTCTCCAGATGCGTAGCATACTTAAGGTTCTCAGAGTGTCGCAAAATCATAGATTTAACCCTCAAAATAACTGTATATTTGTATGGTATATTTTATGACCGGGCAGTGTCAAGTGGCCTTTTTGTCACTTGTAATAGGGATTGGTAAGTATGGTAGTCGTACATGATGTACTTAGGAGCTGTGTTGGGCTGAGCCCTTAAATTTCTTGGAGTCGCGGTAAAAGTGCGATCAGGTTACATGGCTTGGTACGCGAGTCCAGCTGTTTGGATATGATATTTTCCCACGCTGTGCGGCATGCACCTGTCGATCCGGGTATGCAAAAAATAATTGTTCCATTAGCAACACCGGCTAGAGCACGTGAATTAAGAGTAGAGGTATCAATCTCCTTGTAGGAGATGTGACGGAATAGCTCACCGAATCCGTCGATAGTTTTGTCTAGCAGTGGTAATACAGCTTCCGGGGTTCCATCCCTACCCGTTAGGCCAGTACCACCGGTTATGAGTACTACCTGAATATCTCTATCAGCTATCCATTGAGATAAAATTGCACGAATAGCGTACCGATCATCTTTTACAATCTTCCGCATCAGGACTTCATGGCCGTCATTTTGTACACTGTTGCAAAGGTACTGGCCCGAGCTATCACTTGCCAACGTGCGGCTGTCTGAGACAGTGAGTACTCCACAACATATTGATATTATATTTTCTTTATGCGTTATCACTTAGATCTCTCCCATAGGTCTGTCTATTGCCAGGTGACATCCTAGGGGGATAGTTTCAGCTCGACAAGAATAATTGGCTAGGCTTGAACCTGTATTTTTGGTGGGGGTGCTTTTACAGCTTTGTCTCTTGATGGGCGGGCAATAGTTTGGTTTTTATGTGCCGTTTTGTCGGGGTCTTGATTTTGCCCCTTTTCTTCGAGTCGTTTGGCTTTTTTTGCTAACTTATTGGCGTAGAAGTCTACCAACCGATCCATTTTATCTTGGGTGCTTTTCTTGACTGGTATTGATGCTTGCTGCGCAAGTATTTTATTTCGATTAAGCTTATTAGCCATTTCTCGCCCTTCTTGGGAAATTTGCACATCTGCAGATGCGGCGGCGATGGCTGCTTTAGCAGGAGGGGCTTTCTTGCTCTGATTATTGGTTTTGAGTTTTTTGCCTGCGGCGACAGCCTCTGGAGATAGTTTACTACTGATGTTATTCATGGGTCACCTCACACAAATAATACTCTTTACGCTTTTGATTATCTCAGTTCAAAAACAAATAACAACAGGTGCAATCTGCCCACTTATTTATTATGTGACCATTCAAAAATACTATTTTAACGGTTTATGTTAAGGTAGTATTAGCTTGTAGGTAATCGATTTAGTTTAGGTGAGGGCAGCATATGAGCGAAAAAGGCCAAATTAAGAGCTTATTACAGGAGAGTCGACTGTTTCCACCACCTGAAGATTTTCAGAGCAGAGCACATATAAGCTCAATGGAACAGTACGAAAAGTTGTGGAATTATGCGAAGAATGAGCCCGAAATGTTTTGGAAAGAGCAAGCGGAAAGCTTGCTCCATTGGAACAAACCTTTTACCGATGTTTTAGATTGGCAACCTCCTCATGCCAAGTGGTTTGCTGATGGTTACTTGAATGCTTGTTATAACTGCGTTGATCGTCATGTAGTTGCCGGTCGTGGCAATAAGACAGCAATTCTCTGGGAAGGTGAGCCAGGTGATTCGAAGAAAATTACCTATAGCGATTTGCATATTGAAGTGCAAAAAGCAGCAAATGCTCTGAAGTCTTTGGGTCTGAGAAAGGGTGATAGAGTGACGATCTATATGCCGATGATTCCAGAGCTAACTATTTCAGTTCTGGCTTGTGCTCGTATCGGGGTTACGCATAGTGTAGTTTTTGCTGGATTTAGCAGTGAGGCGCTTGCTAATCGTAATCAGGATGCTGGCTCTCGAGTTGTTATAACCGCCGATGGAGTGTGGCGGCGCGGAAAAATCTTACCACTCAAGAAGACTGTAGATAACAGTCTTAAAGATTCTCCTACAGTAGAAAAGGTCTTGGTGGTGAAGCGGACAGAACAAGATGTGAGCATGAATTCTGATCGTGATATTTGGTGGCATGATCTCGTTGATAAGCAGTCACCGAGTTGTCCTGTGGTAGAGGTTAGTAGTGAGCACCCTCTATTTATTCTTTATACATCCGGAAGTACAGGAAAACCTAAAGGTGTATTACATACTACCGGCGGTTATTTGTTAGGAGCTACTTTAAGTACAAAGTTTGTTTTTGATCTGAGAGAAACGGATATTTATTGGTGTACAGCTGATGTGGGCTGGATCACGGGGCATAGCTATATTGTATATGGGCCTTTGTCAAATGGCGCTACAATATTGATGTACGAAGGTGCTCCTAACCAGCCTGGTCCGAATAGATTTTGGGAGATAATAGAGAAGTACAAGGTGACTATATTTTATACGGCGCCAACGGCAATTCGCACATTTATCAAGTGGGGAGATGAACACATAGATAGGCATGATATTTCATCTTTACGCCTTTTGGGCACAGTGGGTGAGCCAATTAACCCTGAGGCATGGATGTGGTACAAGAATAAAATTGGTGCGGATCGGTGTCCTATTGTCGATACTTGGTGGCAGACAGAGACAGGCAGTATTATGATTACTCCGCTCCCAGGTGCGACTCCAACTACGCCTGGAACAGCTACGAGGCCATTTTTTGGTGTGATTCCTGAGGTTGTTAATTCGGAGGGAGATGTCGTTGAAGATGGAAATGGCGGTTATTTAGTTATATCGAAACCATGGCCGAGTATGTTACGAACAATTTATGGTGATGATGATCGATTTCAGAAAACGTATTGGAGCCAAATTCCAGGGAAATATTTTACAGGTGACGGAGCCAGGCGTGATGACAAGGGGTACTTTTGGATTATGGGTCGTGTGGATGATGTTATTAATGTATCCGGCCATCGACTAAGTACCATGGAAATTGAGAGTGCTCTTGTTAGTCATGACAGTGTAGCTGAGGCTGCAGTCGTTGGTATGCCTCATGATATAAAAGGTGAAGCGATTAGTTGCTTTGTGACATTAGAAAAAGGATGTGTTGCAACCGATGAATTAGCTAGGGCTTTAAAGCAGTATGTGGTTGATAATATTGGTGCCCTAGCGCGCCCAGAGGATCTGAGGTTTACAGATGTGCTGCCTAAGACTCGCTCCGGTAAAATAATGCGCCGTTTGCTTCGGGATGTGGCAGCTGGCAGAGAATCGAGCGGAGATGCAAGTACCCTTGAAGATCTTTCTGTAATGTCTCTGTTAAGGAAGACTGAAGTTCAAGGATCTGACTTATGAAGATGATAATATACCACAATCCGAGTTGCTCAAAGAGTTGCAAGGCTCTTTCTATTCTTCAAAAAAAAGGGCTTGAAGTTGAGGTGATTGAATACCTGCGTAACCCACTATCTGTCATGCATTTGCGGGAGCTTGCAAATAAACTTAACTTAAGGCCGAGGGATTTTCTTCGTGCAAGAGAGGTTGACTTTAAGGCCTTAAATATTGATTTAGAAGATGATGACGCAGTTTTGAATACTTTAGAGGTAAATCCCCAATTACTGCAAAGGCCTATTGTGACAAATGGTGAGAATGCAGTGATAGGACGTCCACCGGAAAATGTTTTAAAACTTCTCGATGAGGACAATCTTTGTTAGGTGAAAGTTATGTAAAAGCTATAAATCTCGCCTTGAGTCTTCATGAAAAGCAAGTAAGGAAAGGTGGTCGAATCCCCTATGTCTCACATCTTTTGGGTGTCTCATCTTTAATCCTGAAGGCTGGTGGTTCAGAGGAACAGGCCATTGGTGGTCTTTTGCACGATGCCATTGAAGATCAAGGTGAAAAGATTAGCTTTGCTGACTTGAAGGTTGAATTCGGCGAACTAGTGGCTGAGATTGTTCTAGGCTGTACCGATGAAACTTTGGAGCAGAGGAAGACAATGCCTTGGTATGAGCGAAAGCATACTTACCTGTCACACCTTAAGGCGATTCCTTTGGAAGCTAGGTTAGTTATCCTTTCTGATAAACTAGATAATATACGTGATATGAGTAAAGAATTTAGGATTTTAAATGAAGACTTCTGGTTAAAGTTTACAGAAGGTCGCAAGGGCAGTATCTGGTTCTTAGGTGAAATGGAGAAGGTATTCCGCTGCTGGCAGCGGGAAGCTCCTTTAGATCAGAACTCAATTGCGCAAGGTATGATAGAGGAGTTTTGTTGTTTGTTGTCAAATATAAAGTCTTCATGACCAGGTTCTCATGAAGACTTCAATTTCAGAGTCTCAGGGGTGTTTTCAATCTTTGAACAGCTTTGTTGTAGCCATCTGACAATGCAGGAATCTAGCCAGAAGCGGTCGTTGCCGTGGGTTTTTACTGTGATAAAGCCGGCATGTCCACCCGACTTTTCGACACAAATAGAGATATTATCGTTAAAAGGTATTTTTAGCAGTTCATTGATATTATTGATGGGGTCGTCGGCTGTCGCTAGGATTGTTGTTGGTACGGTAATATTTCTGATGACTTGCGAATTCATATACTGATTCGAGTCAGCATGTTTCCAATCGATTCGGGGTATGGCTGTTGATTTCATTAATTGTAGATACTCAGAAATCCATCTTCTATAAAGGGCATCAAAAAAGCGCTTTTGGAGGCTCTTTCCGTTAACCTTTGGGGATAGAATCGGGCAAACTAATAGGGCGCTAGCCAAGTTTGGAATTTGCTGAGTAATTGGGCTTCTAGAGCCGAGTAACTTTATGGCTACAGTAGCAGATATTGAGGTAGCAATTAGTGATATTTGGGCATATTGAAAGCGTCGCCAAATTTCTATCAATGACTTTTTTAAAAGAATAGTTGGCTCTGAGCTGTTTGCTGTCCAAAAGTGATCAGGGTATTTGATCCTAATTCTGGCCGTGCGGACACCGAGTTCAAGAATTTTTTTTGCCCTTCGCGCTAAGTTATATCCGCTCGCCTCGTTGGCGTCTGTATCGATAAGAACAGCGATTGGGGTTCTGAGGTTTGAGGTTTTGGGGTAGTTTAAATTAATGTCTATTGAGTTTTCTCTGGTTTTTGCAATGATTACTTCATCTGGCAGTAGTGTAATCTCTTTAGTAGCGAAGTTTCCAAATATTGTTTGTAAGTGGCCACCTCTGAGAAGTGGGTGTGGGGCAAATATTTTTACGGTCACTGATCCCTCGAAAAGTGAAAGAATTATCAACGAATAATTTGTTTAAGTTATTTTAGCAAAGCTATCGGTTAGACACCAATATCTACTTGACCGTAAATTCAAATTATTCTGATCAACATGATTCTAGTACTGTCTGCATTTACCATTCAAATGTCCGGTATTTTAATGTAAAGATGAAGGGCAACGGTTTGGTTTTTTTTGGGGTGATGTTTTGGAGTCAGATAAACTTCTTTATGTTTTTATTGTGGTTAAAGTGGGCCAGTATTGTTCGGAGCGGTTTTTGGCTTATCTGAATAAAAACTATGTTAGTGACGAAGCTAGGCAGTTGCATGCGGGAAAAGTACTAAGCATCGAACCAGAAGAGATGGTAAAAGCTAGTGCTTACTCAGCGGATAAATATTCTTTCGGCTTATGGTCTAGTTTAGTTTCTACAGCAGTGACGCTTGCATTTATAATTATCGGCGGCTTAGGCTGGCTGGAGGCCAGTGCAAACAGTTTTGCGGGTGAGTATTTTTCAGGCAGCAGCATCTTTACCGGTCTAATATTTTTTGCATTTTTAGCACTCTTATCCAGTGTCTTGGAAACGCCTTTTGAGCTTTATAGTACTTTTGTTTTGGAAGAAAAGCATGGCTTCAATAAGCAAACATTGAAAGGTTTTATCTTTGATAGGATAAAGGGTGTTTCTTTGGGGGCTGTTCTTGGCGGTGGTATTCTAGCTCTAATTCTCGGGATTATTGATTTACTTCCGGGTACTTGGTGGTTTTGGGCCTGGATCGTTCTTTTCTCTTTCAATCTTGTAGTTACCTGGCTATATCCGACTTTCTTAGCACCGCTTTTTAACAAATTTACTCCTTTGGAAGAGGGGGAACTTAAGGAGAAGATCTTTAGCTTGGCTAGGAGGGTGGATTTCAATACTGATGCGATATCATTGATGAATGCATCGATTCGCTCTACTCATGGTAACGCTTATTTTACTGGGGTTTTTGGTAAGAAAAAAATTGTTCTTTTTGATACGCTGGTCGAGAGCATGCTACCAGATGAGATTGTCGCTGTTTTGGCTCATGAGCTTGGTCATTTTAAATTGAACCACGTACGGTGGATGTTAATTCGAGCTTTCTTTGTAACAGGGCTGATGTTCTTTGGAATGAGCTTAATGTATAATGAGCCTCTGGCATTTGAGGCATTTGGGATGTCAGGAAGCTCGAGCTATGGAGCCTTAATCGTGTTTTCGTTGTGGATGAGCCCCCTTGGATTTGTTTTTCAGTTATTCTCCAATTGGCTTTCCAGAAAGAATGAGTTTGCGGCGGACGCATTTGCGCTTTCCAAAATTGAGGATAAACGTATGTTAGGAAATGCATTGTTGAAACTACGGCAAAAAAGCCACGCTATGCCTCTGACTCATCCAGCATTTTCAGCTGTTTATCACTCGCATCCGCCTATGCTGGAGCGTTTAAAGGCCATGGGTTATATAAGCTAGTTAGGGGACTTGAGAATGCTACCAAAATTAACTAGTAAGCAAGAGAGAGTTTTAAACTTTATTCGAGATAGGATAGAGCAGGAAAACTCCGCACCTACTTTGCGTGAACTTTGTGATCATATGGGCTATAAGTCGATAGGTTCTGCGCAGGATATGGTTGCGGCTTTGCGTCGTAAGGGTTTTTTGGAGCAGCCACATGCTCAGAAGGCTCGCTATTTGGTTCTTACAGAGCAAGGGCGGTTTTATGGTAGGCAAGAGCCTTTTGCTAACTTTGATTATGAAGAAGATACATTGCTTGTACCTTGCTTAGGATCTGTGCCCGCAGGGCTGCCCATAGAGGCGGTGGAAGATGCAGGTGGGTCTTTGATAATAGGTCGATCTTCCCTTGGTGCGCATGGAAAGGCTGAGGTATTTGCTTTAAAAGCCGAGGGTGACAGTATGATTGATGCCGGTATTCTTGATGGCGACTGGCTTGTCGTTGAGGGTACAAAGGAAGCTAAAAAGGGTGATGTTGTTGTGGCCCAGTTTGGAACTGAAGCGACTGTTAAGCGTTTAGCCAAGGATGAGGAAGGATGGTATTTGCAGCCTGAGAATAAAGACTTTAAGCGTATTTATGCGAAAAAAAAACCATTTGAAGTTGTCGGCAAAGTGATTGCATTGCAGCGCAAGTTATAACTGTTAATCCGGTGCACAGAAGTAAGTAACACTTATTGCAGGATTATGCCCATCCGGTCTAGGGTATGGATATATGGTCCTACCATGTTTGGTGTACTTTACAAGTAGCTTATAGCCACTGGCTTCGATACATTGTGGCCATGATGCTCTGGAGTTATCGGGATTAGAAAGATCTGGTCTGAGTCCTTGGCCAGAGAGTTCATGGACATATCGAAACCCAGAGTGGTAGGTATTAAAACCTGTTGCTATTAGGTCTTGAGTGCTCAAGGCAGATTCTTCGGTAAATATGATAAGAATATTGGCTTTGCGGTATCCTTCAAATATCTTTTTTATTTTTTCATCAGTCTGTTCTCGTATTTCATGAAATCCATTTCCCACCATCATTACAATATTTTCACCGAGTAAGCCCTGCGACTTTAGAAAATCAATGACAATTTCCGGTTTTCCAATGTCGGCATTACGGATGAACTTCATAGCTTTTGGCAGTCGTCCATTATTTTGTTCGATGATGGCTCGCTCTATTGCAGCTTCCTCAAGGTCGGCGCCAAAGTATTTTGTGATGTTACCGCTTCTTTCAAACCTTTGCCGGGTGGCCTCGCCCTGGCCAATAGCGTGTTCTAGAAACACTTTGTATTTATAACCTGTATCCTTAACATACTGATCGAGGGCATCATTAGCATTGGCAAATGTTTTAGCGTTGGCAGCTTGGCTTGCCGCAACATTTGCATCTCGTTGTACCCAAGTTTTTGTAGCTTGCCCTCTTAATTTATACTCATGTTGGTTCAGATAGGTATGGTAGGCGTGAATAATACCAAAAGGACCATGGGCGCGGTCTAAAACTCGCTGACCTAGGAGAGTCGGTGTTGCTTTAGAGTCTATAACGGCTGCCATCTTTAAAACCGCGATGACGTCGTCTGGCAGACTGTTTAAGTTTTGTAATTTTTTCATATTTTGGGAAGGTTTAGTGTCGCCCATAGATAAGGCTAAAATGACAGGTAGTAAGGAGGCTCCAATTTCTACTTCGCTTACTCCGGGTCGCCAATCTGTGGGTAGGTATCTAGATTTTTTTGGAAGTAAAATATTTCCTAGAGCCTGCTTTGCTGCACCTTCTGGGTTATTAATGGAGCTATTTATAATTTCCACAATATCTATTGGTATGTTCGCTGGATAAGGTGTTAGTTCAGTTAATAACTCTCTTATGTGTTGAGACTCATCGATAATAAATGCGCCATCAATTCTTTTCTGGAATAAGCCTCTTGATTCAAAAAAATCGAAATCTAAACGTAGAAGATTTTCGTTGATGCTATTTTTTTTAGAAAAGCTTTCTATGACTAGTGGCTGTTCTATGATTTGTTTGATTGAGCCAATCTTTTGATGAATGGTAATTAGGTGTTTTAGAAGCCATAAATCGCTCGGAGCCGTGATATTCGCAGTGAGAACTATTTGCTTCAGAACATTACGGGCACGCTTTTCGGATTCCTTTTCGATTTTCTTTGATGTGAGGTACTCTAAAATTCTTTGACCGTTGCAGAAGAGATGGGGAATATTAGTAAGAAATTTTTTGAATGCCGTATGACTTATAAAGGGATATCCTAATGAGCTAACAGATGTTTCGCTTTCTAGTATGTCATCTATAATCTCCCTGGCTTCTGGGCTTAACTCTTGATCCATATCTTTATCCCATTAGGTATGTTTTAAGTATACCAGATATGAGAAGTGATCTACACTATCGCCATAGTCATCTAGTAAGGAACTGATTTTGCCGACTATTACTCAGCTTAAGTACATTGTGGCAGTTGATAGACTAGGGCATTTTGGTAAAGCCTCGAAAGAGTGTAATGTGTCTCAACCTAGCTTGAGTATGCAGATTCAGAAAGTTGAAGAGGAACTTGGGTTTTTTATCTTTGATCGCAATCGAAAACCAATTTTACCAACGGATAAAGGCTATCGATTCTTGCAACAGGCTCGCATTGTCTTGAGGGAGCATGATAAGCTTGTAAGCCTCGCCAGTAGTGATGCGAACATTTTAAGTGGAGAATTTAGTCTTGGAGTTATTCCAACTATAGCTACCTATATTCTTCCTCTTTTCTTGGCCGAATTTTCTGGTCGCTATCCGAGAATACATCTAAAAATAGAAGAAATGAAAACATCGGATATTATAGCTAGGTTAAAAGAGGATCGGTTAGATGCTGGCATACTGGCGACGCCACTGAAGGTGCCAGGTATTCGTGAGCGGCCCGTCTATTATGAGCCATTTTACTTATATGGATCTCCCGATAGCGATTTACTGCGTCACAAAAAAATTTCCCCAGAAGCGATAGATCCTAATAATTTATGGTTGTTGCAAGAGGGCCACTGTTTTCGCAATCAGGTCATAAACTATTGTAATTTTGCGGACCGGAAGGGTGTTTTTGCTAATGTAACCTTTGAAAGTGGCAACCTGGATACTCTTATAAATCTGGTAAAGAGGGGTAAGGGTTATACTTTAATTCCACACCTAGCTATGGACAGTTTATCTATAGATGAAATTCAAAATTCAGTTGTGGAGTTTCAACCACCTACTCCTGTCAGAGAAGTAAGTCTAGTTTACAGTAGAGATCAGTGGAAAAAAGACATCGTTGAAGTGCTTTTCAACAACATTTTGGTGAATATCCCACCACAACTTAAAGAAAAGCCGGGAGTGGATTTTGAAGTGGTAAATATTACCTAGCTATCCTTGGATGATTTTCGAGTGATAGCCTTCTTTGCTTTCTGATTTATTTTTTTAACTTTTTTTATAGTCTTCTTTTGTGGCTTGCTAAAGCCACAATCGGCAATTTCCATTTCCTTGGTACTACCATCGCTGAATGTTATGGTTTTAATTTCGGTGCCAAAGTCTACTGTAAAGGTCTTTTCTGCTAAAGTGCTTTCTGATGTGGTGTATATTGATCCATCTAAAGTGCCTGAGGTAGGTGTGCATTCGCCATCTTTAGTAAATAGGGCGTTGGTATATGTTAACTCAATACGTCCACCATCGGAATTTTTCCCGATGGTGGTGCCGGAGATAATTTTTCGGGCTAACCAGGACTTATCCTGCTGATTTCGTGTTACTTCTACGACTAGTGGTGCATCATTTGCTGTTATAATGTTTGTATCTACGGTCTTGGATAAGCCATCTTTATTGAGTCGGGTAAAAGAAGCGGTGATGTCTAGAGTTACTGATTTGTTGATTGTTACAATACCATCTACAACCGAAGATCCATTGAAGGTTATATTTCGGGTACCGGAGGATTTTTTGGAACGGTTTTTATTAAAGATGGATCCATTTTTTTTGGTGACTTCTATAAATTGGCTTGATTCTCTCTCAAAAGTAGCAGTGAGTGAGGTTGCTGCAAGGTCCTCAGGTTTTAAGGCGATATGAGTTTCTTCCGTATTGCAAGTTAATGTCGTATTTGGTTTTTTCCAGTTTCGAGTGATTTTTGCAGTTTTACTGCCGTTAATAGCGATGCTAGAGCTGTTCCTTACTTTGGTTATCTTGCGGTCTCTGTCCCTACTAATATTAACTATGACACTTCCATCTTTTTCAGTAACGCAATCTCTTTCTTGTTCTTCCTGGTCAGAGGGGATTAGGCCAAATAAAAGGTTAGCAGCTTCGGCGGTATCTAAATTAATAACGGAATTTAGGGCGCTAGCTGCTTGAGAAGATATATCTTCAGATGCTATAGAAGTATCTTCGTTTATTTCTGATGTAGATGTTCTTCCTTGTGATTCAGTCATAACATCAGCATTTTTGGTGTCTTCGACACCACAGTTTGATAGCGTTAGCGCAGCAGTAATAATAATAAAGTATCGCATTTTCATCTTGACCTCCTAGTTCCCTCCAGGGCATCGGATTTTGAGTCAAGGTACCTTAATTTAAATTATTAAGCGTAGATTTTTTGCTTTAAGAATCTGTTATAATTTATTTTTTTCGGCGTGCACACTGAATTATCTGGCTTGCTATGGGACCGGATTTGATCAAATTCGCCCAACATAGATTAGCAAAAAGTGCTGATTAGTTGCTCGCAATATTGAGCTTTACTTATATTTATGATGAAAGAAGGTTTCGACTCCCATATACTGTTTAGCTGCCGACAGTAACATGCTGTAGGCCAAGGTCCTGAAGCTCACTTGAACTGTATTGATTTCTAAAGTCAAAGACAACTTTTTCAGCTAGGAGTGATTCCACTTTTTTCCAGTTCGGATTAAGGTAGTCGGACCACTCGGTCATGAGCACCAAGCCATTGCAGCCTTCAAGTGTTTCGTAGATGTTTTGGCAATATGTGATGTTTTTATCTTCTTCAATGACTTTTTTAAATGCTGTGGTAGCCTCGGGATCATGGACCCTAACTTGACCACCGGCCGAAGTTATCTCTTGTATAAGTGTAATTGCCGGTGATTCGCGGACATCATCAGTTCCCGGCTTGAAAGCTAAGCCCCAAATACCAATTTTTGTATTTTTCAAGGAGGAGAAGTGGGACATAACTTTCTTTGCAAGGCGTTTTTTTTGTTTGCTGTTAGCATTCATTACGGATTTTAGTATCGATAACTCAACACCCTTTTCTTCAGCAGTCCTCATTAGAGCTATGACATCTTTAGGGAGACAGGATCCGCCATATCCAGGTCCTGCGAGGAGAAACTTAGGGCCTATTCTCGGGTCTTTGCCCATCCCTATTCTGATATCATCGATATTAGCACCTACGTTTTCACACAGTTCGCTGAGCTCATTCATAAAGCTGATTCTAGCAGCTAGCATTGAGTTTGAAGCATACTTGGTAAGTTCGCTTGACTTGCGATTCATAACGATTATCTTATCGGAGAAGTTCTTGTAGATGCTTCGAGCTTTTTCTTCACCCCAGTTACTTTTGACCCCAATAACAATACGATCAGGATGCATAAAGTCGGTGATTGCGCTACCTTCTTTGAGAAACTCAGGGTTAGATATTACTTCGAAGATAACTGGCGATCTTTTTAATTTATTCTGTGAAGTGATGATTTTTTCCACAATGCTACATGTGCCAACGGGAACCGTCGATTTTACTACCACCAGTAGGTCCTTGGTCATTGATGTCCCGATGGACTTTGCTACTGCTTCTACATATCGAAGGTCGGCCGAGCCATCTTCACCCTCCGGAGTCCCAACTGCAATAAAGACCGCTTCTGCATCTTGCATTGCTTTTGAGAGATTTGTCGTGAAGGAAAGCCTTTGGGGTTCGAGATTTTTTCTAATATAAGTCTCTATTCCCGGCTCATATATAGGAGATACACCATCTTGGAGTAAGCTGATTTTATTTTCATCTAGGTCAACACAGGTTACTTGATGCCCAACTTCAGCTAAGCAGGTTCCCGAGACAAGTCCAACGTAACCAGTTCCTATCATTGCTATTTTCATAGTGGTTCCTGTAAATGCAAGAGCAGCGCTCGTTTGAGAGGTTTCCTTATTATCGCTCTAAAGAAAAGTCAAATGGGAAAGGGTTGTAATCTACAGAGATTTATCAGAATTGGTCGAGAATCGTTTAGCGCCTAAATGTCATTATGTTTTTAGGGTCGCATTTTGAGGTATTATGCACTTTAAATTCTATTTTTTTATCACCTACTAGTTGCATGCCTTGGGTTTATTGTATCGGCAATAACTAACATAGAAAGTTTACGTAGAAAAAGAAATACCGCAAACTCTTTACTTTTCTGTAAAATGTAATGCAGTTCTTTTAATTGTCGTGTCTAGAGTTCTTTTTAATAAAAAGGCGATAAAAATGAGTGAAAATTTGGAAAGAAGCCATTTAGAGATGGAAATTTCTGATCTTGTCAATGTGACGATAGATAGTCTCGAAAAAAAAATGGATGCTACCGTTGCTGGACTAAGTGATCAGAATCTTATTCAGGTGTCTTGTTACTGTATGTATCTTATGGGATATAAAGTTGCAGAAAAAGTTGAAGCTAATGAAGATCATATTAAAGACTTATATTTAAAAAATCTCGCACGTCTTTGGAAGCAAATAGATCATAATGAGACTAAGGATTTTTTGAAGCTTGTAAAAAAGTGATACAAACTTTTCTTCGTTCCAAGCTAAAATGTAGGACCTTCTAATTTTATTTTTGAGTCTGGGTGGAATTGTGATCTTATGACTTTGGTGGTAAAATTTGGTAGTGTGCTCTTTGCGTGGATGCTGAATTCAGGTCTTTCCGTTATCATCAAAAACTAGTTTTAGCTCTGGTTTTTTCCGGTGCTCATGTTTTGTGGAACGGTTATGGTAGAAAAGTCGCTTTCGTGTCGAGACAATTTTTCCTATTTTTAATTGCAACTAGAAAAAAGGCATGGGATTTATGGTAACCAGGCAAGAATCAGAAAAATGGACCCTTGATGACTGTAAGGAAGATGCTCGTAAGTTTTCCACACGAGATGAGTGGAAGAATAGTTCCAGGAAGGCGTTTCAAACTGCGTGGCGGATGGGTTGGCTTGACATTTGTTGCGAGCATATGAAGCGCCATGAACTCCAAGAGGGCTCTTAGCTACTTTTTGCCAAACGTCGCCTTGATACTTGAAAGCTATATTTTTCGAGATATTATTGTAATACCACAGGGCAGCCGGCAGTTAGATTAGAGGCCAAGGGGTTTCTAAATTGAATGTGTCATGGTCTTATGAGCCGTCTTATCCGATTATCACGATGATGACAGTTAACCATATGATTCCCAGTAACGGTGTTGCTAGTGTTAGCATTCTAGTACCCTAATATTGATAGGTTCTTTTTGTAGCCCAAAACAGGCTAGAGTAGGAAGTCGACACCGGCCTGAGGCTTCTTGACAGAATGGTTAAACCTAAATAAAAACAATATATTAGTCTAATTATATTTATTTGGCTTATTTTAAGGTGGCTTCGTTTTAGGCCGCTCTTGGAAATGAGACTCTTCAGGTATTGCCTTTAGCTGGTTAAAATAAATATACTTTTAGTAGTGGTTATTGTGGGGGCGTTAGGTTAACAAACTGATTTTGTGTGTTTTTTGCTTAGGGAGAAAATCCTTTGTAATCATGCAGATGCAGCGGGTGTGAGGGGCTTTGTCTAAGGTTCTGATATTAAAAAATAAAGATGGGTACATATTGTTTAACATAGTGTCAACTATATTTAACCAATTTAACAAAGGATTTGTTTGATGGCTAAAGTAATAGGTGCAAGGGCCCCTTTTCCGAGGTTTTCTTCTATAGAAGATGGCGTAGTTCTAATACAGGAATTAGCTGTCTCAGGTCGTCCCTCCGAAATTTCCCGAGAAGATATTGTAAAAGATCTTCGTAAGAACTTTTTGCCCTTTGATATTAATGATGCGCTTGACGAGGTTGAGGGAATGCGAGGTAGGGGCGAAGATGTTCCAACTCATTTTTATTCTTTCTACGAGGTACTTGGCCAGGAAGGAGAGTGCATTATTCTGTTGGATAAAGAAGATTTATCCTTGAGAGAGGAGCCAATGCGGCAGATAAGGCGGAACCTACATATTCCCTTAGCAAAATCCATTCGAGCAGACTTAAAGCTTACGCAGGCAGAAATGGCGGTGGAGTTTGAAGTTGATATTGGGGTTCTTGAGCACTGGGAAAATTCGCCTTCAATGCCTTTAAAAAGGTTCTTTATGATTTGCAATAAGAGGTCCATTTGTCCGACGAAATATATAGATCTCCGGTTATAAAAGTGCGAGTATTTTTTGCTGTTCCTGCATAGCTGGGGCTCAGAGTGGTGTAATATCGATCGGTATTTATTTGTCCGTTTTGCCCGCCTGGCTTTGTCTCAGTGCGAGGTGGCTTGACATTCTAAAGCATTATATTTTAATTGAAAAATGAAAGAATGGTCGGGGAGACAGGGATCGAACCTGCGACCTCATGCTCCCAAAGCACGCGCGCTACCGACTGCGCTACTCCCCGACGGCAGGCCCATTGAATACCTGTGGCAGGCAAAAAGGTCAACAAGATTTTCTGAGGAATGTTCTTTGCATAGTGTTTTATTTATGGCAAATTGCGACCTGAAGGTGCGTCATATTGTTTAGGGGTTGATGTGAATGATTATATGCGGCTTGTTGAAACCGGTGATGGTAGTCTTACCTTATACCACGAGAAGTATTCGGAGGAGTTTCATTCACGTGGTGGAGCATTGACGGAAGCTCGGGAGCTTTATATAAATGCCTCGGGGTTTGGTGATGCTAGTTGTTCTTTTGGTTCAATTGAAGTTCTAGATGTTGGCCTTGGCCTAGGATATAATGCTCTGACGACTATTGATGCTTGGGTAAGTAATGGCACAAAGTGCGATCTTCGTATCATAAGTTTAGAAAAAGATTCTTTCTTAGTTGGTCAAATTGTTGGTGGTGACGCTCCATGGATGAGAGGTTGGTCTGATGGGTGGCGCCGATTTAGCAGATTCTTGAGGCCGGTTAAAGGTGGCTACAAAGCATTGTGGCGAAGCCCAACTGGTGCCTTGCTAACATGGGTGGTTATGGAAGGTAATGCGCAAGATATAGCTTGGGACTCTGAAGTAGACCGAGGTATAAACTATGTTTGGCAAGATGCTTTTTCTCCTAGCAAGAACCCAGAGCTTTGGGGGTATGAGTGGTTTTCTCGCTTGCGTGATAATGCCAGCCCAACAGGGATGACCCTAATGTCTTATAGTGTGGCTAGAGGGGTAAGGGATTCTTTATTATCAGCGGGTTATCATGTGGAGAAGATAAATGCATATGGTGCCAAAAGGCATTGGCTGAAGTCTCTATACCAGAAAAATTAATTCGAGGGGGTCCCTTTGGAAAATTCTCAAGATGAAGTGTTTGATGTCGCCATAGCTGGAGCGGGCCTTGCGGGAATGATAATGGCTGCAAGGTTGCGTAAATTGGATCAGGACTTGAAAATCTTAGTTTTAGAAAAAGAAGAGTCGGTAGGTGGCCGTTTAAGGTCTTCGAGTGTAGAGAATTCTTCTTGGTCGGCTGGTCTCAAGGCGATCTCCCAGGATCTCTATAACTATTGGGACGCTATTATGCGGGATAATCCAGAAGGAGCGGATCTACCTATGTTCGATGTGCGTGATCAGAAACGGTTGGGCATTTTGATGGCAGGTAAGGTTAAGGAAGTCCCTATTCTTGAAGCTTTTAGTGAGTCTGGTGCGAAGGCTTTCGCCGGCGCTGCTGCTGCTAGAGACTGGAAAAATGTTGACGATCTCTTTGAGTCGGAGACTAAAGACCTAAAGGTTATGACTCAGAACTTTGCCACTGCCTTTAAGGGCAATAAGCGAAGCCCATCCGCTGTTGTTCTCGATAACCTGGCGCGTTTATGGGGTGTTTCAGACCTATGGGCCTGTCAAGCAAGGGGATTCTTAGGCCGATCTCGAGAAGCAGGGAAGCCTAGTTATATAGGAGACTGGGAGCAGGCAATGGCAGAGTTGTTAAAGGGGAGTGGCGCTGCTGTTGATATAAAAACCGGTAGTCGGATCTTATCCTCCCGCAAGGCTAATAATGGTTGGGAGCTAGAAACGATTACAGGTTGTTATAAAGCAAGGAAGTTAATAGTTGCGCAGGCGCCGTGGGAGGCTTCTCGTTGGTTAGGTAAGAGCTTTTGGCCATCAGAGTTGTCGGCGGTGGCGACCAGGAGTAAACCTACTAGCCTCGTTATCCTATCTGAAATCATGAAAAGCCATGAAGCTTTTGATTTTCCAGATGTCATGCTGATCCCCGCTGAAAATGTGCAAGTCATAATAGATGGTCAAGAAATCTGTTTTCAAGTGACGCTTGACTACGAATTGACGATGCAAGCACCTGCAGTAGTTAAGGCGGTAAAAAGGTTGAAGCGGGCAAGGAAGAAATTTGTTGCTGCTCATGATGGGTTGTTAACAACGGGTGACTTTCTTGCTCTCATTCCAGTTGGCTGGGGACATTTGACTACGCCAGGTGATCGGCGATTCGCTGAAAAGATGAAAAGCAATAAGTTTCAGAAGGAGGATTTGATGTTTTGTGGTGATGCCTACGGTCCAGAAATGAATGGTGATGATAATTTTATTACCTCTTGCACGAAGGCCTATGAGCAAATTAGTGTAAGCCTTAGTTAGGAGCATGACATGGTAGCTAGTATTATAGATGGTAAAAAAGTAGCGGGTGGGATTAAGGAGGACTTGAAACAGCAGGTAGCGGGATTTTTAGCTAATGGTGATAGAGCCCCTTGTTTGGCTGTTGTCTTAGTTGGCGAAGACCCGGCTAGCAAGGTGTATGTTGGCCATAAGGAAAAAGCTTGCGCAGCGGTTGGTATTCGCAGTGTTGCGCACCGAGTGCCATCTGCTATCAGTCAAGATGACCTGAAAGATCTGCTTAAGAAGCTCGCCGAGGATGATTCTGTAGATGGTATTTTATTGCAATTGCCATTGCCAAAGGGTTTGAACCAGGAACAGGCGTTGGACTGTATACCAGCAGCGAAAGATGTGGACGGCCTTACACCTGAGAATCAGGGTCTTTTAGCCGTAAATCGTCAGGGCTTATTCTCATGTACTCCTTTAGGTTGTATGGAGTTATTAAAGTCCTTAGACGTGAGCTTAGTAGGTAAGAGAGCTGTTGTGGTTGGTCGTAGCATTCTAGTGGGATCACCGATTTCTTTGATGCTTAGGCATCAGGGGGCAACGGTTACGGTATGTCACTCCAAAACAGTCGATCCGGAAAAAATTTGTCGGGAAGCGGATGTGCTTGTGGTGGCCGCAGGAGTTAAAGAGTTGGTTGGTAAGGATTGGGTTAAAGAAGGTGCGGTTGTTATTGATGTAGGTATTCATCGCACCGAAAGTGGTCTTGTGGGTGATGTCGATTTTGATGAAATTAAGCATCGAGCAGGAGCCATTACGCCTGTTCCTGGTGGGGTTGGCCCCATGACTATTGCTATGCTGCTCAGTAATTGCGTCACTGCCTACAAGAGGAGATAGCTAATATACTATAATTATATTGCTTTTATTAGTCTTACCAGATTCTGGATTTTTTCACGAACTAGTTGAGGGGCTAACCTTATGGATTCTTCAGTGCTCATAGGTTTATTGGCAATGCTGAATGCTGCGGTTAGTCCACTTTTATAGAGTGCCTGGTAATCCCCTTCGAGCTGTCCAGCTAAGGCAATTGTTGGTATTTCCCGCAATTTTGTGAGCTCAAGTAGTCCTGATATCAGCTTACCTTGTCCTGTTTGTTTGTCGATTTTACCTTCAGCTGTAATCACTATATCGATCGAATCATTATTAATGACATGCTTCAGACCCGTGATTTCGGCGAGTAATTTAAAGCCTGGAACTATTGTCGGTTTTGTAATGGCAGCTATCCCAAAAGGGCTGCCGCCGGCTGCTCCCATACCGGGGTGATTTTCTTGCATACAGGGCTTCGCATCGCGAGTTAAAAGATCTTTCGTTTTCTTCATAGCGGTTTCGAGAATTTCGAGCTCATTAGTTTTTGCACCCTTTTGCCTAGCGAAGGTTTTGGTGGCGCCATTGATACCTAGCAAGGGGTTTGTAACATCGCAGGCGATCTTGATATTAGTATCTTCAAGCTTTGGCTCGAGGTTTTGCAGGTTGACACTGCAGATGGAGAAAATATCCCGAGGTCCTTGATATGGTATTTCTTTGCCATGCTCGTCGAGGAATCGCCCACCGAGAGCCGCAATAATCCCTAAACCGCAATCATTAGTAGCACTTCCCCCCAAAAATAATACGATTTCCCTAATACCTAGATTGAGGGCGGCTTTAATTAGTAACCCCGTTCCGTAGGTTGTGGTTTCGAAGGGGCAGCGTTTAGTGTGTGGGACTTTTTGTAAGCCGGAGGCCTCGGCTAGCTCGATGATAGCAATTTGGTCATCAAGTATTCCTATGGTGCCTTTGATATCTTCGCCGATAGCTGATTTTGTGGGTATCTCTTTTAGTTTGATACGCTGTTTTCGCATTGAAGAGATTGCTGCAAGGGAGCCTTCGCCGCCATCGGCCATACTATAGAGGCTAACTCTATCATTTGGGTAGGTGTCATGGATAACTTGTTTGGCAATTTTGCAAAGCTCTTCGGACGAGAGGCTATCTTTTAAAGAGTCTGGAGCAATTAGCCAATGCATTTTTCTCTCAAGATTTCGGGTGAAGGCACAAGTTAATATTCGGTTCAAACTCTCTGATTTTTAGGCATTTTTCTCTATTGAGTATGTGGAATTCTTCGCCCCATTCCAGAATCCCAAAGTTACCTTTCGCTAAGCTTTCAGCTTGTTTTTCATTGACTCTGACTTTCTTTATGAGAGTGTCCTCGACAATAAAGTGGTAGTCACAATTTGCGCGCAGGTCAAAGGAGGCATGGCTATTAATGATATTGCTGATTTGTGAACGCAGTTCATGAACCCTACGCTCCTCTTCACGCACTTGGTTTAGTTTTTTATCTCGCTCTTTCTGCTCAGCCTTTTTTTGCTCAATAGCTATCTTTACGTCATCCTTAGCTTCAAGCTGGCCCTTTTTCTTTTTTTTCTTGTTCTTTTTTCGCTGTTGTTGCTTTGCTTCATGGGAAGCCTTTTTGGCTTGTTTTTTTGAAGCGACACCGGCTTTTAACAGTTGATCGCGCAAACTCATACTTAAAGTCCCTAGAGGTCTGTCAATACTTGAGCTATTTTTATAACACTATTCTATAGGCGGGAAAAGACCAGAACAGATAATTGTGATTGGCGGGTTTTCTTTTTTATAATATTAATATTATTGGCTTTTCTTAGGAGTAGTAGGTGGCGATGTCGAGGCGAGTTCCATAGCATCCACGCTGCCTCCATGTCGGATTGTGATTGTACACGATTTTCACCAAGGAATCGCCCACCCAGTTGGTCGAGCGAGTGGCGGATGCCTCGCATATTCGTTTTTATATGTTTGGTCGTAGTGTTGTTTGCAACAAGAACTTGAGAGGCTTTTTGGATTACTTTGTTACCGTGGTCTAAGGGCTGTAGGCCGTGGATTGAGCGGACGCTATTGATCCAGTTTACTAGCTTGCTAGGTCCAGGGGCCATCAGCGACTGTTTTAATATAGGTTCTTTTTTGGGTCCATCTTTGGCCGGAATCATATACCAGGCCTGAGCGCCATATGTTTTGCCGGTTGGATAGCAGGTGAAGCTGAGTGCCCCTGAGTCTAGCAGCGTAGGATCGATTAGTAAACTGGCCTTTGGTCGGGTGTATTTGGAGTTGAAGACACGGCGTGAAAATCCAAATTCAGCAGCAGCAAAGTCTAGCCTGTAGTCCCTGCAATGAGGTGTGAGATTCTTTATTCTAACCTCGAAGGCTTGACCCTTTCTCTTTAGCTTAACAGGTGCCGGTGTTGTAGCGATCCAAAAGCGGCCATTTCGGCATCTTCCGTAGGCGTAGCCGCGATGGTTTTCCTTTTTTAAGAGGGAGTTTATTTCTTTTTCAATAGCGGACTTATGATTTTTAGGGTCGCCGTCAATTTCAATGATGTAGGTGATGACTCCGGCGTCATAGACCTCGTTTGCCCACATAGATCGGTATTGAGGTGATTGAATTCCTTGACTACAGATGATCTTGTTGAAAGCTTCTTTTAAGTCTGTTCTGTAGAACGTGGAAGGCCATGAGATTGCATTTTGACATATGATTAGCCCACAAACTATAAGTATTCTATTATATAAAGTTGCGAACATCGTTACTCCCTATTTTGTAGGAGCACTTTATCATATTAGTTTTGATGTGTGGACATCTAACGGCATCCTATTCATTTTCTGCTAAAGTGCGGAAAATTGTATTGAGCTGCATGTTTGAGGTGCCTTCGTAAAGTTGGCCAATTTTTGCATCTCGATAGTATTTCTCGGCTGGGAACTCTTTGATAAAACCATAACCTCCAAATATATCTATTGATTTTGATGCGACGTGCTCAGCGACTTGCGACGTGTGGTATTTAGCGATCGCAGCCTCCTTTACGAAAGGGAGACCAGCATCTTTGAGCTTCGCAGCGTTATATGTCACAAGTTTTGCTGTTTCAATTTCAACAGCTAGCTCTGCCAGTTGAAATTGGATAGCCTGGAATTCATTTAACTCTTTGCCGAATTGCTTCCTCTCACTTGCATACTTCAGTGCAGCTTGATGAGCTCCTTCAGCTAGCCCAAGCATTTGGGCGCCAACACCTATTCGGCCCTCATTTAGAGTGTCAATAGCAATCTTATAGCCTTTCCCTACTTCTCCAATAACGTTCTCTTTTGGTACCTTAACATCTTCGAAAAGTACTTCGCAGGTGGAAGAGGCGCGGATACCCATTTTTGACTCTTTTTTACCAAGAGAACAGCCTGGCATATTGCCTTCTACGAGAAAGCAAGTGATGCCTTTGTAGCCCATATCTGGGTTGACGTTAGCGAACACCAAAAAAATATTGGCTTCGCCGGCATTAGTAATGAAGACTTTCTTACCATTAATTCTCCAATGACTACCCTCGTCATATGCTCTGCTTTTTAAGGCGAATGCATCTGAGCCAGAGTCTGCTTCTGTTAGGCAGTAGCAGCCGACCTCTTTCGTTGCAAGGCGGGGGAAGTAAGTCTTTTTCTGTTTTTCTGAGCCGTAGTTTAAAAAAATATTATTCACTAAGGTATTTTGTACGTCACAAAGTATCGAAATAGAAGGATCTACTTTGGCGATTTCTTCTATTGCTACGATCGCCTGAAAGAAACTCCCTCCTGAACCATGATACTTTTCGGGTATTTCTATAGCCATGAGCCCCATTTCGAAAAGACCATCTAA